>Ga0335072_10006386_pt1 | contig 17238 bp, 13 predicted proteins | sample Lox_Sample_21_FD_206725 | JGI IMG/M metagenome (GOLD analysis project Ga0335072, IMG submission 206725) | Soil microbial communities from Loxahatchee National Wildlife Refuge, Florida, United States - Lox_Sample_2.1 | ecosystem: Environmental > Terrestrial > Soil > Wetlands | place: USA...
CCAGTTGAATTCAGCTCGAAGGCATTTCGCGAGCACGACCACGGTGGCTTTATTGGAGCGCTACACGTTGCGGAAGGTGGTGAAGGCAGCAGCACAAAGCTATCGGTGGGATGAGTCGACTCCCAGTCCGGAATTTCGCGATGCAGATAAAAGCTGAGGCTGTATTGTTGCCCTCGGCTCATCGCAGCGACGTAAACTCCCACGCGAAGGGCCTCCGCCGTGGGCTGGAACTTCTCGACCTCCGCGGCGAGCGATCTCCCCGAGGGATCGCGGGGCAGAAAATCCGCGGCAAGCGGCCGGAAAGCCAACACCACCAGCAAAACGGGGACCACGCACATCGAAGAAGTCAAGAAGCCGCTGAATCTCTTGCTGACCGGTATCGCCAAAAGCAGGTTCGCGATCCCAAGTAGAGACAGGACCCAACCGGCGCCCGTTGCGGTGCGAGCCGTGATTCGGTAACAGTCAAACGGATGCGACCATAGAACCATAGCCACAAGAATGGCTGTCACCCCAACGCCGCCTTGCATCCACTGGAACGTTTTGGAGGGATGATTTGATGCGCGCACATAGCAGCTCGCCATCAGCAAGGCAATCGGCGGTAGAGCCGGGAGAATGTAGCCGGGTAACTTTGACTGGGAAGTGGAAAAGAACAGCACGCAAAAACCAGCCCAACCGAGCAGAAAAATAGCGAACGGAGATAATTGACGATTCTGTTGCCAGTCGATCAACCCGCGAAACCCTGACCACACCAGCAACGGAGTCCACGGAACAAACGCGATCAGCAGGATCGGTATGTAAAACCAGAACGGCTGAATGTGCTGGAATTCCGGCGTCAGATAACGCTTGAAGTTGTGCTCGATGATGAACACGCGAAAAAAATCAGGGTTACGGTGCGCGCAGAGGATGTACCAAGGCAGTGCGGTCGCGCAGAAACTGGCCACGGCAAGCGGATGAAGACAGCGAAAGGCATCACGCCAACGGTTGGTGACCAGCGCCCAGAAAATTACCGCGCCACCGGCAAGGATAATCGCCGCCGGGCCTTTCGCGAGAACGGCAAGCCCCAGAAAGAAACCGAACAGAAGCAGGGCCAGCCACGGCGTACGAGGCAGAATCGGTGTATGCTGATTTTTCGCCAATCCCAGAATCACTGCGACACAAACCATGGCGATGGTGAGCGTAGCCGTGAAAGGCATGTCCGTGGCGGCGGCGTGAGAAAACCCGATCATGCCGACCGTGGTTGGTAGCAGCAACAATAGCCACTGAGCCGTCGATGCGCCGTAAATACGCAAAGCGAGCCAGGCCATCGCCAGCGTGCCAAGAAGCGCAGCGAAAGCACTGGGCAAACGCGCGGCAACTTCACTGACGCCAAACAATCTGAAACTGAGCGCGGCGCCCCAATAATAAAGGATTGGCTTTTCGAACCAGGGCTGGCCGTATAGCCGGGGCGTAACCCAATCGCCGGTTTCCGCCATGTTGCGCGCGATCCACGCATAACGAGGTTCATCCGGACCGACAAGACCGATGGCGCTCAGATTGTAGAAGTAACACAAGCACAAGGTGGCCAAGATCAGCACCATCCAGGCAAGACGCACCCCCAGTGAAATTTGGAGTGCGGCAGTCTCGCTGTCGCTTTTACGGTTGTCGCGCATAGAAGAGCTTGCCCAACTCGCTCGTGGGCCAATCCAGGGGGAATCTACTCACCACGCCCAGCGCCTGCCCCATTCCAAGATACACTGAGAATGCTAGACTGACCCTTCCGTGACGCAAACTGACAACCCCACTATCGAGACGCATCTGGCAGATGATTGAGCGACTGCAATATGTGGTGGCGTGGATCTTTGTGAAGACGTTGGGTGTGCTCCCGCGCCCGGCGGCGCGCCTCATCGCTTCCATCTGTACCCGCTTACTGCTTCTGCTTATGCCAAAGCTGCGCAAGACCGCCGAGTTCAATTTGCGCTTAGCCTTTCCGGATTGGACCGAAGCCCAGCGCCAAGCGGTGATCAGACAGATGACTCGGCATCTGGGATGGATGGCGGTGGAATTCGCGCGCCTGCCGAGATACTCGGCGAAGAATATCCAAGACGCAGTGGTCTTAGACGGCCACGAAAATTTCCTGCAGGGAAAGAACCGCGGCAAGGGCGTTCTGTACCTGACCGGACATATCGGTGCGTGGGAGCTTTCCTCGTACGCCCACGCTTTGTACGGTTTCCCATTGCACTATATGGCCCGGCCCTTGGACAACCAGCCGTTGGATGCCTTGGTGAATCGCTATCGCGGTCTATCCGGAAACAAACCGATCTACAAGAATGAGGCGGCCCGCCTGATGCTGCGGGTGTTGAAGGATGCCGGCACCGTGGGAATCCTGGCGGACCAGAACACCATGCCGGACGAAGGAGTATTTGTGGATTTTTTCGGTGTGCCTGCCTGCACCACCACCGGAATCGCGCGCGTGGCGCTACACACCGATGCTGCGGTTGTGCCCGGATACGCATTTTGGGATAAAGATTTGCGCAAATATCGCTTGAGGTTTGAGCCCCCGGTGGACTTGGTTCGGACTGGCGACACCGAGCGCGACATTCTGGAAAATACACAGCGATTCGCCAAGGTCATCGAAGAAATCATTCGCAAGTATCCCGAGCAGTGGATCTGGATTCACGCCAGATGGAAAAACCGCCCAAAAGGGGAACCGCCGCTATATGAATTTCTGTCTTAACAGCCCGCTGAAAAATGTGCGTAGTTTTGTAGCGGCCGCCTTCTGAGGCGGGCCTCTTAAACGGTTTTAGCAACTCTCAGGGAGTGCAACATGAATCTGACAGCCAAAGACGTGGCCGAAAAAATTGGGGCGAACCTGGAGGGCGATGCGGCGCTCGAGCTTATCGGTGTCGCCGCTCCGGAGCGCGCCGCACCGAAGCATCTGATCTATGTCGAAGCGGCAAAGCATGCCGAGCGAGCTGCGCAGTCGGCCGCTGCTTGCGTAATCGCCATCGAAGGAATTCCGTTACCGGGGAAAACGGTCTTAAGAACCACGCAGCCCAAAGTGGCCTTCGCGAAAGCGGCGCGCATTTTGCTCGACGCCCGGCCCATCGCCTCGGGAATTCATTCCACCGCCATCGTGGCGCCAATGGCCCGAATCGCCGCAGCAGTGGGCATCGGCCCCTACGCTGTGATCGGAGAAGACACCCACATTGGGGAGGGCACGCAAATCGGAGCGCATACTGTGATCGGAGCAGGCTGCTGGATTGGAGAGCGCTGCAGAATTCACCCGCGCGTAACCCTTTATCCCGGAATCCGCATCGGAAATGACGTGGAGATTCACTCCGGCGCGGTAATCGGAGCAGACGGTTTTGGCTATGCCTTCGATGGCAACGCGTACTGGAAATTTCCGCAGGCCGGGATAGTAGAGATTGAGGATCACGTCGAAATTGGAGCCAACGCGACCATCGATCGAGGCTCGCTCGATGACACGCGAATTGGCCCAGGAGTGAAAATCGATAACCTCGTGCATGTCGGCCATAACGTACAGATTGGGGCGCACACGGTGATCGCGGCGCAAACCGGCATTTCCGGTTCCAGCAAACTGGGACACCACGTGGTGTGCGGCGGGCAAGTGGGTATCGCGGACCATTGCACCTTGCAGGATCAATCGATCGCCGGCGCGCAAGCGGGCATACCGACCGGGAAAACCATTCGCAGCGGCCAGACTGTCTGGGGCACGCCAGCCCGGCCCTTGGATAAATTTAAAGAAGCTTACGCCTGGTTTGCGCGTTTGCCGGAGTTAGGCGAAAGAATCAAAAAGCTGGAAGAAAAAAGCTGAACGCGGAAAGCTACAATGCATTCAAGGGTGGAACATGGGAACGGCCTTAGGGAAAGAGAAGTCGCTGTGGCGATTACTTGTGGTGGGCGGACACACGCGGAGCATCGGAAAAACGCAATTGGTTTGTGATGTGATCCGCGCGTTTCCGAGGACGGAGTGGATTGCCGGAAAGATCACCCAGTATGGCCACGGCGTATGTGCGCGCAACGGCGAGAATTGTGATTGTGCGCCGACCGAGCACGTTTGCGCCTTGGATTGGGAGACCCGGTCAGACACGGGGACAGACACTGCGCGCTTCTTGGAGGCAGGGGCCACGCGGTCGTTCTGGCTACGGACCAAGCAAGGATATTTGGCGGAAGGTTTGCCACTGCTGCGCGAAGCGCTCTCCGAAATAACCAATGCGGAAAGCACTGTTCACCGCAACCGGGCACTCATTGTAGAGAGCAACTCGTTGCTGCAGTTTGTGAAGCCCTCCCTTTATTTCGCGGTGATCGATCCTTTGAAGGACGACTTCAAGGAGTCGGCGCAATTAGCGCTCGACCGGGCCCACGCCTTAGTGATGCGTGGGGAACTCGGGCCTGACGCTGCACCGGCCCCCCTGTGGATGAAATTGCCGGAACAGTTGATGCGACAGAAGCCTTCGGTACTACAGCGAGAGGGCGAAGCCCTCCCGGAACCATTGTGGGAGTTAGTGCATCGAACCTTGGAGGGCGAGCCGGGCTCAACCATTTAGGGTGGCCGACAACGGCAGATTGCCAGTTCGGCATCTTAATCATTGACCCCCTTCGGGGGTGCGGCCATAATAATAGGGTACTGGGGGTACCCAGCTCGCACGGGGCTTTCGCACGGAAGTACAATGCAATAAGCAAGTTACAGTATTTTTGGGCCCGCGTGTTGGGGGTGTACGCAAGCTGGTTGAGACTACTTCTGCTAAGGAGCAGGGATGGCGTCGTTTGTACGAGTAGGAGAGGAACTGCCGGTCGCACCCGCGCCAGCTCCATGGCGCCAAGAAAATTGGGCAGAACGCGTCGAAACCGCGGTGAAAAACGGCGCGGAGTTCCTTCTGTCGGTGCAAACCGAAGAAGGGTATTGGCACGGCGAACTGGAAGCCGATACCACCCTCGAATCCGACTACATCTACTATCTCTACGTTTTGGGCCAGGCTCAGCCGGAGCGCATCGCCAAGCTTGCCAACTATGTGCGCCGCCGCCAACTGGAAAGTGGTGGTTGGCCTATTTATCCCGGTGGTCCTTCCGAGCTGAACGCGACCACCAAGGCGTACTTTGCTCTGAAGTTGGCCGGTGATTCTCCAGATGCGCCGCACATGGTCATGGCCCGGGAAACCATCCACCGTCTGGGCGGGTTGGAACACACCAACTCCTATGTGCGCTTTTACCTGGCGTTGGTTGGGGCGGTTGGCTGGGAGTTAGTGCCTGCCATTCCACCGGAATTGATGCTCCTGCCAAACTGGTTCTACTTCAACATCTACGAAATGTCCTCTTGGACCCGCGGAATCGTCATTCCGATGGCGATCCTCTCGTCGCTGCGGCCCGAATTTCGTTTGCCAGAGCACGCGCGTGTCGATGAGTTGTTCAAGGATCCGACACAGAAGAACGCAGCCTTTAACTGGAGCAAGCAGCTTTTGTCCTGGAAGAATTTTTTCCTGGCGATCGACCGCGGCTTCAAACTATACGAAAAGCTGCCCTGGAAGCCGCTGCGGCAAAAGGCCATCCGCGAAGCCAAGCAATGGATGGTGGAGCATCTGGAACGAACCGAAGGACTGGCCGCGATTTACCCCTCGATGATGAATTCGATTTTTGCCCTGATGGCGCTTGGGCACGGTCCCGAAGATCCACTGACGTTCCGCGAGATCAAGGAATTCTCTCGTTTTGAAATTGAAGAGGGCGACACCATTCGCCTGCAGCCCTGTGTTTCCCCGGTCTGGGATACCTGCATCGCCATGGTCGCACTGGAAGAGGCGGGACTGCCCGCGGACCATCCCGCCTTGGTAAAGGCCGCGGATTGGCTCCTGACCAAGCAGATTTTGGGCGCTGGCGACTGGCAAGTCAAAAACAAAGATGCGGAACCAGGTGGCTGGGCGTTTGAGTTTCGCAACGATTTTTATCCCGATGTGGATGACAGCGCCTTTGTCTTAATGGCATTGCAGCGCGTGAAGTTTCCAGATGAGAAGCGCATGGAAGGCGCCATGCGCCGCGGCATTCAGTGGCTCTTGAGCATGCAGAATCGCGACGGCGGTTGGGGCGCCTTCGACCGCGACAACGACCGCCAGCTTCTTTGCAATATCCCGTTCGCCGACCACAACGCCATGATCGATCCTTCCACCGCCGATGTGACCGCCCGCGTCCTGGAGTGTCTCGGGCGTTTTGGCTGGCCTGCGGAACATCCGGTCATCCGCAAGGCCGTGGGCTTCCTCACCAAGGATCAGAGCAAGGATGGTTCGTGGTTCGGCCGCTGGGGCGTGAATTACGTATACGGCACCAGCGGTGTGCTGCGTGCCCTGGAAACGGTTTCCATGACCGCGCAGGACTATTGCGTGCGTGCGGTGAATTGGCTGCGCCAGATCCAGAAACCCGACGGCAGCTTTGGCGAATCGCTGGCTAGCTATGAAACGGTTTCCGGCAAAGGCCAGGGCAATAGCACGCCTTCGCAGACGGCTTGGGGCTTGATTGGATTGTTGGCTGGCGCGGACCCGAGTGACCCAGCGATTGCGCGGGCTGCCGCGTACTTGATCGGCCAGCAACACGCGAACGGCTCCTGGAGCGAAGAGGATTTTACGGGAACGGGCTTCCCGGGCGTTTTCTACCTGAAATATCACCTCTACAAGAACTCGTTTCCGGTTTATGCCTTGGCGCGTTACCGGAATCAGGCGCGGCGCGAAGCCGAATATTGCGCTGCGCTATTCAATCCGGCCGATTTCCGGCTGCGAAGCGGACTGTATACGGCGCGCGAACGGCGCGCTCCTTAAGCACGCAAATGCGGTATCCCCTAGGATTGGTTTTAGACTCCTTCAAACACATTGCCAGCGGAAAACTGCGCGGTGACAGGCGGTTTTCGCTGATGTTGTGGCTGGATCCGTTAGGTGGATGCGCGCCAACGCCGAAGGGAAGCGGAACGAGGGCACCCGAGGATTTCGCCATGCTCACCGTGGAGCAGTGCCTCGCTGCGGTGGACGAGTGCCGCACACCCATTGTGTCTATCTGCGGCGGAGAACCGCTGGAGTACCCGGAAATTGCGACCCTGACGCGCGCCATCCTCGAGCGCGGCCGCCACTTGTTTCTGTACACCGACGGAGCGCTGATACGCCGCCGTTTACATATGATTCCGCCCTACACCAATTTTTTCTGGAACGTGAAATTGGATGGAACCCAAGCGGTTCATGACGCCCGCGCCAAACGAACCGGTTTGTTCCTCGAAGCCCTCGATGGCATCAAGGCCGCGAAAAATGCCGGATTCTTTGTGGTGGTCAGTTCCACAATTTATCCGGACACCGACGTGACGGATGTGGCCGAGCTCTACAATCAGCTGCACCAGATGCACGTCGACGGCTATTTGTTTTCGCCGCACTACCCAGACCAGCGGATGTGTCGCGACAGCAGCGCCAAGTTCCACGACAAGATGCGTCAGCGTTTCCGCGAAGCTTGCCAAAGCTTGAGCGCGTACAACCTGTTGCTTTCCCCCATTTATCTCGAATATCTCCGCGGCGAACGGGAACTGGATTGCAGCGTGTGGGGCGGGCCCGTATATGGGCCGCAAGGATGGTACGGTCCCTGCAGTTTTTTGAATGCCAGTCATGCGCACAGCTACCGCGCCTTAGTCGATAACACCCCTTGGGAAAATTACGGGCGCGGTTTGAATCCGCGATGTGAGAATTGCCAATGTCACGCCGGTTTTGAGACCGCGGCCTTGCTGGGCATGAATCCCAAGGCCGGAGACGTCTGGAAGATGCTGGCGTGGCAATTGAGCGGAAGCCTGGGCGAAAGGCGCAACGGTAAACACAAAGCATGAGCACGCTGGTGACAGGAGCGGCAGGGTTTCTCGGCAGTCATGTGGCGCGCCAACTAGTGGCCCGCGGCGATACCGTACGCGTGTTGATCCGCCCTTCCAGCAATAACCGCGCCATCAGCGATTTGCCTTTGGAATATGTCACTGGAGATCTGCGAGACGCTCCGTCGCTCGAACGCGCAATGATTGGCGTGCAGCGCGTTTTTCACGTGGCCGCGGACTACCGTTTGTGGGCAAAAAATCCCCAGGAGATTTACGACTCCAACGTAGGTGGCACCAAGAATCTGCTGGCCGCGGCCCGCGCCGCGGGTATCGAGCAGTTGATTTATACCAGCACGGTGGCCACCATCGCCGTCGATCGCCCAGCGTTGCCGAACGAATTGACCGATTCGAAACTCGACGAGATGATCGGCCACTACAAGCGTTCGAAGTGGATGGCCGAACAGGAGGTCTTACGGGCCGCCAGCGAAGGATTTCCCGCCATCGTGGCCATGCCAACCACCCCCGTGGGTCCGTGGGACTGGAAGCCAACTCCAACTGGAAAGATCATTTTGGATTTTCTCAATGGCAAGATGCCCGGTTACGTGGACACTGGGTTGAACTTTGTCGGTGTGGAAGAATGCGCCGCCGGGCACCTGCTGATTTCCGAACGCGGCCGGCTCGGCGAGCGCTACCTGCTCGGCGCGGAAAACTTGACGCTGAAAGGTTTGTTGGACGTGCTCGCGAGAATTACGGGTTTGCCCTCGCCGGCGATGAAAATTCCGCATGGCGTGGCTTTGAGTGTGGCCTACCTGGAAGCGGCCTTTTCGCGAATGCTTGGCAAAGAACCACAGATTCCCGTGGAGGGCGTGAAGATCGCACAGCACAAAATGTTTGTGGATTGTTCGCGAGCACAGAAGGAACTGGGATTCCAGCCCGGTCCGGTGACTGCGGCTTTGGAGCGCGCCGTCCGGTGGTATCAGGCCAATGGCTATGTAAAGACCTCGCGCGCCAAGAAGATGAAGATGGCGGCGTAGCAAGCCGCGCAAAAATGTGTCGGGCACCGGGGGTCGGAGCTTTTTGCTCCGACATAACCTGCTGTGCTCTCGATGGGCTTTAGAGTGTGTGTGACAACTCCTGTTTTTCGTCAGGGCACGACTTCAGTCGTGCCGTAACCAGCGCAGAATCATTGCGGCTTCAGCCGCTGAGGGGCGCTTTTTCAAGTTCTCACACAGACTCTTTAGCCCTGGAGGAATTGTTTTTCGACTTTTCCACAGCCTCTTAAGACCGAAGCTGCGGAAGTGCAGGAAGTGAAATAAGCTGACGATGCGCATACTCATTACATTTGCGGTCGACGAGGAATTTGCCCCTTGGCGGAAAATGCGCCATTTCCGCTTCATCGATTACGATGGCTTGCGCTTATGGAAAACCAACAGCGCAGAGGCGGAGATCACCACATTGGTAACCGGCATGGGCACACAAGCGGCAGCGCGCGCTATGGGACTCATGATGAGCATGGCCGACGAGAACCGCTATTTCGATATTTGCATTTCCAGTGGACTGGCGGGCGCGCTGAAACAGGGATTAAAACCGGGCGACGTGATTGCTCCGCAAATGCTTCTTGCCGAACGCATCCATGCGGACCTGGCCTCCGATCAGCTCAGCGTCGATCACGATTTACGAACGCGCGCGCTTGGCGCTGGTGCCATTTGCTCGGATTGCCTCTTCACCACCGAGAAAGTTCTTGTGAAGGCACAACAGAAACAGATCTGCGCCTCCAGAGCGCAATCGGTGGACATGGAAAGTTTCGAGATCGTCAAAGCGGCGAAAGCCTGGGGAGCCCGGACCGTAGTTCTTCGCGCGATCAGCGACCTGGCGGAGGAAGACTTGCCCATCGATTTCAATCGTACTATTTCTAAGGAAAACCAAATCAGCGTTGGCAAAGTAATGATCGAATTGGCCAAGAATCCATTGGTGTTGCCCCGCTTAGTCCGCTTCGGAAAGCAAAGCCGCTACGCGGCGCAACGATTGGCGACGTTCCTGGACGGATATGTGCAAGCATTGAGTGCCTTGGATCCTGGCACCTTAAAACAAGAGGCGGCAGCAACATGAGCGGGGCGGAGACGGTTGTGGAACAGCTGAGGACGCTGGGGCCCATCCCCAAGACCATGCGCGCCGGCGTCTATCGCGACAAGGGTGTAGTGCGCGTGGAAGAAGTTCCGGTTCCCAATGTCGGCGATGGGGAAGTGCTGATCAAGGTTGCGGCTTGCGGGATCTGCGGCACGGATATCAAGAAAATCTTTCAGCGCTACGTGGAGCCGCCGCAGATTCTGGGACACGAACTCGCGGGTACGGTGGTCGCGATTGGACGCGGCGTCACCAGATGGAAGCTGGGCGACCGTGTGATGAGCTTCCACCACATTCCTTGTCGTAGTTGCTTTTACTGCCAGAACCGGCTTTTTTCCCAATGCCAGCAGTACAAGACCACCGGGCTCACCGGCGGCTTCGCTCCGAATGGCGGCGGCTTCGGCGAATACGTAAAGGCCATGCCCTGGGTAGCGGAGCGCGGCATCGTGGCCTTGCCAGATCAAGTAAGCTTCGAAGAAGCCACGTTTATCGAACCCATCAACACTATCGTCAAGGCCGTTCAAAAGGCCCGAGTAATTCCGAGTGAAACGGTGTTGATTATTGGGTGTGGGCCTATCGGGCTGCAGTTGCTGATGGTTACCAAAACCGTCGGCGCCCGCATCTATACAAGTGACCCCATGGCCACGCGGCGGGCCAAGAGTCTGGCGCTTGGTGCGATAGAGTCATTTGACCCGTTAAGTGGTAAGCTTGTGGAAGAAATTCGGACCCGGACAGGCGGTCGTGGGGCAGATGCGGTCCTCGTCGCTGTGGCGCACCCTGCTGTGGTGGTGGAGGCGCTGGCAGCCGCAAGACCAGGGGGTAGAGTCCTGCTATTCGCTGCAAATGACCCTGTGACCAAAATCGAGTTTCCCGCTGCTGCTGTTGGCATTGACGAGAAAGAGATCTTGGGCAGCTACAGTGCGGCTGTGGACATCCAAGATAGTGCCGCGGCATTGGTGCTGGAGAAGAAACTCCCGGTCATGGAGATCGTCACGCACCGGTTCCCATTAGCTAGAATTCAGGAAGGCTTGGAATTGGCTAATCGGCCCACGCAAGAGTCGTTGAAGGTTCTAATAACACACGGATGAGAGTAACGTCCACAAAGAAGGCAGAGGCCGGGCTGGAAGAAATTCCCGCTCCGGCGCGGATTACCGTCCCTTCCAAAATGACCGCGGCGGTTTTGTACGGCAGTGAGGATCTGCGGATCGAACAGATCGAAGTGCCGGCACTGGCGCCCGACGAGGTCTTGCTGCGGGTACGCCTGGCGCTGACCGACGGCACGGACCTGAAAGTTTGGAAGCGTGGCTATCACGCAAAAATGATCCGGCCGCCCGCGGTGTTCGGCCACGAAGTCGTCGGCGAAATTGTGGCCATGGGCAAGCGCGTGGACCCGAAATGGCGTTTGGGGACCCGGGTGATTGCTGCCAACTCGGCGCCCTGCTTCCGTTGTTACCACTGCCGCCGCGGCCAGGAAAATCTCTGCGACGATTTGCTCTTCAATAATGGCGCCTATGCCGAATACATGCGCATTCCAGGACGCATCGTCCGCGAAAACATGTTGGAAGTGCCGTATTCGGTGGACGATCACAGCGCGGCTTTCGTGGAGCCGCTGGCCTGCGTGATGCGCGGCATTCATGAGATGGAAGTGCGCACCGGCGATACCACCGCGGTGATTGGCTGCGGCCCCATTGGCTTGAAATATGTGCGTATGCTCTCGCGTCGGGGAGTACGCGTGATCGCACTGGCCAGACGCGAAGGCCCGTTGGCCATCGCCCGGAAACTGGGCGCGGCCGTCACCATTAACGTCACGGAAACTCCCGACGTGGTCGCCGCCGTCAGAGATTTGACCGAAGATCGCCGCGGACCGGACTCCGTCGTGGAAGCAGCGGGAAACCCCGCCACGTGGCAGCAGGCCTTGAAGATGGTGTGCCGCGGAGGGGTGGTGAATTTCTTCAGCGGGTTGCCCTCGGGCACACGCGTGGAAATTGAGCCGGCCGCGATCCACTATTCCGAAATTAAGATGATTTCGCCGTTCCATCACACCCCGCGCTTTTTCCGGGAAGCCTTGGAAGCGGTGCGCCGTGGCGACGTTTCCGCCGAAGAGTTCGTCACCGAAGAAATTCGATTGGAAGATCTGCCGCAGGCGTTCGAACGCATGAAGGCGCGCAGTGGCGAAATCAAGCTGGCCGTGCGGCCCTAAGAACGCAGTTGCTCTTGTGGTTTGCAAATCGTGAACCCCAGACCTGTTAGCGGTCCAGTCCATTTGAATCGAAGGAATTGGAAACTCTTCTACTAATGCTGCGCCCGGGCGAACTGTCACTGATGGAGAAGCTGCCGCAGAACGGCTGTACTCCGAAGATCGCGCAGGACTACACCAAGTGGCTGGCGACCCACCATTACGAAAACTTCAACGTGGTTTCTTGGTTGCTCCCCAAGGAGCTGCACCAGCATTTCTATAACGTGTACGCCTACTGCCGCTGGGCCGACGATCTAGGTGACGAGATTCCCGATAAACAGCGCGCCCTCGAGTTGCTCGGCTGGTGGGAAACGGAACTCGACGCTTGCTATGAAGGACGGCCATCGCATCCCGTGTTTGTGGCCTTGCGCGAGACGGTCATCGCCAAGGATATCCCCAAGCAGCCGTTTGCGGACTTACTCAAGGCCTTTCGTCAGGACCAGGTCATAAAGCGGTACCCGACCTGGGAGGCCGTGCTCGATTATTGCGTTTACTCTGCAAATCCGGTAGGCCGGTTGGTGCTGTATTTGTGTGGCTATCGGGATGAAGAGCGGCAGCGGCTGTCCGACGCGACCTGTACGGCGTTGCAGCTGGCGAATTTTTGGCAAGACGTTTCGCGCGACTTGGAAAAAGGCCGGATTTACATCCCGCTGGACCGCGCCGCGGCGCATGGTCTAGGCGAAAAAGACATCGTCGAAAAGGCATTCGATCAGCGCTACGTGGCTCTGATGAAGGAATTGATCGATTACACCAGGAAGCTCTTTGACCAGGGAATGCCGTTGTCCACGATGGTCGCAGGCAAACTGAGCGTGGACCTGGCGATGTTCAGTCGCGGCGGTCTGGCCGTGTTGGATGCCATCGAGGCCATCGGCTACGATACCCTGCATCAGCGGCCGGAAGTTAGTAAAGGGAAGCAGGTGCGGCTGCTTGGCCGAGCCATCGTCGCCTACATGTGGGGAGCAACCCCGACGCCAATTACCGTCGCGCAGTCCCAGCATGCGGAAAGCAATACCCAAGCGGTAGAGTTGTTGGATATTCCGCAATCCTACGAAGAATGCCATCGCATCGCGCGGGAAGCGCACAGCAGCTTTTATCCGGCCTTCTTCTTGCTGCCCAAACCGAAGCGCGACGGAATTGTCGCGTTATACGCCTTTATGCGCCGCATTGACGACGTTTCCGATGAAGGCGCGGATCTGGCCGCGAAGCAGCGCGGCTTGGCAAAGTGGCGCGCGGCCTTGGACCAGGCCATTACCAAGCAGCAACAGGTGGTCGATGGCTCGGCGGCGATTGCTTCGCCGTTCGTGGGCTTGAAGGGTGGCGCGGAAATCTTGCCGGCGCTCGTGGATACGATTGAACGCTACAAAATGCCCTCGCGCTATCTGCACGATTTGATCTCCGGTGCGGAGATGGACCTGACCATTCAGACCTACCCGACCTTCGAGCGCCTGAAAGAATATTGTTACCGCGTGGCCGGAACCGTGGGACTCACCTGCACGCACATCTTTGGCTTTCACGATTTCCGCGCGCTGGAAATGGCGGAAAAACTGGGGCTCGCGTTTCAGCTGACGAACATTCTTCGCGATGTGAAAGAAGATTACACCCTCGGCCGTGTCTATCTCCCCGAGGAAGACTTGGCGCATTATCGGGTCATCCGCGAAGATCTGGGACGCAAAGAAGAAAGTCTGGGCGTGCGGGAATTGTTGCGGTTTGAAGCCGATCGCGCCTGGAAACTGTACGAAGAAGGCGCGCAGTTGTTGGGAATGATCGAGGAAGATAGCCGCGCCACGCTGTGGCTGCTGGTGCATACCTACAGTGCGTTGCTGGCACGAATCGAGTCTACGGATTTTGCCGTGTTTGGCGGGCGCGTCCGGCTGACCAAGGCGGAAAAACTAAAACTGGTGGCAAAGGCGCGATTTGGGCGCCACACGAAAGAGAATATTCTTGCGAAACGTGATCGTGATCGGCGGCGGGCTAGCGGGGCTGTCAGCGGGCGTGTCGCTGGCTGAAGCCGGCTGGCGCGTTCGCCTCTTCGAGCTGCGTCCCTTTCTCGGTGGCCGCGCCACTTCTTATGTCTTGCCGGATGGCGAGCACGTGGACAACTGCCAGCACGTCACGCTGGGCTGCTGCACCAATTTGGAAGACTTTTACCGCCGCGTTGGCGCGCAAGACAAGATCAAGTACTTCGACCGGCTTCTCTTTCAGGATCCCCAAGGGCGCACCGGAACCATGCAGGCGGGTCTGTTGCCCGCTCCATTGCACATGACCGGGTCGTTTCTGAGCTTCGCGCCGCTCAGCCACGCGGACAAGAAGTCGATCGCCAGGGCCTTGCTGGATATCCTGCGCGGGAAGGGGCACACCTCGGACCTGGATACGCCGGGTGGCCTTTCGATGCTGGAGTGGCTGCAAAAGCGAAAGCAGACGCCCGGAGCAATCGAAAGGTTCTGGCGGGTGGTGCTAGTCAGCGCGCTGGATGAAGAACTGGACAAAACCGACGCCCGGTTTGGCGTGGATGTTTTTTGGAAGGGCTTTTTGTCGAACCGCAGCGGTTACCGCATGGGCGTCCCGGCCGTGCCTTTGGCAGAGCTTTACGATGGTTGCAAGGCCGAGATTGAGCGGCGAGGCGGGGAAGTGAACCTGAGGATGCCGGTGCGCGCGCTGCATTTCGACCAGAGCGGTTTGACCAGCGTCGAGTTTGACGAAAGCCGTCGCGAGTCCGCCGATGCCTACGTTTTGGCGGTGCCCCACGAAACCTTGTCCGATTTGCTGCCGGCAGACATCAAACAACAGGAGCCCTCCCTGGCCCACCTGGAGAACATCCAAACTTCGCCGATTACCGGAGTGCACTTCTGGTTTGACCGCGAGGTGATGCAGGAGCCGTTTGTCACCCTTTTGGAGACGACGACCCAATGGATCTTCAACAAAAGCGCCCTGTACTCGGGGAGAAACGGTAGCAACTCGGCGAAAGGGCAGTATCTGCAATTAGTCATTAGCGCCTCTTATGAATTGCTGCAGAAACCACGGCAGGAGATTATCGATCTTTGTCTCGCGGAAGTGCGCCAAGCCCTGCCCGCTGCACGAGACGCCAAGCTGCTCAAGGCTACCGTGATAAAAGAAGCCACAGCCACATTTTCTCCGCAACCTGGAGTCGATCGCTGGCGTCCAACACAACAGACTTCCTTGCAGCGCATGTTTTTGGCCGGCGATTGGACCAACACCGGTTGGCCTGCCACGATGGAAGGCGCAGTGCGCAGTGGCTATTTGGCAGCGGAGGCCGTGCTTAGAATAGCGGGCACGCCCAAGACCATAGTTCAACCAGATTTGTCACCCGACGGTCTGGTAGCCCTGTTTGTACGTCAGGGCACCGCTTGAGCCGTGCCGTAAAGTTGCTCAGTTCCAGCGCGGCTTCAGCCGCTGAGGGCGTGTTTGCTAGAGCGTGAACGAGAGAATATGCCGCTGTTGTGACGCGAGGTGCTCGGTGTCGCCGTCGAGTTGTCCGTAAGCGACCCGATTTGCGTCCAGGAAAGCCTGGTACGCGGCTTCGGTATCCCAGAGGTCGATAGTGAAATAAAAGAGAGGGCGGGCGGGATCCCGCTGGAGGAGAGTGCCCCGGTAATGGCGATCGCTTTGAAACAGCTGAACCCACGGACCAACAGGCCCATAGGCGTTTTGAAAGCGGTCTTCACTTCCCGGCTTGACTTCAAACTCCCAGAGGATTACAAACATAGATGTCCCATCTTCTGCTCTCGCTAAGCGGCATTCCAGAATAACTTCAAAGGGGAAGACTGGTGTGCCGGGCGTAGCGTTCCGATTGGATACACTCGGGCAAAAAGACACGTATTTATACAGTCGTGACTCAGTTTGCAGTTACAGTCCGGTGCGGCTGACGGACGGAGGCGTTTGTGGATCGCAAGTACGGTCACCGCGGCTATCGTGATGCCGAAAAACAAGAAAAGCACGAAAAGCGTGATAGAGAGCGCAAGCCGCCGCAGGGCGGACCGCGCGGCGCGACGGATCACCTGGGTCCTCGCACCCCGCGCATGGTGGGCACGGTAACGCGAGCGCGTTGTTCCAATTGCGGAGCGGTACTCGTTGCCGGTTTTGATCCCAACGGCAAGTGTCCGAAATGCAATTGCGAACTGCACTGTTGTAAGCAGTGCCGTTTCTTCGATAGCGGCGCGCAATTTGAGTGCACACAGCCGATTCCCGCAAGGATTTCTCCTAAGGACGGGAAGAACGAATGCACGTTCTATGAGTTCCGGACCACGGTAGAGAAAGATACCGCGCCCACCTCCTACATGCAGCCCGCGCAAGTTCCCGCGGAAGCTCCCAGTAATGGCCGGCCCATGGATGCCCGCCAGGCCTTCGAGAATCTCTTCAAGAAGTAGACCCGTCTCTCCTTTTTACCGGCGCGGAACCCATGGGGAAAAGCGTGGGCTCGGCCGGCATCTCACTGGCAATTTTCTCCAGTTGCGGATAGTGCTGGCGCAAAGGCTCCGGTACCTTCACTTTCGTTGCATTCAGAATGCTCAGCAATTCGAGCGCGTTGACCACCGCCTTGCCCTGGTAATGATTATTGGTGATGACATAAGTTTCCCGACTCTCCGCGCGAATGGCTTGGATGCGCTTGACCCAAGGATTTAGTTCTTCCGCGGAATAAAGATAGTTGTAGCGTTCGTGCGCCGGAGTGTCGGGATTGTCGTCGAACCACGTGTCGTACCGCCGGCCGTGCAGCCGCACATACGCAACCGCACCAGTAACGTTGGCGGAAGGCTCCAGCGAGCGGCCGATGACGGGTTGGTCGATATTGCAGAAGCCCGCCCGGTGCTCCTCGAGCAGCTTGAAGGTGTCCGGAATCTGCCAAGTGGCATGGCGCAGTTCCACCACCAGCGGATAATCGCCGAAACGAGTCAATACACCGCTGAGGTACGAGATCGATTCGGGCGTGCGATGGAAGGAAAAAGGGAACTGCAGCAGCACCGCGCCCAGTTTTCCCGCTTCCCGCAGAACGTCAAAGCCCTCGCGGACGGCGCGTTCCTCCTCCCCAGTACCCGAGGGATCG
>Ga0335072_10006387_pt1 | contig 17235 bp, 16 predicted proteins | sample Lox_Sample_21_FD_206725 | JGI IMG/M metagenome (GOLD analysis project Ga0335072, IMG submission 206725) | Soil microbial communities from Loxahatchee National Wildlife Refuge, Florida, United States - Lox_Sample_2.1 | ecosystem: Environmental > Terrestrial > Soil > Wetlands | place: USA...
TTGCCGACGCTCCTACTCGAGCCTCCGCCGCTCTAGGGGTGAATGACCTGAGTGCGTGCCCCTACCCATGAGAAGCGGGTCGTCGTGGAATTCCCACGATATGCCGTTGAACTTCTCCGGTCCGCCCTTGCGGGCGAATGCCAGCGCAACTGCTGACTGCCCGGCGCCGAGGACATTGACTCCGAGGGGCGCGGTGAGGGTGCTCATTGCGTCAAGTTGAAGTGAACCCAGCGCTCACCCGGGGCAAGGCCTGCGAGTTCTCGTCCCGCCGCCTGCATGATCGCTGGCGATGATGAGACATGCTGCGTCCCGGCGTGAACATCGCGGAACAGGCGCTGGATGGTGCTGTCGCGCAGAGCGTCGGTCCCTCCAGAGCGGTACGCGAATTGAGCGATCCGGTGGGTCGACCAGGTGGCGTTGTGGAGAGCGATCCGGTTGAGTGACTCCTGCCGCACGGAAATGTCGTCACCGCGAGCGAGTGTCAGCTCGATGTCCTCCCAGACCTCGTATATAAGGGCTGCGGCAGCGCGAAGTTCCACCTCTGCGGCCGCGTACTGCTCGTGGAAGCTCGAGCTTTCTGCCATTGACCCGGGTCGGCCGCTCTTGGCCTGGGTGAGCACCTGCAGCTCGTCAAGGATTCGCCGTCCGACGCCGAGGGCCCACGCACTGTGAACGATGCTGACAAAGTTACCTATGCCAATCCGATACAGGTCGCCCCCGGTGACCGGCGTCCGACTCAGGGTCGGATAGCTGTAGCTGCGGGGCACGAACATCTTGTCAAGTGCGTAGTCGATGCTGCCGGTCCCGCGCAGGCCGAGCACGTTCCAGTTCTCGATGAACGTGACCTGCTCGACGGGCACGATAAAGAATCGTATCTCACCCGTCTTTGAGTCTCGGGCCGCCGTGTGCAGGTGCGTCGAGTGCTTGATCCCCGAGGCGAAAGACCAGGAACCGCTGACTAGGTGACCGTCGCCGACGGCTTCGGCCTTGCCCGGCCTCGATCCCTGGCCGGCGATTCCGAGGCGCGGCGTACGGAACAGGTCCCTCGCGGCCTCCTCTTCGAAGAACGCACCTGCGAGGCCGGTGACCATACCGATGGCCATCGCCACCCAGCCCGTCGCCGGGTCCGCGTGAGACAGGGTTCTCACTAGGTCCATCGACTGGCGCGGGGTCATCTCGGCCCCGCCGAGCCGGCGGGGGGTGAACATCGACAGCGCCCCGCTCGTGAAGAGAGCCTCGATCACGGGCTCCGCGATCCGCCCCTCGCGGTCGTTCGCCTCGCCATGCTGATCGATCAGCCGGTGCAGTTCCCTTGCCCGCTCGATGATGCGAGTGGCCTTCGGTTCGGAGGTTTCAACCTGGCTGGCCATGCGGCCTTCCCCGGCAGTCTTCAATGTCTCCCCTGAATGCTCGTCAGATGGTCGCTGTTAACGTCCGTTTTCGGCAATCTAAGCCTCCGGAAGACGGGCGGACCACATTCCGGTGATAGGTAATTGGTGACCTCCAATCACTTTTAGGAATGACGGCTCCGGGGACGGCCGCGCCGATAACCGCCAAACTAGGAGAAAGACATTCGACAGGAGATCGAACGATGTTGCGCTTTCCCGAACCTGCGGCTGAAAGGAGCGATCCGTGAAGGCGCTCCGCTGGGGCGGGCCGAATGTGATGGCCGTCGAGCACGTCCGCAAGCCAGCGCCGGGGCCTGGAGAGGCCCTCGTCAACGTGCATCGGGCCGGGATCTGTGGTTCCGACGTCACCGCCTGCCTGGGTCGCATGGGCATCGTTCGCCCTGGCGATGTCCGAGGGCACGAGCTGGCCGGGATTGTCTCCGCGGTGGGGGAACCCGCGGACCAGAGCTGGCTTGGCGCTCGGGTTACGGCGAACCCCATTGTGACTTGCGGGCAATGCTGGGCGTGCGTGCGCGGACACGGCAACCGCCGAGCCCCTCGCGCAAGCGTGCCACGACGTCGGACTCGCATTGCCCGCGCAGCCGTCTGCCGCGCTGATTATCGGGGCCGGATCGATCGGCAGCCTCGTCCTGCAAGCCGCCCGCCTGGCCAAGATTGACGAGATCACTGTCGTGGAGCCGAGCAACGGACGGCGAGTGTTCGCGGAGTCCGTCGGCGCCGGCGTCGCGGTCGACTCGCTTGAGACCGCGGGCGCCATCGCGCGCAGGCGGGCCGAGGGCGGCTTCGATGTCGTCTTCGACATCGTCGGCGCGCCGCGGACCCGCCGGGCGGCCGTCGAACTGGCTCGCAACGGCGGCCAGGTCGTCCTGGTGGGCATGCACGGAGAAGAGGGCGATCTGCCGTGGCTATCGGTCGTCCGCCGTGAGATCACCATCACCGGCGCGAACTGTTTCACCCGGGCCGACTTCGATCGTGCTGTGTCCTGGCTCGTCGAGGGCCGGATTCGTCTTTCTGACGACGCACGGTATGTCGGGCTGGATGAAGGACCGAAAGTGTTCGCCGAGCTCGCGGGCGATCAGCCCCGTGGAGGCAAGACCTATATCGCGCCGCTGGGGTGACGTAACCGCAATAGGAGTAACGATGACAATGCCGCATGAGCCGGACGCGCCCGCACGGTCACTTGCCCAGAATCTCTTCTGCATCGCCGACTTCGGAGCCGTCGTCACCGGCGCGGGCAGCGGCCTTGGACTGGCGATGGCCCGTGTGCTTGCTCGCAACGGAGCTCGCGTGACCCTGGCCGACATCGACGAAAAAGCCGTGCACGTCGCGGCTGAGCAACTGAGCGAAGAGGGGGGTTCGGTTCGCACGGTCGTGGTCGACGTCGCCGACGCCCAGGCTGTGGGGGAGCTGATGCGTGGCGCTGCCGCCTGGGATGGCGGTCTGCAGGTCGTGTTCGCCAACGCTGGTATCTCGTCGGGTCCCGGCCCGCTCAGGGAGGGCGGCCGCATCGAGGCAGTGGACGACGCCCAGTGGCAGCGAGTGCTCGACGTGAATCTGAGCGGCGTCTTGTTCTGTATCCGGGCCGCGGCAAAGGTCATGAACACCGGCTACGGCCGGATCGTGGTGACCTCGTCGGTCGCCGGTATCCGGGCCGAGCCCTTCGTCGGCTATGCCTATGGCGCGTCCAAGCACGGCGTCATCGGATTGGTGCGCAATGCCGCAGCCGATCTCGCGGACCGCGGCATACTTGTCAACGCCATAGCGCCGGGCGTGTTCCGAACCAATATCGCTGCGGCCGCACCGGATCGCGAGGAGTTCCTCGGCGAGCTCAGCCGTGCCGCGCTGCTCGGCCGGGCGGCGGAAACGACCGAAATCGAAGGGCTCGCGCTCTTTCTTGCCTCACCTGCGTCGAGCTACGTCACTGGCTCCGTCCTGGCAGTCGATGGCGGAGCAAGCGCTGTCCGAAATTCTCTGTGAACGTGCCCTCACCGAACGGGCCGCTGCGGCTCCGCCGTCGTCGTGTGGCGCTGGAGAAGGTGGTAACCGTGCCGGCGACGCGCGTCGGCGAGGCGGCTGCCGGCGAGGATGTCGGCCAGGATCGCCTCCTCCCGGGCGGCAATCCCCGTGCAGATCTCGACAACTTCGTCGGCCGCCTCGTGCGGGACCGCGACCACGCCGTCGGCGTCGCCGATCAGCAGGTCGCCCGGGCGGACCTGAACCCCGCCGACCGTCACCGGACGTCCGACGTCGGAGACTTCCACCCTGTCCTTGCCGGTGCGCATGAACCGGCCGCGGCTGTAGACGGGGTAGCCGGTTCCGATCGCGCGCTGCACATCGCGGCAGACACCGTCGATGACCGTGCCGCCGACACCACGATCGGCTGCCATCGCCGTGAGGATGTCGCCCCAGACCGTGCAGTCAGTGCGCCCGCCGTTATCCAGCACCACAACGTCGCCGGGGGCCACGTCGTCCAGGTAGTCGCCGACGGTTCCCGGCGGTGAGCCCGCGGTCACGTAGCGGACCGTGAACGCGGGCCCGCACAGCCGCGCGCCGTCGGACAGCGGGCTGAGGCCGAGCAGCGAGCCTGGCCTGCCGAGCCGGTCCAGGGCGTCCGACACGGTGGCGGACGAGAAATGCGCAAGCGGGTGCGCGGTCAAGGCGCCGCCTCCTCGATAGTGGGAAACCTGCTGTCGTGCATGACCTCGGTCACCGGCTGCCCGGCGCGGACCGCCTCGGCCATCGCGATCTCCCTGGCGACGATCCGCTCGGCCAGTGAGATCACCCGGTCGAGCACGGTCTCAGGGACGAAGACCACGCCGTTGCGGTCGGCGAGCACGGCGTCGCCTGGGCGCACGAGCACCCCGGCGACCTCGACCGGCTCTTCCATCGCGAGTTGCACGATCCTGCCGCGGGCGCTGACAGGGACCACGGCCCGGCCGTAGACCGGGAAACCCTGCTCCGCGCTTTCCGCGATGTCCCGGCAGGCGCCGTCGATTATGACGCCGCCGATCCCCCGACGGCGGGCGGCGAGGGTCAGGATCCCGCCCCACGATGAGACATCGGTGCGGCCGCCGTTGGCGATGACCAGGACGTCGCCGGGATCGGCGGCCTCGACCGCCGCCGCCGCGACGTGCTGGGCTGGGCTGCCCGACGTCCGGGGGCCGACCCGGACCGTGCGCACTCGTCCGGCGATCGGTCCCGGGACCGCCCACAGCGGCCCGATTCCCGTGGTCGCACCAGGAAGGTTCAGCGTGTCCAGGGCGTCCGACACCGCACAGGTGTCCAGCGCGCGCAGCCGGTGCAGCAGCACTGTCCGTCCACGTTCCTCCTGGTTACCCGTCACCGGCTCAACCGCTCGGCGGCCCGGCGGATGCGCTCCATGAACGGCTCCGCGGGATCGGACACGGCGCGGCCCGTCCCTCCTCCGACGATGGCGGCGACCGCATCGCACAGGGAGGCCGCCGGGTCCGCTGGAACCGACCCGGCCCGCCAGCCGACCTTGCGGTCGGGGCGGACGAGCACCGCGCCGGACGCGGCGACCTCCCGCACCGCCGCCCACTCGGTCTCCGCCTCGGGCACGATCACCAGCGTCACCGGGAAGCCGGACGCCTCTTGTGCGGCGACCGCCGCATCATGCCACGCCGAGGAGGCGCTTTCCCCGGTGAAGAGCGTGAACGCGAACGGATCGACCAGGTCGAGCGTCGAGACGGGCGGGCCGGGGAGGTGCTGCAGCCACACATGCGGCAGGTGGCTGCCCGGCCTGGTGGCCGGCTGGAAGTCGATGGGCGAGGCATTGCCATCCGGCAGCGACGTGCAGTCTGGCACCAGCGCGCCAGCCTCGTAGCTGAAGCCGGCCTCCACGTTGAGCTGACTGTAGTCGTCCGCGTTGGCGGCCACCGCCATTGCGACCTGCGTGCGCCTGATTTCGCCCTCCGGGCTGTCGCTGACGAACAACCCGATCTGCGCCCAGCCCTCCTCCTCGGTCACGGCCGGGCCCAGGCCGAGGGCGGCGCCTATCGGGGCATGCCGACCCGCGTTCTCCAGCGAGTGCGCGGTGTAGAAGGCGGCGACCGGCCTGCGTTCGATCTCGTAGGTGTCAAGCAGGGGATCCGCGGCCAGCCCGTGCAGCACGGCGGCAAGCTTCCAGGCCAGATTGTGCGCGTCCTGCACAGCGCAGTTCAGGCCAAGGCCGCCGGTGGGAGGGTGCCGGTGCGCGGCGTCCCCGACCAGGAACGCCGATCCCGACCGGAACCGCTGCGCGACCACGCCCTCGTACTGCCAGTGGCTCACCGCGTGCAGCGTCATCGGGTGGCTGGCCGGCAGGCCGAGCATCTCCCGGGCGCTGGCCAGCCGAGCCTCGTCGTCGGCCGGCGGCGGATCACCCGGGCGCGGCGTGACCGCCACCAGCCACTCCGGCGACTCCCTCCCGTATTTGCCGGGACCAAGCGCCTGCAGCGTGCCGACCACGCGCCCGTGGCCCCGCGGCGCGATGAAATGCGCGAGCAGCGCATCCGGCTCGTCCCACAGCCCGAGGTCGGCGCTGACGTAGTAGCTGACCACGTCGTGGATTGCCCGGGGCCCTTCCAGCCGCACCCCCAGCAGCGCCGAGCTGACCCGCCCGCCATCCGCCGCGATCAGGTAGCGTGCGCTGACCTCGTGTTCGACCCCGGTGTTGCGGTCGGTGATGGTTGCGGTGACCCCGTCCCCGTGCTGCCGGAGGGAGGTCAGCTCCTGACGAGCCCTGATCCGTCCCGGGCAGCAGGCGTCGGCATGCTCCCACAGCAGCCGGTCCAGCCGAATCTGCGGCAGGTTGGTGAACTTCCGCGGGCTGGACTGCGCGTACCGGGACGCGTCGGTGCCGCCGCCCCAGGCCTGGACCTCGCCGAGCTTGCGGCCGTGCATCGGACTGGGGCCGGCCACTGAGGTGTACCAGACCGCCTTGCGCCAGCGATCGTCGGCGGGGGCCAGCGCGTAGATGTCGTCTGCCACGCCGATCTCGTGAAAGATCTCCATCGTCCGGACGTTGAGGAGATGCGCGCGAGGGTACCGGGCGTCCGGCCCGCGGCGGTCGACCAGCAGTACCTCGATTCCCTGCCGGGCCAGCAGCATGGCGGCCGTGAGGCCGGCGGGCCCGCCGCCCACGATCAGAACTGGTACCTGCTGCGGCCACTCATCCTGCGCCAGTGGCGGCAGCAGCGCGGGCCGGCCGACAGGGGCGTTACTCAATGAGACCTCCTGGTGTGAGAGGACGACCAGGTCTGCTGGTCGTTCTGCTGGTCATGGCCGCCACGCCATGAAGCCCATCGCGCATCCCGTTCCCGCCTCCGACCGGTAGCACGGCAGGTAGTCGACGACCTGGGCAGTGAGGGGGGTGTCGGCGGTAGCGCCGCCGACGACGACCCAGTTGCGCAGCTCGGAGGTGCCCGAGCGCAGCTCGTCGTCTTTGAGCCCGACCATGAACGCACGGTCTTTGTCGATCAGCGCCTTCATGAACCCTCGGTCCAGGTCCTCGTCGATGACGAAGTGGCTCAGCCCGCCGGAGGCGACCACGCCGACCCGCAGGTCCCCGGGGAAGCTGCCGATGGCTGCGCCGAGCGCCACGCCGAAGTCGTAGCAGCGGCGCGCGGTCGGCGGGTTCGGCTGCCAGAACGTGTTGACGAAGACCGGCACGATGGGGGGCAGGTCGTGGCCGCCGAGCACCTGCTGGAGGATGAACCCCCAGCCGTGCGGGATGCTGTGGTTGCGCCATTGGCCGGGTGGCAGCACCTTCGCCGCGCCCGGGTCGAACCCGGCCCGGCTGACCTCGTGGATCAGGTGCAGGCCGAGCGCGCTATGGCCCTGCCTGACCTCGGACCGCACCGGCTGGTTGGCGACCTCCGCGATCGCCAGGCCCGGCGGCATCGTCGCGAGCTGCTGTGCGGTGTAGGGCTCGTGCCGCATCGTGTCGCCCCAGTAGACGGCGAACTGCGGCAGTAGCTCGTCGCCATAGATCTCCTTGTGGTCACTGCTGACGACGATGAGAACGTCGATGCTGGCGGCGCGGATGACGCGGCCGAGTTCGTCGATCGCGAGGCGGCAACGGGCGTGGCGCTCGCGCTGCGCGTCCAGGTCGCACTCACCGGCGAACGCGCCGCCGCGGAGCTGGCTGAGCTCGTCGAACGAGTAGTCGCGGCCGCGGAAGGCGAGCGCCGGGTTGCGACGGTCGGCGGCGGCGCGCTGCCCCCACTCTTCCGGCGGTGTCCCCAGCTGCGGGCCATGCGAGGTTCCGATGCCGAGGGCTAGCTGTGCCATGCGTGACGCTCCCGTCGGGTTAGATGCGGAACAGCTCGCGCGCGTTGCTCTCGAACAGCTGCTTGCGCTGCCCGTCGTCGAGCCACTCCACGTCCTCGATCAGCAGGTGGATGTCGTCGACCCAGCGGCCCGTCTCCGGGTCGCGCGTCGACCCGGTGCCCGGCTTCTCGGTGCCGAACAGGCAGCGGTCGGTGCCCACCGCGCGCAGCAGGAGCTCGATCGAATCCCTGGTGTACAGGCAGGTGTCGTAGTAGAGCCTGCGCATCTGCGCCTCGATGGTGGTCCCGGTGCGCAGCGCACCCGGCTGGAAGCGCCCGCGCTGGTACGGGATGGCACCGCCGCCGTGCGACACGATGATCTTCAGTGCGGGGAAGTCATCGAGAACGGAGCTGGACAGCAGCGCCGCCACGGCGAGCGTCTCCTCCTGGATGAAGTGCAGCGAGTAGCTTTCCCTGGCCGGCGGCCGGCATCCGGCCGAGTGGATGAGGACGGGAACGTCGAGCTCGCACATCGCCTCCCAGACCGGATACCAGAACCGGTCACTCAGTGTCGGCGGCTGAGCCGCGCCCTCACACGGGTCGGGGTTCAGCATCGCCCCGACGAAGCCCAGTTCGGTCACGCAGCGGCGCAGTTCCTTCGTCCAGCGTTCGGGCGTGGTCTGCATGCTCTGCGGCATCCCGGCTATCCCGCGGAACCGGCCGGGCTCAATCCGGCAGGTCCGCGCGATGGCGTCGTTGGTCTCGGCGGCGAACCACTCCACGAGCATGGCCTGCTCGCTGTGCATCATCTGGTAAGGCCGCGGCGAGATCAGCTGGATGTCCACTCCAGCCTCGTCCAGGTGCTGCAGGTGCGACTGGTTGCCGAAGGACTTGTTCGGCTCGGTTAGAGCGGCCCGCAGCGTGTCGTCGGTGATACCGGCGCTGCCACGCCCGTGCGCGCCCCGATGAGCCAGCAGGCCCGCCTTGTAGGCATAGAGCGAGTCGGGTGCGCTCAGATGCCCGTGCACATCGATCTTCATCTTTGTCTCCCGGATGGTCGTCACCGCAGACACTCCTCCGTCAGCTGCGCTCGTTCTAGGGGTGAATAAGCCAAGTTCGCGCCCCTATCCGACGTGCGCTCATGCCCGTGGCGACGTGTCGGTGCGCAGCAGCGACAGCTTCTCGATGACCGGGGCATCGGAGAACGTGAACAGGTCTAGGTCAGTGTCGGCCTGCAGGCGAAGTTCGGACCACGAGGGAACGGCAAACACATCGCCGTGCTCCAGCTCGTAGCCGTGGCCGTCCAGCATGACGGTGCCGCGGCCGCTGAAGACCTGCCAGACCGAGGAAGCCGTGGACTGGCTGCGCGGGGTGGCGGTACCCGCGCGGAGGCGGTGCATCTCGGTTCGGATGGTGGTCAGCGCGTCACCTCCAGTCGTGGGGTTGGTGAACCGCACTGCCGCGTGACCAGCCTCGACGACCCCGGGATAGCCCTCGTCGTCAAGCTCGAGCTGCGCGCGCAGCGCCGCGTCCGTGTGCGCCCACCGGTAGGCCATCAGCGGTGACGCGCGGAGCGGTTTTCCCGCGGTCGATACGGGGGTGAGGCCGGGACTCCCCCACAGCCGCTCGCCGCGGCTGCGGTCCGGGGTGGAGGTATCCCGGAGCTGCTCGGGGCCGAACTCGAAGAATCCCTGGTCCAGGGTGGCGACCAGCGGGATGTCCAAGCCGTCCAGCCAGGCCATCGGAGTATCGGAGATGTTGTGGTGGCCGTGGAAGTGCCACCCCGGTGTGAGCAGCAGGTCGCCGCGGCGCATCGCCACCGGGTCGCCGTCCACTACTGTCCACACGCCTTCGCCTTCGAGGACGAATCGGAAGGCGGACTGGGTGTGCCGGTGCTCGGGCGCGCTCTCCCTTGGCGCGAGGTACTGGATCGCCGCCCACAGCGTCGGTGTGGCGTAGGGGTCGCCGGGCAGGCCGGGGTTGCCCAGCCCGATGGCCCGTCGTTCACCGCCCCGGCCGACCGGCACCAGATCGGCGCTGCGCGCGGCGAGCGGATGCAGGCGTGCCCACCGCCACACGTGAGGCACCGCGCGCGGTGCCGGGTTGGACGGCATCAGGCCCTCGCGGGTGCGCCATAGCGGCGTCATGCCGGCCGCGTCGAAGTCGCGGTAGAGAGCGGCGAGCTTTGCCTGGAGCTGGGGATTGTCGAAGTCCGCGGCGGCCATCTCGCTGGCCAGCCCCTCGGTAGTGTCCATGCGCAGGGCTTTCTTATCGATCTGGCCGACCTTGGTCATCGGCGCGTTTGGGGTGCTGCTAGTTAGCTGAGGGGGCGCGAGATCGCGCTCACACCGACGGAGTTGGATTTTGGTGTGCTGCTTCGAGGCCTCCCGCAGATGTTGCACCGGAAACCATCGCATCCTCCAGGTCCATCTGCCTAAGCTGCTGGACGCGGAATTGGCGGGCCTGCATCCGCAGTGCCCACGTGGAGAAGGCGACGGCGAGGATAAGCGCGGCGCCGTTGATCAGCGGCGAGGCCCACGATGGCGCGCCTAGGAGGACCAGGCCCGAGGAGACGAAGGCGAGGAAGAGCGCGGCCACGAACAGGCCAGGGACGTTCTGGCGTCCGGGAGTGAATGCCGTTGAGCCCAGAAAGACTGCCGCGAAAATAGGCAGCAGCAAGGAGTCGGCAGTTCCAGCGGCTGTCGCCGATCCGAGCTGGCCCGTTATCACGACGCCGGCAATGCCCGCCAGAGCGCCTCCGAGCGTGAAGCTTGCGATCCGGTACAGGCCTGGGCGGATCCCGGTGAGCGCCGCTGCGCGCGGGTTCGCCCCAACGGCGCGCAACTTCCGCCCTACCGGCAGGTAACGCAGGACGAGACCGACGACGAGCATGGCCGCCAGCCCGTAGAACACCGATAGGGGGAGCCCGATCACACTGGTGCGGACCATCGCGGTGACACTGTTCGGCACCGTGAGGATGTCAGTGCTGTGGCTGTAGGCCAAGCCGACGCCGCCGATCAGGGTCGCCATGCCCAGGGTCGCGACGAACGACGTCACCTGGAGCTTCTCGACGATCAGACCGTTGAGGAAGCCCACGGCGGTGCTCACGAGGACCGCGAGGACGACCGCCACCGGGGTCGGGAATCCGTTGTTGGTCGTCAGACCCGCGAGAAAGATGTTGGCGAGCGAGATGTTTGCGGCCACCGACAGGTCGATTTCGCCGGTCAGCAGGGTCATCATCACCGCCAGGCCACCGATGATGACCGGCGTCTGCTGGTCGAGCGTGGTCCGGATGTTCTCCCAGCTCGCGAACTCCGACGGTCGCGCAAGGCTGAAACCGGCGAACACGATGACGAGGAAGATGAGGAGGCCGTACTTGCCGACACGCTCGGTCAGACCCCTGGGGATCTTGTCCCGCGTCGGGTCCTTTCCCGCCGGGGAAACGCGCGCGGCGGAATTGGTGGGGCCAGTCATACCGCTCCTCCGTATGCCATCTCGGTGAGCACATCGGGATGGAGCTCCAACGATCCCAGTTCGCCGACGATGACCCCTCGTCGCATCACGAGGGCTCTGTCGCACAGGTCGACGATTTCCTGGAAGTCTGTGCTGATCACGAGTGCTGCGGTGCCGTTGTTCTCGCAGTCCGAACGGATCTGCTTGTGGATGTCGGATTTGGCGCCGACGTCGACGCCTGCCGACGGTTCGTTGAGTATGACCAGGCGGCGGTCGAAGCCGAGCCACTTGGCCAGCAGGATCTTCTGCTGGTTCCCCCCGCTGAAGGTCGATACCGGACGGTCGGGCAAGGGCGGGACGACACGGAATTTAAGAAGCAGTCCTCGGCACATCTCCCCCTCGCTGCTGCTCCGCAACGGCTGCCACCACTTGCCCGGCGGACTCATCAGCATGTTCTCGGCCGCGGTGAGAGCGCCGGCCAGCCCGTCGGCGGACCGGTTGGCAGGGACGAAGCCGATTCCCGCGCCGAGCGCGTCGCGGACGCCGGAGGGGCTGAGATCGCGGCCGTCTATCGTGAGCCCGCCTCCGGATGCGCTGATGTCGCCGACGAGGGCGCGTCCGACCGCGAACTGTCCTGCATCGGCCAGACCGCAAAGCCCGACTACCTCGCCCTCGTGCACTGAGAACGAGACCGGCCCGAAGCCGGAGCCGCGAAGGGCGTCAGCCAGCAACCGCGCCGGCCGGCCGTCGGGGACCGGCGGACGCCGTGGCGCGCTGTCTGACGCGTCGGCCCGGCCGGTGATGAGCCGGATCAACTCCACCTCCGAGAGCTCCCGCGCCCCTCGGCGAGCGACCGTGCGGCCATCGCGCAGTACCGTCACGCGGTCGCAGACGCGCAGCACGTCTTCACTGCGATGACTGATCAGCACGCAGGCGACACCGTCAGAACGCAGGCCGGAGAGCAGGTCAAAAACCTTCCTGACCTGCCGCGCCTCCAGGTACGCGGTCGGCTCGTCCAGGACGATGAGCCGAGCGCCGTCGGCGAGCGCGCGACAGACCGCGACAAGCGTCTGATCGGCCAGCGGCAGCCCGCCCACCGGCTTGGTGACGTCGCAGTCGAAGCCGATGCGCTCAACTGTTTCCCTGGCCCGGGTGATCGTCGCAGCCTGGTCGATGAACTTGCCGCGAAGACGGAAGCCGCTGGACAGGGCGATGTTGTCCGCCACCGAGAACTGCGCGAACAGTCCGAGGTCCTGGTGGATGAACGCCAGCCCGTCGCGGCGACGCCCGCTCGGTCCTCCGCTGGCCTGCTCTCCGAAGAAGCGCAGCTGACCGCCGTCGGGTCGCTCGACTCCGGCGAGAAGCCGGACGAGGGTCGACTTCCCGGCTCCGTTCTCGCCCAGGAGGCCGTGAATCTCGCCGGCGCGGACCTGGAAGTCCACGCCGGCGAGAGCCGCAGTCGGCCCGTACACCTTCCGAAGGCCGACCGCGTCCACGGCGAGTTCGGCTGCCAGCGGGCTGCCCGTCGATGAACAGTCGGACTGCAGGTAGCCGCTCATTCAGCTCGCGACCCCGAGAATCACGCTCTTGAGCTGGACATGCCACGCGCCCTCGAAGGGCGACAGCCAGTCGTTCGCCTCGAGTTGCGCCTGCGTGATGGCCGAGAAGTTGGGCGCAGGCGCCTGGCTCTGGGTCCAGTAGCTGATCGGAATCCGCAGCGAATCTTCCGCGAGCGCCGGCTTGCCCTGCTCCATCCGGTTCACGTCGTCGATGGCCTCGAGCACGAGAAGCGCGCCGGGTCCCTCCATGACCATGGGAAGCTTGCCCTCCTTCAGCAGCTGCACGTTCTCCGCCGACGCGTCGTCAACCAGCAACTGGGCTCCGGTGTCGGGGGATGCGGCGATTCCGTCAAGCGCGGGCGTCAGGGGCAGGCCCCCGCTCGGCCAGATCATGTAATTGACGCTGTTGTGCGCGGACATCGCCGAACTGGCGCTGCTCTGCTCCTGGATCGGGTCTGTGAACACGGCCGGGTTGAACTGCTGGACGATCGTGGTGCAGCCGCTGCATGGCTGGAGATAGCTCTGCGCGGCGGCGACGTTGACGTCGCTGAATCCGGGCGCCTCGACCAGCATCGTGTTCGCCTTCCCGTTTGTCTTCGCGACCGCCCAGGCTGCGAGCAGAGCTTTCTGGACGCCCTCGGCGGACGGGATCAGGCCGTCATAACCGTTTCCATCGGTCGAGTCCTGATGGATGTCGACGGTGTCAATGCCGGCCGTCTTCGCCGAGGCGAGCGCCGGGCCGACCCAGGTGGCCGGGACGACGATCGAGATGATCGCGTTCGGCTTGCCCAGCTCAGCCTGCTGCATCGCGGCGAGCTCGGCCTGCTGCGTGGGCGCACTGGCCGGGAAGATATTCACCGTCCAGCCGAGCTTCGTCCCAATTGCCCGGATGAGGTGGGCGGCGTAGGGCGCATATCCTACGGGAATGCCGTAAACGACATTCACCGTGAGCGGCTTGCTCGGCGGCGCAGTGGGCGTAGGCATTTCCGACGCCTTCCACGGCACGATTTCGTTCGCGCTGACCGTGCCAAAGGACAGGCCGGTGACCGCGGCCTCGTGTGCCTTCTCGAGCAGTTGCTCGGACTGCAGTACGTAGGAATCGGCGGCTGGGCTGCTGGCCGGGCTGGTGCCCGAGTTGCCGGGCTGGCTGCTAGCCGAACTGCCGACCGAACTGGACCCTCCACCGCTGGCTGACGAGCATGCCCCGAGTGTGCTCAGGGCTACCGCACCGATCAGGACCTTGAGTGCGGTTGAGGCACCGACCGCACCGCGTCTGGTGCGGGGCGCGAGACTTCTGGCCATATATCTGCTTCTCCTGCTTTGAGGCTGACTTGCGGTTCGTGCCGAACGAAACGGCGAAAAGCGTGACCGGATCCGGCCCTGCCTTTTACAAAGATTTCGGAGCGGGCACCGAGGGGTGAATTGAACTTAAGGCGAGATTGCCTGGATACTTGGCGTAAATTTTCGGCCTAGGAGAAGGCCCTTTTCATCGGTGATACGCGTCACAACAGACACTCCTACACGCGCCGCCGACCCTCTAGGGGTAAACGACCCCAGTGCACGCCCCTATCGGTGATGGACGAGGCGTTAAGGCCTCTGCCTTGGAAGACGCGGCTGCCAGCAGGCCGGCGGCGGCAACGCAGCCCGGTACCCCGGTCACCTGACTGGCGGCGCTCCACGCCGTTGCCCGACACGCTGGCGGCAGCAGAGTCGGCACGGTCCGTTCGAGATGCTGATTTGAATTTCCCTGGGATCGCTCGCGATCAGCCGCGTTTGCGCTCCACACCGGCCGGCACCCGGCCGCGGCCGGTCGCTGATGTGCGCACGGAGGCGCCGGGGTTCCAGTCGGCGGCGTCGACGAGGCCGGGCGGGATCAGGTCCAGCCCGGCAAGGAAGCCTGCGACCTGCTCCGGCGAGTGCTTGAAGACCGACGCGGCCGCGACTGTTTTCGACTAGTCCGCACTGGCCTCTCTGATCTACCGCAACACCGTAGGGCCGATCCTCCGAATCATTCGGGGGTCGGCCCCTTTTGTTTGCCTAGGCCACGTAGTAGCGTCGCTCAACCAACGTCAGCATTCCGTGAGCGTGTAGGAGACTTTTTGCCCTGCTGACCGTTCGGCCTGACGCATCCCACTTGTCTGCGAGAGTCCTGTTAAGGGGAAGGCTGTCCCATTTGGAAAGGTTCCCCTTGCTGATCTGAGAGGCGAGATCAGCGGCTATCTGCTCAGGTCTGCGGCCATAACCACAGCGCTTAGCATGATCAACAGCTGTGCTCTGTCTCCGACAGACACTCGGCAGCTCTTGGGAGAGATCAGAGGTTGAGACATGGCTAGTAGCCAACCGGTGTGGCGCACAGCCAGCTACACAGGCGGCAACGGGAACTGCGTTGAAGTGGCGGACACTACGCGCGTGGTCATGGTGCGCGACACCAAAGACCGTGGGGGCGGAACGCTGGCGTTCCCGGCGGACGCATGGCAGAGGTTCACGAGCAAGCTCAAGTAGGTTCCGCAGCAGCAAAGAACACGAACCTTCCTACCCAGGACGTAGTCGTAGACGCGGGGCCGTCGAACGATTAGCGCTGCCCGCCTATGCGCATACCGCACGCCCGGTGGGGTCATCGTCGTCCCTAGTCATTCGGTCGGGGTGTTACAGGGACACGGGCAGCCCGGCCTCCTGCCAGTAGGGGTGAATGACCCGATTCCGTTCACCGTTCGCAGCTTGGCGATGAACCCGATCGGTGTCTGCCTTAGGCCAGAAAGCGCTCGTAACCCAGCCGGGACATCAGCTCGGCCCAGGTATCGGCGATGCGCTCTGCTTCCCAGTCGGGCTCGGCCGGACGGTCAGGGAACCCGAGCCCGGGCGACGGCGCCACAACATGGAACGCCGGCTGACCTGGCGGCGGGTCGCTCAGGTCGTCGAGAGCATCGAGGAATTCCATTGCCGAGCCTGGCCACCCGCGGGTCATCAGCACTGGGCGTGCGTCCGCCCGGGGAGATCGCACATGGAGGAAGTTGATCTCCACCCCGGCGATGGTGCGACACCGGCCGCGTCTTTTGAGCTCGGCCTCGAGTCGGCGCCGGTCGTACTGCGCAAGCCACGACCGACTCGGCTCAGCGTCGTCGGGAGCTCTCACGTGAAGATGGACTTGATCTGCCGGTAGGCGGCCAGGCCCTCGGGCCCCAGCTCGCGGCCGATTCCGCTGTTCTTGACGCCGCCGAAGGGCGCACCGGTATCGGGCAGGTAGCGATTGATGCCGATCGTGCCGGTGGACACGCGGTTCGCGACCTCGCGGCCGCGGCGCGGGTCGCTTGTCCACACTGAGCCGCCGAGGCCGTAGTTCGACTCGTTCGCGATCCGAACCGCGTCGTCGACGTCGGCGTAAGGAATCAGGGACAGCACCGGGCCGAAGATTTCCTCCTGGGCGATCGTCGAGCGGTTGTCGACGTCGGCGAACACGGTCGGTTCGACGAACCAGCCGCGCGTCAGCCGGGGTGGGCGGCGTCCGCCGGTGACGAGCCGCGCCCCTTCGGCTTCGCCCTTGGCGATGCAGCCCTCGACGCGATCGCGGTGGATCCGCGACACCAGCGGCCCGATCTGGGTGGCCGGGTCCAGGGCGTCGCCAATGGTCAGTGAGGAGACCAGCGTGGCGATCGTGTCGACGATCTCCTCGTAGCGCGAACGGGGCGCGAGGATCCTGGTGCTGATGAAGCAGGTCTGTCCGTTGTTGCCCAGCGTGGCCCGAACCAGGCTCTGCCGGATCTCCGGCAGGTTGAGGTCGGCGTCCTCGAGGATGATCGCGGCCGATTTCCCGCCGAGTTCGAGCGTCGCCGGACGGAGCATCCGACCGCAGGTCTCCGCGATCTGCCGGCCCGCCGCGGTCGAGCCGGTGAAGGCCACCTTGTCGACCCCTGGGTGCGCGACCAGGTAGGCGCCGATCTCGCGGCCGCCGGGGACGATGTTGATGACCCCGGGTGGAAGGTCGGACGCGGCGACCGCCTCGGCGAAGAGAAACGCGTCGAGGAGCGTCTCCGGCGACGGCTTGAGAACCACCGGACAGCCTGCCGCCAGCGCGGGCGCGTACTTCGCGGCTGCCAGCGTCTGGGGGTAGTTCCACGGCGCGATGGCCGCTGCCACCCCGATCGGCTCCTGGCGGACGACGGTCGTCCCGCCCCTGACCCCGGGGCGCTCCTCTTCGGCGGGCAGGCGTTCGATCAGGTCGGCGTAGTACCGCAACGTCACGATCGGGGTACGCGCCTCGGCCATCTGGGACAGCGCGATCGGCATTCCGTTCTGGCTGCTGACCCTGCGCGCCATCTCCGGGGCGCGCGCCTCCAGTTGGTCGGCCAGGCTTCTCATGGCGGCTGCGCGCCGAGCCGGTTCCCAGCTGGGCCAGCCTCCGCTCTGGTCAAAGGCGGATACGGCGGCGGCAACAGCCCTGTCCACATCGGCCTCGTCGGCCACGGGAACGGATCCCAGCGGTTCCTCGGTGCTTGCTGATGTGAGCGTGAGACGCGCTGCTGATGCCGGCCGGCCCCACGCTCCCCC
>Ga0335072_10006388_pt1 | contig 17233 bp, 13 predicted proteins | sample Lox_Sample_21_FD_206725 | JGI IMG/M metagenome (GOLD analysis project Ga0335072, IMG submission 206725) | Soil microbial communities from Loxahatchee National Wildlife Refuge, Florida, United States - Lox_Sample_2.1 | ecosystem: Environmental > Terrestrial > Soil > Wetlands | place: USA...
AGCAATCGGACCCAGGCACAGTGATCTTGCCGCCGACGCCGTTCGCGCAGGCGGCGGTGAGCCGGCCGAGACCGATTCCGCGGCCGACGCACTGATCTGGCTGGCCACAGGGGACACCGAGGGCCTGCGTGCCGCCCTTGAGTCGACATCGGCACGCTGGATTCAGCTGTCCTCGGCCGGCATCGAACCTGTTCTGGAGGCCGGGCTGCTCGATCCAGCGCGCGACTGGACGTGTGCTAAAGGCAGCTACGCCGAGCCGGTAGCCGAACACGCCCTGATGCTCGCGCTAGCTGGCCTTCGCTCACTCCGCCAGCGCATCGAAGCGACATCGTGGGGCAAGGAAGGCGGCCAGAGCCTGTACGACGAGCCGGTCAGCATACTCGGCGGCGGCGGCATCGCCGGTGCACTGCTGACACTGCTCGCGCCGTTCCGCGTGACCGCCACCGTGGTGCGCCGCAGTCCGGATCCGTTCCCCGGCGCGGCGCGGACGCTGCCGCACGCAATGCTGCCCGAAGCGCTCTCCGACGCCAGGGTCGTGTTCCTCGCGCTCGCGCTGACTCCGCAGACGGAGCGGATCATCGGCCCGGCGCAACTGGCCGCGATGCGGCCGGACGGCTGGCTGGTGAATGTCGCCCGCGGCCGGCATGTCGACACTGACGCGCTGGCGGCGGCGCTCGGCCGGGGCCAGATCGGCGGCGCTGCGCTCGACGTGACCGATCCCGAGCCGCTGCCCGACGGCCACCCGCTGTGGACACAGCCGCGATGCATCATCACGCCGCACACCGCTGACACGCCCGACATGACCCAGCGGCCGCTGGCGCTGCGCATCCGCGAGAACGTGGCCAGGTTCGCCGCAGGCGAGCCGCTGCTCGGCGTTGTCGACGCGCTGGCTGGCTATTAACCGGAACGCGCGCTTACGCGGTCTCCGCCGCCTGCCTCGCCGCGGTTAGTTACGGTCAGTCCCGGTCAGGTTGCAGGGCCAGGTAGGCAGCGCCGCGAGGCGAGATCCGGTACCCCACGTCCAGGCTTATCGTCAGGCCGAGTTCCTTCAGCCGCCGGACGTGCAGCTTGAAGTCGGCGCGGTCCCAGTCCAGCTCGGCGGCGAGCACGGTCGAGACCAGGCCGGGCTGACGGGCGATCTGCTCAAGCACATCCCTCGTCCACGGACCGCGTTTGCTGGCCGCGTCCATGCGACCTAGCCGGGCAGCGATCGCCGTCGCGTCGGCGTCAGTGATGGTCACTGTCGCCGCGAGCTCATCTCGCGGATCCGGGCCGTCCACCGGTCGGAACCTGATGCGGTACAGCGGCAGCGACGCATCGCCGCGCAGGTCGCTGACCAGGGAGTCGAGGGACGGGTAACCGGCATCGCGCGCCTGCGCCAGCGTTATCTCCGCTGGCGTGACGACATCGACGGTCTCGGCCAGCACCATACCGACTCCGGTGCGGTACTGGCGGCCCGCGACTACCTGAGGGCGGCGCCACCTGCGGAAAGCCATCGTGATACTGCCGTCGTGCAGGCCGGTCCGCAGGCGAGGTTCGAACTGCATCTCGCGACTGTACTGCGCGGCACCGGCTAGCGAGCCTGCAAGCAGGCGGTGAGCAGAAGCGGCTTTCGCTATGATCGCTGACTACGAAACGGGCGGTGAGCGCAGACGCAATGACAGCCAGTTACGACTTCATCATCATCGGCGGTGGCTCGGCTGGTTGCGCGCTTGCGAACCGCCTGTCCGCAGACCGCTCGAACCGGGTCCTGGTCCTTGAGGCTGGCCGTCCCGACTACAAGTGGGACGTGTTCATCCACATGCCGGCTGCGCTGACGTTCCCGATTGGCAGCCGATTTTACGACTGGCAGTACGAATCCGAGCCCGAGCCGTTCATGAACGGCCGCCGCATCTACCACGCGCGCGGAAAGGTGCTCGGCGGCTCCAGCAGCATCAACGGCATGATCTTCCAGCGCGGCAACCCGCTCGACTACGCGCGATGGGCCGCCGATCCAGGCATGGCGGACTGGGACTACGCGCACTGCCTGCCGTACTTCAAGCGGATGGAAACCTGCCTGGCCGGCGCCGACGAGTTCCGCGGCGGTGACGGGCCGCTGATCCTGGAGCGCGGGCCAGCCGACAGCCCGCTGTTCCGTGCGTTCTTCCAAGCCGTGCAGCAAGCCGGTTACCAGCTCACCGACGACGTCAACGGTTACCGTCAGGAAGGCTTCGCGGCGTTCGACCGCAACCTGCATCGCGGCCGCCGTTTGTCCGCAGCTCGTGCTTACCTGCACCCGGTGCTCGCGCGGCCGAACCTTACTGTGCACACGAGAACTCTCGTCACCAAGATCAGGCTGGACGGCACCCGCGCAACCGGCGTCGATTACCTGCAGGGCGGCAAGCCGGCCACTGCGACGGCCGGGGAGGTGATCTTGTCCGGCGGCGCGATCAACAGCCCTCAGCTGCTCCAGCTGTCGGGAATCGGCGCCCCTGGCGTGCTCGAGCCCGCGGGCGTGCAGGTTCGTCACGACCTGCCTGGCGTCGGCGAGAACCTGCAGGACCATCTCGAGGTGTACGTCCAGTACGGCTGCAATCAGCCAGTCTCGGTCGCCCCGGCACTCAAGTGGCGCAACCGCCCGCTGGTCGGCGCCCGCTGGCTGTTCCTGCGCAGCGGACCCGGCGCGACTAACCATTTCGAGGGCGGGGGATTCGCGCGCAGCAACGACGACGTCGCCTACCCGAACCTGATGTTCCATTTCCTGCCGATCGCCGTCCGTTACGACGGCTCGGCGCCAGCCGGCGGCCACGGCTACCAGGTACATATTGGCCCGATGAACTCCGACGCGCGCGGCAGCGTCCGCATCAACTCAGCGGATCCCGCGGCCAAGCCCGCGCTCCGGTTCAACTACCTGTCCACCGAGCAGGACCGGCGCGAATGGGTCGAGGCCATCGGCGTGGCACGCAGCATCCTGTCCCAGCCCGCCATGGATCCCTACAACGCCGGGGAACTGTCGCCCGGTCCCGGCGTGCAGACCCCCGAGCAGATCCTGGACTGGGTCCGGCGCGACGGGGAGACGGCGCTGCACCCGTCGTGCACGTGCGCGATGGGCAGCGGCCCGATGTCTGTCGTCGACCCGGCCAACATGCGTGTCCACGGCCTGGATGGCTTGCGCGTGGTGGATGCCTCTGTCATGCCGCAGCTGACCAACGGCAATATCTATGCGCCGACGATGATGATCGCGGAGAAGTCAGCGGACCTGATCCTCGGCAACACGCCGCTGCCGCCGGCGAGCGTCGAGTTCTACATCCGCGAGCAGGGGATAATCGCGGAGTGAAGCACGGGATCTTCCTGCCTCCGTTCAGCGAGCTCGCGGACCCGCGCCGGGTCGCCAACCTCGCCGCGGACGCCGAGCAGGCCGGCTGGGACGGCATCTACCTGTGGGACCACATGCTCGCCGTACCGGGCATGGCGGTGGCCGAGGCGTGGACCACTATGGCCGCGATCGCGATGGCAACCAGCCGGGTCAGGCTGGGCGCGCTGGTAACCCCGCTCGCCCGGCGGCGGCCCTGGGTGCTTGCCCGGCAGATAGCCACGCTCGACCAGCTCTCCGGCGGCCGCCTGATCGTCGGCATCGGTCTCGGAGACGACGGCTGGCGCGAGTTCAGCGCGTTCGGAGAGGAAACCGCACCGCGCGTCCGGGGTGAGCTGCTCGACGAGTCCCTGGAGATCCTGCAGGAACTTCTGACCGGGAACGCCCTCGTGCACGCCGGCAGTCATTACGCCATCGACTCACCGCCAATGCTGCCAGCCCCGGTTCAGGACCCGGTCCCGATCTGGGCCGCAGTCCGCTGGCCGAACCGCAAGCCACTGGCTCGCGCGGCGAAGCTGCAAGGCTGTTTCCCGATCTTTCCGAACGCGGGCAGCCGTCCGGCGCCGCCCCCGGCTGACCTGGTAGAGCAGGTGCGGACGGAGCTGACCGGCCTCGGCGCGGCGCGTTCCCTCGATCTTGCTGTTTGTTGTGCACTGCACCTGCTGCCCGAGGATCAGCGGGCCGGCGCGGCGGCAGCCCTGGCCGACGGCGGCGTGACCTGGCTGCTCGAGGCATTCGCACCAGGCCAGGATGCCGCCGCGGTGGAGGCGTACGTGCACGGCGGGCCGCCCGCGGGCTAGCGGCCGGCCGGCGAGGGGCTGACGGGCAGGTGCCGGGCGAGCTGGGAGCGTGAGCTCACGCCAAGCTTCCTGAAGACCTTGCGCAGGTGATATTCGACGGTGCGCGGGCTGATGAACAGCTCAGCCGCGATCTGGTTGTTCGTCACCCCTTCGACAGCCAGGCCGGCGACCCGGGCTTCCTGAGGGGTCAGGTCGAAGGACGGTGCCTCAGTGCGTGGCCGAGTCCGCTCGCCGGCCGCTGACAGCTCGGCGGCTGCCCGCGCGGCGAATGCCTCCGCGCCCATCCGGTCGAACATGTCGTATGCAGTGCGGAGCTCGCGCCGCGCGTCGCGCCGGCGTCTGGACCTGCGCAGCCACTGGCCGTAGTGCAGGTGCGCGCGGGCGAGTTCGACCGCTGCAGAGCTGCGTTCCAGGTAGCCGATCGCCTCTTTGTAAGCGTGCTCTGCGCGACTATCTTCGCTGAGCAGCGCCTCGCACCGGGCACGCACTCCGAGCGCTCTGGAGGTGCCTGCGGCGAGCGTCCGCTCGGACAGCGTGCCGAAAGCACTTGTCGCCTCGGTCCGACGACCTGTGCGGCAGGCTGCCTCGACTAGCTCAGGCAAGACCAGTTCGGCCAGGAACGGGAGATCGTCGCGGACGACAGTGGTCGCATTGTCGACCGCGGCGTCATAATTCCCGGCTGACACGTCGGCCATCGCCACGACGGCCTGGCCGATGCTGGCCACGCCGCGTACGCCGTGCGCGGTCGACTCCCGCATCTTGGCGGTCCCAGCCGCGTTGGCTTCGGCCAGCCGGCCGGTATAAACGAGCACCATGCCTTCGGTGAGGCTATCGATGCCGAGAACTCGCCGGCTGCCGCCGGCCGCGATCATCTCCCGCATCTCTGTCCACCGGTCCTGCGCCTCGGCCAGAGTGCCGGTCAGGCAGTCAGCGATCCCCCGACAGCCGAGCGCTACCGGAATCACGGTGTGCGCTCCTTGCGAGCGGGCGGTGTCGAGGAAACGACCGGTGATGTCGAGCACGCTGTCGTCCCACAGGCTAGCGGCAGCGACTATGCCCATCCCGTTCCACTGAAGCCCCGTTACCAGGTCGAGATCGTCGGATCGCAAGCGGCTGATGGCAGCGCGAAGCGGCTCGACTGCGGCGGCGTAGCCAGCTGTGATCCTGGCCGTGTACCCGTCCAGGATCAGGTCGGCCACACTGGCGTCCGGCCGATCGGGGCGCGGGAACGTTTGCGCGGCTGCGGCTATCTCGTGCGTTTCGACGGGCCCGGCCCACAAGGCTGCCCTGAGCGCGCAAGCCATCGCCTCGCGGGCCGTGCGGTTGTCCGGCGCAAGTGAGCGGGCGGCCCGGGCGAGGACCTGCACCGCTTCGGGCGCGCGACCCTGGACGAACAGGATGTCGCCGCGCAGCCGCTCCGCCAGAGCCTGGGCGCGCGGGTCTGCCAGCTGGGGCAGGGCGGCGTCGACCAGATCCTGTGCCGTCTCCGGGTGACCGCTTTTGAGCTCGGCAGATGCGAGCCTTAGCTCACGGGCGGCCCGGCGGCCACCATCGCCGGACAGCTCGGCCGAGCGACGCAGTAGCGCGACTCTGGCCGCATAGCCGCCGCGGGCCTGCGCACGGTCAGCGGCGCGCTCGAGCTCGACGGCAATGCCCTCATCCGGGCCGGTCGCTGCGGCGCTCCGGTGCCAGGCACGCAGGTGCGGGTCCCGGTCGGGATCCGCCGCCTCGCTTAGCAGCTGGTGCGCCCGCCTTCGGTCGGTATCGGAAGCGACGTGGTATGCCGCTGAGCGGATCAGCGGGTGGCGGAACCGTATCGACGCCGGCGAAAGCTCGATTAGGCCCGCCGCCTCGGCAGCAGTCGCAGCAGCCTCGGCGTCGATGCCGTCCTGCTGCGCGGCATGCCACACAACCGCCCGGTTGCCGCTGCATTCGGCTGCCGCGAGCAGGAGCAACATCAGCGTGCCAGGATCCATCCCGGCCGTCTTGCGCCGGAAGCGATCCGCGAGCCGCGAGCCTAGCGGCATGGGCTCAGGAAGGGCGGCCCGGCCGGCTAGTTCGTCGGCGCTGAACTCCGCGCCGATCTCTACCAGGGCCAGGGGGATCCCCTTGGTGTCGGCCAGGATCCGGTCAACTACCTGACCGTCAACCGGGGCCGGGGCAACCGACCGCAAGAGCTGGCCGGCCTCTGCTGGCGGTAGGCCGTGGACGGATACCGCGGGCAGTTGTTCGAATACGTTTGCTGATTCCTGTCCGCTGCTGGCGATCATCATGCCGACGCGGTCGGCGTACAGGCGGCGCGCCACGAATGCGAGCGCCACCGCTGAGTCGGCATCGAGCCACTGCGCGTCGTCGATCAGGCACAGCACTGGCTGCTCCTCGGCCGCGCGTGCCAGCAAGGTTAGTGCTGCGAGGCCGACCAGGAACAGGCCGGCGGGCGGACCTTCGGCCTCCCCGAAGGCCACCTGCAAGGCCTGGCGCTGCGGTCCGGGCAGTTCCCCCATCCCGGCCAGGAACGGGACCAGCAGCTGGTGCAGGGATGCGAATTCCAGGCCCAGCTCAGTCTGGATCCCGGTGATGCCGCAGACCCGCATATCCGGGGCGCAATCCGCGGCATATCCCAGCAGGGCCGTCTTGCCAGCGCCCGGACTGCCCCGGATTACCAGCGTTGCACTGAATCCGTCGCGAACCGACCCCAGGACGCGGTCGATCGCCGCCCGTTCCGCTCGGCGGTCCAGCAACTGCCGCACTGCAGCTGGCGAGCCCCGATCTCCTGACGGCCCGGGGCCACCCGAGTCCCCTGTCACCACCACCCCCAGCTCATGGTAGTTCGCCTCGGCGCAGGCGAGCCCTGCCGACCTCGGGCAGGGCTGGCGGTTCGGCTCCGCCCGGCTACCTACCTGGCCTATGGCCGCCCTCATCGGGTTTGCCCCGGTCAGCTACTGGCAACCGGCTAGGGATCGGACTGGTGTTTTCGCTGATTCGGGCGGCGGCCTGCGACCGTAACGTGAGTACCGCTAGTGCAGATGGCATCTGGCGTGCGGCCCGGCCAGGTCGGGGCAGTGGCCGCATCGGGACGGTCGGCCGCCTGGGGTCTGCGGTATCGGGTGGCCGGCCGTCACCCGACGTCTGCGGCAAGCATCGAATCGTGGCCTGACCGCAATTTTCTACAGGACGAAGGCATGAATCTTTACGGGGCGAAGGCGCGCGATGGGACGGGTTCACTGGCATCCACGGCCGGACTTGCTGGCCAAATGGGTGCAGGCCTGCAGACAGAGCTAGGTGCCAGCAGGCTAACGTCGCATGCCCGTGTCCGGCACACTAGGCGGGTGACTGAACTGCGGTTCGACCCCCGAGACCCGCGTGGCCTGCGCGCCGACGCCCCGATGCTAGCCGCCTGGCTGGACTTCACCTGGCAGGCCGAGGCCGGCCACCTGCTGCCGATGGGCGTGCCAGGCCACAAGCAACGGCAGGACCTGGTCGGCGCCGTGATTGCCGGGGACGCGCCGTTCTACGGCGGGCTCGACACGATCAAGCATGCCGACGTCCTGCGCATCGACTCCGAAGGGCGGGCGGCGCAGCTGTGGGGGGCGGACTGGTGCCGGTTCTCGGTGGCGGGATCGACCCACGGGAACCAGGCGCTCGCACTGGCGGTCGGCCAGCCGGGCCAGGAGGTCATCATCAACCGGACCCTGCACCGGTCGCTGCTGCTCGGGCTGGTCCTTGCCGGCCTCCGGCCGGTCTGGGTGCGGCCGGAGATCGACCTGGCCTCCGGGTTGCCGGCCGGGGTGGCCGTTTCCGCGGTGCGGGACGCGCTGGCCGCACATCCGGCCGCGTGCGCGGTGTTCCTCGGCGACCCTACCTACGTCGGCACCATCAGCGATCTGGCCGGGCACGCCGAGGTGGCGCACGCCGCAGGGGTGCCGCTGATCGTAGATGCGGCCTGGGCGGCGCATCTCGGCTTCCACCCGGACCTGCCGCCGCACGCCATCGCGGCAGGCGCCGACGCGATGGTGACTAGCGCGCACAAAGCACTTCCTGCCTACACTCAGGGCGCGCTGGTACTGGCGCGCACCGAGCGGCTTGACCCGGCGCGACTGGACCGGGCGTTCGAGGCGACCCACACCACCAGCCCGACCGGGTCGATCATGGCGAGCATCGACGCGGCGCGCGCGCTGCTGGCAGCAGACGGCGAATGGCTGTGCGGCCGGCTGATCCGCGCGGTGGCGGCAGCCCGCAAGCGGCTGCGCGAGGTGCCCGGCCTGGACGTGCTCGACGGCCCGGGAGTCGAGCCGACCAAGCTCGTCGTCCTGCTGGCCGGAACAGGCGCGCACGGGAACAAGGTCGAGGCCGACATGATCGCTGCCGGGATGTATGTAGAGATGGCCGACCGCGACACTATGGTGGCGATTCCGACGATCGCCGACGACGAGGAGCAGCTAGCCAGATTCGCCGAGATGCTGACCGGTGCCGTCGAGCGGCACCGAGGGACGCCCCGGCACCCCGCTGCAGCGGCGTCCTGGACGGTTGAGCCGGAGACGGTGCTTTCGCCGCGGGAGGCGTTCTTCGCGCCGGCTGAAACCGTGCCGGCGACAGCGGCGATCGGACGCGTGAGTGCTGAACTGATAGCGCCGTATCCGCCTGGCGTACCGGTGCTGGCGCCGGGTGAGCTGATCAGCACCGATGCGGTGAAGGCTCTGCGCGAGGTCGCTGCCGACGGCGGCCGGATCGCCTATGCGGCAGATCCTAGCCTGGCGACTTTCCAGGTGATCGCCCGCTGAACTGTTGCTGTCACTGACCGACGCGGCCGTCGATCCGTTCTCGCAGCAGGTCGGCGTGGCCGCAGTGGCGGGCGTACTCCTCAATCATGTGAACCAGTACCGAGCGCAGCTCAACGCTAGCGCCGTCGTTATAGACGCCCTTGACGCCGAGGTCGGGGGAATCGGCGACGAAGTTCTGGGCAAAGGCGACCTCGTCGCGCCAGTCCCGCCAGGCGTCCTCCACGAGCGCCGGGTCGGCGACCGCGCCGAGCCAGTCAGCGTCCGGCACATCCTCCGACCAGTAATGCGGGGGCGCGTCGGCCTGCGCCATCACCCGCCGGAACCAGTAGCGCTCCACGTCGGCCATGTGACGGATAAGGCCGAGCAGCGACATCGTGGAGGGCGGCACCGACCTGCGCGCGAGCTGGGCCGCGTCAAGGTCAGCGCACTTTATCTCCATGGTCAGCCGGTACGTGCGCAGGTATTCAAGCAGGGTCGCCCGCTCGCCCTCTGGTTCGGTTGCCGTCGCGAACCTCGGGTCCAGCGCCATGTCCATCCACATGCCGGAACCGCCCTCGACGGCATTCCACCGTTCCGGCACTGTCTCGCGCTCGCTCGCGTCAGCCATGACGACCACCTTGACACGTCCGGATCAATCACCGCAAACAACTTCCGGACACCGCGGACGTTCCGCCAGCAATCGGACGAAGCGCGGCTTTTAACGTGGCCTGCGACCAACCAGCCTGCAAAACTCACGCGACGAAACGCGGTTCGACTGAACCGCGTTTCGCCGGCTGATCTTCGTTGAGTGGATTGGTTGCGGTCGATCAGAGTTCGGCGCGCCGGTCGAATAGCCTCCGCGACGTCACGTAGCCGACCACGGTCAGCCCTACGCACCAGGCCACCGCGGTAATCCATTGGCTCCCGATGTGCCCGCCCAGCAACAGGCCGCGCAGGGTCTCGGTGATCGGCGTGAACGGCTGGTACTCGGCGAACTGGCGCAATCCCGGGCTCATTGACGCAGCAGGCACGAAGGCGCTGCTCAGGAAAGGCAGCAGAACGAACGGCAACGGCAGGTTGCTCGCGCCTTCCGGGGCCTTGGCCGACAGGCCCAGGGCCATGGCCACCCAGGTCATCGCCCAGGCGGTCAGCGCCGCGATGCCAATGGCGCCCAGCCACTGCAGGGCATCCGCGTGCGGCCGGAAACCGATGGCCACCGCGACAGCGAGCAGCAGGCCAATGCTCAGCAGAGTCTGGATCACGTTGCCCAGCACGTGGCCGGCGAGTAGGGCGAACCGCGAGATCGACATGGTCCGGAGGCGGTCCACGATCCCCTCGGTCATGTCCGTGCACACCGACACGGCTGTGCTCACCATGCTCGAGGCTCCTGTCATGATCAGCAGGCCCGGGGTCAGGTAGTTGATATAGCTTCCGCCGATACCCGCACCGAGCGCGTTGCCGAACGCGTACCTGAACAACAACAGGAAGATCAGCGGCATCAGCAGACCGCTCACGGACATGGCGGGATATCGCAGGGCATGCAGCAAGTTCCGCTGCAGCAGCGTACGGGTGTCGGCGAAGGTGTAGGTGGCGGCGGTCATCGGTCTGCTCCGGTTTCCGTGATCGAGGCGGCGGGAGGGGAGGCGGCGGCGAGGCGCTGGGTCGAGTGATCGGTCAGGGCGAGGAAGACGTCGTCCAGGTCGGGAGTGTGGACGGTGAGCTCGGCCGGTTCGAGGTCCGCCCGGTTCAGCTGGTCCAGCAGCGAGTACAGCGACTTGACTCCGCCGTCGCTGGGCACCTGAAGCGTCAGTTCCTCCTCGTCGCGGTTGTTCGTGCGAAGTGCGCGGGCAGCCAGGTCGAGCGCGGCCGCATCGGTAAAACGCAAGCTCACGTGGCCGCCGGGAACAAGAAGCTTCAGTTCGGCTGAGGTACCCTCGGCGACGAGCCTGCCCTGGTCCAGTACGGCGATCCGGTCGGCGAGCTGATCGGCCTCCTCCAGGTACTGCGTGGTCAGGAAGATGGTCACGCCGTCCTGGTCGACCAGGTCGTGGATGATCTGCCACATGGTGCGCCTGCTTCGCGGGTCGAGCCCGGCGGTCGGCTCGTCCAGGAAGATGATCCTGGGCTTGCCGACCAGCGTCATGGCCAGATCCAGCCTGCGCCGCATGCCGCCGGAATAGGTGGCCAGCGACTTGCCGGCAGCTTCCGCCAGATCGAATTTCTCTAGCAGCTCCGTGGCGCGCTGCCGCGATTCGCGCTTACCCAGATGGTGGAGTTTGCCCATCAGCACCAGGTTCTCGAACCCGGTGAGCAATCCGTCCACGGCGGCGAACTGCCCGGTGACGCCGATCGCGGCACGCACCGCGTCCGGTTCCCTGGCCAGCTCCTTCCCGGCGATCCAGGCTTGGCCCGCGTCCGGCTTGCTGAGCGTGGACAGGATGCGCACGGTCGTGGTCTTCCCGGCCCCGTTCGGGCCGAGCAACGAGAAGACCGAGCCCTCCTTGATGTCCAGGTCGATGCCATCGAGCACGAGCTTGTCCTTGAATGATTTCCGCAATCCGCGCACGGCAATAGCAGAAGACGGCATACTCATGCCATTTATCCCTTTCTAGAGTCAGCGAATACTTTGAACGGCTCGGAATTTGGGCGCGCGTTTACCCCGCGACGAACTCCCTCGCCTGAATTTCCCGGATTCCCAGATCAGCAGCCGCGCCCTCCGGTCAGGGCACTGGCGGAGCCCTGGTGCTAGATGGCGGTGGCGGGCCGGATGATGATGTTGCCGACGGAGTTGCGTGCGTACACGTGCACGGTTTCCTCGCCCTTCGCTGGCTGGTCGGCGGTCTCCATGAGGTTCTGCAGCGCGCCGCTCCTGGTGTTGACGTCCAGGTACGCGGCACTGCCCGGGTGGATGCCCACTTCAAGCTCGCCGGTCGCGGTCTCCAGCCGCAGGGTGCCGCGCACCGCGTCGCCGACGCGGATGCTGCCGGTGGCGGTCTTCGCGGTCACCGAACCGCGCGGGCGCTCCACCGCAATGTTGCCGTGGGCGGCATTCACCTGGAGGTCTCCGGCGACTTCACGGATCGTGCTGTCGCCGTGGGTGTTCTTGACAACCGCGCTGCCGTTGACCTCGCGGACGCGCACAATGCCGTTGGCGGTGATGCTCGCCCCGCCCATCACCTGGTCGACCGTGACATTGCCGACGGAGGTCTGCAACTTCAGCGGGCCGACCTTGTCGAGTTGCAGGTCGCCGACATGGGTCTTCAGCTCGCACGGACCGAGTTCGCCGGTGACCAGGAACCGGCATAGATGTGAGGTCCCATTCAGCCGCGAGCCAGCCGGCGCCTCGATGGTCACGTCGATTGACGGGTTGCTGAGGGCTGCCGGCGGCAGGTACATCTTCCACCCCGTCTGCCCTTTCACGGTCAGGTTGCCGGCCGCGAAATCGACCTTGGTCTCCCGGGCGGCTCGCACGTCGTCCTTCTTGGCCGCATCGGAGGGCCGGACCTCGACGACGGTGTCGGTACGGTCTGAGGCGATTATCTCCACGTGGCCGAGGAACACGTCGATGGTGATGGCGATCGGCTGCGGCGTTTCGAATGTAGGCACAGCTCTCCCCTTTTAAGTGATTCCCTGAAAGTGAGGTAGGCGGCTGATCTAGCGGACCCAGCCGGTGAACTGCTGGCCGCCGATGCGGGCCCGGTCAACGGGCCGATGGGCGGAAGTGCTGTCCAGGACGCCCGCGGCGGCGCGCACGAGCCAGACGTTGGCGGAAATCTTCTCCTTCGCCGCCGCTTGCTCGATGCGCGCCTTCAACGGCTCTGGCAGGCGCACGTTGATCCGGGCCATCGTGCCGTCGTCAGTGTCAGTGACGGGCGGGGCAACGGGGGCGGGTAGGCCGGATTCGACGAACGAATCGTCGGCGGGCGGCGTAGTGACGATGAAGCTGGGTTCACTGCCGCGCAGGCGCAGTTCCACTGAGCCAGGCGCGAGGTCTCTGGTGATTTCGTCGGCCGCGGCGGACAAGGCCTCCAGTAGCGTCAGCCGCACGGCCGAGTCGAGCGGCGCGATGAGGCGCTCGGCGAGCGCCCGGGCATCCTCGCCGCCTGCTTCGGCGGCCACGGCCAGTTCGGCGCTGAGCTTGGATACGTACGGCGTCAGGTCCATGGCACAACTATGGCACATGAGTGGCACGGCGGCAAGTAGTAAGGGCGACAACGTGGCACACGCTGGCACTTAGATGGCTCAGGATGGTGCCGAACCGGTGCCAGCATCAGGAACTGGCGTACGCCTGCATTACCCACAGTTCCGACGGCTGGCCAGGCTGGACGCACTGCGGCGTGTAGTACCAGTCCGGCGGCCCGTTGAACGGCATGGTTACCGTCCCCGTGCCGGGAATTGTGATCCGCGCTGACAGCAGGCGCACCCGGCGGCCGCACCAGTTCTGCCACTGGACCATGACCTGCGCGGCGTCCGTCTTGCCGGGCGCCAGCACCACAGCGCGCAGCACTAGATTCCGCGGTCGCATGTCGCGCATGGACAGGCGACGGCCGTGCCAGATCAACGCAAGCCGCGGGTATCCGCGCAGCATGCATGGCCCCGACCCGGTGTTGGTGAATTCGATGAACCCGATCGCGGTCTCGTTCTCGCCCTCACGGCCGCCGGCCGGGCGCAGATTCCTCGCGGTGCACCTAACGGCTGTCGCGGCCGTGCCTGACGCCGGAGCGGACGTGCCCGGTACCGGAGCAGTCGCGCCGCGCCCGGCAACTGGCGGGACAGTCGCGGCGCAGCCGGTGAGCGCTATCAGCGCGGCGACTGAGATCGCGACACGCTGCGGACAACCGGACCACGCCGCTGCTAAGCACCTCATGCCAATAAGACTGCGCGCCAGCCCGGCCGGTTGCGTGATCTCGACGCGGCAGCCAGTCTCTCGCACGCCCGCAGTTCACCCGGACCTGCAGATAATCCGATCATCCGCGTCTGCGCAGCGCTCATTGCTGGCGCTTGACCCCGGCCCGTGCGGCCTTCAACTCCAGGTAGCGCCGTTCGGGCAGGCTCGTCGTCCGCCGGGCCGCCAGCAAGTAGTTGCGCTGTGCGGCCTCAAGATCACCAGCCATCTCCAGCATGTGCGCACGCACGGAGGCAAGGCGGTGATAGGTGGCTGTCCGGGAGTCAGCCTCTACCGAGGCAAGCAGCTCCAGGCCGGCCTGCGGTCCGTGCACCATGGCGGTCGCGACCGCGCGGTTGAGGCGCACGACCGGCGTGGGAGTAAAGCCCTCGAGGAGCAAGTACAGCGCCAGTATCTGCCGCCAGTCGGTGTCCGACGCTTGCCGGGCCTCCGCGTGGACCGCCGCTATCGCCGCCTGCAGCTGATAGGGCCCCAGCGTCGAGGCGGTCAGGGAACTGCTGATCAGCGAGATTCCCTCGCCGATCGCGCTGCGGTCCCAGAGCGTGCGGTCCTGTTCTTCGAGCGGGATCACGTTACCGTCAGGCCCGCACCTGGCCGGCCGGCGCGCGTCGGTGAGAAGCATGAGCGCGAGCAGCCCGGCGACCTCGCCGTCCTCAGGCAGCAGTCGCCGGACGACGCGGGCGAGCCGGATCGCCTCGGTGGTGAGTTCCACGCGGTGCAGGCCAGGTCCGGACGTAGCGGTGTAGCCCTCATTGAAGATCAGGTACAGCACGTGCAGCACGTCGGCGCGTGCGCGCTCGACCGGCGGCGGGTCCTCGAACCGCGCGCCCGCGGACTTGAGCTGCTGCTTGGCCCGGCTGATCCGCTGGGCCATGGTCGGCTCACTGACGAGGAAAGACCGCGCGATCTCCGCTGTGGTCAACCCGCCTACAGCGCGCAGCGTCAGCGCGATCCTGGAAGCCTCAGGCAGGTCAGGATGGCAGCACAGGAGAAGCAGCGTCAGCGTGTCGTCATCAACTTCATCCAAATCAGCTGCCGGGGCGGTGGCCGCGCGGGATGGCGTCATCAAAGCGTCCGTGACTTCGCGGTTGCGCCGGGCGGAGTCAGCGCGCCACTGGTCGATTAGCCGTCGGGTGGCCACCGTGATGAGCCAGCTGCGCGGATGCGCCGGGACGCCCTGAGCAGGCCACTGAACCACCGCGGCGAGAAGCGCCTCCTGGACGGCGTCTTCGCATTCGTCGAAGCGGCCGTAGCGGCGGATGAGCGCGCCAAGGACCTGCGGCGCCAGCTCGCGCAGCAGGTCCTCAGTGGGAGCCGGCGGGCCGGCCCCGAACGTTTTCACATCTCATCCCCGGACGAGTGCATGACCGGACGAACCTCCATGGCGAAATACCGCGCATCAGGCCACCGGCCTGCGATTTCCTCAGCTCGCTCGGGCGTATCGCAGTCGACCGTGAGATAGCCCGCGAACTGCTCCTTCGACTCCGCGAACGGGCCGTCTGTCGTGGTGACTACGCCCTCGCGGACGCGCACTGTCCTGGTGACAGACGGGTCGGCGAGTCCAGCCGTATCCACAAGCTCGCCGGTCTGCCGAAGCTCGGTCATGATCGTGTCGACCTCGGCAAACAGCGCCTGGCGGTCCTCCTCCGACCAGCTCTCATACAGGGCGAGGTTGTTGTAGATGAGCAGCATGTAGCGCATGTCGTGATTCCTCCTCGAGGAGTACGGGCGTTTGCCTTTCGCGAGTGAGTCGGAGCCGTCCGCACGATCTCGACAGCTCCCGGGTGTCGAGATCTGCTCGCCGGCTCCGACCCCTCCATGGCCGGGCTAACCAGACGATGACACTCCCCGAAGGAGGACTCCGGTGACCACCACGATCTCCTCGCAGCGCGCGACCGGACGCGAATGGGCCGGCCTCGCTGTACTCGCACTGCCAACGCTACTGCTGTCGGTCGACATATTCGTGCTGCTACTGGCCCTGCCTAAGATCGGTCAGCAGCTCCGGGCCAGCAGTACGCAGCAGCTCTGGATCAGCGACAGCTACGGCTTCCTGCTCGCAGGCTTCCTGGTCACGATGGGCACGCTCGGCGACCGGATCGGACGCCGCAGGCTGCTCCTCATCGGCGCGGCGGGATTCGGCGCGGCCTCAGTTCTGGCGGCCTACGCAACCAGCCCGGCGATGCTTATCGGGGCCCGCGCGCTGCTTGGCATCGCGGGGGCGACGCTATCGCCATCGACCCTGGCCCTCATCTCAGCGATGTTCGCGAGCCCGCGCCAGCGTACGGTCGCCATCGGGGTGTGGATGGCCTGCTTCATGTCCGGCGCCGCGCTAGGCCCGCTGGTTGGCGGCCTGCTCCTCGCGCACTTCTGGTGGGGCTCGGTATTCCTGCTCGCCGTGCCCGTCATGGTGCTGCTGCTCATGGTCGGCCCTGTCCTGCTGCCCGAGTACCGAAGTCCCGATGCTGGCCGCCTGGACCCCGTCAGCGTCACGCTGTCGCTGACCGCCGTCATCCCGCTCGCTTACGGTCTGACCACCGTGGCCCGTTACGGCTGGCGCCCGCTGCCGGTAGCAGCACTGGCCGTGTCGGCTGCGGCGGGCGCGGTATTCGTGCAGCGGCAGCGCGGCCTGGCCGAGCCCTTGCTCGACCTGCGTTTGCTCGCCAACCGCACGTTCGCGGCGGCCATGGGCGCAATGACGCTGAATACCATGCTGACCGGCGCTGTAATGCTGCTCGTCACGCAGTACTTCCAGCTCGTTGATCAGCTCTCGCCAGTACGCGCCGGCCTGTGCATGCTTCCGGCTGCGGTGTCGATGACCGCCAGTTCGCTGTCCGCGCCGCGCCTGGCCCGGTTCACCCGCCCCGCCTACCTCATCACAGCTGGGCTGATGATCGCCATAACGGGACTGCTGGTCATCGCCGCCGCCCAGGGCGCGGCACTCGTGGCTGCCGGATGGGCCATGGTTACGTTTGGCTCCGGTCCGGTGGTGGCGCTGAGTGTCAGCCTGATCCTCGGCGCGGCTCCGCGGGCCAGGGCCGGCGCTGCGGCTGCGCTGAACGAGACGAGCAGCCAGCTTGGGTTCGCTCTAGGCATCGCCATTCTCGGCAGCGTGGGGGCTGCGGTGTACCGGAGCCATATCGCCTCAGCCGTCCCGGCAGCGCTGCCGAGCGCCTCGGCCGCGGGCGTGCGCGACACTGTCGCAGCGGCCGTGACCGCTGCGCGCGATCTGCCGCACCCGGCCGGCGTGGCGCTCCTGGAGTCGGCGCACGGCGCATACACAGCAGGCCTGCACGGTGTGGCGGTGATCAGTGCCGTGGCGCTCGCCGTGATCGCGCCCGGCGTCCTCATGCTGCTGCGTCACGTTGCTCCTGACGGTCAGGCCACGCCGGACGACACCGAGCTCCCCGCAGAGAGC
>Ga0335072_10006389_pt1 | contig 17233 bp, 14 predicted proteins | sample Lox_Sample_21_FD_206725 | JGI IMG/M metagenome (GOLD analysis project Ga0335072, IMG submission 206725) | Soil microbial communities from Loxahatchee National Wildlife Refuge, Florida, United States - Lox_Sample_2.1 | ecosystem: Environmental > Terrestrial > Soil > Wetlands | place: USA...
CGTGACGATTACCGCCGCAGCCGGCGATAGCGGCGCCACCGATGGCGTTTCGGACGGCAAACTGCACGTGGACCTGCCGGCGTGCCTGCCCCCGGTGCTCGCCTGCGGCGGCACCAAGTTAACGCTCAGCGGGCATGCCATCAAGAGTGAGGTGGTGTGGAACGAACTGGCGAAGGGCGAAGGCGCGACCGGCGGCGGCGTCAGCAATATCTTCCCGATTCCGGCCTACCAGGCGAAAGCCGGCGTGCCTCCGCAGAAGAACACTCAGTTCGTGGGACGCGGCGTTCCTGATGTTGCCGGCGATGCCGACCCGACGACCGGCTACAAAGTTCGCGTCGACGGCCAGAATACGGTAATCGGCGGTACCAGCGCGGTGGCGCCATTGTGGGCGGGGTTGATAGCGCTCCTCAATCAACAACTGGGCAAACCGGCCGGGTTCATCCAACCCGCGCTGTATTCGCTGATGGCGACGCCGGCGTTCCACGAGATCACCAGCGGCAACAATGGCGGTTATAATGCCGGCCCGAACTGGAATGCCTGCACGGGGCTGGGGAGCCCGGACGGCGCGGCGTTGCTGAAAGCGCTCGAAGGAACGCAATCGACGGGGGTATCTACGAGCTAAACTCGAAGATTGAAACCGCCGCCGATTCCCCTCAATAAAATCGCCGCGCTTGAACCTGTGTGCCTGCGCGCGACCGTCCCGGATTCGTATCGCGACAGCAACGGGCACATGAACGTGCGCTGGTACATAGCGCTCTTCGACGATGCCGGCGATACCCTGCACGATTGGATGGGGCTCACGCAGGCCTATCACGCCGCGCACGGCACAGGTACGTTCGACCTGGAATATCACGTGAACTTCATTTCCGAAGTTCTGCCGGGCGAAGACATCGTGGTCTATATCCGCCTGGTGGCGTATACCGCCAAGCGGCTGCACTACGTGATGTTTCTGGTAAACGCCACGCGCGGGAAACTGGCCGCCACGCTGGAGTGCATCAATTCGTTCGCCGATTTGCGCGATCGCCGCACAGCATCCTGGCCGCCGGAAGTCGCGGCCAAGCTCGCCGAGGCGGTGGAAGCCGACAGGCGCCTCGATTGGGCTCCGCCGCTGAGCGGCGCGATGCACGCCTGACGGCAGGCTCAAGACAGGCTGTCTCGGGCAATTCACACAACTGCTTTGTTTTCAGCAGGCCGGGCTTGGTTTTCGGGACAGCCTGTCTCGAAGGCCCGATTGGACGCGCGTCTTCGTCTCCGCAACTCCGCGGTCGCCAGCTCGTGGCACTTGAGATAGAGCGTGCATTTTGGCAAGTTCCGCCGTTCGCCCCGATCTTTTTCGAACGCGCGGCTGGCGGGGTAATCGGCCTTGCACTTGTCGCGCCCCAGAGCTATTCGCGGCCGCAGTGGAGACCATGGGGCGGCTCGATTTGGCCCCCGCCGCTGAGCGGCGAATTGCACGCGTCGCTACTCCTTTCTCGTGCGGCTCTTTCATCCGCTATCCTATGCCGGTTTATCCCGGCGCACCCTAACCCCTACCTCTTATTCGCTTGCAGAACCTTCTTGCGCAGCCGGATCGATCCCGGCGTCACTTCCACCAGTTCATCCTCGCGAATGAACTCGATCGCCTGCTCGAGATTCAAAATCCGCGGCGGCACCAGCCGGATGGCTTCATCCGCCGTCGACGAGCGCATGTTCGTCAGCTTCTTCTCTTTAACGATATTCACGTCGATATCGACAATGCGCGCATTCTCGCCTACGATCATGCCTTCGTATACTTCCGTCCCCGGCGCCACGAATATCTCGCCGCGCTCCTGAAGGTTGAACGTCGCGTAGCCGGTCACTTTGCCGGGCCGGTCGGCAATCAGCGATCCCGTCGGGCGCATCGGGATATCGCCCTGCCACTCGATATAGCCATGAAACAGCGAATTCATGATGGCCGTGCCGCGCGTATCGGTGAGCAACTCGCTGCGCAGCCCGATCAATCCGCGCGAAGGGACGTGGAATTCCAGGCGCACGCGTCCCGACCCGTGGTTCACCATCTTGCTCATCTTGCCCTTGCGCCCGCCTAGTTTTTCGATCACCACACCAAGGAAAGTCTCCGGGCAATCGATGATCAGCAGTTCCAAAGGTTCCTTGACCTGGCCGTCTTCCGTTTTGGTGATGATCTCGGGCTTGCCCACCGCCAGTTCGTATCCTTCGCGCCGCATCATCTCGATCAGGATGGCGAGTTGTAATTCGCCGCGCCCCATCACCTTGAATGTGTCGTGTCCGAGTTCCTCCACCTTGATCGAAACGTTGGTGAGCAATTCCTTGTCGAGCCGGTCGCGCAGGTTGCGCGAGGTCACCCACTGCCCTTCCCGCCCTGCGAATGGCGAGGTGTTGATGGTGAACGCCATGGCGATGGTCGGCTCGTCGATATGGATGGGCGGAAGCGGATCTGGCGTTTCGGCGTGCGTCACCGTCTCGCCGATGTAGATACCTTCCACGCCGGCGATGGCCAGAATATCGCCAGGCTGCCCGATCGTCTCGTCCACCCGCTTCAGTCCTTCGAAGGAATAAAGCTTGGTGATCTTCGTGGTGTGGAACGTTCCGTCGCGCTTGGCAATCGCCACCGTGTCGCCGTACCGCAGCGTGCCCTGAAATACGCGGCCGATACCCAGCCGCCCGAGGTAATCGCTGTAGTCGAGATTGGCGATCAGCATTTGCAGGACCGCCTCCGAATCGCCCCCGGGCGTCGGAATATGCTCCACGATGGCATCGAACAGCGGCCGCAGATCGGTCGACGGATCGTCCATCGTCTTCTTGGCAACCCCAGTTTTGGCAATGGTATACAGTACCGGAAAACCGAGCTGATCCTCCGTGGCATCCAGATCGATGAAGAGATCGTAAATCTCGTTCAGGACTTCCGGAACGCGCGCGTCGGGCCGGTCGATCTTATTGATCACGACGATGGGCGGCAGGTGCGCTTCCAGCGCTTTCGACAGCACATAGCGCGTCTGCGGCAGCGGACCTTCACTCGCGTCGACCAGTAGCATCACGCCATCGACAATCTTGAGCGCGCGCTCCACTTCGCCGCCGAAGTCGCTGTGGCCGGGCGTATCGACGATGTTGATCTTGATGCCGTGATAGCGCACGCCGGTGATCTTGGCGAGGATGGTAATGCCGCGCTCGCGCTCGAGGTCGTTCGAGTCCATGACGCGCTCGACGTGCTCTTCGTGCTTTCCGAAGATGCCGCTCTGATTGAGCATGGCGTCAACCAGGGTAGTCTTCCCGTGATCGACGTGGGCGATGATGGCTATATTGCGGATACTGGTATTGCTGCTTTTCATGTGGGGGATTGGCGTTGGAGGCGCTAAACTTCGAGTCTAGCACGGGGCGGGAGAGCATCTTAATGCGAACCCCTCGACATCTGGATATGGCCGCCGCAAGAAGGGCGTCGATCTTGCCGCCACCCAAGCACCGGCCATCGACGAGGGCCCTTAGAAAGTTCGTTAAATGCCGTCTTGCTACTTCCAGATCGCCGGGCAATCGCGGAACTCAAACGAGTGGACCGGCGATCCCACCTCTAACCATATACAGCGCTTGCTTGCAGCTAAACTAGTACTTGGCGTCATGACTCGGCATTCCGGAAGCCGCCGCGAACGAGCGTGAACCTTTTACTCCTCCTGTATCGCCTCGATCGGACTCATTCGCGCCGCCACTCTCGCGGGATAAATCCCCGCCAGCACCGTGACGAGCCAGACCGACACTACCGCCGCCGCCAACAACCCCACCGGCATGTGAAACTGAATCGTCCACCCGAAGCTCTGCCGGTTCACTACGTAAATCAGCAGCAGCGAGAGCGCCAGCCCGAGCGCCACGCCCAGGATCGCCGCCAGCAGCCCGAGGAACGCCGCCTCTGTGAGGATCATCCCGCGCACCTGTTTTGCCGACCCGCCCAGAAAGCGCACCAGCCCTAACTCCCGCCGCCGGTCCAGCACCAGCGCCAGCAGCGAATTCGCCGCGCCCAGCATGGCCACCAGGATCGCCACCGCCTCCAGCGCCCACGTGATCGCGAATGTGCGATCGAAAATCTCGATCGACGCGCGCCGCAACTCCGAATTTCGTGCCACCGCAATGCCATATTCCGCCGTCCTCAGTTGTATCTCCCGCCGCACGCTTTCCGCGTCGGCGCCGGGCGCAAGGTAAACCGCGGCGTTTGTCGGAGCTAAGTCGGGCAGATATTTCAGCATCGTGGACTTGTCTACGATCACATACCCCTGGCTGCTGGAGTAATCGTAATAAATTCCCGCCACCGTAAGTTCCACCATCTGCCCGCCGATCGCCACCGTAAGCCGGTCACCGGCGTGAATCTTATGCTTGAGTGCGAAGGGCTCGCTCACCACCGCGCGATCCCGGCCGGGAAGCGAGCGCAGAATCGCCTCGCGATACTCTCCCCCGAGGAACCGCAGCCGTCCGTAGCGGCGGACGATGTCCATATTCCCCGCCCCCAACGTGGCCCGCTCGCCGCGATCGTGAAACTCCGTGGCGCGAAAGTCGTCCACCGCCGCGACGCCGGGAATCGACGCCAGGAGCGCGGGAATGCGGGCGTCCATGGGCGGGTATTCGCCCGCGCCCGATCGCATCGCGGAGCGCACATACAAATCGGCGCGCAGTTGCACATCCAGCCACAGCGCCACCGTCTCGCGAAAACTCGCCACCATGATCCCCACGCTTGCCATCATGGCGATGGCCGTCGCCAGTGCCGACACCACCACCGCAGTGCGTGCCAGCGAAGCGGTCAGGCTGAGCCCGGCGAGCAGGCTCTCGGCGCGCTTTCGCGTGATGCCACGAGTCATCCAACCGGCCGCCAGCACCACCGCGGGCGATGCGAACGCCATCGCCGCAATGGCCAGAAGCGCGGAAATGTAGCCGCCCACCGGGTAGCCTTTCCACGCTGGCGCCAGCGACATCGCCCCGGACGCCGTCGCGCAGGCAGCCGCCCAAACGAGGCTGCGACGCCATCGCAGCACCGACCGGTGTTCGTGCGCGCCGCGGCTCATCGCTTCGGTGGGAGGAACTTCGATCGCCTCCCGCGACGGCTTCCATGCCGAAACCAGCGCCACGATCACACCCGTCAGCAGACCAGTCCACGCCTCGCCCGCGGTCAGTTCCACCGGCGTAGGACGGCTGCTGGTATAAAGCGCATTCACGGTTTGCGCGATCATCCCCACCACCCCCGCCGCCAGCACGCGTCCCAGCGCCACCCCCACCACCGATCCCGTCGCGCCCAGGATCAGCGCTTCCGTCAGGAACAGCCCGAAAACCGTGCCTCGGCTCGCCCCCACGGCGCGCAGCGTCCCGATCTCCGCCCGCCGCCGCACCACGCTCACCGCAATCGTGTTGTAAATCAGGAACGCCCCCACCACCAGCGAGATGTAGCCCAGCACCCGCAGATTCCAGCGAAACGCGCGCACCATCCGCTGATTTTCCTCGTTCCGCACGCCCGGCTTTTCGATGAGATAGCCCGCCGGCAGCGCCGCGCGCACGGCTTTCTCCACTCGCACGAAGTTTTCCGACGGCGCCACGGTGACGTCGATGCGATCGAGTTTGCCGTATCGTCCCAGCAGTTGCTGCGCGTCTGCAATGTCCACGGCCAGAAACTCCGCCGGCGCCGCACCTACCACTCTGCCGATATCGATCCGGCGCTCGCGGCCGCCGATGGTGATTTCGAGCGGCCCCGGGATCTTGAGATGCAGGCGGTTCGCGAGAGCGCTCGAGATTGCCGCACCCTCCGGTCCGTCCGCCATCCCACCAGGCGCGTTCGCCACGAAGTCGACCCCGTATATCGGTACGCTCCCCACGCCCTCTACGATTCCCTGCGCTTCCACCATGGGCGCGAACGCCGCGTTCACAGGCAGCGAATCGAGCACCCCAACCCATTTCTCGTCGATCCCGCCGTTGGCCAGTATTTCCATGTCCGTTTTGCCCGATAGCGTTTCCATCGAGGAATGGAACGACCCCGTGGCCGCGTCGCCCGCGAGGTCGATGGCCACCACCACGGCCACCCCCAGGGCCACGGCGAGCACGGTGAGCAGCGTCCGTGCCAGGTCGCGGGCCAGAGGCCGCAGAATGAGCCGGCCGAGGAGTTTCATGAGATGGATTGAATACGGCCGTCGCGAAGGTGTACGCGCGTATCGGCGATGGCAGCGGCCTCCGCGCTGTGCGTGGCCACCAGCACCGTCGCTCCGAACTCGGCTGCCGCCGCCCGCAGAAGGCCGAGCACCTGATCGCCGCTAGCGGTGTCGAGATTGCCGGTTGGTTCGTCGGCGATGAGGATGTCGGGCGCGTGCGCCAGCGCGCGCGCGATCGCCACGCGCTGCATCTGCCCGCCCGATAGCTGATATGGCAGGCTGCCGGCCTTTTCTTCGAGCCCCACCCAGCGCAGCCGCTCGATCGCCCGCGCCCGCGCTTCCGGCGCGCGCGCCAGCAGCAGCGGCAACTCCACGTTTTCCACCGCGGTGAGCGTCGGGAGCAGTTGGAAGAATTGAAAAACGAACCCGATCCTGGTTCGCCGCAGCGCCGTCAGTTCGCCTTCGGAGAGATCGCTGGTGGGCCGGCCGTCGATGCATACCTCGCCCGCGGTGGGGAAATCCATCGCTCCGGCCATATGCAGCAGAGTCGTTTTGCCGCAACCGCTGCGCCCCACAATGGCCATTACCGCGCCCGCGGCGGGCGAAAGCGTAATGTCACGGAGCACCTCGGTGGGCTGGCTGCCATTCCGGTAGGTCTTACAAACTCCGCGGAGTTCCAGGCGGGAAACGGGCATCTGGCACTTTCATCCTACCGCGCGGTCGGAAATTTCGACGTTTCACTGCAAAAAACAATTTGCAGATGGAATGTTTTCTGATATTCTAGAGACGCTCTGGAACTCAATCAACCGCGTCACGTATGGAAACGACCGCTGAAAGCATACTGACTCGCGATGAAATGGAGAGCAGGCGCCTGTTAGCCGCACAGGACCTGCAAAGGGGACTCTCGCAGTCCCAGGTTGCCCGTAAATTCGGGGTCAGCCGCACAACGGCTTCCCGTTGGTATCGTTCCCTGAGTGGAAAAGGACTGGAGGCGCTCCGCAAACGGCGCGCTCCCGGGCGTCCTAGCCGCCTCAACAGCAGCCAACTTGCCGGCGTCGCCGAGATCTATCGCGCCGGTGCGCGGGCCGCTGGCTTCGATACCGATCGCTGGACTACGGCTCGCTTCGCCGATGCCATCTTCGCGCGTTTCGCCGTCCGCTACGATCCCGATCACGTGGGCCGCATCATGCACCGCCTCGGTCTGCGCGAGCGCACTCGCCAGCGCACGCAAGTCACCACCGCGGTGGCCTTCCCGCAATATGCCCCGGAAGTCACCAGCCGCGCATCGTAGCCAAACGGGGTAACCGGGTCGCGCGCAACGGAGTGGTCACGACCGGGAGATTTTTCGCGCCTTGAGAAAAGCCGAGATACCAAATGCGGCCATGATCAGCGCGACGACGATGGAGCCTGCGATGCGCATCTCGTCGTTCAGTTTCTCGGACGGAGGGTCGCTGACAAACAGCCGGTAGTAGCGGTAGGCTCCAAAGCAGAACCACGCGGCAAAGCACACAAAGAAAAAGCCAATCACCTGATTCCAAAGGGAATGAATTGGCTTAACAACGTGCGGCACCACGTGCTTGATGAACTTGCCGCTCTGCCGGATCGCCTGCCGCTGCCACACAGCTTCACTGTAGCATCTCGGTCAGCACGCGCCCGATCGATCCGCTCGGCTCTGCGGTCCCCAACATCGCCGCCAGCGTCGGCGCGATGTCGTTCACGGCGATCCTCTCGCGGTAAGTCCCGGGCTTGACTCCCGGGCCCATAAACAACACCGGCACGTGGTTGTCGTAGTTGTATGGCACGCCGTGCGACGTACCCTTGGCCTCGAACAGGTAATATGGCTCCTGAAGCAGGAACAGGTTGCCTGATCGCGGCCCGTAAAAGCTGAGCGTGAACGCCCGCGAAATCGCATCCTGCTGGACCGCGCCGGTGGCCAGGTCGTGAGCCGTATACACGCGCGCGATATGATCGGCGCCGGCGGCCGCATCGGCAGCCACGCGTTCCACGTCGGCCAGGTTCGCCTTAAGGCTGGCCATCAGCTTCAGATTCAGGTATGGCATGTTCGCCGGGCTGCCCGGGACAATCCAGGCGCCCGGGCCAAACCGTGCCGTGAGCGCGTCGGTAATTTTGGCGTCCACCGCCTTGCGGTCGATCCGTCCGCCCGGCATATGGCGCGCCTGATTCACCTCGGGCACCGGCGCCACCCCGTGGTCCGCCGAAAGCACGATCAGGGTGTTGCCGCTTCCGGCCTGCCGCTCCACGAAATCGAACAACTTGCCGAGCAGGATATCGGTGCGGATGGCCATATCGCGCACAGCTGGATCGTCCGGCCCGACGGCGTGGCCCACGTAATCGTTCGAAGAGAAGCTTACGGTGAGAAAGTCGATACCGGCGTGGTGGCCGAGATTCTCACCCGTGATCGCCTTCTCGGCGAACTCCTCGATCATTTCATTGCCCCACGGGGTCGCTTCCAGGCTGCCGCAGTATCGCACTTCGGTTCCCTTCACCATGGTGCAGAACGGCTTCCCCGATTCGTTTTTGGCGTCAAAAGGAAACCAGCGGGCACTGGCAAACCGCTGCGCGGGATGCGCGGAATTGACAGTCCGGGCCCATTCCGGCAGATCCGCCCGGTAGTAGGTGCTGGTCACCCAGTTGTTAGTTTCGGGGTCGAACCAGTAGGCACCGTTCGCCATGTGGCCGGAAGGCAGAATGGCGGCCCGGTCTTTGATCGAGATTCCGATGGTTTTCGACTCCAGGCCCTGCATTTTTATCTCGTCCGGCTCGGTGCTTACCAACAGCCGGCGCGGCGAAGATCCGGCGGCATCAGGGTTTCCACCTACCAGCTTGGTGGAGGGATCTGAAACGCTGGTGACATTATGTCCAGCGGCCCGGTCGTACCACTCGTTGGCGATAATCCCGCTCACCGAGGGTGTAGCGCCAGTCAGAAAAGTGGCATGGCCGACGGCCGTTACCGTAGCGGCGTGGAGATAGTGAGCGTCGGTAAAGACCGCCCCCTTTTCCATCATACGCGCCAGGCCGGAATGGTACTCGCTGTGGAAACGCAGCAGGTAGTCGTAGCGGAATTGGTCGATGATAATGGCCAGCACCAGGCGGGGCTTGCGAGGCGCTTGCGGGGGGGCGGCGCAAAGCGCGCATGTTATAAGAAGCGAAAGAATTACGCGGGATTTCCGAACCGTGAACATCTCCACCAAAATGACACACCTGCGGAGCGATAGCAAATGCCTGGCCGGTTGCAAAGCGATCCTGCCCTCATGCATCCCGGCTGAATTGCCGATGGAACAAACAGTTCTGCTTGTGAAAGGGGTTGCCGTCCATTACAATCGGAACGGGTGGGATTTGGAACGCCGGTTGCCTTCGGCGCATCCAGTAGTTAGGGAGTCACTCTGTGGAAGAGCCATTGAAGCACCTCATGCAGGAACTGGGAAACGCGATCAACGATTCCCTTTCCGAGTCCGACCGGATCGCGGAAGCGATCGGCGAGATCAAGAAGGCCGGTTATGACGTCTTTCTGGTCCTGGAGGCCACTATCGGTTTCAACCGCCGCGATGAGGAGAGTGAAAACGAGGATGAGGAAGCCGAGGTGAGCGAAGAGCCCAAACCCAAGTTCGAGGCCGCCGGCAAAATCAAATTCACTTCCCAGGATCACCGCTTCCTGCGCGCCTTGAAAATTGCGGTCGACGACGAAACGCGCCGATCAACTCAATAGCTTGCTGTAGACCTTCCAGGTTTCAGCAGCGGCTTTTTCCCATGTGAAAAGCCGCGCCCGCTCCAGCCCCTTAGCTGCCAGCTCGTTCCGCAGTTCCTCCCGCTCCGTGAGATTCCGCAAGGCTTGTGTCAATTCGGCGGTGTCTTCCGGATTTACCAGCACCGCCGCGTCGCCGGCTACCTCCGGCAGCGCCGAGCGGTTCGACGTCAGCACCGGAACCCCCGCAGCCATCGCCTCCAGTAGGGGCATTCCGAAGCCTTCGTCGAGCGATGGAAAAGCGAAAATCGACGCCTGGCCATACCAGCCGGCCAACTCAGCGGCCGTAACATAGCCAGTGACCGAAATCCGTTCGCGGGCCGGACTTTCGCCGATTCGCGCCAGAATTGCCTCGCTTCCGTACCCGGCCGATCCCGCCATAACCAGCCGCCATGAGCGATCAATCGATTCAAATGCCTCCACTAACCGCGCGATGTTCTTGCGCGTCTGAATCGCGCCCACATTCAAGACGATTTTCTGGCGTTCAACGGCGGGAAAATCCAAGCGCCGCGTTCCGTGATGTACCACATGCACGCGCGATGGTTCCACGCCCAGCAGCGAAATCACCTGCCCCCGCGTGAATGCCGAAACGGTGATGATGGCATCGGCGCGCGCGGCGGCATCCCGTGCCTGGGCGGTGAAGCGGGCCCGGAATTCCGGCGTGGAATATTCGCCCGTCATCATGAAAAGATCGTGGAACGTGGCCACTGCGCGGCGCATCCGCAAGCGTGGCAGTCGCTGATTCAGCCCGTGGAAGAGGTCCGCGCCGCGTGGCGAGAACGGCTCGAGAATCAAACGTTTGGCGGCGTTCGGCGGCAGTGGGCCGTGGGCGTGCCGGTAGCGATGCAGGCGATAGCAATACTGGAAACGCGCTTCGGGGTGGGAAAATGCGAGCCCCTCCATGAGCTGCATTGAATACAGCCCGACCCCCGAAAGTTGTTCGTCCGTGCTGTACGTCGCGTCCAGTGCGATGGTCAATCGAAACCGTATTGTTTCATCTTTCGATAGAGAGTGGTACGGCCGATCTTCAAAATGCGGGCTGCCTTGGCGCGCTCGCCGTGGGTGGCGGCGAGGGCGGCGCCGATGGCCTGTTTTTCGCTCTCCGGCACCGAAATCACGGGTGAAGTCGGCGCCAGCGAGATTGACGGCAGATCGCGATCCCATTCCACTGCATCCGACAGCCGTTCAATTCCATTCGACGCCCGGTGATATTGCAAAGCCGAAGGCAGATCGGCCATCTGGAGCGCCCCTTCCGATTGCATGGCCGCCAGCCGGTCCACGCAATGCTTCAATTCGCGCACGTTCCCCGGCCAGTCGTAGGATTGCAGCACGTCCAAAATCTCCCGGCTGGGCCGAAACCCCGACCCGTTCAGAAAATGCTCTACCAGCAGCGGAATGTCTTCCTTGCGATGCCGCAAAGGCGGCAGGTGGATGGTGAAAACGTTGAGCCGGTAATACAGATCCTGCCGAAAACGGCCGGCAGCGACTGCGGCTTTCAGATCGCGGTGGGTGGCGGCGATGATCCTCAGGTCGATTTTGCGCCATTGTGTGGATCCAACCGCGCGGAATTCCCTTTCCTGCACCACCCGCAGCAGCTTTACCTGCATTTCCATGGGCATATCGCCGATTTCATCGAAAAAGGCTGTGCCGCCGTCGGCGATCTCCACCAGCCCTTTCTTGGATTCCGTGGCGCCGCTGAATGCCCCCTTCATGTGGCCAAAAAGCTCACTTTCCATCAGGGTTCCCACCAGCGATCCGCAATCGATGGGCACGAACTGCCCGCGCGGATTGGCGTTGTGGATGGCTCTCGCGGCCACTTCCTTGCCCGTGCCGCTTTCGCCTAAGAGCAGCACTGGCAATCGGTTACGCGATGCCTTCAGGACCAGACGGCGAAGCCTATCGATCTCGGCCGACCGCCCCAACAGCTCGGGCATTGATGTCATTAAGGATCTAGTCGGACGGTAAAGGCCTTTGTCTCACCGGTCTCCTGCTGGATGCGGGCGCACAGGATGTTCGCGTCATTCATATTGGCTTCGTTCCCCACGAGCACCCGCCAGATGCCGGGATTTTCGCGCCGCTGGATCACCCTGGTCATGCCGTAATGTTCGGCGAGTCCTGCCTGCACGCGCTCAGCTACCGCCCGGTTCTCGAAGGCGCCCACCTGCACTACATAAATCGCCGGACCGGTTTCCACTGGCGCGCTGATCACTTCCATGCGAACGTTCGCCGTGCCGGGGCCGACCATGTCGATGGCGCGGGCGGCGGCGTGAGAAAGATCGATAATGCGCCCATCCACGAATGGACCGCGGTCGATGATGCGCACTTCGACGCTTTTATTGTTGTCGAGGTCGTATACCCGCACCCACGTCTGGAATGGCAGCGTGCGGTGCGCCGCGACCATCGTCTCCATGTCGTAGATTTCACCGTCGGCAGCCGGCCTGCCGTGGTATGGATGGCCGTACCAACTGGCCTTGCCGGTCTCGACATAGCCCCGCGCCACCGATTTCATCGGCGGCAGAGTTGGAGCCGGAGCGGGAGGGACCTGCCGGACATGCTTCTTTTTATGTGCGCACCCGGAAAACGCCAACGCGAAAACCAGGAGCCCGGACGCCCATTTCATGCCGATTCCTCGATTATGACACGGCGATTTTCCGGACGGAGAAGCGACGGAATCCGAGTTTTTCCTCGCGCCCCTGCGGCTTCGTGGAAAAAGTTGTATGGAGCCGAATTTAACCGTCGGACAGAGCGGAATTTTCGGAGACGCGAATAAAAACGCGGACGTGCCGTACTTATTTTCCTGGGCGTTTTTGAGCGCTGAACCCAGCGTGCCGGGAAGAGCAGCGCCGGCGCAAAGAAAAAGGTCGATGCAGAGAATGGAGTGGGATGTCCGACAGAGTCTACCGGGCCTGCTCTCGGAGTCATTGCAAGCAGCCCGTTCAGCCTCAGGCGAAAGCGCAAGCGATCCAGACCGCGTCGGCCGCGCCCTGGCCGGGCCGCTGCCCAACCCGATGCCGCGACGGTGACCGCCCCGGCCGGCGTGCTCATCCCGCGAGGCACGCTCCTGCGGGTGGATGAAACCCTCAGCAGGCGCCGCAATCTCCCCGGGCGATGGCTTGACTGCCACGCTGAACGCACCGGTTGTATTCTACTTCCCGCTCACGCCACCGAGCTTGAGCACCGGCGCGGCGCCCGCGTAATCGAGCTTGGGAGCCAGCTTGCGAACTCCGTCGAACACGAAGAACCGCGCGTTGTCGTCGATCGCGACTCTGCCGGTGGAAACACCGCGATCACGCAGTCCTTCCACAATTCGCTGGTAGGGACTTTGGTCTTCCTGCCAGACGCGGATGTCGTCGCCAACGTGGATCAACTCGCGGGCGCGGCCCTCCTCGAATCCCGGCAGCACCCACACCGGCTCGCCCTTTGCCGGCAGCACCACGGCGAAGGTGCGCTCGCTCTTTCCCCAGCGCACTCCCGTAAGGTAGACCATCGCCGGACCGGGTTCGAGCACCACCGCGCCGAATCCCAGCTCTTTCATGGCGGCCTGCAATTTCTCGATTCGCTGGCGATACGTCGCCGGCGAGACTTCCGCGGTCTGTGGCATAGGGCTCTCTATCCGAACGGCTGGTCAATGGCCGGGCTCTGTTTGGTGAACATGCGCGCGCCATTTTCCGTGATGTACATGCAATCTTCGAGGCGAATGCCGAATTCGCCCGGAATCGCAATGGTCGGTTCGTTGCTGAAGCACATGCCCGGCTGGAGCGGCGTCTTGTTGCCGCGTACCAGGTATGTCCATTCATGGCCGTCGAGCCCGATGCCGTGGCCCGTGCGGTGCGGCAGACCTGGTAACTGATAGCCGGGGCCGAACCCGCCGTCTACGATCACCTTGCGCGCGGCGGCATCCACCGATTCGCAAGTCGCGCCCACCTGCGCCGCGGCGAGCGCCGTGTCCTGCGCTTTACGCTCCAGTTCCCACACCTGGCGCTGGCGCGCCGTCGGTTTGCCGAAGACCGTGGTGCGCGTAATATCCGATTGGTAACCCTCTACCGTACACCCATCGTCCACCAGCACCACATCGCCCTCGCGAAGTTTTTGCGGCTGAATGCTGCCATGCGGGAACGCCGTGTATTTACCGAAGATCACCAGCGCATTGCCGCGATAGCCGAGCGCGCGATAGGCCGCATCAACCCAGGCGCTCAACTCTGCGTTGGTCATTCCCTCGCGCAGCGAGCCCAGCACCGCCTTGTAACAGGCGATAGTGACATCGTTGGCGTGCTGCATGAGCGCGATTTCGGCCGGCGATTTGATCACACGGCAGCCGATGGTCACTGGGTCGGCGCTCGCCAGTTCCAGTGCCGGCGCTTCCTGGCGCAATCCTTCGAAGACGGCGAAACGCGTGCGCTCCTCGATCCCGACCCTGCGGGCGCCGCGGTCCCTGAAATATTGTGCCAGCCGCTTGAACTCACCGGGGGGCTCGATCCAGACCGGTTCGCCCGATATCGCCAGCGCCCAATAAACTCCGGCCTTCCGCATCCCCGTGAAGTAGAACATGCTCGAGCCGTTCTCCATTACGATGGCGTCGAGCTTGTTCTCGCGCATCAGGCGCCGCGCCTTTTCGACGCGCGCGCGCCGTTCGCCATCCGAAATCGGTTGGACGCCGGCGGTCATGGGGCGCAGATCTTTGATGGCGTCCGGTACCGAGCCTTGTGCTTCCAGCCTGGCTATTCCGAATGCCGCGCTGGTGCCGAGAGTTGTGCCGAGAAACGTTCTGCGATTCATAGCGCTCACGCAATCAAGGTGGGAGTTTTCTTGTGCCAGTCGGTGGCCTGTTCGAATGCCAGCGCGAGCCGCAAGGGAGAGCCCTCGTCGTAAATCCTGCCGATGAACCCGAGCATCGACCACGGCGTCCGCTGCGTGGTCCCTTGCGTGTATCCGCAGCGCACCACCACCTGCGGATTCCCCGTAAGGTTCGTGGTTTGCAGCGGACCCGAGCCGGGTACGACAATCACGTCCCAATCCGCCATGAATTTCTCGAATTTCTCCACCAGCAGCGTCCGCACGCGCTGCGCGCGGATGTATTCCACCGCCGGAATGAGGCGCGAACTGCGGAAGCTGTTGGGCCAATCGTTGGGAGCTTGCCCGCGGAGGGTGCGGACCTCGCCATCGCGCGTGATGTCGTCGAACGCCGCAGCGCCTTCCGCTTCGAGCAGATAGCGAATGTTGTTCAAATCGTCCTGGTATTCGACCGGCGTCAATCTTGCGCCGGCGTTTTTGAGATCGGACAGCGCCTGATCGTAAATCTTCTTCGGCGCTTCCGGCAGGCGATCGAAGCTCGCCTGCAAGACACCGACGCGCAAACCGCTCACCGGCTTGCGCGGCTCCCAGTGGAACGGGTCGGCGCCCACCGAGCGATCGTGCCCGTCCGGACCGTAGACGGCATTCAGCACGATGGCGCAGTCTTCGACGCCGCGGCAGATGGGCCCGATCTTGTCCATGGTCCAGCTCAGCGCCATGGCGCCGTGGCGGCTCACACGCCCGTACGTGGGGCGCAGTCCGACCGTGCCGCAATTCGTGCTCGGCGAAACGATGGACCCGAGGGTCTCGGTGCCGAGCGAGAATCCCACCAGCCCGGAGGCGGTCGCGGAAGCCGAACCAGCCGACGAGCCGCTCGACCCGCGATCGTATTCGCCGCGGGCACGCGCCTCCTCGGTGGGCCAGGGGCTTTTGGTGGTTCCCGCGAACCACACATCGCCTTGCGCCAGCGCGCCCATCGAAAGTTTGCCGATGAGCACGGCACCGGCTTTGTACAGCCGCTCCACGCAGGTGGCGTCGGCATCCGGCACACGCTGTTCGAACGGCTCGGCGCCCCATGTGGTGGTGACGCCCTTGGTGTCGAACAGATCCTTCACGCCGAATGGAATGCCGTGCAGCGGACCGCGATATTTCCCTGCTTTGATCTCGCCGTCGGCGACGGCAGCCTGCTGAAGGGCGTGCTCTTCGGTGAGGGTGATCAGGCAGAGCAGCTTGGGCGAATATTTCTTCATTCGCGCCAGGTACATTCTGGTGAGGTCGGTAGAAGAGACGGCGCGCGAGCGCACCAGCGGCGCGAGTTGCGTCACCGGCAGAAAGGCCAACTCTTCGAGATCCGGCGGCGCCTTGGCGGCGCTGGATTTCGGAATCGTCGTCTCGAAGCGCTGCGGGCCCTTGATCGGCGTGCGATCCGGCAGACCCGGATGGAATGTGAAGGAGGGCTCGACATCGTACCCGACTTCGATTTTGCGCACCGCTTCATAGTTCGAAAGCGCATTGTCCACGTTGCGCAACATCATGTCGATCTCGGAATCCTGAAATTCCAGTCCGATCAGCTTCAGCGCCGCCTGCACCTGCTCCCGGGTCACGCGCAGCGGCCGCTGCGGACCGCGTCCCCTTCCTCCACCCGCGGGCGGCTGGGTCTGCGAAAACCCCGGCCGCGCGGCGGCCAGAACACCGATCAGCTGCATCCAAGCGCGTCTGTCCATAAAGGAGTGAAACCATGATACCTGAAGCGGCCGGCGGGCAGTTGTACCGGTACTTTGTTCGCGGCCGGCGCTTGCACCCTTCCACCCGATTCCGGTAAGCTGTCAACCCTGAGGGATCCTGTCTTGAGGTTAGCTGGCGTTGCTGTCCGTTTTTCCTATTTTTGCCCGGTCCTGGTTCCGATGCTGGCCTTCCAGCCATGCCTGGAGGCGAAAGCGTTGGCCGATTCCCAAGCCCATTCCGCGCCCGTAAGGCGTATCGCCCATCCGGCAGCCCTGTTCCAGACCGCGCAGGTCAATCGGGCTCCGAGCCATCGCCTGGCCTCGGCCGCCGATCCCACCGACCCGTACATAATTGCCGAGGCAACCGCGCTTAATAACGATCCCAACAAGATCTTTGCTTTCGTGCGCGACAACATCGCTTTCCAGGCGTACCACGGATCGGTGCGCGGCGCGCGCGGGACGCTGTGGAGCATGGGCGGCAACTCGCTCGATAAATCCAGCCTGCTGATCGCGCTGCTGGGGGCGGCCGGAATCAGCGCGCAATACGTGCAGGGGACGATTACCACCGCCCAGGAGCAGACTTTGATCGGCTCGATGTTTACGGCGCCCTCGCGCGTGGTGGGATGCATTCCGCCGGGCACTGCGCTGGCGGACCCCGTCAACGACGCGACCCTGCAAACCGCGATTTCCGACCATTATTGGGTGGAATCCGGGCCGTCGAACACTCCCATGGATCCGAGTTTTGCCGGAGCGCAGGTAGGCACGGCTTACGGCACGCCCACGCAGACGTTCACTGTCGCCAACATGCCGGCATCGCTCAAGCAGATGGTCACCATCACGCTGAA
>Ga0335072_10006390_pt1 | contig 17231 bp, 15 predicted proteins | sample Lox_Sample_21_FD_206725 | JGI IMG/M metagenome (GOLD analysis project Ga0335072, IMG submission 206725) | Soil microbial communities from Loxahatchee National Wildlife Refuge, Florida, United States - Lox_Sample_2.1 | ecosystem: Environmental > Terrestrial > Soil > Wetlands | place: USA...
GTGTTTCGCCCTTGCCTCATTCTCGCCGGAATCCTCTGTCTCTCCTTCATTAGCTACGCCGCCGCGCCCCCTTCCGTTCCCGTAATCGACTGCTTCGGCGACAGCATCACCGCCGGCTACGGCGTCGCCCCCGGCCGCGCATACCCTGACGATCTGCAGGCCGGCCTCGATCGCCGCGGCTACCACTACAAAGTTGTGAACTCCGGAGTCAGCGGCAACACCAGTAAAGACGCCGTCGACCGCCTCAAAGACGTTCTCCGCCTCCACCCGGCTATCGTGATCGTCGAATTTGGCGGCAACGACGGCCTCCGCGGCATCCCCATCGCCGACACGCGCCGCAACCTGGACACCGTCGTCGCCACCCTCGTTCACTCCGGCAGCAGAGTCGTCCTCGCCGGCATCACTTTGCCTCGCAACTACGGCTCCGACTACATTCAGCCCTTCGACGAGACCTTCCGCATCATCGCGGCCAAATACCACGTGCCCCTCCTGCCGATGCTCTACGCCAATGTCTACACGGTCCCTGGAGCCATTCAGGACGACGGCATCCATCCCACCGCTAAAGGCGCGCAGCTTCTCGCCGACAACTTCCTGCCCCTGCTCGTACCCCTGCTCCACAAGTAGCTACCGGCTACCCGCTGTCAGCTTTTTAGTTGCGGCCCTTTCGCAGCAACTAAAACATGATGTTGCGGTCTTCATTGAGCGTACGGCGAATAGCAAAGCACGATCGCAGTCAGCCATTCGCCTCAGGGAGCCCACGTCATGAAACTTTCTCTCGTTGCCACCGCACTTCTCGCCCTTGCCACTACCGGCGCCTTCGCGCAGAACATCCAGCAGCGTAAGTTCAACCAGCAGGAACGCATCGGCCAGGGCGTTCGCTCGGGCCAGCTCACTGCCCGTGAAACGCGCAACCTCGAAGGCCGCGAAGCCTCCATCAATCACGAAGAGCACGCCATGCGCCGCGCTGATGACGGACGACTCACTGGCCGCGATCGCGCCATTCTCAACCATCGTCAGAACAATGTCTCGCGCTCCATCTATCGCGACAAGCACAACGGCCGCGTCCGCTAGTTCGCTGTCCTTGAGTGGAGCGCTGGAGTGTCCCTGTGGTGGGCAGGGACACTCCTTGCGGACCACCAGCGTTTCAAACTCTAAAACTCTAACCCCTGAGCTCTGCCGCTAGACGAGGACAACAAACGGCTGAAACAGCGTTCCTGCCACTCTCCTGCCCACCCCCACCAGCTCTCGCTGCCCTTCGAAGATCTTCACCTGCGCCGCGCCCGAGTACTCCGGCAAATTCACCTGCATGCCGTTGCGGATTCGCCCCACCGTTCCCTCGTCCGCTGTCACGGCTGGCATCTCCGGCAGCAGCGTGCGCGGATGCGGCATTTTCTTCTCCAGCTGTTCCGCGGCCGCCAGCTGTTCCATCTCCGCCACCGTCATCGCCTGGTCCAGCGTGAATCCACCCGCTCCCGTTCTCCGCAAACTTGCCAGGTGCGCACCACAGCCCAATGCCTGCCCCATCGCATGCGCTACCGCGCGAACATAGCCGCCCGCTGAAATGCGCATCGAGAACTTCGCTGTGTCGCCATCGACGCTCTCAATCTCGAATGCCTCCACTGTGATCTTCACCGATTTCAGCTCCGGAGTCTTCCCTGCTCGCGCGAGTTTGTAGGCAGGCTTACCATCGATCTTTTTCGCAGAATACGGCGGCGGCATCTGCTCGATCTCACCTGAGAACTTCTCTGCGTCGGCGCGCACCGCATCCAGCGTCAACGCCACAGGCCGCGCCTCGCCGGTGGGCTGTCCTTCCGCATCGTATGTATCCGTCGCGAACCCGAATCGGATCGTGCCCGAGTACGCTTTTTCGCTTGTGCCAAAGAATTGCGCCAGGCGCGTGTACTTTCCCAGCAGCAGCGGCAACACGCCGGTCGCCATCGGATCGAGCGTCCCCAGATGTCCCACCGACTGCTCACCTGTCGCGCGCCGCACCCGAGCCACGACGTCGTGCGACGTCATCCCACCCGGCTTATCCAGAATCAGGAGCCCATTCACTCAACTACGATACCGCGCTCGGCAGATCACAACCGTTCCGTCGTCCGCTCCCGGATCAGCGACAGAAACTCCGCACGCGTGTTCTGCTTCTGAAACACGCCCAGCATCGCCGACGTCACCGTCGACGAGTTCTGCTTCTCCACCCCGCGCATCATCATGCACAGGTGCCGCGCCTCGATTACCACACCCACTCCCTGCGGATGAATGGCCTCCTGAATCGCCTCAGCAATCTGCCGCGTCAGCCGCTCCTGCACCTGCAGCCGCCGCGCAAATACCTCAACCAGCCGCGGCGCCTTGCTCAGCCCGATTACCTTCCCATCCGGGATGTAGGCGACGTGCACCTTGCCGAAAAACGGCAGCATGTGGTGCTCGCACAGCGAGTACATCTCGATGTCCTTCACGATCACCATCTCGTCGTAAGCAACATCGAACAGCGCCCCGTGCAGGACCTCCTTCGGGTCCTCGCGATATCCCTTGGTCAAAAACTCGAGCGCCTTCTCGATCCGCTCTGGGGTTTTCTCCAGACCATCCCTGCTTGGATCGGCATCATACCGCCGAATAATCTCGCGATAGATATCCTGCGTCGAAATCTTTTCAAGGCCTGTCTGACCGATCACTTCCCGATCTAACTTCTCCCGGTTCCCATTCACCGCTGCTCTTGCCATTGTCCCTGCTCCCTGCGACCTGTCGCCGTTCCTCGTCTCTCACGGAATCGGCTCTTCCCAGTATTCAAAATAGTTGTTGGATGTTTCCTCGACCCTCACGGTCAGCGCCAGCTTCCGTGGCAGAGCTCTCTCCATCCGCCTGCGAATTTCGCTGACCAGATTCTCGGTCGTCGGCACAATCTCGCGAAACGCCTCCACCGCGTTAAGGTTCTGATGGTCGAAAGGCTCCAGCACCTCCCGCCTCACGCAACCATCCAGTTGCCCCAGATCGATGACCATCCCCGTCACCTTGTCGATCTCTCCGCCAACCATCACTTCCAGTGTGTAATTGTGACCGTGGCCGTGCGGATTAGCACACTTCCCATACACACTTTGATTATCCTCGTCGCTCATCGACTCACAGAAGAGCCGATGCGATGCGCTCAGCCGATATCTTCGTCCCAGGTACGCTCTCATTGGCTCATCCTGCAGAAAATCGGGTGCCCCATGTCCGCGGTTTGGGACATGGGCTCATTAGCCCCCAAAATAATCCGCGAACAAATCCGGCATCTCATACACGCGCACCCGGTGCAGCCGCGCTCTCCCAGGAATCTTCCGCTCGAGCCGTTTCCACGCTGCCACAGCGATGTTTTCCGTGGTCGGAATCATTGTCCTGAACTCCGGCACCTCAAGATTCAGATGCCGATGGTCGAATACCGACACCACCTCGCGCTCCATCGCGTCTTTCAGCTGCTTCAGATCGACCACGAACCCTGTCACCGGGTCGACATCACCCGCTACCGTCACTTCCAGCGTGTAATTGTGCCCGTGGCCGTTACGATTGGCACACTTTCCAAATACGCGCGCGTTTTCTTCAGCGCTCCACGCCTCGTTCCAGTAGTAGTGCGCCGCCGAAAACTCCGCCCTGCGTGTCAAAAGAATCATTAGCTCTGGTGAGTGACCCTCGTACTCCCTACCCCTACCCCCTACCCCCTGCTCCCTGTTTCCTTCCCTTCCAGACTACCTGCTTCACCACCGTCACGCGAAACCAGCTCCGCCACAGTAGCCACGCGTACAGCGGGATACCCAGAGGTGCCAGCACGCAATCGCGAAACGGAAAATTCGATTTGGCCACCCGTCCATAAAGCCCCCACAGCGCCCGCAGCCACACCAGGGTCAGCGCAGCAGTCGCCAGCGGCGTCCCCAAAACTCCCGTCCGCGCCGCCGGATTCACCGTACGCAGCCACCAGAAAAACCACACCAGCGCCGGTATCCCTACCAGCACTCCCAGCTGCAGCAATCGGATCCCCGCCAGCATCGGGGCGTTCCCGAACAGCAGCGCCAGATTCTTCGTCCACCCCTCCACCATGGCGCCAAAGCTGCGATACATTCGCGCCGCCACTGCCTCCGGTGCATATCGGAAGCGCAACCCCAGCTTCCGCCGCTTCACCAGGCTCGCCAGCTCCACATCTTCCAGAACCGCCCCCTTCACCGCCGCATGCCCACCGATCGCCTCGTATACATCGCGCCGTACCAGCAGAAACTGCCCGTTCGCCGCCGCAACCCGATTCGCCGGATCATTCACTCGCGCCGGCGTATACGTTGCCGCCAGATCGGCGAACACCAGCGGCATCAGCGCCCGCTGCGCGTACCCGCGTACAATCTGCCGCGGCGAATACGACAGCATACCCGCGTCATGTCGCTCGGCCTCAACGATTGCGATGCTCAACTTGCCTGGCTCGTGGATGGTATCGGCATCCGTAAACAGCAGCCACTTTCCCCGCGCCCGCTGATACCCCGCCCAACAGGCGTTCGCTTTTCCCGTCCAGCCCTTCTCGAGCTTCGGCGCATCCATCACCGTCACGTTCGCAAATCCGGCGGCAATCTCGCGCGTCCGGTCCGTCGACGCATCGTTGACGACCAGAATTTCCCAGTCAGCGCCGAGACGCCATCCCTCTTCCTCCTGCACCACCAGCGACTGCACGCACTCCCCCAGGCAATCTTCCTCATTGCGCGCGGGAATGATGACGGAAAGCTGCAGCGGCGGGGCGTCCACGGGTTCTGCACCTTATTATAGGAACGTGCTCCGCTGCCCCACCCTTCTGCGCCGCCTCATCGCGCTCGCCGTCTTCTGCACCCTGTCCCCTGTACCCTGTACCCTGCTCCAGGGCTGCAACCGTTCCTCGCATCCCGCACAGGTCGGCGAGCGCGCTCCCGGTATCACGATCCGCGACGGCGCCCGATCCGTTAGCCTGAACGACTACCGCGGCAAAATCGTAGTCCTCAATTTCTGGGCCAGCTGGTGCCCGCCTTGCCTCGAGGAGTTTCCCTCCCTCATCCAGCTCCAGCGCGACATGCCCAACATCGTGGTCCTCGCGGTCAGCTTCGACACAGACGCCAACGCTTACCGCCAATACCTTACCGACAACCACATCACCGGCATTACGACCATCCTCGATCTCAGCCAGCAGTCCAACCACTCCTTCGACACCACACGCCCGCCGGAAACCTATATCGTCGACCGCCGCGGTGTCATTCGCCGTAAATTCATCGGCGCTCAAAATTGGACTAACCCCGAGATCCTCAACTATCTCCGCAACCTGTGACCACAAGCACGAATGAGCGAGCCAGCCCCCACACCCAACCACCATCATCCCGATCCTGAGCCACGCTGGCCCGCGCTGGTCGCCCTTCTCGCCGCGGGCGGCCTCCGCTTCGCGCTTCCCGAATCCCTTACGGTGGGCCCGGACTGGCTCCTCCTTGCTGTGGTCGGGGTGCTCGCCGTGCCCACCGTCATCACCCACCAGGCCGGCCTCAACTCCCTCAACCGCATCCTCGGTTACGCCATCACCTCGATCGTCACAGCCGACATGATCTGGTCTCTCTGGCTCCTTGTCGCCGCGTTGCCCTCTCACAAGGAGCCCCCGCTCGACCTGCTGGAATCGGCCGCTGCAATCTGGTTCACAAACATCATCGTCTTTGCCTCCTGGTACTGGCGCCTCGACGGCGGGGGTCCCTACGCCCGCGAAATCGCCGGCGTCCACACCGATGGCGCCTTCCTTTTTCCGCAAATGACCCTCGACCAGCAAAAACGCATTGCTATGGGCGAACAGTGCTGGAACCCCGGCTTCATCGATTACCTCTTCCTCGCCTTCAATACCTCGACTGCCTTCTCCCCCACCGACGTGCCGGTCCTCTCGCGCTGGGCCAAGGTCCTGATGATGATCCAGTCCCTTATCTCACTGGCCACGATCGCGCTCCTCGCCGCCCGCGCCGTCAACATCCTGTAAATGGCGCATTCCGCCCTCCCTTAGAGTTGCCTGTTACGGCCACCACCTGCCGCCACCGGCTATACTGTTAGCAGTTCCTGCCCTCAGGACATCTGCCTCTTCCCGCCGCGAGCCTACGGCCCGGCGCGACAGAGCGCCGCTACAGAAAAGGCTGTCACCCATCGCATGATTCGCTTCCTGCAAAAAGACACTCGCCTGACCCGCTGGCTCTTCGGCGTCATCATCGGCGCCACCTGCGTCACCATGGTCATCTTCCTGGTGCCCGGCATCTTCAACGACTCGACGACCTCCAACGACACCTACGCCACCATCCGGCATGGCGGCTTCTTCGGCCGCTTTCTGCCCGCTGAAGAAACCATCCCCGTCGTCGATGTGCAGCAGGCCCTCCGTCGCATGGCACGCGGCCAGCAGATTCCTGACATGCTGATGCCGATCTACATGCAGCAGGCCGGCCAAAGCCTGATCCAGCAGCGCATCCTGCTCAGCGAAGCGCACCGCCTGGGCATCACCGCCACCGACGACGATGTCCGCCGCTTCCTGCACCAGGGCCAGCTTGGCGAGGTGCTCTTTCCTAACGGCCAGTACATCGGCGACGCGCGCTACGCCGAGCTGATCTCGGACCAGCTGCAGATCACCGTTGAGAAATTCGAGAACGAAATCAAGCAGCAGATCATCGCCGATCGACTGCGCGACCTCATCACCGGTGGCATCACCATGTCCGATGCGGAGGTTCGCGATGCGGAGCTGAAGCAGGACACGAAGATCAAGTTCCAGTACGCCGTCATCACGGCCGAGGACCTGCGCAAAACCATCAATCCCACCGACACCGAGCTCGAGACCTTCTACAAGCAAAACGCTGCCCGTTATAAGGATGCCGATCCGGAGACGCGCAAGATTCAGTACGTCAACGTCACCGACACTGACCTGCCAGGCGGTAAGCCGCAGATCACCCAGGCTGACATTCAGCAGTACTACAGCCAGAACCAGCAGCTCTACCATGTCGATCCGCAGGTGAAGGTCCGCCACATCCTTATTTCAGTGGATCCCAACGCCGGACCCAATGCTGACGCGACAGCCAAAGCCAAGGCCCAGGGCATCCTCGACCAGCTCCACAAGGACAATGGCAAAGACTTCGCCGACCTCGCGAAGAAAAACTCCGACGACCCCGGCAGCAAAGACCAGGGCGGCGAACTTGGCTGGATCAAGCACGGCGTCACCGTCCCTGAATTCGACCAGACCTCCTTCGCCCAGCAGCCCGGCCAGATTTCGGGCCTCGTCCGCACCCGCTTTGGCTACCACATCATCCAGACCGAAGCCAAAGAAGACGCGCACACTAAGCCGCTCGACGAGGTGAAGCAGTCGATTGTGGACACGCTGACCAAACAGCGCGAAGCTCAGGCTGTGCAGGCCTTCGCCGACCAGCTTGCCGCTGAGGCCCAGAAATCTTCGCTGGCTCAGGCGGCGCAGGCCCACCACGTCCCGGTCATGACCAGCGATAACGTTGCCGCCAACGCTACGCTGCCCGGGATGAGCGACAGCTCGAAGCTGCTCTCCGCGGCCTTCTCAACAAAGCCCGGTAGCCCGGCGCAGGTCGCCGGCACCGGCGACAACACCTTCGGCGTTTTCCAGGTCACAGAAGTGGTGCCCGCGCACACACCCACCTTCCAGGAATACAAATCGCGCGTGCTCGACAACTTCCGCGATCAGCAGGTCACCTCGTTGCTCGCGCGGAAAACCAACGAGCTTGCTGATCGTGCGCACGCCGAGCACGACCTCGCGAAAGCCGCTAAAGAAGTCGGTGCCACCATCAAGACCAGCGACCTCGTCGGCCGCGATGCCCAGGTGCCCGACGTCGGCTCCCTCGCGCAGTCCGCGCCATCGCTCTTCGATATCAACAACGGTCAGATCAGCAACGCCATTATCAACAGCACCACCGGTGCCGTCGCCCAGATCACCGACAAGCAGCAGCCATCCGAAGCGGACCTCACGAAGAACTTCGACTCCACGCGCGACAACCTCCTTAACCAGCGCCGCGAGCAAGCCTTCTCGGTCTTCGCCTCCAACCTGTTCTCGACTTACGAGAAGGGCCAGCGCATTCTGGTCAACCGCAAGCTCCAAGGGCAAAACCCGCTCAGCGGTTCGTAAGCTCCAGGCAGCGTCAGAAGGGCCTTGTCCCCGCGACAAGGCCCTTTTCATTTCCGCACAGCGGCGCTTCCACCGACCTCATGAGGTGGGCCGAATCTTCCGGGATGAAGACAATCCGGCCACACTCAGCCCAGTTGACACGTGGAATAAGCAGCCTCTATATAATCGGCGCTTGAAGCCGGGCCAACTTTCTTGAGCGTCGCTGTCCGCGGCGCAGCACAACAACCAATTCAGGAGGAAACCACACCTGTGCGAGTCTCGATGAGGTTTTTTTGGGTAGTGTCCGTGATGGCTCTTACGCCGGCGCCGGTCCTGTTCGCCCAGGTGCCTGCCCCGCTGCCCGCCGAAGCGGCTGCGAACCCGGTGGTGTGGAGCGCGAAGATGCTCTACGATCGCAATTCGAAAAACATGATCGCCGCCGCCGATGAGATGCCGGCGGGCAAGTACAGCTATCACCCCACTCCCGATCAGTGGACCTTCGGGAAAGTGGTTTCCCACATTGCGCAATCGAATGGAGGGCTGTGCGCCGCGCTGTCCGGCACAACTGCCCCGGCGGCATTGACCGTGAGCGATACGGCCTCGAAGGCCGATCTGGTTGCGGCGCTGAAGGCTTCGTTCGACTTCTGCGGACCGGTACTCGACGGCCTCACCGACGCGAAGCTTGGGCAGCCCATTACCCTGTTCCATCGCACGATGCCGCGAGCAGCGGCTCTGGTGGTGCTGCCGGTCGATCTCGCGGACCACTACTCCCAGATGGCTGCCTACCTCAGGCTGAATGGGATGTTGCCGCCCTCCGCGCAGCCCAGGAAGTAGCTGCGATCCAAAATGCTGCGCCCGGGCGGTACCCCGCCCGGCTGACGGCTGACCGGTTTTCAACTGACCGCTTCACCAGCCAACCGGATCTTAGCTGCTCTTACACTGAAAGGCAGATGCCCAGCCCCACTGCGCCCATCCTCTCTCTCTCTCATTTGTGCAAGCAATACGGCGCGGTGCATGCAGTCGACGACCTCTCCTTCGAGGTCTGCCCGGGCGAAATCCTCGGCCTGCTCGGCCCCAACGGTGCGGGCAAAACCACCACCATCAACATGATCCTCGGCGTGCTCGAGCCCACCTCCGGGTCCATCACCATCGATGGCTGTGACCTCGCTCGCCATCGCCGCCAGGCCCTTAGCCGTACCAACTTCGCTGCTGTGTACGCTCCGCTTCCGGGCAATCTTACCGTCGGCCAGAATTTGCGTGTCTTCGGTATGCTCTATGCTGTTCCCCGCTTGAAAGAGCGGATCGAGACCATCCTTCATCAGTTCGACCTGCTCCAGTTCCGTAACACCAAATGCGGCGTCCTGTCTTCAGGCGAGCAGACCCGCGTCGCCCTCGCCAAAGCCATGCTCAACGAGCCCCGCCTCCTCCTGCTCGACGAGCCCACCGCCTCGCTCGATCCCGCCATCGCACGCGAAATCCGCGCGACCATCCGCGAGTTCGCTCAGCGCACCATGGTCGGCGTCCTCTGGACCTCGCACAACATGATCGAGGTCGCCGAAGTCTGCCACCGGGTGCTGTTTTTGTCGCACGGCAAAATCCTGCTTGAAGGCGATCCCCGCACCCTGCCCCAGGAAAATAACTACGACACTCTCGAAGACCTCTTCGTCGCCGTCGCCCGCGAGCCGCTGACCATCCGTAACCTGGAGGACTAATGCGGGCAGCCAACCCTTGTCGCCGTATTGTTCGACAGGATGGTCTCGATCTCACGTACTGAGCGCGCGCCCCGCAAACGAATGAGGTATCCCCTGCCCCCTGCCCCCTGCTCCCTGCTCCCTGTACCCTGTACCCTGTGTCCTTTCGCCGCACAGCCGGCCTGCTCCTCCGCCAGTTCTACCTGCTGCGGAGCTCGCCCACGCGCTTCCTTCCGCTCTTCGCCTGGGTCACCATCGACATCGTCCTTTGGGGCTTCATCACCCGCTACCTCAACTCCGTCTCCGCCGCGCGCTTCAACTTCGTACCCACCATGCTCGGCGCCGTGCTTCTCTGGGACTTCGTCGTCCGCGTCATGCAGGGCATCACCACAGCGTTTCTTGAAGACGTCTGGTCCCGCAATTTCCTCAACCTCTTCGCCTCGCCGCTGTCCGTGTCGGAGTACCTCAGCGGCCTCGTCCTCACCTCCATCGCTACCAGCTCCGTCGGGCTCATCGTCATGATCGCTCTGGCAACGCTGGTGTTTGGCCTGTCGTTCTTCATCTACGGCGCGATGCTCGCCGGATTCCTCCTCGTGCTCTTCCTCTTCGGAATCGCCCTCGGCATCTTCGGCTGCGCGCTCGTCCTCCGCTTCGGCCCGGCCGCGGAGTGGTTCATCTGGCCCATCCCCGCCTTCATCTCGCCGCTCGCCTGCGTCTTCTATCCACGCTCCGTGCTGCCCCACTGGATGCAATGGCTCTCCAGCCTCGTCCCGCCCAGCTACGTCTTCGAAGGCATGCGGCAGATGCTCGCGCGTCAGACAGGAGGACAGGTTCAGATGTCCGGCCACGCCCTCGCCGCGACGCACCTGATCGCCGGCGCAGCGCTGGCCGTCCTCTACTTGCTGTTGATGGCGCGCGCCTTCACCATGGTCTACCGCCACGCCGTCCGCACCGGGTTAATCGCGCGCTACTCGGCGGAAACCGTCTCTTAGACTGGACAAACAGAACTAAATGTCCCAACGAACCTCGAAGCAGCACAACAGAACTCCACCTGAGACGGCGGCGCAGCCGCGTATGCCTCGACGGCAAGTCGCCATCGTGGGCCGCCCCAACGTCGGCAAATCCACTCTCTTCAACCGCCTCACCGGCTCGCGCCGCTCCATCGTCGGCGACGAGCCCGGCATCACGCGCGATCGCATCTACGGCGAGGTCACCTGGAACGGCCGTACTGCCCGCCTCGTCGACACGGGCGGCATCGTCCCCGACGACGAAGCGCAAATCCCCGCAGAGATCTTTCGCCAGGCCCGCGTTGCCCTCGACGAGGCCGACGCCATCGTCATGGTCGTCGACGGCCGCACCGAACTCGCCTCCCCCGACATCGACCTCGCCCGCCTGCTCATCAAAACCGGCAAGCCTCTCTTCCTTGCTGTCAACAAAATCGACACCCAGTCCATGGACGCAGCCGCGGAAAACTTCCGCCGCCTCGGCATCCGCAACCTCGTCCCCATCTCCGCCGAGCACGGCCACGGTATCGGCGACCTGCTCGACGAGGTCTTCTCTGCGCTCCCCCTCGACAAATCCGAATCAGCGGCCCAGGTTGAATCGGAAGAAATTGCCGAACCTCCTCAGTCAGAAGAAGGCGGCGAAGCCGCGCCCGCCTGGACGGCCAGTCCCGGCGAAGCCGCGTCTGCCTGGACGGCCAGTCCCGAAACAAAAGTAGCCATCATCGGCCGCCCCAACGTCGGCAAATCCACCCTCCTCAACGCCCTCACCGGATCCACCCGCGCCATCGTCTCCCCCATCGCCGGAACCACGCGCGACGCCGTCGACGAAGTCATCCGCTACAAAGACCACGACCTCCGCATCGTCGACACCGCCGGCATCCGCCGCAAAGGCAAAACCCACCTCATGGCCGAGAAGCTCTCCGTCGTCATGGCTCGCCGCCATCTCGAAGCCGCCGACGTTGCGCTCCTTGTTATCGATGCCACCGAAGGCGTCACCTCGTCCGACGCCACCATCGGCGGCTACGCCCATGAGAGCGGCCGCTCCGTCGTCATCGTCGTCAACAAATGGGACCTCGTCACCAGCAAAAGATCTGACGGAAAACCGCCCGCCGACCCCGCCATCTTCGAGCGCCAGCTCCGCTCCGTCCTCAAGTACCTCAGCTACGCACCCGTGCTTTTCATCTCCGCTTCGGAAGGCCGCAACATCTCCCGCGTTCTCGACACGGTCCTCCGCGTCGCAGCCGAACGCCGCAAGCGTGTTTCCACCGGGCAAATCAACCGCTTCCTCGAGCGCATCGATTTCCAGCGCGCAACCGTGCCCATGTCAAAGCGCGTCCGCATCTATTACATGACCCAGGCCGCCGTCGCTCCTCCCACCTTCATCCTCTTTACCGATCGCCAGGTCAAGCTCCACTTCGCCTTCGAGCGCTTCCTCGAAAACCAGATCCGCGCCGCCTTCGGATTCCAAGGCACTCCCATCTGGTTCAAGGTTCGTGCGCGCAACGAACGCGCTGGCGCAAAATAGTTCACTGCATACCAACCACAGTAACCATTGAAAAATTTCTTTTTCATATTCCACAAATCAACCGCAAAAACTGGCAACGCCATCCCGCGCCTCGTCGTCGAAAAAGGCAGAAGGCGGAAACGCTTCAAACCCGAAAAAGGAGGATGGATGTCCCCTGTAAGGACGAAACCTCAATCGGCAACCAAGCGCGATGTTGTCACCAACCAGCAGGCGCGCACGGGAAGGATGACCCGTGCTGAGTCGTCTGCCTGGAGGGCCATGCTGGAATACATCGGGCCGTCTGGAGGGCCCACCAAATGGTGCAGCCTCTACTACGGAGGCGAGACCAGGGCGGGCGCCTAAGCTTCCCCGGCAGAGGCCAGCGCCTCCTACCGGCCGGTCCAGCAGCAATCCCTCCAAAGATTGCGGCTCCGCCGCCGGACCAGGCAGCCAGCCGTGGAAGCAGCAGAAAGGCAGGATTGGCGAGATGCCCTCCTGCTCTACCGTGATTTTCCTGACCCGGGGCAGTCTATGCCTGGGGCGCTCGAACGGGCTGTTCGGAAACGGACAGCCCGTTGCATTTTTGGGCCGAACTTCCCTCCCTTTGCCCGCGTATTTCCCCTCATGCTCCGGGCGTCTCTTTTTCTGAAGCTCCGTACTCCCGTCCCGAATCCAATCTCCAAATTTACCTCGGTTAAAGCGCTCACGGTCACAGAAAAGCCAGGTCAGATTCCTGTATCCTGTGTTGTTTCTGAATCGTTTGATTTCGGTCCCTGCTTCAGTCTGGTTCGAGGTCACGCAGTGAAAATCTATTCATCTCTTTCGCTTCTTGCAGTTGCCCTCGGGCTCACAGGATCCATCGGCTGCAGCAAGCCGCAGCAGCCACAGCAAGCCGGCGCCGGCATGCAGGCCCTTCCTGTCCAGACGCTCACCGTCGCGGCCATCGCTGTTCCGCAGTCGGATGAATACGTCTCGACCATCAAATCGCGGCGTTCGGCAACCATCAATCCGCAGATCAGCGGCAACCTCGTCCAGATCCTGGTGCACTCCGGCCAGCATGTCAGCCCGGGCCAGCTCATCATGCAGGTCGATCCCTCGAAGCAGGAAGCCACCCTGGCCTCCCAGGCCGCGACCGAACAGCAAAAACTGGCTATGTACCAGTACAACCAGCTCCAGGTCGATCGCCAGCGCAAGCTCTTCGCCGCCGGGATTATCAGCAAAGACGCCCTGGACCAGGCCGAGCAGGCTTTTTCCAACTCCAAGGCCGACTATGAATCCTCGGTCGCCTCGCGCCAGGAACAGGAAAAGCAGCTCGCCTACTACAAGATCACCGCGCCCTTCGATGGCGTTGTCGGCGACATCCCCGTCCACGTGGGCGATTACGTAACGACCTCCACCATGCTGACCACGGTCGACGAGAACAAGGATCTCGAAGCCTATATCTACGTGCCGACTGAGCGCGCCGCCCAGGTCCACAACGGCCTCGGCGTTCAAATCGAAGACAACAGCGGCAAGCCCATCGAGAACACCTCCATCGACTTCATCTCGCCGCAGGTCGACGATCAGTTGCAGGGCATCCTGGTCAAGGCTCCCGTCAAATCTCCTCTCCTTCGCAATGAGCAGCTGGTCAAGGCTCGCGTTATCTGGGGCACATCCCCGAAGCCCGTCGTTCCCGTGCTCGCCGTCACGCGCCTTGGCGGCCAGGCTTTCGTTTTTGTTGCACAGCAGGCCGCCCCGGGCAAATTCGTCGCGCATGAGCAGGCGATCGATCTGGGCGACACCGTTGGCAACAACTATGCGGTTCTCAGCGGGCTCAATAACGGCGACAAAGTCATCGTCTCGGGCACACAATTCCTGCAGAACAACATGCCCGTAATGCCCTTGCCCCCTGGTCCGCCCCCCGGCGCTCAACCGCACGCCGGCAACTAGCCCGCATGACCCGAACAGAGAGGTACGGAGAGGCTACCCTTGGTTGATTTCTTCATTCACCGCCCGGTCTTCGCCACCGTTTGCGCGCTCCTCATCATCCTTGCCGGAGCCGTCGTCATTCCCTCCCTGCCCATCTCCCTCTACCCGCAACTCACGCCGCCGCAGGTCACCGTGGGCAGCTTCTACATCGGTGCCAACTCCAGCCAGGTTGAGTCCGCCGTCACCCGTCCTCTCGAAGAGGCCATCAACGGCGTCCCCGGCATGCGCTACATCCAGTCCACCAGCGCCAACGACGGCTCCAGCGCGATTACCACCACCTTCAATACCGGCTACAGCCTCGATGTCGCCGCCGTCGACGTGCAGAATCGCGTCTCCTCCGCATCCGGACTCCTGCCCGCCGAAGTCAACCAGACCGGCATCACCGTCAGCAAAGCCAACAGCAATTTCGTCTTCGGCGCCGGCGTCTACTGTGAACACGGCGAGTACAGCAACCTGTTCATGAGCAATTACCTCGACGTCTACATCAAGGACGCCATCAAGCGCGTCAAAGGCGTCGGCGATGTCCAGATCTTCGGCGTCGGTCAGTATGCCATGCGCATCTGGCTCGATCCGGTCAAGCTTGCCGCTCGCAATCTCACCGCATCCGATGTCGTCGCCGCGCTCCAGGAACAGAACGTCGAAGTTCCCTCCGGCCAGCTCGGCGCTCCACCCTCAAACAACCAGCAGGCCTTTCAGATTTCCGTCAATGTCGTCGGACGCCTCACCACCCCTCAGGAATTCGACAACATCATCGTCAAGAACACCCCCAACGGCATCGTCCAGATCAAAGACGTCGGCTATGCCGAACTGGGATCCAGCAGCTACGCCAGCACCCTCACCTTCGACGGCATTCCCGCCGTCGGTTTCGGCGTCCAGCAGCTGAGCGACGCCAACGCTCTCCAGGTCGATCGCGATGCCAAGGCCGAACTCGCTGAGCTCGCAAAATCTTTCCCGCCCGGCATGAAGTACGCCGTCGCCTTCGACACCACCACCATCGTCGGCGCTTCCATCCATGAGGTCATCAAGACTCTCATCGAAGCCGTCGTCATCGTCATCCTGGTCATCTTCTTCTTCCTCCAGGACTGGCGCGCCACCCTCATTCCCGCCGTCACCATCCCCGTCTCTCTGGTCGGAACCTTCGCCTTCGTCAAGATCTTCGGCTTCTCCATCAACTCGCTGACCCTCTTTGGAATCACGCTCGCCACCGGCCTTGTCGTCGACGACGCCATCGTCGTCATCGAAAACGTCCAGCGCCATATCTCCGAAGGCGACCGCGAGCCGCACCACGCCACATCCGCCGCCATGGGCGAAGTCACCAGCGCCGTCATCGCCACATCCCTCGTCCTCATCGCGGTCTTTGTCCCCGTCTCATTCTTCCCCGGAACCACCGGCATCCTCTACCGGCAGTTCTCCCTCACCATCGCCTTCTCCATCGCCATCTCGGCCTTCAACGCGCTGACCCTCTCGCCTGCTCTGGCCGCTCTCCTGCTTCGGAAGGAAGAAGCAAAGCACTCCATCCTGCACTTTGCCGAACGCAGCATCAAAGCCCTCGGCCGCGGCTATGCCAGCGCCATCCACGGCGTGCTCCGCATCCGCTGGATCATGCTCCTGCTCTTCTTCGTTGGCCTCTTCGGAGCGTACTGGGAATACACTCACGTCCCCACCGCCTTCGTGCCCGAAGAGGACCAGGGCTTCATGCTGATCCTCGTTCAGGCTCCCCAGGGTGCCTCCCTCGCCTACACCACGCACATCGAAGCCGAAGTCAGCGCCCTGCTCAATCAGGACAAAGATGTCGCCGGCGCCTTTGCCGTCGGCGGATTCAGCTTCTCCGGCAACGCTCCCAACTTCGGCATGATGTTCTGCGCCCTCGCCCCCTATGAACAGCGCAAGGGCCCCGAGCACGCCGCCGAGGCCATCGTGAACCGCCTCCGTCCGAAATTTTTCATGATCCCCGGCGCTCTGATCATCCCCATGTTGCCTCCCGCTATCTCCGGTGTCGGCGCCTTCGGCGGCTTCCAGTTCGAGCTCGAAGACCGTGGCAACAACACTCTTGGCGACCTCGATCGCACCGCCCACATGATCGTAGCCCGCGCCACCCAGAATCCGAACCTCACCGGCATGTATACCAGCTTCACCTCGAACGATCCCCAGGTGCTGGTTCGCATCGATCGCGAAAAGGCCAAGGCCCTCGGCGTTCCCTTCAGCCAGATCTCCGACGCGCTGCAGGTTTACATGGGTTCGGAGTACGTCAACAACTTCGACTTCAACAACCGCAACTATCGCGTCTACCTCCAGGCCCAGCAGCAGTTCCGCGAAAACGCTGCCGCCATCCGTCAGTACTACGTGCGATCCAGCTCCGGGCAGATGATCCCGCTCGACAACCTCGTCGCCATCGAGAACACCTCAGGCCCGCAGGTCATCAGCCACTACAATCTCTTCCGCTCGGCTGAAATCGACGGCTCCCCCGCGCCCGGCGTCAGCACCAGCGTCGCCCTCCAGACCATAGAGCACATCGCCGACCAGACCATGGTTCACGGCATGGCATACGAATTTACCGGGCTCGCTCTGGAAGAAATCGAATCGGCCGGCAAGATCTTCATCATCTTTGGCCTCGGCATCCTGGTCGTCTATCTCACGCTCGCCGCGCTCTACGAGAGCTTCGCGCTGCCCTTCATCATCCTGCTCGCCGTTCCCATGGCTGTTCTGGGCGCTCTCTTTGCACAATCCCTGCGCGGCTACTCCGACGACATCTACTGCCAGATCGGCCTCGTCATGCTCATCGGTCTGGCTGCCAAAAACTCCATCCTCATCGTCGAGTTCGCCGAGCAGCTCCGCGCCCAGGGCCGCTCCATTGTCGACGCAGCCGTCGAGGCCGCCGAGCTCCGCCTCCGCCCCATCCTCATGACGTCTTTCGCGTTCATTCTCGGCGTCATTCCGCTGGCCATCGCCTC
>Ga0335072_10006391_pt1 | contig 17230 bp, 9 predicted proteins | sample Lox_Sample_21_FD_206725 | JGI IMG/M metagenome (GOLD analysis project Ga0335072, IMG submission 206725) | Soil microbial communities from Loxahatchee National Wildlife Refuge, Florida, United States - Lox_Sample_2.1 | ecosystem: Environmental > Terrestrial > Soil > Wetlands | place: USA: Florida...
CACATTCACCAGCAGCAGGAACAGGTACTTGGAATGGATATGCAGATTCACCCAGCCGGTTAGTATTTCCGGCACGCTCTGAATCGCCAGGAAGTAAGTCAGTCCTTTGGCCATGCCTATAATCAGCAACACCCCGCCCACCACCGTGACGCACTCCACGGCCACCCGAGGGAAATCGCGCCGCAGCGAAAATTCGCGCAGGATAAAACACTCCGTAATCACCGCGTAGGCAACCGCGATGGCGCCCCCTTCCACCAGCGTTCCGATGCCTCCAAACAGACCGGCGATCACTACTACCGGCATTCCCAGTTCCCACTTGGCCGCCCACACGGCAGCCCACGCCTCTTCGATGGAGAAGGCTTGCCGCGCCGCGCCGCACTTCACACCCCGATAGACTCCCCACGCGGAGACCATCGCCACCATGAGCAGACCTGGCGCCAGCCCTCCCGCGAACAACGTTTCGATCGGCACCGTGCGGGCATAGATGGCATATAGGATCACAGGAAGACTGGGCGGAAACAGCAACCCCAGCGAGCCGGATCCATTGATCAGCCCGATGGAGAAAGTCTCGGAATATCCCGCCTTCCGCAGCATCGGCAACATCAAACCGCCCATTGAGACAATGGTCACTCCCGACCCCGCGAAGGTGAAGATGGCGAACGCCACCGCTGTGGTAATCGCCAGCCCTCCCGGCAGCCATCCGAAGAGCGCCGCATACACCCGCAGCAGGCGGTTGCTCGCGCCGCCCTCCACCAATACATAGCCGGCCAGCGTGTACAGCGGCAGCGATGGCAACACCTCGGACACCATCAACGAGTACGCATTGTCGGGCACTTCCACCGCCGGTTGCCCGATGTTCCAAAGGAGCAGCAGGGCGATGCCGCCCAAGGTGGCGAATATCGGCAGCCCGAGCACGGCGCCCACCAGAATCGTCGCGATCCCGAGCCCTAAGATCACGGGCGCATCCGTCCGTGCAAAGTACAATGCCAGCGGAGCCAGCAGAAACAGCGCCGCGGCCAATCGATCCGCCGGCCGGGGACCGCCTCCCAGGATGGCGCGCACCGCAATCAGCAGAAAACCCGCCGGCATCACCAGCGCCAGCACCCAGCTCGCCACGCCCAGCGCCAGGGTAGTGCCGATGGATCTCTCGGACACGACAAACCGGTAGCTGGCCCAGCACAAGCTGGATGCGATCGCTGCTGTCAGCCCGCAGCCGAACAGTCTTACCGGCCGCGCCCAACCGGACGGCACGAAGGTATTCGCCGACATGCCCAAGAGCCGCTCTCCGGAAGCTGCCATTGCCGCGCCCAGAAACGCCATCCACAGCGTGAGTTGTTGTACGAACACCACTGACCCCGGTATGCCGCGGACCCCGGCCAGCCGTGTCACCATGGCGATCAGCGGCAGCAGGCAAGCCAGCGAAATTACCAGCACCGCGACCGTGTGCTCCAGCCTTCCGAAGATTCTGACAGCGCGGGTCATTGCACCGTGCCGCCCGCCGGATGGCGCGCCCGATACTCGTCCCGCAGCCTTCGTACCTCGTCGAAAAGATCCGCGGGTACCATTTTGTCCTTCATCTTGGGGTAGATGCCTTCGGTCTGCCGTCGCCACTCGGCAAGCGCCGCAGCGTCGGGCTCTACTACCGTGAGTTTCACCGCTTTCCGTCCCGGCTGCCCCTTCGTCATGGCGGCGATGGCGCGGGCGCCCTGGGCGCGGATGTCCTGCTTCACCGCTTCCCCCGACCGGCGCGCGGCCGCCAGCATGGCTTCGCGCTGCGCCGCCGGTATCGACTCCCAAACCTGCCTCGCGACAATCGTCGCACCCACCAGCGGCGCCCATTTTACGGTGCTCATATACGGCGTGAGGCTGTACAACTGCGTTGTCTCCGCATAGAGCGCGGTTTCGGGAACGGCATCCAGATTGTGCATTTTGAGTTGCGTGACGATATCGGTGGCCGGCAGCGGCACGATGCGAAACCCGTTGGCCCGCCACAACTCCTCCGCCGTGGCGTCTCCCGCCCAGGTGAAGAGCCGCAACTTCCGCAGATCCTCCAGCCGCCGCACCGGAGTGGTGGAGAAGAATTGCACCCAACCGACCTCGCTCCAGTACAGCACCACGTAGCCTTTTTGCAGCAGCCTCTGTTCCAGCTTGGGTGCGATCCGATCGCGCACGTAATCCAACTCCTCGTAGGAGTCGAGCATCATCGGTATCTGCAGGCAGCCTACGCCCGGATCGATGTCGCCCAAGCCCGCGCCGGAAAGCCCCGCGGCCTGAATCGAATGATGGTCCAGCCGCCGCACACACTCGGGTTCATCGCCCAGCACACCGCCGGGATGAATCACCAGGTTCACCGACCCGCCGGATATCTTCTTCCACTCCGCGCCCATGTTTTCCATCACCTTGAACCACGTGGAATCAGCCGGCGCCAGCGTCGCCATGTCGATTTTCTGGGCGTGCGCGGCCGCCGCCAGCGCGCACAGGAGTGCCGCGTTCATCAGTTCTCTTCGCATGAATCCTCCTCTAAGTTCGGTGCGCCAGTGGCCAGAAACAGCTCGTCCATACGACCGAGCAGCCAGCGCGCGCGACGCTGTGCTACCAGGTTCGCCAGCCGGTGCTCGGGGTCGGAATCGGGGTCGATGGCCAGCGCCTGTTCGAGCATGGTTTTGAACTCCGCCGCATTCTGCGCGGGCAAAGACGCGTTCTCGGCGAAAGAGACATAAGTCCCGGCGCGCTTTCCCTGCGAGAGTACCAGGGCCCGCTCGAAATGCTGCCGCATGAGCCGCTGCTGTTCCTCGGCGCCGACGTCCGTTCGTGCCGCCTCGAAAGTGATGAGGAACTCCGGCACCGCGCCATTCTCGAACCCCTCGTCCAACTCCGCCACCCGATGAACCAGCATCTCCACCAGTGGAAGTTCGGCGATCAATTCCGGATTGTCTTTGGAAAGCGAAATCGCCAGGCCGCGCGCGGCCGCGGTCCAATACAACATCGGCGCGTCGCGCTTGTCGGTGCGCGCCAGTACCGTGGCTGCGTCGTCATCCAGCGCCGCGCCGAACCCGCGATGGCGCGCCTCCAGGCCGCGCATCCCATAGCGCCAGGCTCGCAGGTACAGCCTTCGCGCCCGGTCGCGCATGGCGTTGGCGCGGTCGAGATCCGCCTCTTTTGCTTCGTCGATCCGCGAATCCACGAAGGCGTAGGAGTACTCCGTAAATCCTTGCGCCGCCGCCAGCAATAGCCCGGCGTGGTTGGGCGATTCCGCCAGCAGGCTCTCGTACATCTTGAGCCCGAACGGTATGGCGCCTTCCACCAGGTCCGGGTCGTCATCGCTGGTGAAGGTGGACCCGCCCGATGCCAGCGCGTTCCCCACCTGGTTCACCGCGAACCGTTTGATGGAGCATCCACTTCCCAGCGCCACCATCGCAAACGCAATCAACCATTTCATTCCGCACCTCGCACTCTCGCACTTCCCGACATGCACTAAAGCAAAAGCGCGCAAGCGTTACAACTCGGCTGGCGCCTCCTCCTACGCTGATTGGGTAGAGAATGATTTCGTACGGACTGGTCGGGCTTGGCGCGTTGCGGTCTCGCGCAACCAACATCTATAACCGACTAACCTACGCAAAGTGAATGTTGGCATCTGATGCGGGACGGCTTCTGGGTGGCGAATCGCGCCACTCGTACATTGGTCCAGCCGATAGCGCGAGCCGCATGCTCCGGCGCTGACGGATTCCTCCCGTGAACGCCGCTCACGTCAGTTGGAGCATCCCGGCGACCCACCCGGCCGTATCGTCCCCGACCCACCGAATGGGCGTGCGACGGTACCTCCATGATTTCCCCGGACGGCAAGCCCCCCGCATATTGACCGCTCGCACTCTTCTGGCTTTCGCGTTTTCCAAAGATGGCGCCCAAGTTTACGGGGTGGTCCGTAACACGGAGGGTCAGGGCGCTCTGTGGGAGCTTCACTCGATTGATGTCAAGACCGGCGCTGACCGGCTGCTCGCCCCGCTGGATTTTCCCGCTTACACCGCTAACATTGCGGGATTCAGCCTGCACCCGGACGGCCAGCACTTCCTCAGTCCCTCGCGAAGTGGCCGTACGATATCTGGATGCTGGAAGGCTTTGATCCGCCGAGACCGAAGACCTGGGTGGAGCGATTCGGGCGCCGGTGAGGTGGCAAGTCGGTCGGCAACTCGGAAGTTGCCGCCCCTACCATCCCGCGCCGCCTTCCGTTTCCGGTTTTTAGCCGTGACACGGCCAAGCGACCGCTGGGCAGACCCAGAGTCACTCCCACGTGCCCACTTTTGTCCCGGTGGGTCACTCCCATTGTCCGACCAGGTGCCTGCACGGCAAGGCGAGCCATCGGCTCGAAGTCCCGAGGCGGGGAGCACGGGCTATTTCTTCAAACCGGCCTGCCAGTTCAGCACTACGGTGTGCAGGGGCGGACCACCCTTGGTGTCCGCTCCCACAAAGCGCTTGCCATCAGCAGCGGAATCCCATTGCGGCAAAGTGAACAAGGCCCCGAGGGGTTGAGGAATTCCAGCCCGGAACGCAGCGGCTGAAGAACTGTTTGGGCGTCGAAATTTGAGCCGGCGCTTTCGTTTTCTAGAGGCCGACCCGGTCGACGAAATTCTTAAAGCGTGGGTCTTCTCTCACGCGATCAAACTGCGGGTGCAGACGCAGTAGAAGCAACGAACCGTTTCGTTCGGAAAACGCTCTCTCCATCCAAGGGACCATTCCATCGGCATCACCCAGGGCGGCGTAGGTAGAGGCCACGATGAATTCGAGTCCGTTTTCCTGGCGCGCCTTTTCGACCAGTTTCACCAGCAGGGCGCGCGCCGCGGCTGTGCGGCCTTCCGACGAGAAGGCGTAGGCCAGCGCGTTCAGCCTGAATGCGTCGCCGGCCTGCGGGTCCGGATCCAAAACCGCCGCGGCCTCCGCGAAACGGTGCTGCGCGGTGTAGGACCACGACAGCCAGTTGCGGACCAGGAAGAAGGAAGGGTCGATGTCCAGCGCCCGCTTGCCCTGGGCTTCGGCGTCCTGAAGGCGGCCGGTGAACACGTACATCTCGACCGTATCCGCCATGATGGTCGAGGACGCGGGGTCCAGCGCCTGCGCGCTGTTCAATTCCTCGAAGCCTTCGGCGGGATGACCGGTCACCAGAAGATTCAACGCGCGCCACTGATGCGCCGTCGCATAGCTCGGATTCAGGCTGAGGGCCCGCAGGTACTCCTTCTCTGCCGCGGCACATTTCCAGTCGTAGTGCATCAGGATGAAAGCCAGCGCGGTGTGGGCTTCGGCCAGATCGGGATCGAGCGCGATCGATTTCAGGGCCGCCGCGCGGGCTTTCTCCATGGCTTCGGCGCGCGGCAGCTCCCGATTCGGATTGGAACCGAGCAGGGCGTAAGCATCGGCGAGGCCCGCATAGGCGAGCGCATAATCGGGATCGATGCGTGCGGCGTCCTCAAACTCGAGGACGGCCTGGCGATAGGCCTCGGGCGTGCGCCGGCCCCACACGTAGCGGCCGCGAAGACAGGCCCGCCACGCTTCGGAGTTCTGGGTGTAGCGCCGGCGCAAACGCTCGCGCTCGGGAGCTGTCAGATCGAGCAGCAGGCCGTTAGCGACCTGTTCGCCGATGCCGTCCTCCAGCGCGAACAGATCCTGGTAGGGCTGATCGAACTTTCCGCTCCACAGCAACGCACCATCCGCGACCCTGAGCACCTGCACGGTCACCCTAACACGATCGGCGTCGCGCTGAATATTTCCTTCCACCACGGCGTCCACGCCCAATTCCCGGCCCGCGGCCAAAGGGTCCGGCGCGGGCACGCCGGCGAACTTTCGGACTGCGCTGGTCGGCCGCACGGCCAACTGCGATAGCGTCCCCAGCCGGTTAATCAGCATATCGGCGAGTCCCAGGCCCAGTTGCGCGGGCTCTTCGTCAAACGCGCGCAACGGGAGTACCGCCAGACTACGAATCTGCGGCTTGGTCCGCTGCCATCGGAGAGCGACGACGGCCACAACCGCCGCCACCACGACGACTGCCGCCAGCCACCATCCGGGAAAGCGCGGTCTCAACCTCGCGGCGATGGCCGGCGCGACCGGTTCACGGGCTGCCGGAGCGGCCACTTCGATGGCGAAGCGGTAGCCCCGCCGGGGGATGGTTTCGATCCATTTCGGATTCTCCAGCGCCTTCCGCAGCGTCAGAATGTTCTGCGCCAGGACACCTTCCTCGACGAAGGTGCCCGCCCAGACGGTCTGGAGCAACTCCTCCTTGGAGACCACCTTAGGCTGGTTTCGGACCAGAACGATCAGGGTATCGAGGGCCTTCTGAGTAAGCGCAACGGTCCGGCCGTCGCGCAGCAAGGTGCGCTCGCGTGCGTCGAGGCGATACGGTCCGAACTCATAAATCTCCGATTCCTCGATTTGAGAACTCTTTGATCTGCGGTTCATACATATCTCAGGAGGATTTGAGCTGCGCCGCAGGACTTTTTCGGGCCGGCTGCCGCATCCTCGTTTGCCTGGAGCCTCTGCCGGATGGGTCTCATTCTATCATCGGCCGGACCAGGGCTTCAAAGGAGGGAATCATGAAAGCCTTTGGATCGTCAAGCAACCTGTTTCCCCTGTTGTTCGCCGGGGTTCTTTTCCTGTCCCCGCACGCCGCCAAGGCAGACTCTGTTCCTGTCTCTTTCCCGGGGACCGGGCTCTATGATTGTAGTCTCTACACCATTTTCAATCCCTTTTATCCCGACTGCGTGGATACCAACTACAACAGCCTGCAGGGTCCCGGGTTAGCCTACATCCCACCAGAGCCACCTTTCAGCACCCCTCTCGTCGGGGAGGCCGGTACTTTCGCCGGACAGGGGCCCCCTGCGGGCATCAAGTACGTTCCAGCCACCGGCGGATGGGATTTCCCGGACGGCGACTCAGGCTGCTGTACGGGCGTCTTCGACTGGTACACGCAGTTTGACGTCTCCGGACTGCCGGCCTCCTGCGACACGTACGCGGACGCATTTGGAAATTCGAACTGCGAAATGACCATCGTGGGTGGGCTGTCGGCCGAGGGCTATGTCGGGATGGCGGTCGGCGGGACTCCGGGGGATGGGTTTGGCGGCTATATCTCGGATGCCAGCAATAACCCGATACTTTTCACCACCGCCAACGAAACCGGGTTCTCCATGACTATCTATGCCAGCAATGGAGCCAATTTCGCCGACTTCATCTTCACCGGCTGCAACACCTACAATCCCGCGGCGGACCCAATCAACCCTTGCTTCGCTGATCAAAACACCGATGAGCCCATCGTTGGCCTGTATGTCGACCCGTCGTGGACCATAGCCCCTCCCGGCACGCCGGTCGACGATATACCGGAGTCCACGTTAATCGCCGACGGCGGTATCGAGCCTGTTACAAGCGTGCCGGAGCCCGGCAGCCTCCCGCTTTTAGGCAGCGCACTGCTCGCAATCGTGGGTATGAGCATCCTGCGAAAACCAACTCGGCCCCGAGCTTGATTTTTTTCGTCTGGTGCCAGTCGCGCGTGGCAGGTGCGGTGTTTATTCTCCGCATCCACGACCCGAGATTATGTGCCGCCGACTCGATGCACAACCTGGAGAAACGGGACATACTTTCTGATAACCGACAAAGGACGGCATTATCGGTAGAGTGACCTGCAAGCCCCCCATATTGACCGCTCGCACCCTTCTGGCTTTCGCGCTTTCCAAAGATGGCGTCCCAAGTTTACTAAAAAGTAACCATTCTCCGAGTGTGTCAATACAGCCAGATTCCCCTGTCTTGCTTTCGTCGGCTCTTGCAGCCTTCCGTTGACACGTCAGAAATAGGCCTGGTGCTAACCGGAATCGAAGGGGCATGGATACTGTATCGACTGGTGTTGGCTAGGCTAAGTCGTGTCGTTTTAGTCCTGCCCGTTTTCGGCGATGCTGCGAAAAGGGCGCTCTGAATAGCTGTGGCGCCTGCCCCGCACCAGGCAAAACTGGATTTTCTGAAGCTCTCTACCTTCGTCTTAACGCCAAATCGGCCAGATTTCCAGTTTCCCGACCAACCTGGATGTCTGGTCTGCAACTGCCATCAAACTTGCGGTTACCCGCACCCCACGCGGCATCAGGCCAGTAGACTCGCGATCTTTCGGCGCACTCCACTCACGCTATACTTGCGAGAAATGACGGGTGACGGGGATACTTACGACATACGAGCGCTCTTTGACCGGGCGATCGGACTGGCACCGGCGCAACTGGCCGCGCTTCTGCAAAGCTTACCGCAAACCGTCTGCGAAGAGTTGAAAGCACTTTTGCAGGCGGACGAGGGAGCCGCGACATTTCTTGCGGGCGCAGTAGATCGCGAACTGCCCGAGCCGGCGGGCAGCGGCCAGCAGTTCGGCACATTTCGAACCGCGGAGTTATTGGGGCGCGGCGGCATGAGCTCCGTTTTCAAGGCGCACCGTATCGACGGTGAGGTGGCGCAGACCGTCGCAGTCAAGGTCGTCGATCTGGGTTGGCTCGACCCGCGCGTGCTTGATCGTTTCCGTCAGGAACGGCAATTTCTGGCAGGGCTCTCGCATCCCAACATCGCCCGCTTGATTGACGGCGGAACGCGGCCGGACGGTGTCGCTTATGTCGCCATGGAGTACGTCGAGGGTGAACGGATCGACCGCTATTGCGATTCGCACGGCCTGGGAATCAAGGAACGGCTCCGGCTGTTTCTCCCGCTCTGCGATGCCGTCGACCACGCGCACAGCAAACTCATCGTCCATCGCGATCTCAAGCCGTCGAACGTACTGGTCACCGCGGACGGTCAGCCCAAGCTGCTCGATTTCGGTGTCGCCAAGGCGCTCGACGCCACCGCCGGCGGGCAAACTCAGACGATCGCCCTCACGCCGAATTTCGCAAGCCCTGAGCAGGCACGGGGCGAGGACGTCACCACCGCCACCGACGTCTATGGACTCGGGGCCGTGCTTTACTTCCTGCTGACCGGGCGCGCTCCGCACCAGGCCGAGGGGCTCTCGACGGCAGCGCTGCAGCGCGCCATCTGCGAGGAACCGCCAGCGAAGCCGAGTTCGATCCGTCCCGAGCTCAAGGGCGACCTGGAAAACATCCTGGTGAAGGCGCTGCACACCGTGCCTTCCAGGCGTTATCGTTCCGCGCGGGAACTCGCCGACGACGTGGAGCGATTCCTCGCGCGGCGGCCCGTGCTAGCCACTCCGGACAGCGCCGCCTATCGATTGCGGCGCTTCGTCGCACGCAACGCGTTCGCGTGCGCGGCGGCGGCAATCGCTGTCTTGGCCGCGGGCGCCGGCACGGGAATAGCGCTCTATCAGGCCCATCGCGCGCAACAGCGATTCGCACAGGTGCGCGAGCTGGCCAATAAGTTCATCTTTGAGTTCGAGGCATCCATTCGCACCACGCCTGGCACGCTTGACGCACGCAAAAAGATGGCGGCGACCGCGCGCCAGTACCTGGCCAGCCTGGCAGGCGATGCACGTGGCGACGCTTCGCTGAATCGTGAACTGGCGGAATCGTATTATCGCCTGAGCGAAGCTGAGTACGCCACCGGCGAGAACAGCCAGTGGCTGGCCGATCTGCTCCACTGCCGCGAAATTCTCCTCGCTTTGCATGACGACCGCAACGGTGCCCCCGAACAGCGCGCTTTGTACGTCAAGGTGCTGGTGCACGTGCAAGATTACTGGGTGGATCGCGATCCGCCCAAAGCCGTACCCTACTCGCTCGAAGCCCTGGACGTGGCGCAGGTGTTTCGGCGCCGATACCCGGACCATATGCTGGCGTGGCGTTCGTGGGCGGAAGCCAACATGCTTCGCGGCAATACCCTCTTCGATACCCAGCAACTCCCCGCGGCGCTCGAGCACTTCCAGCAGGCTGTTCGCATTGCCGACGAAGCACGCGCGCGGTTTCCCAATGAGGTCGAACTTGTGGTCCTCCGCGTCGAAGCAGGCAACCGGATGGGGAATACCGCCGCCGCTCTCGGCCGCAACGAAGACGGGCTACGCGCCATCGATGAAACCGCTGCTCTCTTCGATCCGCTGATTTCCGGGCATCCCGAAAACCCCGGTTGGCGGGATCTCCGCATCAAGATCGCCGTCTCCCACGCCTCCCTGATACGCCGCCTGGCGCGCGCCAATCCTGCGTTTCAGCCGCAGGTGCTCCCCGCGTTCCGCGACGTCTATCTCATGGCCAAAGAGAACTCCGCCCGCAATCCTGGCAGTTACGAGGCGCTCGACCTGCAGTATGTGGTCACCCACCGCTACGCCAACCAGTTGGCGTTTGCGGACAAGCCGGCGGAGGCCCTGCCGCTTTTGCAGGAAGCCGCTGGAGTTCTGGCCACAATCTCCGCCCGCAGTCCGGACGATCACCGTACTTTGAGCCTGCGCGTCGAGAACCTGCTCGGCCAGAGCGGGTATCTCATCGATATGAAACGCTGGCCGGAGGCTGCTGCCGCCGTGGCGCAAGCCGGGCCGCTGATGGATCGCTGCGAGGCCGGTTGGCCCGACGACCAAACCACGCTCGATGACCGGATCACCATGCTTGCGCATGAAACCGCGATCGCCTTCTATACTGGAAAAACCGCCGAAGCCCGCGCCAGTTGCGAAAAGGCTCTGGCGGCGGCGGTCCGGCTGATCCGCATGGCGAAAGACGAAGCGAACCCGGTCAGCCTGCTGGCGGATCTGCGCCTGTTCGCCCGCAAGCTGGGACTACCCGACCCCACCGCAACCAAACCAACAGCCTCCGCCAACGCGTCGCACTAATGTACGGCGGAAGATCGGGGCCAGGCCGCCATTCGCGCCCTCGCCGGCCGGTCGTCTTTCCGCGGCGCGTCCGCTGCCTTACTGTGACCAGGTAGCCGTGACCAGTCCGATGGAGTAGCCGGGATTCAGAGTCACGGTCGCGGTGGTGGTCGACGACCCGACCGTTCCGGCCAACCCTGCGGTGGCGGTGATCGTCTGGTCCGGAAAGTTCTGCGTATAGAAATGGAGAGTGGGAATGGTTCCCAACGGAATGTTGGACGCGTGGATGCTCACCGCCAGCGGCGACGTGGAATTCAGCAGGACGTCGGGAACCGTGAAGCTGCCCGTGGGATTCGGCGGTATGTTAATTCCGTTGATAGTCGTGACGGAGATAGTCGGTAGCCCGGTGACGGCGGGGAGGAACAGGGCTACCGGGCTGGCGGTATAGAGCGTTCCGCCGACGGTGCCGGTGAAAGTGTATTGGAAAGACTCGATGCGCACAATCCCGCTGGCCCCGGGGTTTGTGCACCCTCCGAGTTGGAAGCCGGTGGCCCCACCGGCAGCGGTGATGGTTCCCGAGCCGCTGACAACCGGCGCGACGAGGCGAAGTCCGCCTCCCGCTCCCCCACCCGATCCGACGTAAGAAACACCGGCGCCGCTGCCGCCAACCGCCGTGACGACGCCACTCACCGTGATGGAGACTGAACTGGCAATGAGAAGCGCACCTCCGCCCGCTCCTCCATTGGCAATCGCGCCGCCTCCACCGGATCCACCCACCAGCGGAACCAGAAACTGGGTAGCCGAGGTGCCGCCGCCAATACCCTCGTTTCGCGGGGTGCACGAGTTGTCGTTCACCCCGCCGCCATTGGGGCCGAAACCGGGGACTGCCGGGTTACCGCCGAACGCGGCGAGGCCTCCGCCGTACCCGCCGGGACCCGGGGTGGCCGGGACTGTGCGCTGGGCCGCGGTCGCGGGCACGCTGCCGTTCTGACCGCTCAGATCGATAGTGCCGGCAATGGTCACGGCTCCCGACGCCAGAAAATAGAGTGGGCCCGAGAAGACCGCGCCGGACAGTTTCAGGGTGGAACCCGACGCGATCTGGATGGTTTTGAAGTTGTAGATGCTCCCACCGCCGGAAGGGGCCGTAGTGAATACGGTCACGCCGGGTGCGCTGATGATCAGGTCTCCGTCTGCGCCGGTCGAACCGCTGGAGAATGTCTGGCCCTGGAGAGCCGCCGCCACTGGGATCGCCAGCAGTGCCAGCCGCAAACAGGCGAGGGCGCCACGCACCCGCTGTCTTAAATTATCGAACTTCAGTTGCATAGATAGCTCCTTGTCTTTTAGGTTTCAGGATTGCGTAGGAAATGATATTTCGGATACTCAGCGGAGGGGTGACGTAATAGCCCGGCGCGTCGATTGCGGGGACGCTCTTTGGATCGAGGGGGTCGGATCCGAGAGCTAATTCCAAGCCATCCGGATAACCGTCGCCATCGGAATCGGCGAGATACGGGCTGGTGCCCAAAATGAGCTCGTCGGCATCGCACAGGCCGTCGCCATCCGAATCCAGGCAGCGCGCCTCTCCGCTGGCATTCGCCGCCGCGTGGGCGAGGATCAGCGCTACAGTCCGCTGATCCACGGGTATTCGAAATCTCAGGCTCGCGGTAGAAGCTCCAGAGGTTTGCGTGGGTTGCGCGGACCCGTTGAATAGGGAAAATGGAAGGCCGGCAATTTCGTAAGTCCAGGGAGAGACCGGCAACGGCGAGGCGGTGTTTTCGAGGGAGAACGGCAGGCCGGCGAGCACATGAGTCAGTGCGCCGGACTGAAATGGCGCCGCGCTGTTTTCGATGGAGAACTGAAAGCCGCCAATCACATAAGTCAGCGCGCCGGACGGCACTGGCGACGCGCCGTTCTCGATGGAAATGGGGACGCTGCCGACCACGTGGGTGCGCGGCACCGAGAAGCAGCCGAAGCCTAGAGCAGCCGTCAAAGTGTAGGGGACATCGGCGGCGTTGACCGCGCCGTCGCCGTCCAGGTCATCCACGGCGGGTGCGATGCCGCGCACTTCGTTGATCATGGCCTGAATGTCGACCACGTTGATGACCGAATCATGGGTGACATCACACCTGTTGGAAGTGGTGGGCTGGGCAGTTCCCACGATCATCGTGGCTGGCAGCAGGAATGCAAGTCTGTATACGCAATTCATGACAATCTCTTGCTGGCGATGCGGTCAAACCGGGATACACGGGACGCTCTGGCCACTTCACTCGGGGAACGCAGCCGACCGCTCGTGAGATAAATGCGAAATCGGCGGAAATTATTCGCAAGAAAATTTTCGTTGCGATCCGTGATACTCAGTTTGAACGTCGACCGGTAGGACTACTGGGGCAGCGTGCTGTTGAACTGCGAATGTACGCCTCAGAAACGGGAGTTCCGGACCCGACGATGCCCAACAAAAAATAGCGGCCGGCAACGCCTTACACTAATTAGGGCGGATGGAAGATCAGAGTCACGAAATTACGGTATTGCTGCAACGCGTGCGCCGCGGAGAGAAGTCCGCGGTGGACGACCTGATTCCGCTGGTCTACAGTGAGCTGCACCGTTTGGCGCGGTCGGAAATGCGCCGCGATCGCGTCAACCATACTTTACAGCCGACGGCCCTGATTCACGAAGCGTATCTGCGAATGTTCGCGGGCCGTACGCCCGAATTCGCCGATCGCGCGCATTTTTTGGGAATTGCGGCGCGCGTCATTCGCCAGGTGCTGGTGGACTACACGCGCAAGCGTCGCGCGCAAAAGCGTGATGGCGGGGAGCGTGCCGGATTTCTGATGGAAATGGGCGCGACCAAGCCGGCTGGAGACCTGCTCGAAGTCCACGAAGCGTTGAATCGCCTGGAAGCTGAGGACGCGCGCCTGGCCACCCTCATCGAAATGCGGTTTTTCGCGGGCATGACGGCGGAGGAAGCGGCCGAGGTCCGGTCCGAGTCCGTACACGCCGTCCGACACGATCTCCGCTACGCACAAGCGCGCCTGCGCCGTCTCATGATGGCGCCGCCAGTGCGCTGATTTCATTCGAAAAAAAACTTCGCGCAGTCCGCACTCGAAATACGCATTCCATCTTTGTCTCAAGGATTCGGAGGAAAGCGTAGATGCAATCCATCGTCAAGCGCCTGATGTTCTTCGCACTGGCGGCCTTAGTGCCGGCGACGGAGGAGATGCAAGTGTTGCGAAGTCAGTTGGTCAGGGTCCTGCTGCTGGCGGGCGTCGGGATGCAACGGGTACGGCAGGGATGCACGTTGGCGCTTCTGGCGGCGGCATTCTCGTTCCAGGCCGGGGCGCAACCCAGTTGGGTTCAGCAGTTTCCCGCCGCGAGCCCAGACTACCGCGAAGCGTCCTGGATGACCTGGGACGGATTGCACAAACAAGTTGTGCTATTCGGGGGATGCACGGCGTCGTCATGCCCGTCGGCGGACACATGGACCTGGGACGGGAAGACCTGGACGCCAATGTTTTCCGCGGTGTCGCCCCCGGCGCGATTCCGCCACTGCATGATGTACGATCCCGGGCATGAGCAGGTTGTGCTCTTCGGGGGGGAAGGCGAAAACGGTTTCCTGAACGACACCTGGGTTTGGGACGGCTCTACCTGGATGCAGAAGAGCACAGCCGGTGCTCCGATCGCGCAAGATTGCTACGCATCTTTAGCCTACGACGAACGGCATCAACAGGCGATCTTCTTTGGCAAGGCCGCCGCGAATTCAACGGCGAGCGCCACCTGGTCGTGGGACGGCACGAATTGGAGTCGGCTTTACCCATCCACGGCGCCACCTTACGGCTCCACTCCGATTTTGGTCTACGACAAAGGGCGTCAGCAGCTTGTCCTGGCTACCTACACGGACAATCCCGCCAATAACAACTACGCGTCCACATGGACCTGGGACGGAGCGAATTGGAACCGGATTACGGAAACGGGGCTGCTTCCATCGGACCAGAACCCCTCCGAGGGGGTGTACGACCCGGTGACGAAGCAGATTCTGGTGTTCCTGGAAGGACCATCGGTCTACGGCTGGAATGGCGCGGGGTGGTTTCCCGTTTCCACAGCAGTCGAGCCCCCGGACAGAATTCTGCCCGCGATGGCGTTCGATGAAGTAAACCAGCAGGTCGTGATGTTCGGAGGCAGCGGCTCAGGGCCCTCCGCGCTCGCGAACGATACCTGGACATACGGCTACCCCACGCTCGATTGGACGCAACTGGCGCCAAACTCGATGCCTTCCGCGCGCGGCTTCGTGGCAATGGCTTTCGACGGGGAAAACAACAATACCGTGCTGTTCGGCGGGCTGTCCTCGGGTCCCTCCTATCTCAGCGACACATGGACCTGGGATGGATCGAACTGGTTGCAAATGAGCCCGTCGCAGTCGCCGCCCGGGCGCGCGCTCCCGGCGATGACTTACGACGGCCGCAACCGGGAGGTAGTGTTATTCGGCGGGTTTGGTCCAGCCGGCCCGGTTGGCGGCTATTACGGCGATACCTGGATTTGGAATGGGAGCAATTGGTCGCAGAAAACTCCGGCGCATTCACCGCCCGCTCAAGCATATCACTCCATGACCTTTGATACGGCGCTTCAACAAGTGGTCCTTTTCAGCGGGATGACGTGCTGCAACGCCGCGGTGAGCGGCGATACGTGGACCTGGGATGGAACGGATTGGACGCATCAATTGCCGACGACGACGCCGCCCGAGACTTTTGCTTACTCGGCCGCCGCGTTCGACGGCGCCCGGGGAACGACACTGCGCTTCGATTCTTTTTATCAGAGCCCCAAATGGAATGCATCGACCTGGATTTACAACGGCGCGACATGGAACAACCTCTCGCCAACCCACACGCCAGGCGCGAGAATTCTCGACTCAACGCTCGCTTACGATAGCCAGCGGCAGCAGATCTCGCTGTTCGGAGGGTCGGATTCAAACACTGGTGCAAACTTGTCTGACACCTGGCTATGGAGCGGATTCGACTGGACGCAGATCGCACCGCCACACAATCCCTCCGCCCGAGGAGGATTTGGATACGCGTTCGATCCGATTCACAATAACACTGTCCTGTTCGGCGGCCGCGCTAACGGCGCTTCCGAGATCTATTACAACGACACATGGATTCTGGGTCCGCCCAGTCAAGGGACTGCGACAATTGCCATTAACGTTCCCGCCGGCGTTCAGTTCTTCTTCAACGGCCAGAGTTATACGGGATCGCAAACCATTCCCATCGCTCCCGGGAGTTACACCCTCTATGCGGCCTCGCCGCAGACCATCGCTACTGGGACGCAAGCCACGTTCGCGTCGTGGTCGGATGGCGGCGCGCAGTCGCACCTGGTGACGGTTGCCGCCGGCGGATTGAGCATCACGGGTACATTCAACACATCGTACCTGCTGACCACTGTCGCCAACCCCTCGGCCGGCGGGACGGTGAGCGGCGGCGGATATTACCTATCCGGGACCGGCGCCACGGTTACCGCTACTCCCAACGCCAATTACCTCTTCGGCAGTTGGTCAGGGGCATGTTCCGGCTCGGGCGCCTGCTCGGTGACGATGAACGCGCCGGCTACGGTCACGGCCAATTTCACGCTCAACGTGGTGCAGTACACGGTTACCGTTCCCGCGTCGGTACAGTTCACGTTCAACGGGACCACGTATACCGGACCACAGACGCTGACGGTGGCGCCGGGGAGTTACACGCTCTCCACCACCACGCCGCAGGCGACGGCCGCCGGGACACAGGCGGTATTTCAATCGTGGAGCGACGGCGGCGCGATCTCGCACCCGGTGACGTTATCGCTGGGGCCCGCGCAGACGGTGACGGGCGTCTTCACCACGCAGTATCTGCTGACCACCGCCGCGTTGCCGGCGGGCGCCGGATCGATCAGCCCGGCCAGCCAGTACTTCAACGCGTCCACCGTTGTGCCGGTGACGGCGCTGGCGAATGGAGGCAACGAGTTCGAATTCTGGAGCGGGGCGTGTACCGGGTCGGCGACGTGTTCGGTGACGATGAACGCGCCGGTCACCGTGACTGCCAACTTCGCTGCGCCGTCGACATGGGTGCAACTCGGGCCGGCTACGTCTCCCAGCGCGCGCACGCTCGCCGCGACGGCGTCTGACCCGGTACGCCAGCAGGTGGTTGTGTTCGGCGGGGCGATCGACGGCCAGGATCAGGTTTATACGAACGAGACCTGGGTGTGGAACGGAACCACCTGGACCCAGATGCATCCGGTCAACAGTCCGCCGGCGCGGGTGGGCGCGGCGATGGCTTGGGATCCGGCGATCAACCAGATCGTCCTGTTCGGCGGGCTGGGCAGCAATTACACAAACCTCAACGATACGTGGTTCTGGGACGGCTCGAACTGGACGCAGAAACTGCCCGCCACTTCGCCCAGCGCCCGGCGCGGCGGGCGCCTGGCGTATGACGGCTCGTGGCTGGTGCTCTTCGGCGGCCTCTCGAACGC
>Ga0335072_10006392_pt1 | contig 17230 bp, 17 predicted proteins | sample Lox_Sample_21_FD_206725 | JGI IMG/M metagenome (GOLD analysis project Ga0335072, IMG submission 206725) | Soil microbial communities from Loxahatchee National Wildlife Refuge, Florida, United States - Lox_Sample_2.1 | ecosystem: Environmental > Terrestrial > Soil > Wetlands | place: USA...
CAATCGAGACGGGATACGGCAGTTTTCCGTCATTCTGTTTCAGAAAATCGGCAAGCCCATCTCGTTCCCGTGCCACCGTCTGGTAGTCGGCGTTGATCGCATCGATCACGATCAGGACACGCAGGGAAGCAGGCGCCGCATCCTGGGAGTTCACGGCCCGAAAACTGAGCAGCTTTTGCGGTTCATTGTTATCGAGCACGGTGAAGTCGCTCGCTGCGAGGCCGTTCACCGGGTGGCCCTTCTTATCGCTCACTTCGACGACGAGCCGGACACAGTGCTTGCAGATTGAGTGGTGATCGAGCGGTCCGTGCTGCATCGGTGCCGGCTCAACAACCACCTGCGCGATCGAAACCGTGCCAGCTTCCGCGAGAAGCATGAGACTGAAGACCGCCAAACCAATTGCTGAAAACCAAGATTTGTGTCGCATCGCTGAATTCTCTCCATTCCGACCGCAACATCTGTGAGCGTGCCCGGCGTCCTCATTGCGTGCAGCCGTCGTGCGCACCTGCGCGTCGGCCGCATTCTCAGATTCCCAGCGCTTGAACGCCAACCAGCTCCGAGCTGCATGTCGTCAGGCAAGGTGAAATCACCGGCCGGGCCACCAAGCAGAAGCGAACCGAGGCGAGTCGAGCGCTGTCCAGGAGGCATGTTGTCTCCTGCAAACTGAGACAGGAAAATGAGCGCTTCGGTTTGCAGAAGAGCGCGTTGTGACGGTGGATACGCCTGTTTAGAGATTTCTCTTTTTCTTCGCTTTTTCCCTGTTATTTTGCTGTCTCATCCTGCTACAATCCGATCGAATTCGCTTGTAGCCGCCGCGTGTTTCGTGTCTTCCGTCAAGTCCGCGCCTGGCGAGCAATTTTTAGGAGCATTCCGCCATGGCTGTCGTTGATGACCGCGCAAAAGCTGTCGAATTAGCCCTTTCCCAGATCGAGAAGCAGTTTGGCAAGGGATCAATCGTGCGTCTCGGTTCGCGAGAGGCGCTGCTGCCAATTGCCGTTATTTCCACGGGGTCGATCAGCTTCGATGCGGCCCTGGGAGTGGGCGGCATTCCGCGGGGCCGGGTTATTGAGGTTTTCGGCCCCGAATCCTCGGGCAAAACCACGATCACCCTCCAGATCATTGCCGAGGCCCAGCGCCTTGGCGGCCTCGCCGCCTTTGTCGACGCCGAGCACGCGCTTGATCCGGGCTACGCAAAAAAGCTTGGTGTCGATGTGGACAACCTGCTTGTTTCGCAGCCCGACTCAGGCGAGCAGGCACTCGAAATCACTGAGGCCCTGGTTCGCTCGGGCGCGATCGATGTGCTGGTTGTCGACTCCGTGGCCGCACTCGTCCCCAAGGCCGAGTTGGACGGTGAAATGGGTGACTCGCACGTCGGACTGCAAGCCCGGCTCATGTCCCAGGCGCTCCGCAAGCTTACGGGCACGGTATCCAAATCCCGCACCGCCCTGATCTTTATCAACCAGATCCGCGAGAAGATCGGCGTCATGTTCGGCAATCCTGAAACCACTACCGGCGGCCGGGCTCTCAAGTTCTATTCCTCGGTCCGCGTCGACATTCGCCGCATCGCCGCCATCAAGGAAGGTGATTCGGTCGTCGGAAACCGGACCAAGGTCAAGATCGTAAAAAACAAGGTTGCTGCGCCGTTCCGCGAGGCCGAGTTCGACATTCTCTATGGCGAGGGCATCAGTCGCGAAGGCGACGTGCTCGACCTGGCGGTGGCCCATAACATAGTGGAAAAATCCGGCGCCTGGTACAGCTACAGCGGCGAGCGCATCGGCCAGGGCCGCGAGAACACCCGCTCTTTCCTCAAGGAAAACAAGGACATCTTCGCGAAGATGGATGCCGAAGTCCGCAAGAAACTGAATATCGGGGGACAAGCCAAGGCCGACGTGCCGGAGGTGCCGGTCGCTGGTCCAGCGGACGCCAAGGAGGCAGTCCGCGTGCGCCGCGGCTAGAACTTCGCGCGGGCTTCGGGCGTATATCCATTCATGTTCCTTTGGTCGGGGGAACTCGGAATTGCGATTACGGATTCAGGAAGACGGCAAAGTCGCTTCCATCCCTGCACTACACTTGAGACGTCCATGAAGATCGTCAGGCAAACGCAGAGGCTTCGCTTGCGGTTCCTCCTCGGCTGCTTGACGGCTTTCTGTGCTTTGCTGGCGGCCGCTTCCGCGCAGACGGCGCCAGCTCAATCCGGCGTGACTCCCAATCCAACCACAGCCGCCACGGCTCCCGTGCAGCTCCGGGGCGTCATCAGTCTGGATGGCCCATGGAAGTTCCAGCCCGGGGACGATCCGCGATGGGCCGACCCTGGGTTGGACGACTCCAAATGGCTGTCTGTCACGCTGTCTGACCGCCTCGACTACCAGGGCGTTGAGCCTTACTCCGGATATGGGTGGTATCGCCTGCACATCCGCCCGGAGCAGCTTGCCCCTTTCGGTGGCGCCTCATCGTCTACGCCGCTTGAAGTGCTGGTCTTCGGCGACTCGGTCGGTCAGCTTTCCGCTTATATCAACGGCGTGGAGGCAGGCCGAACCAAGGGGATGAGCGATCCGCCGCGGATGTACCAATCGCAGCCCTTTGCAGTAGAGCTTTCGCCACCGGACGCAAGCGGCGCCAGGGTTCTCGCCATCCGCACATGGGCCGGCCCGGGCGTCACGGTCAGCAGGGGTCTGCTGACGGCCGTGCAACTCGGTACGCAGTCCGAAATCGGCGACCGCCTGGCCCTCGCACAAGGCCGCCGATGGGATGACAACGCGATAGCCGCTATCCTTCTGGCTTTTCTTTTTTTAGGTGTGGCGATTCTGGGGGCCGCTCTCTATCTTGCACAGCGGCATCACTCAGAATATCTCTGGCTGGCACTTCTTTGCACTGTACCCGCCGTCGGTCGGACGATCCGCGCCCTTTTCGGCCTGGGGCTGATTTCGCAGAACGCTTACGGCGTCGCCAGCATGTTCGCCGGATACATTTTCATCGCGGTGACCATCGAGTTCGTGCTCCGCTTCACCGAAACTCAGGCGCGACCAATCGTGCGAGGGGTCCAGTTCAGTGCGCTGGCCGTCCCATTGCTGGAATTTGCGCCCATGGGACCGGTCAACCAGATCCTCCCGGTTGCGACGGAAGCTGCATTTTGCCTGGTGGTGACCGTGTTCCTCTTCAGGGCCTGGCGCCGTGGGCGTGGTGATGCCGGCGCCATGCTCATTCCTTTTTTCCTCGCCTCATCGACAGACTGGATCAGCACCGTTCTCGGGTTTGCCGCGGGCCGTCACTGGATCGCCGACCAATACGCGTCGCCGGCCTTTCATTTTGGTCCCATCGAGTACACGATCGGCAATATCACCGACGCGATTTTCCTCAGCAGCCTCATGGCGGTCATTCTCTATCGCTTTATCCGCGTGAGCCAGGATGAGCAGCGCGCCAACGCCGAAATCTCGGCAGCGCGCAGCGTGCAGGCGCTGCTGATTCCCACCCAGCTTCCGTCCAATCGCAACTTCATGCTCGAGAGCGCTTATCTTCCGGTGCATGGGGTCGGAGGCGACTTCTTCCAGGTCTTGCCGCTCAAAGACGACTCGCTGCTGATCGTGGTGGGCGACGTGAGCGGAAAAGGCCTGCAGGCGGCCATGAGTTCCAGCACGCTGGTGGGTGCTTTGCGGAACGAGATCTCGCACGACCCGGCCACTGTATTGAACCACCTGAATCACGTTCTTCTTGGTGCGGTGTCAACGCCAGGAGCCCTGCCGGGACTCGATTCGGCACCGTGTTTTGCCACGTGTCTTTGCGCGCGGATTCACCCCGATGGCACATTGCAAATCGCGAACGCCGGCCACCTGAGCCCGTACCGCGATGGCCGCGAACTCGGCCTGCCTCCCAGCCTGCCCCTCGGCGTCATTGCAGACAACGACTACGAGCAAGTGACTTTCCATTTGAAACGCGGCGACAGGCTCGTTTTTCTCTCAGACGGAGTGGTCGAGGCCACCAACACGGAAGGTGAGCTGTTCGGCTTTGAGCGCACCCAGCAGGTCAGCAACGAGCCGGCCCGCTACATCGCCCAGACCGCCAGGCGCTTTGGCCAGACCGACGACATTACGGTTCTTTCGCTCTACCTTGCCTCCCGAGCAGCGCACCAGGACAGCGAAGAGGCCGTGCTCAGCCAATGAAGCCGATTCCGAAGCCAGCCTGTTGCGGGACGGGCCACCAATCCCATGCCGTAGAATCGCTTTGAAGCAGCTTCCATGAGCGTTCGAGCACTCTATCCCGGCACCTTTGACCCGCCGACGAACGGGCATATCGATCTCATCCAGCGGGGCTCGCAGCTGTTTGAGCACCTCACCGTCGGGATCCTCATCAACCCGGTCAAGAATCCTCTGTTTACGGTGGAAGAGCGGGTGGAAATGCTGCGCGAGTCGACCAGCGAGATCGGCAATGTCTCGGTGGCCACGTTCGATGGGCTCATGGTGGAGTTTGCGCGCCGCCTCGGCGCCACCGCGGTGCTGCGCGGCATCCGTGCCATCTCCGATTACGAGCACGAATTCCAGACCGCCCTCATGAATCGCCGCCTCGCACCGGAGATCGAAACCGTCTTCCTCCAACCCGCCGGGCGTTATTCCTTCATCAGCTCGCGCATGCTCAAGGAAGTCTTCAGTTTTGGCGGCGATGTGACCGGCCTTGTTCCCCCCAACGTGCTCATGCGCCTCCAGGGGCGGATCAAAGGCAGCTGATTTTCGCAGCCCGCCCGGTTTCGCGACGCGCCAAAATCTGTAAAGATAGAAGCATTATGACCGTCGCTGCTCCCTCGCAAGTGTTTGCCAGCCGCATTGGAAGAATTGAAGTTTCTGCCACTATGGCCGTTGCCGCCGAGGCTGCCAAGTTGCGCGCCCAGGGCGCCAACCTGGTCGATTTCGGGGCCGGCGAGCCTCATTTCGCCACTCCGCGCCACATCAAGGATGCGGCCATTGCCGCCATCGAAGCCAATTTCACCCGCTATACCGTTGTGCCCGGCATCCCGGACCTGCGCAAGGCCATCATCGAACGCCATGCAGCCGACTTCGGCTCCGATTACGCCATCGATGAGGCGATCTTTACCAGCGGCGGCAAGCTCGCGCTCTTTAATGCCATCCAGATCCTCGTTGACCATGGCGACGAGGTCATTTTGCCCGTCCCGTACTGGGTCAGCTTCAAAGACATCATTCAGTATGCCGGCGGCAAGGTCGTCTTTCTTGAAACCAGCGAGGCAGAAGACTTCCGCATCACGGCAGATGCCATCGAGGCCGCCATTACCCCGCGCACCAAGGCCATCATCCTCAACTCGCCCTCGAACCCGGCAGGTTCGGTCATCTCGGCCGAGGATTTGGAGCGCATCGTCCACGTGGCTCACGAGCGCGGCATCTTCCTGCTGCTCGACGAGTGTTATGTCTACCTCAACTACGCCAGCAAGTGCATTTCCGGCGGCTCGTTCACCTGGGCCAAGGATCACCTGGTTATCCTCGGTTCTCTGTCCAAGACCTATTCCATGACCGGATGGCGCGCCGGATACGCCCTCGCGTCGAAGCCTGTTGTGGCGAACCTCAGCAAGCTTCAGTCGCAGTCCACATCGAACGCCACCAGCATCGTGCAGAAAGCTGCCATAGCCGCGCTGGCGGGGCCGCAGGACTGTGTAGCCCAGTTCCGCGCCGAGTTCATCGACCTGCGCGATCACATGCTGGCCAAGCTGGCCGAAATTCCCGGCGTCACCTGCACCAAGCCGGAAGGCGCATTCTACGTGTACCCGAATATCTCCGCATTCCTGGGGAAGGGCGGCATCCGCACCGCAACCGAGCTTGCAACGCGCCTGCTGCACGAGGCGCACGTGGTGACCGTCCCGGGCGAGGCCTTCGGAACCCGCGAGCACATTCGCCTCTCGTATCCGGTGACGAAACAGAATATCGACGAAGGCACACGGCGTATGGGCGAGTTCCTGGCCAGGCTTGCCTGATCAGCATTTCCAGGTTTTCGTCGGGTAAGCAGGTCCCGATGCGCGGTTTCCGTGCTTGCCGTGAGTTTCGTCACAATGGCGGCATCGAAAGTCCGCCGGGGCTGGGCAAACAAGCCTTGAGTCGAGTAGGATGTGTTTTCCATGCCGAGTACGATCGATTTTCGACCTGTGATTCTCGCCGGCGGCAGCGGTACCCGATTCTGGCCGCGTTCCCGCCGCGCTCACGCCAAGCAGGTGCTTGCCCTTGACGGCGAACGCTCCATGATCCAGCAGACCGTCGAGCGTCTGAAGCCCCTTGCCCGGTCCGACAAGACTTGGGTCATCACGAATCAATACCTTGCCCAGGAAATTGCCGATCAGCTGGTCGGTGTGCCCCCTTCGCAGATTATCCAGGAGCCGGTGGCCCGCAATACGGCGCCCGCGTGCGGATTGGCCGCTTTCCTTATCGAGCGGCAGAACCCGGATGCGGTGCTCGGCGTTTTCCCGTCGGACCACGTGATCGCGGATGAACCGCGGTTTCTAAAGGCGCTGCACAAAGCCATCCAGCTCGCGGCCTCGGGCGAAAACATTGTGGTGATGGGCATTGAGCCCACGCGCGCCGAAACGGGCTATGGCTATATCGAGACCGGCGACTACACCGGGGACGAAGTGGCCCTGCACGTTCGCCGCTTCACCGAAAAGCCGAACCAGATGCGCGCCGAGGAGTTCGTAGGGGCAGGGAACTACTTCTGGAATTCCGGCATGTTTCTGTGGTCGGCACGCACCCTCGCCAATGCGGTGCGAGAACATGTGCCCGAAACCGCGCCGCTGCTCGAGAAGATCGCTTCCTGCTACGAAACGCCTGAATTTGAAGAGGTGTTTCGCACGCTCTATCCCAAGTGCGAAAACATTTCCGTCGATTATGCAGTGCTCGAGCCTCGCTCCGCCAAGGGCGAGCGCTCCTCGCATCTCTACTGCGTGCCGGCGGAGTTCAGCTGGAACGATCTCGGTTCCTGGGCTTCGCTCTACGAGTACCAGGTGGAATCGCGCCTGCGCGGCGACGGAGAGGGCAACGTGGCTGAAACGCAGGGTCACATGACCATCGAGGCCGGCAATAACTACATTTACAGCCCCAAAAAGTTTGTGGCCCTGGTCGGCGTCGAGAACCTCGTGATTGTCGATACCGAAGACGCACTGCTCATCGCGCATCGCGACCACTCGCAGGATGTGGGCAAAATCGTCAAGGAACTGAGCGTCACCGGCCGCAGCGAGCTGATCTAGGGATACGCGAGTTCGGCCGGCACGGGGCACGGCGGTGCGCTGGAGTCCCGTTTGTAGCGCTCTTTCCCTGTGTATTCGACCGAGTGATCGGCGAGAGCCTTCGCCCACATCTCTTCTTTCTCCTTTGAAAGCTTCGTGGGCTTGTACTGGACGCCGGTCATCATGAGCATTCCGTTGGCGATTTTGATCGGGAAGACGATGATTCTGCTATAGGGTTCGCACAGCCCCGGGCCTTCAGGGAACGCGATATAGTCGCTGTCAATCATGCGCAATGCGATGTATGTTCTGCCTCTCCAGGTAAAGATCCGTCCCCTGTAGGTCATGAAACCGCCATCTGAGGCGGAATAGCTCTTGACGCCACTTCGAATCGTAACCGGATCAAGGTGATAGATGAGTTCGTTGTTGCGAATGAACATCGTGTTCTCGTGGTACCAGGTGGTGAGAGGATCGCCGGGGCTGAGGCTGTCCATCTGCGCAAGACCCATGTAGGTTCCGCTGATGTGCGGCAGAGAATCCGCCGCCTTGGAAGCCGGGTTTGGGGATTGCGCCTGTGCCCCGAAAACGAGGAGCACGCCGAAACCCGGAATCAGAAAGAAGCAGCGAAGATTCATGCATCTTACCTTCTGGTAGTCACTCATTCTAGAACGCGAGCCGCCACCAGCCTGGTCCGGTTCGTTATGCTTATCTATTCACGGGAGCCATAGAGCACGCATGTCCCACCCGCAAATCAAGTTTGGAACTGACGGCTGGCGTGGCGTCATCGCCGACGACTTCACCTTTGCCAATGTCCGCACCGCCGCCGGAGCCATCGCCGCCTACATCCACGCGAAAGAAGATCCGGCGAAAGGCATCTGCATCGGTTACGACACGCGATTTGGCTCCAAAGCCTTCGCACGCGCCTGCGCCGAAGTTGTGGCTGCAACCGGAATCGGAGTCCAGTTCGCCAACGACATCACGCCGACGCCGGCGCTGAGCTATGGAGTGTGCGAGCGCGGGGCGGCCGGCGGCATCATGATCACCTCGTCGCATAACCCGGCGCAGTGGAATGGCGTGAAATACAAGGCATGGTACGGCGGCTCGGGCAAGCCTTCGATCATCGCTGAAATTGAATCGCACCTCGGCGAGCCGGTTCCGCGCGCGGGGCGGGCGGCCTCCATCACCGAAGTCGATTTCCTGCCACCCTACCTCAAGGCCATCGAGAGCTTCGCTGACCTCGACCTGATCGCCCGCTCCAAAATGAAGTTCTGCATCGACTCGATGTATGGAGCGGGGCGCACGATTCTTGCCGAGATCTTCGAAAAGCTCGGTGTCGAGCACGTGCAGATCCGCGGCAACGTCGATCCGCTGTTTCCAGGCATCAACCCGGAGCCGATCGAACCGCACATTCGCGCGCTGGGCGAGGCGACCGTCGCGCACCAGTGCGATGCGGGACTGTGCACCGATGGCGATGCCGACCGCATCGGCGCCACCGATGAGTACGGCAATTTCGTTGATCCGCACAAGATTTTTTCGGTGCTGCTCAGCTGGGTGCTTCGCCGCAAAGGCTGGCCGGGCGCTGTGACCCGCGCGTTCAACACCACCAAGATGCTCGATCGCATCGCCGCCAGGCACGGACGCGAACTGATCGAGCACGGAATCGGCTTCAAGTTCGTGTGTGACTACATGCTTGAGCGCGAGATTGTGATGGGTGGCGAGGAGTCGGGCGGTATCGGCTTCCAGCGCCATTTGCCGGAGCGCGACGGCCTGCTCAATGCGCTGCTGCTTGCCAACGTGATGGCCGAGGAGGACAAAACGCTAGGGCAGCTTGTTGCCGACCTGCAGGTTGAGTACGGCGAGCATCAATACGGCCGCATCGATCTGCATATTCCCGACGAGATGAAAAATGCAGCCATCGCGAAGGCGCGCGCACTGCAAGCAGGCGACCCGGCGATCGCCGGCATGCCGGTTTTGCGGCAGGAGACGCTCGATGGCGTCAAGTTTTTCCTCGACAATCCCGAGGCAAAGCAGAAGCCCAACGCCGCCGAAACGTGGATATTGTTCCGTGCCAGCGGCACCGAGCCGCTGCTGCGCATCTACACTGAGTCCACGTCGAAAGAGGCTGTTGCGAAGCTGCTGGAGTCGGGACGAAGGTTTGCACTTGCGAACTGATCGATCGACGAACACTGACCACTGATCACCGGCGGAGGAGCCATGTTCATTCACATCTTCGGATTTCGCTGGAAACCGAATGCCACGGATGCTGACAAGGCGCATGCCGAGCGCGACATCCTCGCCTTTCGCGGCCACGTTGTCGGGCTGCTCGATGTCCACGTCGGGCCCAATGTTTCGCCACACGGACAGGGCTACACGTTCTGCGGGCTCATGACCTTCACGGACAAAGCCGCGGCCGATGCCTACACTACGCATCCCATGCATCTTGCTCTGCTCAAGTGGCTGCGGCCCCTCATCGATCCTGTCGAGCTCGATTTCCAGGCATAAGCTGGCGTCCTTCACCTCACCGCCGGAACATCCGCGCATCGAAGTGAAACGGCTCCGGTTCCTTGATCTGAATGTCCGCCGCACGCGGATGCGCAGGATTCACCAGCACGTTCCACTCCTCGCGCAGGGCTGCCGAAGGAACTTCGATAGCCAGCGAAGGCTTCTCGCGAATCCATGCGTCTCCGATTGCCCTGAGCGACGCAAAGTCGCGATTCCACCAGTTCAGCGGCAATTCGTCCTGTGAGATGCGCCGCGCCGGTTCGCCCCCGGGCAGCGTCGCGGCAATCGCGACCAGGTCGTCCGGTTGCAGATTCGGCTCGAGGTGCACGAACAATTCAATGGCCGCCAGCGCCAGTGACGAGGACGCATAGACCATGGGCACGCCGGGCGTGTTCCATCGTCCGCCATAGCGGCGCGCGCCCACGCCGGAGAAGGCATCCGCTGCGTAGCGCGCCTTGGTGATACGCCAGATTCGCATTTAGCTGTAAACGCCGTAGGCCACGCGGCCCAGCACCTCTTCCACTTCGCGCACACCGGGGTCGGTGTCGAGCAGATCGAGAGGACGCTCGCCGTCCAGCGCGCGGTTCGGCGTCTTCAGCCATTCGGAAGCCTTGCCGCCGTCACCCAGGGTTTCCTCGGCCATAGCGTAGACGCGGGCCAGCCGCACGGCGCGATCCGACTCGGCCGCGGTGAGCCGCGAGTGCTGCGCCAGTCTGCGACTCAGGGTGCGCTGGGGAATCCCAAAGCGCGACGACACGTCGGCCTGCCTCAGGCCCGTGCGTTCCACGAGGGCCCGCAAAGCCGCAGCGGGAATGCCTTCGCGCACCAACTGTGCCAGGTCTGCCGAGCGCGTCACGGCGCGGCCCAGCACCTTTTCTCCGCCCAGAATCTCGGCAACCGCCGCTGTGGTCATGGTGCCTCCCATGATCGTATTCTACGCCATTTGGCAATTGTACATCTGCCAAATAGAAGAGGTGTATTTTGTGTATTGACAAATGTGTTCTGTATAAGCAATATATTGCCATGAACGACAACGGACCAAAGCCCGGACACGGGGAAAGCGGCCTCTACAACCGCATCGCGGTTCTGCGCGCCGAGCGGGGCATTAGTCGCCAGGCGCTGGCTGACGCTGTCGGGGTCAACTACCAGACGATCGGCTTTTTGGAGCGTGGGGAATACGGACCAAGCCTCAAGCTCGCATTTCAGATTGCCGAGTTCTTCGGTCTACCTGTCGAAGCCGTCTTCTCAACCCGGCCGCTCCGGCCGCTGAGCCAGCAGGTCTACGCAAGCAGCCAGTCTCCGGGAAAGGGGCAACCATGAACACCGAATACGCAATTGGACACATTCACATCCGCTTTGAATCGAGGGCGCGCCGCCGCTGGTTTGTCGCGCTCGTTTACACGGCGCTGGCAGGGTTCCTGCTGGCCGCGCTCTTTCTCTATAAAAAGGAGGCCACGGGAGCGTGGATCACCGCCGCCTGCGGAATCGTGTACCTCGCTCTCTGGATCATCTTCTCCTGGATCGCGGGCGACCCGATCGCACGCGGCGACGAGCGCGAGGCGCATCGCCGCGACCACGCGCACTACAGGGCTTACTACATTGTTGGGTATTTCCTCTTCGGCGCGCTTATCCTCGGCTCCTGGAGGGGACCTAATCCAATCACACCGCTCCTGCCTCCAGCCCTGCGGGACTATTTCCTGCAATTGCCGTTTGTTCTGCTCTTGGCGACGGCACTCCTCTACGGCACGCTGCCGCAGGCCATCCTGCTCTGGACCGAACCCGATATGGAGCTGTAAGTACTATCCGATTAGGGCTACTTTTGCCCGTTTGCCAAGGCGCACCACGACCCGCGCAGGCAGTTCAGGGATCGAAATCACCGTGTTTGCCGCCGTCTCGCCGTCGAGTTTCACGGCCTTCTCCGCAATTTTGCGATTCGCTTCTGTGCCGCTTGTTGCGAGCCCGAGCACCACGAGCAGTTTCGGCAGGCGAACCGGCAGGCCGTCGCCCGGTCCGGCCACATCGTCGTAGGCGATGTGGACCTCGTCCAGATCCTCGCTTTCGCTTTTCTGCTGGAACATCCGCGCCCAGTTTTCGCCGGCATGCTCGGCCGCCGCGTCACCATGAAACCCCGAGATGATGGTTCTCGCCAGCCGCTTCTTTACGTCCATCGGGTGCGCGCGGCCCGCGGCGACATCGCCCTTCAGCGCGTCAATCTCGCTCTGCTTCAGGTCAGTCAGCAGCACCCAATACTTCCACATCAGCTCGTCTGAGATCGACATGAGCTTGCCGTACATCTCCTGCGGCGGCTCATTGATGCCGATGGCGTTACCAAGAGATTTGCTCATTTTCTGCACGCCGTCGAGACCCTCGAGAATCGGCGTCATCAGGATGATCTGCGGCTTCTGCCCGTAGTGACGCTGCAACTCGCGCCCGCAACCCAGGTTGAAGCGCTGATCCGTTCCCCCCAACTCCACGTCGCACTCGAGTGCCACCGAATCGTAGCCCTGCATCACCGGGTAGAGGAGCTCGTGGAGGCTGATCGGCTGCTCGGCCTGGAAGCGCTTGTGAAACTCGTCGCGCTCCAGCATCTGGCTCACCGTGAAGTGCGAGGTCAGGCGGATGGTGTTTTCATAATCGAGCTTGCCAAGCCACTCGCTGTTGTAGCGCACCTCGGTCGTCTTCTCGTCGAGGATGCGGAAGACCTGCTCCTTGTAGGTCTCGGCATTCTGATCGATTTGCTCCCGGGTCAGCGGCTTGCGCGTTACGTTGCGGCCCGTTGGGTCGCCGATGAGCGAGGTGAAGTCGCCCACGAGGAAAATGACGGTATGGCCCAACTGCTGAAAATGGCGCAGCTTGCGCATCAGCACGGTGTGGCCGAGGTGCAGGTCCGGAGCCGTTGGGTCGAATCCGGCCTTGACCCGCAGCGGACGGCCGCTCTTGCGGCTCTCTTCAAGGCGCTCGCGGAGGTCGGCAACTCGGATGATTTCGGCCGCACCCTTTTGCAGCAAATCAAGTTGTTCATCAACTGGAAGAAACGAGCTCATGTCGTTTCTCAGTATAAATTCCGGGCACTCAGGGCAGGAGCATTACGGCAGTAGCGCAGGCGTTTTTGAGACCTCGCTCTGCCGTTTCTGCCTGTTCTTGCAAGTGCTCCACCCTGAAGCGCAGCTCCTGATTCGCTTGTAGCAGTTCGCCTACCAGATTTTGCAGGCGACGGTGCTCGGAATCTGGCGGAGCGTTTTGGGACGACGGGCCACCCAGCATCAGCTCAGGCTTCATCGATCGTCCTGGCTGCCGCGTCAATGGCTTCGGCAATTTTGCTGATTTGTTGAGCGCTCATGCTTCCGCGCTCTGTGCGCATCTTGAGGGCAATTCTCAAGTTCATCATCGCGCGCATAATCTGCGGTGACCGCCCGCGCCCGAACATCTTTCCGGCCTCCTGCATGCGCCCGAAGATTGCCTTCAGCGTCGGCTGATTGGTTTTCAGCAGAGCCTTGCCCTCTTCCGTTGCTGCATAGAGCTTTTTGTTGCCTTCGGTTTGGGCGACCGTCGCCAGCCCCTCTTCTTCGAGAAGAGTCAGCGTCGGATACACCACGCCGGGGCTCGGCGCGTAACCGCCTGAGAGCTTCTCCTCGATTGCCTTGATGATTTCGTAGCCGTAACTCGGCTTGTCCGCGATTAGCTGCAGGATTACGAGCCGCAAATGCCCGTTGTCAAAGAAGCGTTCGCGTCCTCCGCCGGCAAAGGCTTCCCAGCGTTCCCGCCGGTCATCCCACCAGCCCCGGCCGTGGCGATGGCGTTCCTCGCCGTGCCCGCTCTCCCAGTGCATTTCTCTAAAGTGTCCACACATCCGATTGTCTCCGATCTATCCAAGATATATCGTAAGATATATCTAAACTAATCTCATGTCAAGCGGGCAGGACAAGAAAATTTGCGTTTCGCGGGCTGCGCTCACCGAACATTCATCATTCTCCTGCAACTTCCACATGCGCGATCTTCTCTAACGCGGAGGAGAAAACTAAGTTATGTCCACTGTTTCAGGGCGTGTGATGCAAGTGCTGTCGGCCGGCGCGAAGTTCGAGCTGGTTCAAAAACAATTCCCCGAGCCCGGTCCGGGGCAGGTACGGATCCGCGTGCACGCGTGCGGCGTGTGCCACTCTGACAGCCTGACGAAGGAAGGCATGTGGCCCGGCCTGCAATTCCCGCGGGTGCCCGGTCACGAGGTTGCCGGCGTGCTCGACGCCGTCGGGCCCGACGTTCCGGTATTTAAGGTTGGCCAGCGCGTCGGCCTGGGCTGGCACGGCGGTCACTGTAACTACTGCACGCCCTGCCGCCGCGGCGACTTCATCCTGTGCGAGAACCAGCTCATCAGTGGTATCAGCTATGACGGCGGCTATGCCGACTACGTCATCGCGCCGGCAAACGCCATCGCGCTCATTCCGGAAGGACTGAACGACACCGATGCCGCACCGCTGCTCTGCGCCGGCATCACCACCTTCAACGCGCTGCGCAACTCGGGTGCGCGCACCGGAGACACCGTCGCCATCCTCGGCATCGGCGGACTGGGCCACCTGGCCGTCCAGTACGCAGCCAAGGCCGGATATCGTACCGTCGCTGTGGCCCGCGGCCAGGACAAGGCCCCGCTGGCCATGCAACTCGGCGCCCACCTCTACATCGACACCACCACGCAGGACCCGGCCAAGGAACTGCAGAAGATGGGCGGCGCGCAGATCATCCTGTCGACCATCACCAGCGCCAAGGCTCTTGAATGGGTCATCGACGGTCTTGGTCCCGCAGGCAAGTTCATCCTTGTCGGCGCTCCCGAGGATGGGCCGGTCGTCATCAATCCGTTTCCTCTACTGCTCGGACGGCGTACCGTGGCGGGCTGGCCTGCGGGGACCGGAATGGATTCCGAGGATACCCTGAACTTCAGCGCGCTTACCGGCGTGAAGTCGATGAACGAGGTCTATCCGCTGGAGAAGGCGGAAGAAGCGTACCAACGCATGATGAGCGGCAAGGCGCGGTTCCGGGTGGTGCTTGAAGTCGGACAGCAGTGATCAGGGGTCAAGGGACACTGAAAGCGATCGATTCGGGTGGCTAGATTTGCGCTATACTCGTGGCCATGGAGCGCCTTGGCCAACCTGCTGGGCATTCCCGGCGCGGGCTTTCTCTTCTTGAGGAGATTCTCTACACCCTCGCTTTCCTCATCCTGCTTTTCACAGGGCTGTGGGTGCTGAGCGGCGGCCTTGGCCAGGCCAGCGCCATTGCCGGTTTCGTTGCGGTTCTGTTTCTCGTCTTCGGCGCCTATGGCGCGGCATTGAAGATTCTCACGCTCCTCGACCTGCTTTTCCCGCCCAACCACACAGGTGCGGCTCACGCCGAGCGGTGAAGAAACAGCTAGCGAGCAGCTAGTTGGCAGTGGTCACTTGTCAGTGATCGGTGAATCAGTTATTGCGCAACAGCCCTGAGCGAAACAAAGGGGGCTCACTTCCGAGTCTCAGCCCTCAGCTATAATCACTTCATGTACCGCTCCGCCGTGATTGCCGCTGGTTTCTCCCTTGCGGCTTGTGCTGCGGCTGCGGCCGCCTAGACTCTCGCCTCCACCTCATCCCGAAGAGACAGTTATCAGTCGTCAGTGAGCGGTGTCAGCTCGCCATGACCAGTGTCAATCCTGAGCCATGTTTGCGGCTGATACCGACTGGGTACTTTTGCCGACTGAGCACTGATCACTGATTACTGATCCCTGTATTCTGGAGAGAATCATGGAAGAGTTCAGCCGTATCCAGCGCCTGCCGCCCTACGTGTTCAACATTACCGGCGAGATGAAGGTGTCTGCGCGACGCCGCGGAGAAGACATCATCGACTTCGGCATGGGCAATCCCGACGGAGCCACGCCGAAGCACATCGTCGACAAGATGATTGAGGCGGCGCAAAAGCCGGCGACGCACCGCTACTCCGTTTCGCGCGGACTGCCGCGGCTGCGCAAGGCCATCTGCAACTGGTATAAGACGCGCTACAGTGTGGACCTCGATGCCAACACCGAGGCCATCGCGACCATCGGCTCGAAGGAAGGCATCGCGCACTTGTGTCTTGCCATTCTTGACTCGCGCGATACGGTGCTGGTGCCGAACCCGAGTTACCCGATTCATATTTACGGACCCGTGATAGCCGGCGCGCATGTGGTCAGCGTGCCGGTGCACGATACCGAGCAGTTTTTGCGCCAGCTTGAAGACCTGATTCCGCGCATGACGCCGCGACCCAAGGCGCTGATCGTCAATTTTCCGTCGAACCCCACCACGCAGTGCGTCGATCTGCCATTTCTGGCGCGGCTGGTGGACCTGGCGCGCGAGCACAGCTTCCATCTCATCCACGACCTGGCCTACGCCGATATCGCGTTTGACGGCTACAAGCCGCCCAGCGTGCTCGAGGTGCCGGGCGCGAAAGATGTCGCGGTCGAGTTCTTCACCTTGTCGAAGAGCTACAACATGCCGGGCTGGCGCATCGGTTTCATGGTGGGCAACCCGGTGCTGGTGAATGCGCTGGCGAAGCTGAAAAGCTACTTCGACTACGGAACGTTCACGCCCATCCAGGTGGCGGGCATATTGGCGCTCGAAGGACCGCAGGAGTGCGTGCGCGAGATTTGCGATACCTACCGGCGGCGGCGCGATGTGCTGGTGGAAGGGCTGAACAAGCTGGGCTGGCCAGTGGCGATGCCCAAGGCCACGATGTTTGTGTGGGCACAGATTCCGGAGCAGTTCCGGAGCCTGGGTTCGCTTGAGTTCTCGAAGTTACTGCTGACCGAGGCGAAGGTAGCCGTGAGCCCGGGCATCGGCTTTGGCGATTACGGCGATGGCCACGTGCGCTTCTCGCTGATCGAGAACGAGGAGCGGACAAGACAGGCGCTGCGGGGGATGAAACAGATGCTGGGGAAAACGCCGGCGGCGAAAGATGCCGTCACGGTGTCATCGTGAGCGCATTCGGCGGTCGTGTTTGCCTGGAATTACGAAAAACAGAAACTTTGCTGCCAAGACTTGTAAGTAAATCGTTGCTGTTGTAGAAAGGTGTACAAAATTAATGCAGCCCGGATATAAGAGGCCAGATGAATCAGTACGCCGCTTGGGGCGATGACAACGTCGCCGTAACCGCACTCCTTCTCGATTCTGAGAATCCCCGTTTATCGGAATTCGGTCATCAGGCGACTCAGCGAGAGATTGTGGCCGACCTTGTGAAACATGAAGCGCTCTATGATCTCGCGAAGGATATCTCGGCCCAAGGGTATTTCCCAACCGAGATCCTCGTCTGCGTGGAAGAAAACGGCAGCCTGATCGTTGTTGAGGGCAACAGGAGGTTGGCAAGCCTGAAGCTGCTGCTCAGCCCTGAGCTCGCGCCGCCGGATTCGGTTTCGAAATTCAGAAATCTATCTCGCCAGGCGGCACAAACGAGAATCCCAAACAACGTAAACGTTGTTATTGCTCCCTCGCGTTCAACTGCAGCACCGCTCATTATGAATCGCCACACCCA
>Ga0335072_10006393_pt1 | contig 17229 bp, 20 predicted proteins | sample Lox_Sample_21_FD_206725 | JGI IMG/M metagenome (GOLD analysis project Ga0335072, IMG submission 206725) | Soil microbial communities from Loxahatchee National Wildlife Refuge, Florida, United States - Lox_Sample_2.1 | ecosystem: Environmental > Terrestrial > Soil > Wetlands | place: USA...
GAGGCGTATCTCAAGCGCGTCATCGCGCTGCCGGGCGAGCGCGTCGCGATCGTGCACGGGTACGTGCAGATCGACGGGCAGCCGCTAGCGGAACGCTACGTTCGCTATCGCGACAACGGCAGCCAACCCGTCGAGACGGTCCCGGCGGGCGAGTATTATGTCCTGGGTGACAACCGCAGCAATTCGGACGACTCGCGCGACTGGGGCTTCGTCCCGGCCTCGGCGATCATCGGCAAAGCCTGGCTGGGCTTGTGGCCTCCGAGCAAGGCCGGGACACTGTGATCGACCGGGAGACCGTCATTCAATGGTATCCCGGCCACATGGCTGCGGCCATGCGCGAGATGGAGCGCCGCTCGAGCCTGATCGATATTTTCATCGAGGTCATCGATGCGCGCATTCCGTTGACGGGCGCAAACTCCGAATTGGGGCAGATCATCGGACGCAAGCCGCGGCTCGTCGTTCTGACGCGCGACGATCTCGCCGATCCGCAGATCACGAAATCGTGGCTCGAGTATTATCCCAAGCAGCGTTTCCGCGCCGTTTCGGTCAACGCGCGCGAGCCCAACAGCTATACGCAGGCATCGTTCATTCTGACGCAGATGCTGAGCTCGGCGCGAGTCAAAGGCGTTGCACGCACGATGGTCGTCGGCATTCCGAACTCGGGCAAGTCGCGCGTCATCAACGGACTTCTGCGCCGCGAGGTCGCGCGCGTCGAGGACAAAGCCGGCGTCACGCGCGCCCCGCAATGGTTCCGTGTCGGGCCGAACGTCGAGATGATGGACACGCCCGGGATTCTGGTTCCGAAGATCGAGACGATGCAGGCGCAATGGATGCTTGCGATGTGCGGTGCAATCCCGCGCGACAAGGTCTCGCCGGAGAACGTCGTTCACAGTTTCGTCGACTGGATGACCAACAATCGTTCGCGCCAGGTTCCGGATCTCGAAAGCTTTGCGAACGTTCGCCGTATGTTGCGGACGGGCGGCGAGCTCGAGCTCCATAACGCCGCCCTCGCATACATCAAGGACTTCAACGAAGGCAAGTTCGGCCGCACGACTTTCGAAGTGCCTCCCACCGACGGGACGTGAGAAGCCGGAAGCCCAATGCGGTTCGAAGCCGCGTACGCCGTAGGCTGGACCGGCTTCATCGGTACGAAGAGACCCTGCGCGAACAGGGCTTTCGTTTAATTGGCGGGATCGACGAGGTCGGGCGCGGACCACTCGCCGGCCCGGTCGTCGCTGCGTGCGTCGTTACCGACGGCCCTCTGCGGTTGCGACACCTCAACGACTCGAAACAGGTCCCTGCGGAGTTTCGGGGAGAGCTGGCGGAGCAGATCAAGGCGAGAGCCGTCGGATGGGCGATCGGTGAAGCGTCGGTTGCCGAGATCGATCGCCTCAATATCTATTGGGCGTCGGTGCTCGCGATGGAGCGAGCGCTCGCTGCCCTGGCCATCGTCCCCGAGTACTTGATCACCGATGCTGTCCGGATTCGTTCGTGGTCCGGTAAGCAAGAGCCGATGATCAAAGCCGACGCGACGTGCGCAAGCGTGGCGGCAGCGTCCGTGATCGCAAAAGTGTATCGCGACGCACTTCTTGCAGAGCTCGACCCGCTCTTTCCGGAATACGGCTTCGCAGAGAATAAGGGATATGCAACGCCTCATCATATCGAGGCGCTCAAATCCCATGGTCCTTGTTCGATGCATCGAAGGAATTGGTGGCGCGTGCAGGCCGCGCTCACATTGCCCGGAATCGATTTTCTAGAATGAACGCCCAGGAGCTCGCTCGCAGCGGTGAAGACGCAGCAGTTGCGTTGTTGGTCGAGCGCGGCTACGAGATCGTGGGGCGCAACGTTCGCATGCCCGGCGGCGAGATCGACGTCGTTGCGCGCGACGGTCAGACCATCGTCTTCGTCGAGGTAAAAGCGCGAAAATCACGCCGCTACGGCTCCGCACTCGGCGCGGTCGATGCGCGCAAGCGCCGCACGCTGCGCAAGCTGGCAGCCGAATGGATGCAGCTCTTTGCGCCGCGCTCGTACGCGCGGTTTGACGTCGTCGCGGCCGACGGCGCCCGGCTCGCGCATTATCAGGACGCTTTCCGATGACCGAACGCGTCGGATCGGTCATCGCCAAGCGCTACAAGATCGACAAGCTGATCGGGCGCGGCGGCATGGCGGACGTTTATCACGGTACCGATGCGGTCTTGCAGCGTGAGATCGCGGTCAAGATCCTCACCGATCGTTCTGAGATCGTCCGCAAGCGCTTCTTGCGCGAAGCGCAATCTATGGCGCACCTCAGCCATCGCAACATCGTCGGCGTATTCGATGCGGGCGAAGACCAAGATCAGCTCTACATCATCATGGAGCTCATTCGGGGCCGTACCCTCAGGCAAGCATCGACCGAAGGGCTGTCGTACGATTCGTCGCTGAAGATCTTCGTCGAGCTCCTGCAGGCGCTCGAGTATGCGCACCAGCAATCGGTCATTCACCGAGACATCAAGCCGGCAAATATCATGATTCTCGACAACGGCGAGGTCAAGGTGATGGACTTCGGCTTGTCGCGCCGCGTCAGCGATGCGAGCAGCGTTACGCAGGCCGGCGAAATCGTGGGAACGATCGCCTATCTTTCGCCGGAGCGATTCTTGGGGAAGGTAACCGATCATCGCAGCGATCTCTATTCGGTCGGCTGCGTCATGTACGAAATCTTCACGGGCGACGTACCGTTCAAGAGCCCGTCGGACGATCTGGTTTCCGTCATTTTCGCCCATGTCAACGAAACGCCGGCTTCGCCACGCGACAAGAATCCAAATCTCTCGCCCGGTCTCGAGCGAATCATCCTCAAGCTGCTCGAAAAAGATCCCGCCAATCGCTATGCTGCAGCTGCCGACGTCGTGAAGGATCTCGAAGATCTTTCCCGGACGCCGTCGATGACGCCCGTCGGAACTCCGGCTCCGCCGTCGATGCCGCCGAAACCCGGCTCGCCTCCAACGCCGCCGCCGCGCGATCTCAAGAGCGTGCTCGGGACGGCGATCGAAGCACACCGCAGCGGAAATCCCGAAGCGGTCAAGCAGATGCTCACGCATGCATTCCGGCCGGCCGAGATGCTGCGCGACGCGCAGCGCCACGTGCTGACCGCGATGCTCGCCGCCCGCAAGCACGACTACGTCGAGGGGACGAAGGCGTACACGGCCGCGCTCGACGGCTTCAAAGCCGTCAACAACGACCTCGAATTCAGCCGCACGGCGGTTCGCTACGCTGCGATGGTCGTCGAGCAGTGCGCGCGCGAGGAAAAGGTCGACGACGACAAGGTCGATTCCGCGATCAAGGCGCTTTCCGAATCGCTGCCCGTCTTACGGGGCAAGCGACTCTTCAGCGAACTCGAACAGGGCGAGCGCACGCTCTACGCGCTGCGACGCATCAGGGTGGGAACGGAACGCTGAGGCGCTTTACAACCGGCGCCGCCTATGCGAAGGTCAGGTTCGTGAACGGTCTGATCTTCATCGGACTCGGCGTCTTCGTGCTGATCCAGTTTACCGTACGCTTCGGCTTTCGTTGGCAAGGCATCAGCGGCTATGTTCTCGCGCTCGCCATGATCGGGCTCGGCGCAACGCGCATGCGCGCAGGCTGGCCCCGGCGCGGAGCGCCGTGAACGTCAGCGCCACGCTCGAGCTTGCGCCCCTCGGAATCGCGATCGGCGTCGCCGTCGTCGCCGCGATCAGCGGGACGCTTTACTGGATGACGCATCCGCCGGCGTCGCGGGCTGAACGCGTCGCGCGTGTCGCAGAACGCGTTCTGCGCCAAATGGTCGGCAGCATTATCGTCGTGTTCTCGCAAGAGATCCGCTCCGAGCACATGATGGTGCTGGCTGCCCGGCTCGCACGCCGTGAGCGCGCCGATCTGCTTGCAACATACGTCGTCGAAGTTCCGTTCACGCTACCCGCAAACGCGGAGATGGAGGTCGAGGACCGCGCCGCGCTCGACACCCTGGCTGCCGCTGAAGCAATCGCGCAAAAGCACGGCGTCTCGCTGCGCACCCAGACGATTCACGGGCGGCAAACGAGTCAAGCCGTGCTTGATCTCGCCAAGCGCGAGAAAGCCAACCTCATCGTGATGGGCTCCTACCGCGAAGCGAAATATACGGGCGCGCCGCTCGGCCGCGCGATCGAGCAGATCGCGACGGGCGCGAAGTGCGACGTGCTGATCGGCGTCGAGGGCCAATACGGCTCGCTGCTCCGCACGGAGAGCCTCAACGGAAAGGATCCATCCGAATGAAACGGGTGCTCGTTGCGCTCGTGCTTTTTGCAGGCCTCTGCACGGCTCCGGCCGGCGCCTCCGCGCTAAGCCAGTTTGCGGCAGCCTGGGCGAACGTCAATGACTACACCTGTCAGATCACGACTCATGAAACGATCGGCGTCGCAGTTCAGGATCGCACCTACAGCTATGCGTTCAAGAAACCGCACTCGGCGAAGAGCGAGATCACGGCAGGACCGGGGAAGGGCGCGAAGCTGGTGTGGACGGGCGGAGCACCGCGTGTCATGGGCCTGCGAGGCGATACGCTCGACTCGGTTTCGTTCGGCGCTATTCTTGCGCTCTATGAGAGCGACAAAGGCACGATCAGCGAAGGGACGGCCGACACGATCGAAGGGCTGATCGATACGGTGACGCTGACGATTGCGAACCCGGCTGCGAACAAAGACGTGAGCAAAGAAGTGCTGTACCTTTCGCGCTCGACACATCTTCCCGTTCGCCGCGTCCGCTACGAGGGCACGATCGTCGTCAAACAGGAAGACTACATCGATCTCAAGACCAACACCGGCCTGAAAGACAGCGACTTTTAGCTTCCGGCGCCGCCGCGGGTCAGTAAATTGCGGTCTGGATGCGGTAGTATTTTCGCTGAATGCCGGTTGCGTCGTCGACGACGATCATCGTGTCGCCCGAAATGTAGTAGTGCCAAATAGCGCCGTCTTGCCCGAGATTATCGCTGAACGTCAGCTTGATGATGCCGGGCACGGGATTCGTGTAGACCCCGTTCCCGATCCAGGTTTGGCTGGCTTTCGTTTTTAGCTCGCGGCGCGTCCGTTCGAGCTGGATGTTCCCGTTTTCGGAAATCGTCAGCAGTACGTTCTCTTCGTAGTAGTACGGCGGCTGCTGGTCCTTATCGAAACCCTTGAGCGTCGAGCCCCACTTGCCGACGATCGATTGCGTACCCGGAGCCATCAGGCCGCTCTGCGCGCTCGCGGCGCCGGCCACGACGAGGCTCAAGAGCAGCGCGAGGATGCCGATGCGCGATCTCATTTGCGCGCCAGGAACCGCTTGCGAAGCTCGTCGATGATCACGGCGGTCACGATGACGACGCCGAGGACGATCTGCTGCGTGTATGACTCGATTCCGATGAGGTCCATGACATTGTTGAGGACACCGATGAGCAGCGCGCCGAAGAAGGTACCGAGTATCATACCACGGCCGCCCATCAAGCTGGTACCGCCGACGACGACTGCCGCGATCGCGTTCAGCTCGAAACCAAGACCGGTCTGCGGCGAGCCCGAGCTGAAGCGCGCCATCAGCAGAAGCCCGGCGATGGCCGCGAGTGCGCCCGAGATGACGTACACCATCGTCTTGACGGTGCCGACCGAGACGCCCGCCAGACGCGCCGCTTCTTCGTTGCCGCCGATCGCGTAGACATAGCGGCCGAAACGCGTGCGGGCGAGGACGATCGCAAAGACGACCACGATGACCGCCATCCAGATGACGGCGATCGGGATTCCCGGCAGCCGAAAGAGCGAGAGCGGACCGCTGAGCACGTAGCCGATGCCCGTGTTTTGAAAGGCGTTGTACGAATTCTGATTCAGCGCGACCGGGCGGCCGGATGAAAGAATGTACGCGAAGCCGCGCGCTATTTGCATCATCGCGAGCGTCGTGATGAAGGGCGGCAGGCCCAAGCGAACAACCGGCAACGCGTTGACGAAACCGGCAATACCGCCCAAGACGATCGCGACGACGAGCGACGCGATCAGGAGCAGCACGCCCGGAAGCGGGACCGCATTCGCAAACAGCGCGCACACGACCCCACCGAGTCCGACGATCGAGCCGACCGAGAGGTCGATGCCGGCTGTGATGATGACGAACGTTTGCCCGACGGCGAGAATCGTGTTGTAGGTGATTTGCCGCAAGACGTTCGTGATGTTGCCGGCGGTGAGAAACTCGCCTTGCGTGAAGACGTCGACGATGATGATCACGACGGCGAGGACGACGAGGGCGATGACGGTTCGAATCGTCCCGGCGCGACGCTTGCCGGCCAATGCCTCGTCGGCTTGCGTCGTGAGCTTGCTCTCGAGCTCAGCCTGAGCCATTAGGCGGCGGCTCCGGTCGCAACGGCGATCACTTTGTCCGGCGTCGCGTTGTCATGCGAAAATTCGGCTTGCAATTTACCCCCGCGAACGACAAACACGCGGTGCGACATACCGAGAACCTCCGGCAGCTCGCTGGAGACCATGACGATCGCCGCTCCGTGCTTGATCAATTCAACCATCAGGCCGTAAATCTCCGTTTTCGCGCCGACGTCGATCCCGCGCGTCGGCTCATCGAAGAGAAAGACGCGTGCCTTGCCGATCAGCCATTTCGCGAGCACGACCTTCTGTTGGGTACCACCTGAAAGGTTCCGGACGATCTGCTCGGTCGACGGCGTCCGGATGCGCAGCTCGGTGATCTCGCGGCTCGTCGTGTCGACTTCGCGATGCCGGTCGATGAGCATATCCTTGGCCACGAAGTCCTCGAGATGCGCGAGCGTCGTATTCTCACGCACGGACATTCCCAGCACGAGGCCTTGAGCTTTGCGGTCTTCCGTGATCAGCGCGATCCCGGCGTGAATGCCGCTCGAGGGTGAGACGATGCGCTTCTGCCGGCCGTCGACGTGAACGCTGCCGCTCTCCGGAATATCCGCGCCGGCGATCGCACGCACGATGGAGGTGCGCCCGGCGCCGACCAAGCCCGCGAGCCCGACGATCTCGCCGGCGTGCACGTCGAACGTTACGCCCTCGACGATCCCGCTGCGCAGATCGCGAACCTGGAGCACGGCCGGTGCGTCGCCCGGAACCGGCGGAAGGTCCGGGAAGTGCGTATCAAGCGTGCGTCCCACCATCAAATTGACCATCCGCTCGCGCGGCATGTCCGAGAGCGGGGCGGTTTCGATCGAGTGACCGTCGCGGATGATCGTGATCCGGTCCGCGATTTGCGGCAGCTCTTCGAGCCGGTGCGAGATGTACACGAACGCGACGCCGCCGGTCTTGAGCTTGCGAATCAGCTTGAAGAGCGCATCGATCTCGCGCTCGGTCAGGGCGGCAGTCGGCTCGTCGAGCACCAGAACGCGCGCTTGCCGTGCGATCGCTTTGCAGATCTCGATCATCTGCTGCTGCGCGACCGAGAGGGTGCGCGTCGGCACATCGAGCGGCAACGTGACGCCGAGCGTCGCAAGCGCCTCGGTTCCGGTTTTGATGGCAGCGTTCGTATCGAGGAACAGACCCTTCACGGGCTCGTGACCCAGCATGATGTTCTGGATCGCGTTGAGATCCGGGACGAGGTTGAACTCCTGGTAGATCATCCCGATGCCGAGCTTCTCGGCATCGCGAGGCCCGTCGATGGTAACGGGTTTGCCGTCGACTTCGATCGTACCGGAATCCGCAGGCTGCGCGCCCGCGAGAATCTTCATCAGTGTCGATTTGCCTGCGCCGTTTTCGCCGACGAGCGCGTGAACTTCGCCGGCGTTGACGTCGAGATCGACGCCGCTGAGCGCCTTGACGCCGGGAAACGTCTTGACGATCCCGCGCATGCGAAGCAGCGGGCTATCCATAGATTACTTGGCGTCTGCTTTCGTGAACTGACCCACGGCTACGGCGATCCGTTTTTCGGGCGTCTTGCCGCTGAAATAGTCGTGGATCGTGTCGATCGTCAGCTTTCCGATGTCTCCGGGATGCTGGACCGCATCACCGTACATCGAGCCGTTCTTGACCGCCGCCCGCGCTTCGGGCGTTGCGTCGAATCCGACGATGACGATCTTGCCGGTCATGTTGGCAGCTTGCACGGCTTTTGCCGCCCCGAGCGCGGAATCGTCGTTGATTCCGAAGACGGCCCGCAAATCTTTGTGCGATTGCAAGAGATCTTCCATCACGGAGCTGGCTTTGTCGCGCTCGCCGCCGCCGCTGATGTCGGCCACGATTTTCGCGCTGGGGCACGCCTGCGCGAGCTCTTGCTTGAAACCTTTGACGCGATCTTGCACGCTCGTGACTTCGGGCTCATCGATGATCGCGACAGGGCCGGGCGTGCTTCCCATGCCGGTACAGATCAATTTTGCGGCTTGCTGCCCGCCTTGCACGTTGTCGCTCGCGATGTGCGCTACGACGACGCCTTCTTGCGCCGTGCTCGCAATATCGGCGGTGAAGACCGGAATGTTTGCCTTGTTCGCTTCGACGATCGCGCTTCCGATCGCTTGCGAGTCGTACGGTGTGAGCACGATTGCGTCCACATGCTGCGAGATGAAGTCTTCGACTTGCGATTGCTGTTTTGCGTTGTCGCGGCTGGCGTCGACGACCTTGAGCGCGTAGCCGTACTTGGCAGCCTCGCTTTGCATCCCGTTCTCCATGTCTTGGTAGAACTGGGCTTCACGGTTTTGAATCGATACGCCGATCGTTTTCGTACCGGACGTTGAGCTGCTGGTCGATGCGGGTTTGTTGCAGCCCGCGGCGAGAATCGCTCCGACCATAAAGGCGGCGAGTACGGCTGTCTTCATCAATTGAGCCGCTTCGCTATACGCGGGCGGCGCTGCCTGCCTCGGCCAGTGCTTTTTCCAAATCGTTCGTGATGTCGCGCGCATCTTCGATACCGCAGGAGAGGCGCAACGTGGCGTCGCTGACGCCGAGCGCGTTGCGCTGCTCTTCCGACAACATACGGTGCGAAGAACGGACGCTGTACGAGATGGTCGTCGCCACCTCGCCGAGGCTATGGACGATTTGTATGCCCTCGAGCGCGCGTAAAAAGCGTTCGACCATGTGCTTGCCGCCGCGCATGTCGAAGGTCAGCATGCCGCCCGTTCCCCTTGGATAAAGCCGCCGCGCAAGCTCGTGCTGCGGATGCCGGGGAAGCGACGGATGATAAACCGCGTCAATGGCTTCGTTTCGGGCTAAAAAAGCGGCTATTGCTTGCGCGTTCTCGCTATGGCGTGCCATTCGAAGGGCCAGCGTTCTCAGACCCCGCAACGCGAGCCACGCGTCGAAATGCGCGATCGGCGTACCGCGCCGGATCACCCACGAGCGAGACGGTTCGATCAGCTCGCTCCGGCCGGAGAGGACGCCGCACCCGACGTCCGCGTGGCCGCCGATATACTTACCGACGCTGTGGAGAACCAGGTCGGCACCTAGCGCGAGGGGTCGTCCCAGAATCGGCGTCGTGAAGGTGGCATCCACGGTGCAGATCGCGCCCGCCGCATGCGCGAGCCGAGCCACGGCCTCGAGGTCGGTGACCTTGATGAGGGGGTTGGTCAGCGTCTCGACGTGGACGACGCGCGTCCGACCCGCGCCTACGGCCTTTTCGAGCGCATCGAGGTCGCCTTGTGGAACGAAAACGACGTCAAAGCCCTGTTGTCGATAATCCTTCTCAAGTAAATCGTAGGTCCCACCGTAAAGCTCGGCGCTGGCGACGATGCGGTCGCCCGCCCGGAGGAAGGGCCCCCAGGCCGCGTCGACCGCGGCCATGCCGGATGCGGTTGCGATCGCCGCCTCCGCGCCCTCCAATTCAGCGATGGCGTCTGCGAATTGTGAGGCATTTGGACCGCCGTAGCGTCCGTAAATTGCGCCGTTTTGCTCGCCCGCATAGATCGCTTCCATCTCGTCCAAATCGCGAAAAACGTACGATGACGCCGCATACAACGGCGGCGATGACGCGGAATTGGTGGGATTTGTAAAGCGCCCGGCGCGTACCGCCGCCGTATCGACGCGTTTGTTATCCACAGCGATGCCGGAAAGGCCTGTGGGCGCTGTGGAGAAGGCGAAATTCTTGGATTTCGGCCGGTTTTTCAGGTCTCATTGAGTAGCAGATACGAGTTCGGGGAGGAGTAAAGCAGATGCCTTTCAGAACCGCTCCCTCGATGTCATCGCATCGACCGCTCCCGCGCCGACCGTTCGTCTTGCCCATGCACCTCGCATCGGGCTTCGACGCTTTTGGCTGAGCGAAGAAGCGAGGATTGAGGAGCATGGGCGCGCCGCAAGCGGCGCGCTCGTTTTTTTTCAGGAGAGAGACCGTGATCGACATGCAATCGGAGATCGTGCTGCGAGCAGCTCAAGCCGCTGATGCTTGGGATCTGGCCGGCTTGCGCTTTGCAAGCCTGGTGGAGATGGGCCTATGCAACCCGTCCGAGCGCGAACGCTTTCTGCCGCGTGCCGCAAGCGAGCTCTTCGAGCTGCTCTCGCAAGACCGCATGGCGGCCTGGCTCCTCATCGAATACGGCGTCGCGACGGGCTGCGCGTGCGCGCTCTTTTGGAATCGACTGCCTTATCCGACCAGTTCGCTGCACGCCGAGATCGCAGGCGTCTACGTCGTTCCATCGCTGCGGCGCCGCGGTTACGCAACCGAGCTCGTGCGTGAAGCGGTCGCCAACGCGCGCGCTCGCGGCGTCCGCAAAATCACGCTGAGCCCGACCGAAGTAGGGCGCTCGATCTACGAACGCCTCGGTTTCAACAACGAGACACATATGGCAATTCGGTCGTAATTGTCGTCCCCACGTTGTCATCCCGAGCGAAGTCGAGGGACAGCGACGCGCGTGACGTAAGCACAGTACATGGCGGCACCTTTCGTTCGCCTCGATCACTTGCAGCTTGCGATTCCAGCGGGCGGAGAAGGTCGTGCGCGAACCTTCTACGTCGATATCGTCGGCCTGGAAGAAGTCGAGAAACCACCCAAGCTCGCCGAGCGAGGCGGGCTCTGGCTGCAAAGCGGCGAGATCAAAGTGCATCTCGGCGTCGACAAGGAGTTTACGCCCGCGACGAAAGCGCATCCGGCGTTTCGCTGCGCGGACTACGACGGTCTGTTGAAACGGTTCGCATCGCGATCGATCGCGGTCGTGCACGACGCCACGCCGTTCGAGGGAAGGCGGCACTGCTACGTTCTCGATCCGTTCGGAAACCGCATCGAGCTCATCGAAAACTAGCCGGGTCCTTGCCACGCAATCATTTGTCGCAATAGGGGATCAGCGTGATCGCTCTTGCCCATTCGGCCGCGATGCTCGGCATCGACGGCTACGTCGTGCGCGTCGAGGCCGATAGCGCACCCGGGACGCCCAGTTGCGCCATCACTGGGCTTCCGGATCGCGCCCTGCGCGAGGCACGCGATCGCGTCCGGTCTGCAATCTTCAATTCAGGATACGTGTATCCGGCAGGGCGGTTGCTCGTGCATCTCAGTCCGGCCGACATCCGCAAAGAAGGCCCCGCATTCGATCTGGCCATTGCGCTCGCGCTCCTTGCGATCGACGAGCAAATCGATCGGCTCGCGCTGCAGAATTACGTCGTGCTCGGCGAGCTCGCGCTGGATGGAACGCTCAACCCGACAACCGGACTCTTGCCGATGCTGCTCGGCGCGCGCCGCGCGAAATTCGCGAACGTCATCATCCCGATGGCGAGTCTCGAGGAGGGATTGCTCGTCGAGGGTCTCGAGCTGTATGCCGTTGCATCGCTCGGCGAAGCGGTCTCCGTGATCCAAGGGCACGGCGCCAAGCATCGCGTCCGCGGCAAAACGGCAGTCATCACGCCGCAGGCTCGCGCGCATCGCGGCGACTATGCGGACGTGCGCGGTCAACTCGGCGCCAAGCGTGCGCTCGAGATCGCCGCCGCCGGCGGACACAATCTGTTGTTGGTCGGGCCGCCGGGATGCGGAAAAACCATGCTCGCGCAACGATTGCCCTCGATTCTGCCGCCGATGTCGTCGAACGAAGCGCTCGACGTCACCAAAATCTATTCCGTCGCGGGACTGCTTGGGCCGAAACCGCGACTCGTTTCCGACCGGCCGTTCCGTTCGCCGCATCATACGATCAGTGAAGTCGCCCTCGTCGGCGGCGGCGCGGTCCCCAAGCCGGGCGAGATCTCGCTTGCGCATCACGGCGTGCTGTTTCTCGACGAGCTCCCGGAGTTTCGGCGCAGCGCGCTCGAGGTGATGCGCCAGCCGATCGAAGATGGGACCGTCACGATCGCGCGCGCGGCGGGCACGTTCAACTATCCGGCGCGCTTCATGCTGGTTGCCTCGATGAATCCGTGCCCGTGCGGGATGCGCGGCACGCGCGACGGCGACTGTCGCTGCGACGACGCCGTCGTCGCCAAGTACGTCGCGAAGCTCTCGGGGCCGCTTCTGGATCGCATCGATTTGCAAATCGAAGTCGGCCGCGTCACGTTCAGCGAGATCAGCGAAGGGCCGCCCATGGAGCCATCCGCCTCCATCCGCGCTCGCGTCGTAGCGGCACGCGAGTTGCAGCGACAGCGCTACGCGAGCATCGGACTCGAGAGCAACGCCGAGCTCAGCTCCGCGCAGGTGCGCGAATACTGCCGGATGGACGCTGCGGCATCGGTGCTCCTTAGAGAAGCTTGCGCAAAGCGGCAATTCTCGGCGCGCGCGTTCGATCGCATTGCGCGCGTCGCACGAACGATTGCCGACCTCGCCGCGCATCAGACGATCGCGCGCGAGCAAATAGCCGAAGCGATTCAATATCGCTCCCTCGAGCGTATCGGCGGACGAAGAGTTGCGTAACGAGCTACTTAGGCGGGTTGATCCGATCCGAGCAGCAGTTGCGGAACGACCCTGAATCGATACGCTTGGTTCGGTTGCGCATCGAGGATCCAAACGAGATCGTATCGGTCCGGCCATTTGCCGGGCACGTTCGAATTGAAAACGCTTGCGATTAGCGGGATGTGCTTGTGCTCCCATGAAACGAGCACTGCGCCTTCGCGCGTCTTGATGTCGGCCGCGAGCGCCGATTCCTGGCCGACGGTGAATTGCTGGTCGATCGGCAGCTGGAGCTTACGCGACAGTGGCGTCACGGTTTGAACCGGACGACGACTCTTGTCCATGTCGGAAGCAGCGGCAGTATCGGCGTCCTTGTCCGGAGCCGCGGCGTAGATATGGATGGGCGTCAAGATGCCATCCCGCGTCGGACTCGCGAAAAACGCGATCAGGGCTCCCGCACGCTCCCAGCCTTGCGGCGTCAGCGAGTGCTGATTCTGCGTTCCATCTTCCTTGACGCCGAACGGCGCGAGGCCGAGCGATTTCTCGCCGTGGCGAATGAACATGATTTTCGAAGGTCCGGGCATGTCCCGGAGCTTCGATGTCAGGGCTCTTGTTGCTGCTGTTGCGTGAATGAATCGCTCACGAGGCGAGCCGAGAGCGCGAGCGCATGGTGCGACTGATCCTGATTGTTCACGAAATCGCCGTTCAGCAAGACCGCCATCGGGACGACCGTGTCGGCGTCGTAGCGCATCATGCCGCTCCACGTTCCGACGTTTCCGTTGGCGAAATCGATCGTCCGCGTCACGTCCATGTCGATGATGAGCTTCGACGCCTGCCGGACGCGGTAGTGCGTCTCGTGCGTTCCGCCCATCATCTCGCCCGAACGATCCCATTCGTCGCCGACTTGAAGCCCGGTCGCGTTCTCGAATTGGAGAGCCAGCATATCGAGGATCGTTTCTTCTTCGAACGTCAGCGTCTGCGCATCGTCGGGAACGACCCCCGATTTGTCGAGGACGAGATCGTGTTCGCCGAGATCGACGCCTCGAATATGCTCGTCGATCTCGATCGGCGTCGTGGAATCGGGCCGCACCGCACCGACTTCGAGATCTATGGTCATCGGCAACGTGACGCTGCCGACGCGCGTGTTACCGGCGTAGCGAAGGTCGCGTGCCGGTCCCTCGTCCGCCATCACTTGCGTCGGCAACAATAAAGCGAGCGCAATCACCAAATACGCCGATTTCATGACGCAGCGATTCCTTTCGAGGAAACGAGTCCCGTGGAATCACTCTACGCTGCTAGGCCCTCAGCTTGCATTAATACTTTCTAACAATCGTGAGTGTCGAACCAACTTCGTTAAGCGCCCGTCAAGCGCAATCAGGCCGACGAGAATGAGGGCCATTCCCGCGAACATGCCCCAGCCGAGATGCTCGTGCAGGAACAGTCCTCCCAAAATCAGCGCTACGGGCGGGACGAGCAACGTCACGAGCGACGCATTCACCGCACCGGCATAGAGGATAAGCGCGAAATAGACGATGTAGGCAGCCGACGTCGCGACGATGGCCATCCCGAGCATTGCAGCCCAGGTGGCAGCCGTCGGCATCGGCAACGTCCATGGCTTATCGATGATGAGCTCGAACGGCAAGAGAACGATCGTGCTTACAATCAGCTGACACGTCGAGACGACGATCGGAGAGCTTCCTCTGAACCGCCGGCCGTTCACGGCCGCAAAACCATAGCAAACCGGGGCTATGAAACATGCAATCTGTGCGACGCTCGCAAGATTGAGACGGTGCACGACGTCCGGCCCGACGAGCACGATGATGCCGATGAAGCCAAGCGAGATGCCGGCGATCGAATTGAGCGAGAATCGTTCGTCTTTGGTACGCACGTGTGCGACGATCGCGGTAAAGATCGGCGTCGTCGCGTTCACGACCGAAGCCAGACCGCTCGAGATTTGCGTCTCGCACGAGGCGAACACCAGGTACGGTATCACGTTGTTCGTGAGCGCGATGAAGACATAGGGCGTCCAGTCCCCTAGATGCCGCGGGAGCTGCAATTTGCGCAGCCACACGACCGGCAGAAGCGCAAGCGACGCGATTCCGACGCGCCCGAGGACCAGCGTCAGCGCAGGAAGGCCTGCGTCGTCGAGGACCTTATAGAAAAAGAATGTCCCACCCCACATCAGTGACAGAAGTAGCAGCAGTCCCCAGTCGCGCGCCTTCATTTCGTCGCTGTAACACGGACAGCGGCGCATTCGATGCATGATGTCCTCGCGCTCAAGCTGACGATAACGCCGGCCCTGATTGCGGCCGCCACGCTGGTCGGCAGACGCTTCGGCCCGACGGTCAGCGGCTGGCTCGTCGGGTTGCCGCTCACCTCGGCACCGGTCGTCTTCTTCGTCGCACTTTCGCACGGCTCGCATTTCGCCGCGCAAGTCGCTTTCGCGATTCTGCTCGGCACGATCGCGCAGTCGTGCTGCATTCTCGCGTACGCGCACGTGGCGACACGCGAACGGCACCGTAATTGGTTCGCCTCGTTTATCGCCGGCACCGTCGCATTCGCGTGTGCCGCGCTCGTGTTGCAAGCGTATGCGCTGCCGCTCGTACCGACGTTCGCGATCGTCGTGATCGCCGTCGCGCTCGTACTCGTGATGATGCCGCGCGTCCATGCGCCGCCCGCAAAAGACGAGCCTCCATCGGTCTGGGATCTGCCCGCGCGCATGGTCGTTGCGACCGTGCTCGTCGTCGGCTTAACCGAGCTCTCGGGAGCGATCGGGGCGCGCTGGACGGGGCTGCTCAGTCCGTTTCCGGTCTACGGCATGATCTTGGCAGTCTTTGCCCACCGCGAAAGCGGCGGCGCGGCCGCCGCCGACGTCATGCGCGGGCTCGAAACGGGAATGTTTTCGTTTGCCGTCTTCTTCACCATCGTCGGGCTCTCGATCGTGCAGTCGGGGCTGCTCGTTTCGTTTGCGAGCGCGATCCTCGCCGCGCTCGCCGTTCAGGCGGTAGCGCTGGTCTGGCTGACGCGAGGTTCTGCGCGCGGATAACCCAAACGCTCGCGCAGCTCGGAGGCTGCGTCGCCGAAGAGCGCGTGACCGAGATCGTCATCGAGGATGCGCAGCAACGACTCACGCGCATCGGGCCTGAGACATTCACGCGAGCCGGCGGCGAGGGCCTGCAACGCGTGGAAGACGGCGCGATAGAAGTCATTCCAGACTTCGCGCGTGCGGCGCGTGAGCGCGTTTGCATAGAGGATCGCAATCTCTGCAATACGCTCTTCGTCGATTCCGGAGCCTACGAGGTCGTCGCGCAGGCGCTGTACGGCTTCGTTCATTCCTGCACACGATACCAAAAAACGCCTGAAGTGTTTCGCAAAGGGGTTGCGGCTTCGCCCGTTGCCGGGCGGAGAAGTTTTTCTGCACGGTGAAAGCGCCGCCGTGACGATCAAAGCCGTCGATCGGGTCGCGGAGACGATTCTCGTCGCTGCACTGGTCGGAGAGCTGTCGATCGTCATCGTCAACGTCCTCGGGCGCAGCTTCGGACGAACGGGTTTTCTCTGGACGCCCGAGGTATCGCAGATCGCGCTCTCTACGATGACGTTCATCGGTGGCGTCGTTGCGTATCGCCGCGCCCAGCACGCGCCCGTCCGCGCGGTTTTGAACCTGCTTCCGGAACGCGGCGCGCGCTTCTGCCGCACGCTGGCCGACCTCCTGGTGTTCGCGGGCGCCGTTCTTGCCGCGATCACCTCGTATTGGCTGGTCGAAGCCGGATGGGGCGAGCGCACGCCCATTCTGAGCATCCCGGTTTCGGCGATCGGATTGCCTCTGGCGTTCGGAATGATTCTGCTTGCGATCTATGCGCTCGTGCGCTTGTACGAGGATGCGCCGGCGCTCGCGCTTCGGACCGGAATCGGCGTTGCAGTCGTTCTCGGCGTCGCCTTTGCAACGCAAAGCTTTTGGCAGCCGCTCTTTGCGGGCGACGCCGCGGTGTTTACGGTGTTGATTCTGTTCGCGATCGGCATCCTGGGCGGATTGCCGGTCGGTTTTGCCTTGTTGCTGGCGGCTGCCGCATACTTGTGGATTGCCAACGCCGCGCCGATGGTCACGCTCACGCAAAACATGGTGAATGGGACGAGCAACTATGTGTTGCTCGCCGTTCCGTTCTTCATTCTTGCGGGACTCATCATGGAACGCGGCGGGATCAGCTTACGGCTGGTGCGCTTCGTACACTCCCTTGTCGGTCATTTCCGGGGAGGGTTGCTGCAAGTCGTGGTCGTGAGCATGTATCTCGTCTCCGGGCTTTCGGGATCGAAGGCCGCCGACGTCGCGGCGGTCGGCTCGGTGATGCGCGACATGCTGGATCGCCAGAATTACGGTCGCGGCGAGGGTGCAGCCGTTTTGGCTGCCTCCGCGGCGATGGGAGAGACGGTCCCGCCGAGCATCGCAATGCTGATTCTCGGCTCGATTACGAGTCTTTCGATCGC
>Ga0335072_10006395_pt1 | contig 17228 bp, 21 predicted proteins | sample Lox_Sample_21_FD_206725 | JGI IMG/M metagenome (GOLD analysis project Ga0335072, IMG submission 206725) | Soil microbial communities from Loxahatchee National Wildlife Refuge, Florida, United States - Lox_Sample_2.1 | ecosystem: Environmental > Terrestrial > Soil > Wetlands | place: USA...
CCACGACGTTCCTGCTGGCCAGGTAGGTGAGATCGTCACCACCGGGCCGGAGCTGTTCCTTGGCTACAGCGATCCCACGCTTGATGCGGAAGCCTTCCTGTCCGGGCTGGTATCGGACTGGAGACCTCGGATTCCTCGACGCCGACGGGTACCTCACCGTTACTGACCGGCTCAAGGACATCATCATCCGGGGCGGCGAGAACATTTCCTCGAAGGAGATCGAGGACTTGCTCTCCGGGCACCCGGCGGTCGCGGAGGTTACCGTTGTCGCGGCTCCTGATCCGGTGATGGGTGAGCGGGTGTGTGCGGTGGTTGTAACTCGCGGCGGGCACTCGTTCGATGTCGCCGAGGCGAAGCGCTACTTCGCGCAGGTCGGCGTCGCGCGGCAGAAGACGCCGGAAGTCGTGCTCCAGGTCGGCGAGCTGCCGCGCACGCCTGCGGGCAAGGTCCAGAAGTTCGTGCTGCGTGCCCTCACGGCAACCGAGACGGGCGAGCGGTGACGAACAGCGGCGCGGGCTTGTAAACACCAGGGCTGGCCCGGCGAGTACCGTGGCCAACAACGGCCTTCGGGGAAGCCGGTTTCTAGCGGCCGCTAGCGGTTGCGGTATTCGGCCGGCCGGCGGCCGATGTAGGAAGCCATAGCCTCGGCCGCGTCGGCGGTCGCCGACGTCAGGACCTGCTGGCGGTTTTCGACCTCCACCATCGCGTCGAAAGACGGGATCTCCAGCGCCAGCCACATGCCTTGCTTGGTCAGCGATAGCGACAGCGGCGGGGCTGCCAGTAGCGAGTCGGCCATCGCGCTGACCACGCCGGGCAGCGCCGTCGGCTCGACGACGTCAGTCACTAGGCCGATGTGCAGCGCCTCGTCGGCGTGGAAGCGGCGGCTGGTCAGCATCAGCTCGTGCGCCCTGGCCGCGCCGACGAGCCGGGGCAGCAGCCAGGATGTGCCGATGTCGCAGCCGGTGACCCCGATCCGGATGAAGGAGGTGGAGAACACCGCGGTGGAGGAGGCGATGCGGATGTCACTGGCGCAGACCAGCGCCAGCCCGCCGCCGGCGGCGGGCCCGTTAACCGCCGCGATCACCGGCTGCGGGAGCCGGCGGATCTCCTGCACGAGCGAGGCGATCGCCCGTTGCGTCGCCCAGGTCTTGTGGCTGGGTCCGAAATCCTCGGTCCCCGGGATGGTGCCGAAGCCGCCCAGGTCAAGCCCGGCGCAGAACCCCCGGCCCGCGCCGGTGAGCACGACGATCCGGCAGGTCAGGTCGGCCGCCAGCGCGCGGAGGTGCTCGTGGAACTGGGCGACCAGCGGCTCGGTCAGCGCATTCAGGCTCTCCGGCCGCGACAGGGTCAGCTGCACGACCCCGGGCCGCAGTTCTGCCCGGTGTATCAAGTCGTCGGTCGGCGTTGGGTCTTCGGCCTGCTCAGTCATCGGCGTGATCCTTTCCGCGCGGCACTATCCGGGCGCTCCAGCCCGAGGCATCTCGTGAGCACATGAAAAGCAGTCCGCGGTGCGGCGTGTTGTCCAGCTGAATCCGCTGGAAGCTAACGTTAGACGCCCAGGCGGCGCCGTCCGCATGCCGATGTCGCTGCGAATCTGCGGTCTCGACCAGGGCAAGAGTCCCCCCCTGGCGCGCCAGCCAGCTGATGACCGGCGGCAGCCGCAGCCGCCTGTCCCTTCCCCGGCGCGGAGTGATGGCTTGGCGGTTAGATGCAGGAGCCGCCGGCGGGCAAGCAGTCGCCGGGCTCGCCGGCCGCAAGCCGGGTAAGCAGGTCGCGCAGCAGGCGTTGCTCGTGCGCGCTGAAGGCTTTGAGCAGCTCGGCTTCGGCGTGGTCGCGGGCACTGGTCACGTGTGCCTGGATCCGCCGGCCGGCCGCGGTTATCTGGGGGATGCGAGCGCGGCGATCGCGCGGGTCGAGGCTGCGGATGATCAGTCCTTCAGTTTCCAGCCGGTCGAGCAGCGCGGTCAGGGTGGTCTTGTCCAACCCCAGGGCGTGACCAAGTGTCAGCTGGGTGCGGCCCGGTTCGGCTATAAGAGCCGACAGCACGATCCAGTCGCGCACCCCGGCCAGGCCCTGAGCCCTGGCGACTTGGTCAAGAGCGGCGCGCATGCGCTGCGCGGCGCGGTGCAGCAGCCAGGTCAGGTCGGCTGGCTGGCTGGCTGTGCCAGTCTGGGCGGCCGGCTGCGCGGGCATGCTCCCAGCCTACCTGCGCACACCGCATGTTCTTGGCTCGGATATTCTCACTTCGGATCATCCCAAGCTGGGCGGCCGGGGTCCGGCCTGTGAAGGAGCGCGGGAATCGTGGTGGAACTGGGCATCCTGTCGCTGGGTGACTTGCAGCGTGATCAGCGCACCGGCCGGCTCAGCCGGCCGGTGGACCGGATAGCCGAGATTCTCGGCTATGCAGTGCTGGCTGACCAGCTTGGCCTGGAGGTGTTCGCGGTGGGCGAGCATCACAGTGCGGAGTTCTTCACCTCCTCTCCGCCCGTGGTGCTGGCCGCCGTCGCCGCGCGGACGACCGGGATCCGGCTGACCAGCGCGACGACGTTGCTGGGCGTGGCTGATCCGGTCCGGGTGTATGAGGATTTCGCCAGCCTGGACGTGATCAGCCGGGGCCGGGCCGAGATCACCGTTGGGCGCAGTGCGTTCGTTGAGCCGTTCGCGCTGTTCGGTTACGACACCGCGGACTATGACGGCCTGTTCGCCGAGAAGCTGGGCCTGCTTCTGGACATCCGCGCCTCAGAGGCCGTGACCTGGTCCGGGCGCTTCCGCCCGCCGCTGGACGCGGCCGCGGTGGTCCCGCGGGCGGTGCAGGATCGGCTGCCGGTCTGGGTGGGAGTCGGCGGGTCGCCCGGTAGCGCGGAGCGGGCCGGGCGGCTGGGCCTGCCAATGGTGCTGGGCTACATCGGCGGCACGCTGGCGCACATGCGGCCGCTGGTGGACGCCTACCGCAGGGCCGGGGAGCGGGCCGGGCATCCCGGCACGCTCAGGGTCGCCATCTCTACCCACTTTCACGCCGGCGCCGACCCGGCGAGGGCGCGCGCGGTCTACCGCTATTACCACGAGTATCTGCGCCCCAAAAGGCCAGGCGGACGCGGCTTCGAGGTGAGCCAGGCCGCGTTCGACGCTGGTACCAGCCGCCAGGGCGCCATCATGATCGGATCGGCTGGCGAGATCACCGACAAGCTCCTGGACGCCGTCAAGGCACTCAGCCTCGACCGGATCTTCGCCCAGGTTGACTGGGGCGGCCTGCCGGCCGGCCTGGTCGAGGAATCCATCGCCCGCTACGCCACCGAAATCGCGCCCGCGTTGCGCGCCGCCTGACGCAACGGGGTCGGCCGGGACAAGCAGGAACCTGACACGAAGGAGAAACGACATGCGTGATGTGATGCTGCTCGGCGCCAGGCTCGTGCTCGGCGCCTACCTGTCCGTCCACGGCGCTCAGAAACTATTCGGCGCGTTCGGAGGACCCGGACTGGACAAGGCCGGTGCCGGGTTCGAACGGATCGGGCTGACGCCAGGCAAGCCGATGGCCGTTCTCGCGGGCGCCGCCGAGCTGGGCGGCGGCCTGCTGACCGCAGCCGGCGTCGCCGACCCAGCCGGCCCCCTAGCAATCGTTGGCGCCATGACAGTCGCATCCGCGACCCACCGCGCCAACGGCCCGCTCGCCGCTAATCGCGGATTCGAGCTGCCGTTGACGAACCTTGCTACGGCCGCTGCGCTGGCCGCTACCGGACCAGGCCGGCTCCGGCTCAGCCCTCCGCTCGGCCGCCGCCTGACAGCGGCGGTTGCGGCGGGCGGCGCGCTGCTGGCTGCGGGCTCCCTCGCCAAGATGCTCTCCGCGGCCCGCGCGGAGACCGTGTCCGGCGCCGCGACAGACACCGCACCGGACGCGAACCCCGAGTCCGACACCGCCCGGGCCTGACGACCTGAGCCGCCCAGCGCCAGGCGGCCATACGGACGAATGTCTAGCCCGGCGTCGGCGTCGATGGCGGTAGCTACGGCACAGCGGATCACTCGGCGTGCCCGCCGACTCGAGGCATACGATCGGCCCTGGTCAGCCGACCTCACCTCCCTGGTCTGGCCGGTTCCTGCGGGGGGGCGGGCAGACCGCGTCAGAGCCTCCTTCGGACAGTCGGTAGCCAGGCTGAGATCAGCCTGGTTCAAGCAGTCGATCCACTACCTCGGCTCGTTGTGCCAGCGACGGCCGGATGTCGTGGCGGTAGACGCGCTCTCAGACATGCGTGACCGGTTCCGGCTCACTGCCAACGGCGTCGAGATCGTCGAACCGCTCGTGACGCAGCCGCCGGCTACCTCGATGCTGCGGGTGGCATGACTTTGGCGGTCGGGCATGGGCGTGCTGGTCATGGCGGGACAAGCAGATAATCGGTGACCCCTTGACTGGGGTCAAGGGGTCACGCTGGGGAGAGATTGGCTCCCCTTTTGACTTCTGAGCGGCAAATTAATATTCGAAATTGGCCTGCTGCCAGTCGGGACGGCGGGATTTGAACCCGCGACCCCTTGACCCCCAGTCACGAAATGACCGTTGCCAGGCATCGCTGACCGTGCCCCGGTAAGCCGATGAACAGCGCGAATGCGGCTGAGCGTTGCCTGGCGCGGCCCGGTATCTGCCGGCGTTGGCTCCCCGTTTGGCTCCCCGAAAGAAACCGGAGAAATCTGCCTCGTGAAGTGGAACTGGTGAACAGCGGCTGGTCGCCGAGCATGGCCACCACGATGAGCCGCTCGTAGCCCGCGAGCGCGTGGCAGGCGGCAAACGGTCTGGGAGCCGAGCTGGCCGGTTCCACCGGTAACGAAGAGATGGCCATTATGGCAGCCGCGTCCTCCACCGCGGCGAGAGGCAGCGGGAGATGCTGCGACCGGGGAGCGCGGAGTCCAACATCGCCACGGCGACGAGACTGGCCCTGGCGCAGCTGCCGCAGGAACGACGGCGCCGGGTGCCAATCCGGGCGGACTTCGACGGCCGCAGATCACGCCGGAGGGCTAGCAGCTTTGCCGCAATACGGCTTGACGGTAAAGCCGCATGACAGTAGAATGGAACACGTGAGTAGCTACCGCGGATACGCGACGGTTCAGGGGCGGGGCACCATTGCGCTGCCGGCTGAGCTGCGCCGTAAGTACCGCCTGGATGAGCCTGGTGCGCAGCTGGAGATCAGGGAACGGCCTGACGGCGTGATCGAGCTGCGGCCTACTCTGCCGGTTCCAGTCGACGAGATGTGGTTCTGGACGCCTGGTCGCCAGGCGGCCGAGCAGGAGGCCCAGGACGATCTGGCGGCCGGGCGGTATCGCGACTTCGACGACGCCGAGTCGTTCCTGGCCGATCTGGAAGGCTTGGTCGAGGCGGGGCAGGACGAGACCGGCCGGTGAAGTACCGGTCCCTCGAGTCGTTCCGGGCCGACTTCCGGCGGCTGCCCGCCGAACAGCAGAAGCTGTTCCTGCAGGCCGTACGTGAGCACTTCCTGCCGGCGATCGATGCCGGGTCGTTCAGCGGCCGGCCGCCGTGGCCGAAACGGCTGCGGATCCATCGGCTCAGCAACACCGAGATCTACTCACTCACGTGGAACTTCGCTGCTCCCGATGGCCGCGCCACTTTCCACCTTGACAAGACAGGCGACGACGAGCCGCTCCTGGTATGGCGACGGATCGGCGACCACTCGATCTACCATCGGCCCTGAAGATCGCAGGCGCGGGGCGTTGGTCAACGACCTGCGGCCTGGGTTATGTCCGAGGCAGGCTCTGTAGAGCGCTAATGGCGGCTCCGCGATTGTTTCCCCTGGATCACTGGCGCGGGTTAGATGCCGGCTTCGCGTTCGTGACCCTTGAATGGCCCAGGAATGGCTCCCCGGACACCTAGCCAAATTACGTCTTTTACCAGTCGGGACGGCGGGATTTGAACCCGCGACCCCTTGACCCCCAGTCAAGTGCGCTGCCAAGCTGCGCTACGTCCCGGCACTGCTCACCCGCCGGTCCCCGGCGGGCCTACCTACCTTAGCGCAGAACGGGCAACATCCGGCGCGCCGCAGGCACCTGCGCCGCCTTGCCTCTCAGCCGCCAGCGCCACAGGCCGGCCGGCCCAGCCAGGTAGCTCAGCCCGGTGGATCAGCGCGGTGCGGTCCGCTGTTAGTCTGCGGCCGGGCGCCTTACCCCTGGCGCTGGCACCCGGTGTACTCGGCGCCATGGTGCTGACGGGACACGGCGCGGACTGGAGCACGTGGAGTAGATGGACGACCGCCTGGCCACCCTGATCCCCCAGCCCGTGTCGGTCAGGCCGCGCGACGGCGTCCTGCAACTGTCGGCCAATCCGGAAGTCCGCCCGGCCGGTAACGGACCCGCCGCGCTCACCGAGGCGGCCGTGGCAGCGGTCCGCCATTTCCTGAGCGCGCTGCCCTGGCCGACCCCACCGGAGCTGGCCACACCCGGGCCGGACAGCCCTGACGCATCGTGCACCGTGACGCTGAGCCTGGACGCCGCTCTCGGCCCTGAGGCATACCAGCTTGTCATCGGAGAACACGGCATCACGATCACGGCCGCCGATCCGGCCGGCGCGGTCTATGCCGGGCAAACCATCCGCCAGCTGCTGCCCGACGACGCATGGCGGGCGGCCCCGATGCGTGGCGCGCCTGGCTGGCACCTGCCCTGCGCCGAGATCACCGACCGGCCCGCGCTGGCCTGGCGCGGCGCGCACATCGACGTCGCGCGGCACTTCGCCACCAAGCGGGAGCTGCTCGCACTGATCGACGCGCTCGCCGCCGTCAAGCTGAACAGGCTGCATCTCCATCTCACTGACGATCAGGGCTGGCGGGTCGAAAGCCGGTTGCATCCCCAGCTGCACGAAGTCGGGTCCCACCGGCCTCGGACGCGGATCAGCCTGAACAACGAGGACCCCGCGGTCTACGAGGACGTCCCGCACGGCGGCTACTACACCCTTGCCGACCTGGCCGAGCTCGCTTCGTTCGCGGCCCGGCGGGGCATGTCGCTCGTGCCCGAGATCGACTTGCCCGGTCACACCGAAGCGCTGCTCGCCGCGCTGCCCGAGCTGGGTTCGGGCACGCCGCCGCCCGCCGGCTACCAGGTAAGCCCGGACTGGGGCATCTTCCCGTACCTGCTGGCGCCGGTGCCGGAGGCGATGAGCTTGCTCCGCGACGTGTTCGGCGAGCTGATCGGCGCGACGGGCGCCCGCTTCGTGCACATCGGCGGAGACGAGTGCCTGCTGGGCCGCTGGCGCGAGGACCCCAGGGTTGACGAGATCCGCCGCAGCCGCGGCCTGGCAGGGGCCGAGGATCTGCACGCCGCGTTCCTGCGCGACGTCGCCGACCTTCTCGCGGCTGACTTTGGTGCCAGGGCCGTGGTGTGGGACGAGGGTTTTGCCACGTCCGCGGGGCGCGCCGGGATGCTCAGGCAGGACACGGTGGTGATGGCCTGGCGCGGGATGCCGATCGCGCGCGAGGCCGCGCAGGCCGGGCACGATGTAGTCGCCTCGCCAGTGTTCCCGACCTACTTCGATTACTACCAGGAACGTGCACAAACCGAGCCAGTCGCTATCGGCGGGCCGGTCCGGCTTGGCGACGTAGCGGCGTTCGCGCCGGTGCCAGCTGACTGGCCGCAGCAGGCGCGCGCTCACATGATCGGCACCCAGTTCCAGGTGTGGACCGAATACATCCCGGACGGCCGGGCGCTCGAGTACATGATCTTCCCGCGAGCGTGCGCGCTTGCCGACGTCGCCTGGTCAGGCGGGCCAGTGCCGCAGGCCGCAGCCGTTAATGGTGGCGCCGGGCGGCCGCCGCTGCTGGACCGGGTCGTGGCACATCTGCGCAGGCTGGACGCTGCCGGGGTGGAGTACCGGCCGCTCGATGGGCCGCGGCCGTGGCAGCAGGGCGGCACAGGGCCGCGCCGCCACCGGCCCGGCTACCTCATCCAGGACGTGACAGCCCACCTCGACCAGCTGGCGGGCGGTTAGCCGGAGCGTACCGGCGCTGGTGGCACGCGGCCGGTAGCACCGGGGACCTGCCGAGTTGACCGAGCGGTACTCAGGTGCCTAATTTAAGACCGACCGGACGGTATGACACCGGGCCGGCGACAAGTGAGCCGGAGCGTGGCACATGGTGCTGAGGTCCAAGGAAGCGCCCGGCCGGGCCGCCAAGGCTGCCCGGCCGCCGGTGAAGGAACGGCTGCTGCACGTCGCGACCCGGCTCTTCGCCAGGCACGGTTTCGAGAGCACGTCGGTCCAGGACATCGTCGACGCGGCCGGCGTCACCAAGGGCGCCATGTACCACTACTACGGCTCCAAGGATGACCTGCTCTACGAGGTCTACCACCAGGTCCTGACAATGCAGACCTCTCACCTTGACGAGATCGCGGCAGGCTCTGGTACAGCGGAGGAGCGCCTGCGGGCCGCGGCTGCCGACGTCGTGCAGACCAGCCTGGACAACCTGGACGACATGATCGTGTTCTTCCGGTCACTGCACATGCTGCCGGAAGACAAGCAGACTCAGGTCCGGGCCGAGCGCCGTGCTTACCAGGAGAAGTTCAAGGCACTGGTGGATGAGGGCGTCGCGGCAGGCACATTCCGAAGCGACATTTCATCCGATATCGTCGTGCACTACTTCCTGAGCGTGGTGAACCAGCTCGGTTCCTGGTTCAAGCCCGACGGCTCGCTGTCGCCGGCTCAGGTCGGCGACCTTTTTACCGAGTTGCTGATCGGTGGGCTGGCCGTCCGGTGAACTGGCCGTCCGGTGAGCTAGCCGGTCACGCTCGGACTGTTCGCCCTGGCCACCCGGCCATCGGCCGAGCCAGCTCCGGCCGGGCTAGCCGGCCGAGCCCAGCCCGGTCTGGCACTCCCGGCCCGCCACGGCCGTTGGCTAGACGATGGGATGGTCAACCTCAATGCCGGGGTCAGGGCGGTCGATGCCGCCGGAGGAGCCCGACGTCCCGGCGTACGGTCAGCCGCCCGGCTGGGAGCCCTCAGAGCGGCGCCAGCGCGCGGTGCGAACGGCGAAGAAGGCCGGGCTGGCCGCCATGGCACTCGTCCTGGCCGGTGCTCTCGCATTCGGCCTGCTCATGCTGGCAACGCCTACCGCGGGCAACGCCAGGCAGCTTGCCCGGACGTTTGACCGGCAGCACGGCGCACCGTATCCCGGTGTGGTGGTGCCCTACCGATTCGCCACGGCGCTTGAGGCAACCGAAGATCACCGGTTCAAGGATGAACCCGGCATCGACCCCATCGCGGTACTGCGGGTCGTCTACGGAGTGGCAACCAGGCAGGGCGACCAGGGCGGGGCGACGCTCTACCAGCAACTGGCCAAGATGCTGTACACGCCCGGGCGAGCGAGCCTGACCGCAGAGGCGGAGCAGGTAGCGCTCGCGATCAAGCTCAAGTACAGCTACAGCGGCCCGGAGATCCTCAGGCTGTATGCCGACGTGGCCTACTTCGGCAATGGGTTCTACGGGCTAGACGAAGCAAGCTGCGGCTATTTCGGGGTGCCGCCGGACCGGTTGTCGTGGCCGCAGGCCGCCCTGCTGGCCGGGCTCGTCCAGGGGCCGAGCGCGGATGACCCGATTGATCACCCGGCCGCCGCCCTGGCCCGTGAGCAGCATGTGATGGGCAGGCTCGTGGCGGTCGGGGCGGTCAGCCAGTCCAGGGCTAATGCTTTCCTGGGGATACCGCTGAGCACGCTGCTGGCGAACGCGGGCGCCTGTAGTGGCTAGCCGTGCGTGCCTGCGGTCCAGGGTCAGGACCGGCGGTGTGCTCCCGGCGCGCGCGCAGGGCCGGGCACCTCATCGGTGCGCTCCCCGGAGACGTGATGAGTGATCGGCGCGGCGCCGATCATCGCGGCCAGGTCCTGCGCTCGATCTTCGCCGGACTCTCCCGCTGCCAGGACGGGAGTGTCCACCGCGACCCAGACCCACTTGCGGTAGGACCAGAACCGGAACAGTGTGCCGAGCCCGGTGCCGACGATCAGCGCCATGTTGTACCACAGCTTGCTGTTTCCAAGGCCGGCCAGGTCGGTCAGCCCGATGCAGCCGTAGTAGATAAGCAGGCCTATCCCATTCAGCACGAAAAACACGATCGAGTCCCGGGTGGTGCCCTGCCCCTGGCGGTTCCGGAACGCCCAGCGGCCGTTGCCGAGGTAGGTGACCACTGTGGCCAGGATCGTGGCGATCGTAATGGCCTTGTACTTGCCGATGTCATGGAGAGCGTTAGCGACGCCAAAGGTCACGATCGTCCCGATCAGGCCGACCACGAGGAACTTGGCGCCCTCGTGGATCAGCTGGCGGAACCGCTCGTAGAGCCCGCTGATGGTGCCCACCGCTCCGACCAGCCTCCTGACCTGTCCGGGGTTCGTGACCATGAGGGTACCGTGCGCCGCCCGTCACTTATGGGGTGCCCGCCTGGCCCGCCAAAATACCTTGACAGCCGAGTTAATCGTTTTCGAACTGTCAGACCCGTTGGGTAAGGTCACGCACGTGCCCGATGCCGACGTCCTCATCCGTGCCCGGGGCCTGACGAAGCGGTTCGGGCAGTTCACCGCAGTTGACGGGATCGATTTCGAGCTCCGGCGCGGCGAGGCGTTCGGTTTCCTCGGCCCCAACGGCGCTGGCAAATCCTCGACGATGCGAATGATCGGGTGCGTGTCGCCGCCAAGCGGGGGGGAATTGACCATACTCGGCCTCGATCCGGTGACCGATGGCGCGGCCATCCGGGCCAGGCTCGGTGTGGTGCCGCAGGAAGACACCCTGGACGTCGAGCTCACGGTGAGGGAAAACCTGCTGGTCTACGGCCGCTACTTCGGGCTGCCGCGGGTCGTCATCGCCGAGCGGAGCAGGCGGCTGCTGGATTTCGTGCAGCTCCTCGAGCGCGCGGATGATCATGTCGAGCCGCTGTCCGGCGGGATGAAGCGCCGGCTGACGATCGCCAGGTCGCTGATCAACGAGCCGGAGATACTGATCCTCGATGAGCCGACCACCGGTCTTGACCCGCAGGCCAGGCACGTAGTCTGGGACCGGCTGTTCCGGCTGAAGCAACAAGGCGTGACGCTCATCCTGACAACTCACTACATGGACGAGGCCGAGCAGCTGTGCGACCGGCTCGTGGTGATGGACGGCGGCAAGATCGCCGCGGAAGGCTCGCCGCGAGAGCTGATTGATTCCTACTCCAGCCGTGAGGTGCTGGAGCTGAGGTTCAGCACGTTCGAGCACGACCAGGCGGCTGACAAGCTGGCGGCTGTGGCTGCCGAGCGGATCGAGGTGCTCGCTGACCGCGTCCTGCTGTACGTGGCCGACGGGGACGAGGCGATGGCTTCGGTTCGCGGTCTCGGGCTCGAGCCGCTGACCTCGCTAGTGCGCCGCAGCACGCTGGAGGACGTGTTCCTGAGGCTCACCGGCAGGCGGCTGGAGGACGGATGACCGCCGCCCCGGCTCTGCGGATCCGTCGGTCGCAGCAGGACCCCGCGCTAGCCGGGCCCTCGCAGATGGCGATCCGGGCGTTCCAATCCTGGCTGGTGAACTACCGGCGCACCTGGCGGGGCACGATCTACTCCAGCGTCCTGATGCCCGTGGTCTACCTGGGCGCCATGGGCCTGGGCCTGGGCACGCTGGTAAATCAGCACGGCACCGCCGGGCTCGGGGGAGTCAGCTACCTGGTCTTCCTCGCGCCAGGGCTGATGGCCGCCACGGCGATGCAGACGGCCGTCGGTGAGTCGCTGTACCCGGTGTTCTCCGCGGTGAAATGGCAGCGGACTTATCAGGCTGCTGCCGCTACCCCGCTGAAGCCCGGCGACATTTTCCGCGGCCACCTGCTGTTCACCACGATGCGGTTGGCCATGAACATGGTCGTCTTCCTGGCCATCATGTCCGTGTTCGGCGCGGTCAAGTCGGCCTGGGTGGTGGCTGCCGTTCCGGTCGCGGTCCTGACCGGGCTCGCGTTCGCCACGCCGCTGGACGCGTTCGCCATCAGCCGGAAGAACAACGACCAGTCGTTCAACGTTATCTTCAGGTTCGGCATGATCCCGCTCTTCCTGTTCTCCGGCACGTTCTTTCCGGTGACGCAGCTGCCAGGCTGGATCCGGCCGGTCGCGTACGCGACGCCGCTCTGGCACGGTGTTGCGCTCTGCCGCGCGCTGAGCCTCGGAAGCGCGGACCTGGTCGGTTCGCTCGGTCACATCGCGTATCTGACGGCCGTCGCGATCCTTGGCCTGATTGCGGGAGAGCGTGCGTACCGGCGGAGGCTGCATGTCTGAGCAGTCGCTGTCCGGGCAGGCAGTGCGGCAGCTGCCGTTGCGCATACTTCCCGCGCCCCTGCTGCTGGCCCGGCGCGCTGGTCTTGGCGGGCGCGGCAGCGCTCGCCTGATCGAGCGGCATGCGCGGGCGTACCGGCACACCTGGCTGGTCCTGGCGTCCGGCTTCTTCGAGCCGCTGTTCTACCTGCTCTCGATCGGCGTCGGCATCGGCGAGCTAGTCGGTAAGGTCACCTTCGCCGGGCACTCTGTGGGCTTTACCAGCTTCGTGGCGCCCGCGCTGCTGGCAACATCCGCCATGAACGGGGCAATCTTCGACTCGACTTTCAACATCTTCTTCCGCCTCAAGTACGCCAAGCTCTACGACGCGGCGCTGGCAACGCCCATGGGCGCTGGCGACGTGGCGCTTGGCGAGGTCGGCTGGGCGCTGATCCGGGGCGGCCTCTACGCGTGCGCGTTCATGGTCATCATGCTGGCCATGGGCCTGGTGCACTCCGTCTGGGCCGTGCTCGATATCCCGGTCGCGCTGCTGATCGGCTTCGCGTTCGCGGGTGCCGGGATGGCAGCGACTACGTTCATCCGCAGCTGGCAGGACTTTGAGTACGTGACGCTGACGACACTGCCGATGTTCCTGTTCTCTGCGACGTTCTACCCGCTGAGCGTTTATCCGCGGCCGATCCAGCTGGTGGTCGACTGTACCCCGCTGTACCAGGGCATCGCGTTGCTGCGCGGCCTGAACCTCGGCGTCGTCGGCCCGGGACTGCTCTGGCACGTGCTGTACCTGACCGTCATGGCCACCGTCGGTCTGGCGGTAGCCGGCCGCCGGATCGGCAAGCTGCTGCTGAGGTAGGCGGCTAGCGCAGAATCTACGCCGTGATGGCCGACGCAAAACGCAAGCCGATGGGTTGAGTCAGCGGCTAGCGCAGAATCTACGCCGTGATGGCCGGCGCAAAACGGAAGCCGATGCTGAGCCTGCGGAGCACGGACTTCAGCCACCAGGCCGAGGCCGTGATTCCGACCGCGATGAGCACGACAGTGGTGGCTGCCCAGACCGGCACGTAGCTGGCGAGCGGGATGGTGGCCAGCAGCACCCCCAGGCTGACGGCCAGCAGCAGGAACACGCCGGCCCACAATACGGTCACATGCTGGAAGAAGCGGTGCAGGCGCGGCTGGTGGATGGCCGGGCAGTGCAGCCCGATCACCTCGGCGGCCAGTCGGGCGGCGATCGGGCTGCGCCCGCGCGCGGTGCGGGCGAACAGGATGCACAGGGCGAGGTTCGCTACCGGGAAGTGCACCAAGAAGATCAGCAAGTTCCCGGTCGCGATCGCAGCCACAGTCTGGACGGTCAGCACGGCTATCGAGATCATCACCAGGCTGGGAACAGACCCGGTGAGGAGCTTGCGGGCGATGGCCGTCACCCAGATCGTGGCAAGCATCGCCCACAGGCCGGCATCGCGTCCGGCTAGCCCCGCGGCCACGGCATAACCGCCGACCGGAAGCCCGAACGATTCGGCCGCGTTCCAGCCGATAGTTCGCGCCAGTTGAATCGGCCGGGGCAGTTCGAGGCACTCTGACATTCCTGCAGCCCGGCGCGATCGCTCGCCTGCCGTGATGGTTGCGGTTCCGTCACGGTGCGGCTCGGCGGCGGGCTGGGGCATCGACAGGGAGTTCCTTCCGGTCCGGGCCTTTTCGCTGGCCCGTCGGCGGCGGTGGCGGCAGAGTCTGCGCAGGTGTTCAGGGTATTGTCGCCGGCAGTGTGGACTTGGCCAAACTTCCAATTCTTTGCGAAGTTTGCCCTGGGGCTACCGAATCCCGCGGCGGATGGCGAGGGTGGCGGCGGCCACACAGCAGACGTCGAAGGCGAGCAGCGCGCCGACCGTGCCGGCCAGCGGCTCTGCCTGCCAGCCGGTCATGATCATCTCCCGCAGCGCGTCGACCGCGTACGTCATCGGATTCAGCCGGGCGATCGCGCGCATCCAGCCGGGCATCAGTGCCAGCGGCACCAGCGCGGTGCTCGCGAAGGTAAGCGGCAGGCTGGCGAAGCCGGTGATCGGGAAGAACTGAGAGTGGCTGCGCAGCGAGAACGCGAGTGCCACCGACAGCGCGGTGATCCCTGCGCCGAACAGCGCCCCGATCGCCAGGCACACCGCGATGCCGCCGATGCCGGACGCGTAACGCACGCCCATAATCCACGCCGCCACCAGGACAATCAGGCCCTGCGCGCCGGTGAGCGCGGTCAGGTACGCGAACCTGCTGGTGACCAGGGACACGCGACTGGCAGGCGCGGCGAGCATCCGGACCAGGAAGCCGGACTCGCGGTCGAACAGCAACTCCACGCCCCCGGTCAGGCAGGCGTTGAACGTGGTCATCACTACCGCGCCTGCGGTCATGAACCGCAGGTAGTCTCCGCCGGGCACCGTCATCTTCGTGAACAGATGCCCGAACAGCACCAGCCACACCATCGGTTGTGCCAGCAATGCCAGCATCGCGAGCGGCTCGCGGCGCAGCCGCGCTAGCCACCGGCCGAACAACACCCGGTGCTCGCGCCACAGGTTTGTCGCGGTCACGCGGCGAGCTCCTGCCCGGTCACGGCCAGGAACGCGTCGTCGAGGGTGCTTGCCTGATAGCTGGTCTTGAGTTCGCCTGGGGTTCCGGTCGCCTGTATCCGGCCGCGGTCAATGATCGCCACCCGGTCGCACAGCGAGTCTGCCTCATCCAGGTAGTGGGTGGTCAGCACGATCGTCGTGCCTTCCCGGCTGATCTGACGGACGTAAGCCCACAGGTCTCGCCGCGCGCCGATGTCCAGGCCGACCGTCGGCTCGTCCAGGAACAGCACGGCTGGCACGTTTACCAGGCTCATCGCCAGCTCGAGCTTGCGCCGCGTGCCGCCAGACAGCTCCCTCGCCACTTCGGCAGAGTGCCCGGCCAGGCCGGCCACTTCCAGGAGCTGGGCGGCCCGGCGACGCGCGGCGGCCGGCGCGAGGTGGTACATGCCGCCCATGAAGGTCATGTTCTCCATCACCGTCAGCAGCGGGTCGACCGCGCGTTCCTGCGGCACCCAGCCCACCTGCTCGCGCACCGGCACCGGGGCGGATGTCACGTCGTGGCCAGCTACCCTCGCCGTCCCGGCGGTCGGCTTGAGGAGGGTGAGCAAGATGCGCATGGTGGTGGTCTTGCCGGCGCCATTCGGCCCGAGCAGTCCGAAGATCTCACCGCGCGTGACATCGAATGTGGCCTCGTCCAGCGCTCGCGTCGCGCCGAAGTCCTTCCGCAGGCCGATCACTTCCACCGCGGCGTCAGCGCTGGAGGTCATAGTCGTTCTCGTTGACCTGGATGAGCAGGCCCTCCGGATCCCGGATGGTGAACGAGCGGCCGAACGCCTCGTCTACTATCTCGGTGGCCAGGTCATAGCCACTGCGACGCAGCCTGTCCACCACCTGCTCAAGGGGTTCGTCGGCCTGGAACGACAGCGATACTTCGCTGTCGCGCTCCTCATCCCAGCGATGCAGAGCCAGGTTTGCCCCCGGCCTGGACCCGGCGAGCTCCGTCCAGACCGACGGTCCGCCGCTGCGCGGTGTGCGGCTGGCGAACTCAAGCGTGAGCCCGAGCGTCTGATAGAAGCGCCGCGCGCTTTCCACATCGCGCACGTACCTGATCGCCATCACCCTCATGACTCCTCCTGCGGCACCCGTTGTGTCGTGACTGTTGCCAGGTACTGCCGCAGCGCATGCTCGACCAGCTTGGACAGCGAGATGTTCTCATCGATGGCCGCGTGCTTGACCGCCCTGACGAGGTCCGGCGGCAGGTACACATTGAACTGCTGACTCGCTACCATACAAGGATGCTAGCATTCTAAGAACCTAGTCGCAGTCTTGCCGTTAGCCTGCACCTGACGACAAGCGACCGGGCCGCCTGAGTGCCACGATGTGAGCATGATCGGCCGACTGCACCACGCCGCATTCGACTGTCCGGACCCGGCTGCGCTGTCTGACTTCTACTCGAAGCTCCTCGGCTGGCCGGTGACCTACCGCACCCCGGACTGGGTCGTCGTGGCGGCAGACGAGACCTCGTCCGGGCTCGCGTTCCAGCTGGCCCCGGACCACCAGCCGCCGACGTGGCCTGATCCAGCCGTGCCGCAACAGGTGCACTTCGACATCATGGTCGAGGATCCGGAGGCGGCCGGCCCGTTAGTGCTTGCGCTGGGGGCAACGCGGCTCTCCGGTGACGTCTACGCCGACCCCGCCGGGCATCCGTTCTGCCTTATCAAGCGCCCGCGATGGGCGCCCGCTCTTCCTGAGCGTTAGGCCTATGCCGCTGAATGTGCGCGAGCCTCAGGCATCCTGGTCGTCCTCACCTTTGGTAACGGCCGCGTCGCCGGTTGTAGCCAAGTCGCCCAACGGCACTTGCTGCCCGCGTCCGCTCAGCGTGCTGATCGATGCCATCAAGCCGGTGTCGATGTCGCTGACAAGCTCCCAGGCGCGGGAGATGCCGAGAATCAGCGAGGCAGCCAGCGCGTAGCCGATCGCGTCCGGCGGAGTGCTGATCGGCTCGGTGAGGGCAACGATGCCAGCGATCAGCTCGGTACCGAAGATCAGCAGCAAGAGAGTTATCAGGCCAACCTGCGCGCGCTTCTGGGTCGGTGTTGCTGAACTAGTCAGGACGGAGCGCATCGCAGCCGCGGTGAATGCGACGCCGATAACACCCAGCACAACCGACGGGTAGCCGACGTTCGTGCCGGGCACGAGACTGAAAAGCGACACCGCGAGAGCGTTGCTGAAAGCCAGCAGGGCGGCAGCAGCCCGGATCTGCCGGATGCCCCGCGGACCGAGGTCACGCTCCCGGCGCGGTGCCACCGACAGCGCGACGAACAGAAGTCCGGTCAGCGCGCCGGCCGAGCTCGCGATTGCCACGAGCATGTCGCGGTAGTCCCCTGGAATCACCGCGCCAACATATCCCGACTGTCATGCCGCACACAGG
>Ga0335072_10006396_pt1 | contig 17222 bp, 16 predicted proteins | sample Lox_Sample_21_FD_206725 | JGI IMG/M metagenome (GOLD analysis project Ga0335072, IMG submission 206725) | Soil microbial communities from Loxahatchee National Wildlife Refuge, Florida, United States - Lox_Sample_2.1 | ecosystem: Environmental > Terrestrial > Soil > Wetlands | place: USA...
CCGCCCGTCTTCGCCTATCTCGGCCAGGAGTGCATCGGTATAGGTCGACCGCAATTTTTCGACCTCGCGGTAACGCAGGATGGCCGGGACGATCGGGTGCTCGTCCCTCAGCTTTTCGAGCGCCTGATTGTCGGTCGAAGGACCGGTCTTGGTCTTTTTGACCGGGGTGAGACCGAGTTTGCCGTAAAGCACTTCCCGCAGCTGCGGTACCGAATTGACCAGGAACTGAGCTCCCGCGAGCTCATGGACGCGGCGTTCGAGCTCGCGCGCTTCGTCGGCGAGGACGCGGGCGAGACGCCCCAGCTCGGCGGCGTCGACGCGGACGCCGATCAGCTCCATGCGCGCAAGGACGCGGACGAGCGGCCGTTCGACCTCGTCGTAGAGGCGCGACATGCCTCTCGACTCGAGCGCTTTGGACAGGGGAGCCACCAGGTTGGCGACAGCCGCCGCCCTTTCGGCGGCGCTCAGCGCGGGATCGGCTTCACCCGAGAGGTCGAGCTGCCCGGCAGGAGTTGTCCCCGCAGGAGCCAGAGCGATGCCCGCGTACCGTGCGGCGAGGTCCTCGAGGAGGTACTTGTCACCGGCGGGGTCTACAAGGTAGGCAGCGATGGCAGTATCGAGCTGGACATTGGAAAAATCGATGCCCGCGCCGGCGAGGCTGCGCACGAGCGCCTTGGCGTCGTGCGCCGATACCTCGGCGCCACCGCCGCTGCCCAACAGGTCCGAAAGCGCATTTTGGGCCCTCTTGTCGGCGAGGACCGCCGGGCCCAACCACCAAGCGGTGGCGCCCCGCCCGGCAGCGCCGGCCGCTTCGGCGGCGTCGCTGGCGTCGGCTGCCCCCGGCGTCCCGGGCGTTGTCGGCAACGGGGAAAAGGCAAGCCCTTCCAATGTGGACCGCCCTTCGGCACCCTGCCAAGCGCCCGCCATCGCCAACGCAGTCCCGGCCGCCACCCAACTGCGGGCTAGGTCCGCCACGGCGGCGGCACTGTCGACCCGCTCGAGCGAAACGACGAGCTGCTCGCCAGGGGCTGCAGGGGCCGTGGCGACGTCAGCCTGCCCTTTGCCCGTGTTTTCGACCAGGCGCTCCCACAAGGTCCTGAACTCGAGGAACTCGAACAGCCTCCTCAGTTCGGCGACATCCCAGCCGCCGAACGCCGCCTCGTCCGGGTCGACGGTAACCGGCAGGTCGCGCACGAGCGGCGTGGCGCTCGCATTGCTGTGGACGAGCGCCTCGGCAGCTGTGAGGCTTTCCCGCAGGCGCGGGGTCAGCTCGTCGAGGTGCCCGTAAAGGTTTTCAATAGAGCCGTAGGTTGTTATCAGCTTGGCGGCCGTCTTGTCTCCCACGCCGGGCACGCCGGGAAGGTTGTCTGAAGGGTCGCCCCGCAGTGCGGCAAATTCCGGGTACTGCTTGGGCGTCACCCCGGTGCGCGCGACGATGCCGGCTTCGTCGTAAAGGACGTAGTCGGACACCCCCCGGCGGTTGTACAAAACCCTGATGTGGGGGTCTTCGACGAGCTGGTAAGTGTCCCGGTCACCGGTGACGACTATCACGTCGTCACCTTCGGCTGCCGCTTTTGTGGCGAGCGTGGCGAGGGCGTCGTCGGCCTCGAAGCCGGGTACTTCCACTATCGGGATGCGCATCGTTTCGACGAGCTTGCGGACCAGGCCCATCTGCTGGCGCAGGATGTCGGGAGCTTCGGAACGGGTCGCCTTGTAGCCGCTCACCAGGTCGTGCCGGAAAGTGCGCTCGGGACGGTCGAACGCCACGACCAACCGGTCCGGCTTGTGGTCCTTGACCAGGTTGACGAGCATCGAGGTGAAGCCGTAGACGGCGTTGGTCACTTGTCCCGACGCCGTTGCAAGGTCCGCCGGCAGGGCGAAGAAGGCGCGGTAGGTAAGCGAATTGCCGTCGAGCAACATGAGACGCGCCATACCTAGAGTCTGCCACCCATCAGAGCGCCCCCGGCGGGCCGGGGCGACAGTACCAACCAGGGCGATTGGGCCGTTGGTCCCTGGCCCGGGAGCCTTCGGGCCCCGGGAAGCCCGAGGTAGCCGGCCATATGCTCACGAACATGGCTCTCAACGGGGACCGCCCAGGCGCACACCCTCCGATCGAACAGTACCTCGAGGCGATATTCAACCTCGAGGACGAGGGTAACCAAGTGATCCAGGCACGCCTGGCCGAACGGGTCGGCCACTCCGCCCCGACCGTTTCCGAAATGGTGCACCGTTTGAGGGCCGCAGGTTTCATCGAGCTGCACGGACGCGCGCTGAGCCTTACGCCTCCGGGCCGCGAGGTGGCAACCAGCGTGATCCGCAAGCACCGCTTGGCCGAGCGGCTCTTGACCGACGTGATCGGGCTCGAATGGCACAAGGTCCATGCCGAGGCAGACCGCTGGGAACACGTCATCTCAGATGAAGTCGAAGTCCGCCTCGCCGAGGTCCTGGGCAACCCGACGACGTGCCCGCACGGCAACTTCATACCGGGGTCCGGCGGTGGGCCGGAGCCGGCAACGGCCCTGGCAGAGGCAGAGATAGGTCAGCGCGCCCGGCTCGTGCGCATCTCGGCGGCTCTCGAGCTCGACCCGGACGCGCTCTTGTACCTGGAGCACAACGGCTTCGTGCCGGGGTGCGAAGCAACCGTGGCGGCAAAAGGCCCGGACGGCAGCATCGTGCTGGATACAGGCCAGACAAGCATCGTCCTTGGCGAACACCTCGCCAAGCTGCTCTACGCCGCGCCCGTGGACGACTGCGAAAGCGACCCTGGCCCCGGATCAAAGGCGAGGCCGCTACAACTGTTGCGCTGAACCTGAAGCGGCTGGGCAAGCCCGCTTGCCGGCTACTCGGGCCTGAGCTCTCCCGAAAGCACCTTGTCGGCGATCTCCTTCATGGTGACGCGCTGGTCCATGGCGCGGCGCTGGATCCAGCGGAAGGCGTCGTTTTCTTTCATGTCCAGCTCGTCCATCAGCACGCCCTTGGCGCGCTCGACCACTTTGTGAGCGTTGAGGCGCTCCTCGAGGTCCTTGTTTTCCGCCTCGAGCGCCTTCATCTCCTCGAACCGCCCGAGCGCCAGTTCCATCGCCGGAACGAGGTCGTTGCGCTGGAACGGCTTCACCAGGTAGGCGAGGGCGCCGGCCTCGCGCGCCCGGTCCACCAGCTCCCGCTGAGAAAACGCCGTCAAGATCAGGACGGCTGCAAGGCGCTCGGCAGTGATGGCTTGCGCAGCGCTGAGGCCGTCCTCACCCGGCATCTTGATGTCCAGGATCGCGAGGTCAGGTTTGTGGTCGCGGACGAGTTGGACAACCTCGTCGCCGCGACCAGTCTCGCCAACGACCTGGTAACCCTCCTCTTCCAGGGTCTCCCTCAGGTCAAGGCGTATGAGAGCCTCGTCCTCTGCTATCACGACTCTTGCGCCCACGGCCGAAAGACTAGTGGACTGCCTACGGGGGCCGAGCTGGGTAAATCCCCCAACCGTCCCGCCTCGGCGAGCTCCCTCCGGCACCGGTTGGGCGCTCAGGCGCTATGGGCCACCTGAGGGGAGAAGCTTGTCGAGCAACTCGTCGAGCTCGGACTCGAGCCGGCCGACCTGGGCGGCAAGCGTGTCACGGGCCGCCGCCATCGCATCGGCGTGCCGTTGGGCCTCTTGGCTCTCTTTCGCCGCCAGGGGGGTTTCCGACACGAGCGACCGGATGCGGGCGTCATCGGCGGCGTCGGCAAGCGCGCTCAGTTGTTCGTCCGCGACTGCTAGCTCCTCACGTGCCTTGCGGAGCCGCTTGGAGACGTCCAAAAGGCGCCGTTCCACGAGGTGCTGAGCCATCTGCCCAGGTTAGCGGAGCCTTCGTGCGCAAGTTCCGAGCCTCCGTTCAGCACCTTCTCAGGCGCGCGAGGCACACTGGGATGCGGTGACAACGTGCGAGTCCTAGTCGTCGACGACGAGCCGGCTGTACGGCAGGCACTCGAGCGCGCCCTTCGTTTCGAGGGGTACACGGCAGAGCTTGCTGAAGACGGCATGGCGGGCCTCGCCGCCCACGCAGAGCGACCGGCTGACGCGATCGTGCTCGACATTGCGATGCCGCGTCTTGACGGTCTGGAAATGTGCAGGCGGCTGCGCACTGCCGGCGACCGGACCCCTGTGCTCATGCTGACGGCCAGGTCATCGGTCAACGAGCGCGTCGACGGGTTGGACGCCGGAGCGGACGACTACCTGGTCAAGCCGTTCGCACTCGAGGAATTGCTCGCTCGCCTGCGGGCGCTCATGCGCCGGACGGCTCCCACGGCCGAAAACGAGGTGCTCAAGTTTGCTGACCTGTCGCTCGACCCGGGCACGAGGGAGGTGAGGCGAGGCTCGCGCCTGATCGAACTGACCCGAACGGAGTTCTTGTTGCTCGAACTGTTCTTGCGCAACCCGAAGCAGGTCCTGCCGAGGGAGGTCATATTCGACCGGGTGTGGGGGTATGACTTCGGCCTCAACTCCAACAGCCTCGAGGTCTACATCGGCTACCTCAGGCGCAAGACCGAAGCCGAGAACGAAGCCAGGTTGATCCACACCGTGCGCGGTGTCGGTTACGTCATGCGGTTACCGGCCGAAATGAGGGGGTGAAAGGCAGCTCGCCGACGACCGTGGCGCTGAACTGGACCTCCCATTACAGGCGGCGTAACGAGGGCGCGACGCGCATTGCGGCGCCTCCTTGGCCCCCCGATCCCCTCGCCACCGACCCCCTCGCCCCCGGCGGAGCCGCCCCAGCCTCCCTGAGCGCCGCGGCCTCCCCGAGCGCCCCAGCCTCCCTGAGCGCCCCGGCCTCCCCGGCCGCGCCGGGCCTGCCCGCCACCGCCCCTTCGCATGCACCGTTTGTGACGGCCACGGAAAACCCCTGGACCGATGAACCGATGGCGCCGGACGGCCAACCGGAGACGACGCCAGGCGGGGCGGCGCTCTCATGGCCCCGGCCTGAGAGCCGGGGGCGTTCGGGCGACCACTGGATCCGCCGCATCAGCTTCCGGAGCCGGATCACCGTCCTGGTCGCCGCCGCCGTCGGCGTCGCCGTCGCCCTTGCGGCCCTGGCCTCCTACATAGCGGTCAGCCGGCAGCTCGAAGGCCAGGCCAACAACCAGCTCCAATCCGCCATCAACTACCTCGAGGACCACGGGGCGGGAGGCCTGCCCGGGCTCGCCCAGCACACCGGTGACAAGGTGCAGGTCTTCGGCGTGAACGGGCCGGTCGAGTCGATAGAGTACGTCCAGGACCCCACCGGGAGCGGCTTCTACGCCCTGACCCAGTCCAGCGTCTTCAACCTGACGCCGTCGGCGAAGCGGGTGCTCACCTCCGCCAGCCACGACATCTACGAGCAGACCCTCACGGGCAAGGACGGCAAGACCTACCTCGTGGCGACAGTGCCGATACTGGCGGGGCAGCTGGCAGTCCAGATCGGGTACCCGACGACCAACATGGACAACACGCTCGCCTACCTGCGGCTCATCTTGATCCTTGTCGCCCTCTGCGGCGTCGGGTTGGCAGCGACCCTCGGTTGGGCAGTCGGCAAGGCGGGCATGCGCCCCGTCGAGGACCTCACCCTGGCGGCAGAGCACGTAGCACAGACCCAGGACCTGACGGCCAACATCGACGATGTGGGCAATGACGAGCTCGGACGGCTGGCCGCGAGCTTCAACTCGATGCTGACCGCCCTCGCGTCCTCCCGGCAACAGCAAGCGCAGCTCGTGAGCGACGCCGGCCACGAGCTGCGGACACCGCTCACGAGCCTGCGGACCAACATCGAGGTCCTCATGCGCGCCAAGGATCTCCCGGCGGCGGACCGTGACGAGCTCCTGGCGGACGTTCACGCCCAGCTCCAGGAACTGGGCAATCTTGTAGGAGACCTCGTCGACCTTGCTCGCGACGACGAGCGGCAGGTGGCGCCTCCCGAACCGGTCGCCTTCGACCAGATCGTGCGGAGGGCAGTCGACAGGGCCCAGCGCCGCGCCATGTCGGTCCATTTCGACGTGTCGATGGAACCGGCCGAGGTGGTGGCCCAGCCGGCGCTGCTCGAACGGGCAGTAATGAACGTGCTCGACAATGCCGCCAAATGGAGCCCCCGGGACGGCCACGTCAACGTCGACGTGAGGACCGACGGCGCACTACGCATGACGGTCACGGACCAGGGGCCTGGGATCGCCCCCGAGGATCTCCCCCATATATTCGACCGTTTTTACCGGGCCCAATCGGCTCGCTCGATGCCAGGGTCAGGCCTTGGCCTCGCGATCGTAAAGCGCGTCATCAGCTCTCATGGGGGGAGGATCGACGTCGGCCCCGGCCCGCAGGGCGGTACTCGGGTCGAGATCGTCCTACCGCTCGACCGGGACGTGACCGCCGGGACGCTGTAGCTCGCGGCTGGTCAGGGCCTGGTCAGGTCACCCGGTCCGGCGAGGCCCAACCTGAGCCGGTCCTCGGGGGTGTCGACGTCGGCAAAATCACCGGCGACAACCCCGGAGGGCCAGAAGTCCTCGGTGAAGTGCACGAAGCTTGCCTTCGAAAGCAATGCTTTCATGGCCCGCGCGCCGGTGGCAGCCAGCTCAGCCCCGAGCGCCAGGTCGGCGGCCGCCCAACGGGCGCAGAGGGGCTGCGGCCTACCGTTCGGGCAAGGTACGACCGAGGAACTTCCCGGGAAATCGGCCAGGGCCCGCAAGATCCGGCCCGTAACGAAAGGCATGTCGCAGGCGACGACCAGCACCGGCCCTTCGTGCCCGAGCCGCCCGAGAGCGCTGACGCCCGCACAGACGGCTAGGAGAGGCCCGGCGCCCCTCGGTTCCTCCTGGACGGGGCGGAGGCCGGAAAACCCGGGCCCGACCTCTATTACCGGTGACGCCACACCCGCCAGTGCCGCTGCCAGCCGGGTAGCGTTGGGGGCGCCGCCCACAGGTAGCAGCGCCTTGTCGAAACCCATCCGGCTCGAACGCCCCCCGGTGAGCAGTAGCCCGGCGACAGGACCGCACATAGCTGCGCTCAGCGCAACGAACGCCAGTAGATGAGGGCGTCACGGCCGGGGCCGGCTCCTTGGGGGACCCTGCCGATCTCCCTCCAGCCAAGCTCCTCGTAAAGCGAGCGCGCCGGGTTGTCCGCGAACACGAAGTTGAACTGCAAAGCGTCGTAGCCGGCAACCGAAGCGCGCGGGACTGAGTCCTCGACGAGCGCCCGGCCGATGCCGAGCCCTCGCAAGCCACGAGCCACCACATAGCCCGCATTGGCAATGTGGGCACCGAGGCCCGGCTGGTTGGGTTTCAGGTAGTACGCGCCCGCCAGTTGCCCTTCCCGGAGCGCCCCCACGACGACCGTCACCGGCCGCACCCACGTCTCTTCGAAGACGGCCCGGGTGAGGGGAGGAAGCTGAGGGAAACCCTCGTAGCGGGCAACGATGTCTGTGAACAGCCAAAAGAGCTCCTCCAGCCGAGCCGGTAAGAGCGGGCCGACCTCGAGCTGCGACCCGTCGGAAGCCTTTAGCCACGTCGTCTCGGTAATGTCCTGCACCCTGTTCAAAACTACAGGTCAACCCTCCCCGCTCTCTACGCCGTCGCCGGGCGCTAACCTGCGGCACATGAAACCCGCACGGCAAAGGGCTGGCCGACGCGTACGCGGCGCGGCCTTTCCGGACGAGCAAACGAAGCCGTGACGCCTTTTTACGTAGCAGGGGGGCTGCTCGTGGTGGCTCAGGCGCTCGGTATATACGCCCTCGTCACTCGAAAAGCCGACTTCATCTTTGCTCTCATCATGCTCGTGCTGGTTGTCGGAGCTGTCGTCTCGGGTGCCGACGGCGCCTATAGCCAGTTGCATTGACAGGCCATGGATAAGCGGCCCATCGGGTTCACCCCCAGGCATCGCCCTGCCAGGCGTTCTTTGTCGTGGCTAATGGCTGCCTGCCTGGCGCCCGTCGGCCTTTTTTGCCCGCCAGGCGCGGCCGGGGCGGTGCCGGTCCCCCTCCCGCTCGCCGCCTCGCAGGCAGCCTCGCCAGCAGTCCCGCCAGCCGAATGCGGCGCCAACAAGGCTGCAGGGACGGTCAAGTTCGTGTCGCCGTTCGGGTACGACGCGTCGGCGGGGATAATCGACGTCTACGCCGCGAAAAAGCTCGGCTATTTCAAGGATCTCTGCCTCGACGTCGATTTCATCGACGCGCCGCCGGGAGAGAGCCTCCCCCTCGTCTCAGCGGGTACCGCTCAGGTGACAGGCGAGGGCAGCGCAGCCGACACTCTCGTCGCTCAGGCAAATGGGGCCAACTTCGTTGGGGTTTCGACCTTCGGTGACATTTCGGATTACGTCTTGCTGACCCGGGCGGGGATAACCAACCTCAAACAACTCCAGGGCAAGGTGCTCGGGTACCACGCCGTCCTCCCGGTCGTCCTCGACGAGATGCTCGTCAAGGCGGGCGTCGACCTGTCCAAGGTCACGCTCGTGAACGACACGACCTACAACCCGTTGCTCCTTATCACCGGCCGTTACGATGCTCTCCAGGCCTACGAGTCCAACGAACCGATCACGCTGCGGGACGCGCACGAGCCTTTCACCATGTGGACTCCCGCACAGTTCGGTGTGTCGGGCACCTTCAACGTCCAGGTAGTCAACCGTGTTTTCCTCTCCGCCCACCGCCAGGCGGTGGCAGATTTCCTGCGTGCCGAACTGAAGGCGTTCAACTACTGCGTCAACAATGCAGCAGTGTGCGTCGGTTTTCTTGCCAAGGCGTCGGCGACATTGTTCGACGTTGGGCACGCTGAGCAGGAATGGCGCATCGAGAGCGCTCTGGCCGAGCAGCACCACTTACCCGGGCAAGGTACCGGCGTCCAGTCGGCCGCAGAATGGCAACCTGAAGCTGCCGCCGTTTTGAAGTACCACCTCGTCTCCAAACCGGTCGACCTGGCGCGCGACGAGGACACCTCGATCGCCGCCTCGCTCTACCACGGGACGGCTCTCATCTGGCCGTAGGGCTGTTTTAAAACGGCCACCTTCAAGGCCGCGCAAAACCGGACGGGTGCCAAAAGAGCACCCTTCGCTCGAGCAGCACAACGGCGAGAGTAAAGAGGAGGCCGAGCGCCGAAAGGCAGAAGATGCCGGCATAAACCTGCGAGAGCTCCACCTGCTGGTCGGCCAGGTAGATCAGTGAGCCAAGCCCATTGTTGCTGCCGGCGGTCGAAAACTCTGCCACGACGGCGCCGATCAGCGACAGCGGGAAGCAGATGCGGGCGGCGGCAAACAGGAACGGGAGGCTCGACGGGATCCGGAGGCGCATGAGGACCTCGGTCCTCGAAGCGGCCAGGGTAGAGAAATACCTCAGGGCTTCCGGGTCAACTGAGCGCAACCCGGCTAAAGAGTTGACAAGTAAAGGGAAAAAGACGATTATCCCCGTCACCACGTACCGGGGAGCGAGCCCAAAGCCAAGTGCCGTGGCGAGGCCCGGCGCAAGGGCCACGACGGGGGTCACGTTTACCACCACGGCCAGAGGCATCACGGCTCTTTCGACAACTTTGGAGTGGCTCATTGCCACCGCAAGGCAAAACGCCACTGCCAGGCTCGCCGCAAGCCCGACGCCGGTCTCCTGAAGAGTAGCCGCCGCGGCATCCGCGAACTCCCTGGGGTGCCCGGCAAGCTGGTGCCAGACTGCGCCCAGATGAGGGAGCAGGAACTTGTTGCGAAGGGCGATCAGCTGCCAGCCGAGCGCCAGGACCGCCAGGAGTACGACCGGGGGCAGCACCCTGGCGACCAGGCCCCACCCAACACGTCGCCTGGACAGCCCCATTTCGGGCGGCGCGCCGTCAGTCACCGTCGGTCACTGTTTCCCACTGCCTGCCGGCTCTTCTTCGGTCACCGCGAGGAGCGCCAACCGGATCTGTCTTTCAATTTCCCGGAATTCGGCAGTGACTTCAATGAGGTTCCCCCTGGGGCGCGCGAGGGTGACCTCGATCACGGTGGCCACCCTCCCGGGGGAATGCGTCATAACGACGACGTCGTCGGAGAGCAGTACCGCCTCGGGCACGGAGTGGCTCACGAACAGCACTGTTGACTGTTTGGACTGCCAGAGCGCTATCAACTCGCGCCTGAGCACCTCGCTCGTGAGCTCGTCGAGTGCCGAGAACGGCTCGTCCATCAGGAGGAGCGCCGGTTCGTGCACGAAGGCCCTGGCGATCGCCACCCGCTGGCGCATACCTCCCGAGAGTTCCGAGGGGTACCGGCTGAGCACAGGCCCGAGGCCGAGCGCTCGCAACACGTCCTCGGGGTCGCGGGCCGGTACGGCCCCCGCCGCACGGTTCAGCTCGAGCGGGAGCCGGGCGTTTTCGAGGACGGTTCGCCAGGGAAGGAGGGCGAGCGACTGGGGGACATAGCCGATCGCCTTGTTGCGGCGCGAAGCGGCGACGCTATCGCCGAAAATCGAGATCTCACCCTGGTCAGGGCGGTCGACTCCGGCGATCATGTGGAGCAAAGTCGACTTGCCGCACCCGCTCGGCCCGATGAGGGTTACGAAGCGGCCGCGGGGGACCTCGAGGTCGATCCCTTCCAGGGCTTGTGTGCGGCCGCGGTCGGAGCGGTAGGCCTTCGATACCGCAGATATGACGAGGCCAGGACCGGACGGCATAGTCATGTTTCCTAGCAGCCGTTGGGCGCCGGGCTCGAAGAAACGAGCGGACCACCGGCAACGCCAGCGCCGGGACTAGGCATTGCGCTGCCCAAACGGCTAACCTGGCGCCGTCGTGGCGTGCCGCCAGCCCTTACGGGCAGCTGGGGCGCTGCGGGTGACGAGGGGCGCCGCTTCTGCCCTCATCGGCCTCGCGGCAGCTGTCAGTGGTATTGGCGCGCTCGTAGGGCCGGCCGCCGCGGACCAGGTGGACAACGCCCGAACACAGGTAGAAGCCCTACAAGGCCAGGTCCTGACCATTGCTGGACAAGTCCATCACTGGACCGTCCGCTACCAGGCGGACGTTGGCGAGGCCACGGCTCTTCGCCGGGACGTCGCGGCGTCGCGCGCTTCGCTCGCCCTGACCGGCCGGCAGCTGGTTCGCACGACGTCGCTCCTCCAGCAGGAAGCCGTCCTCGCCTACACCAACGTCCTGCCTGGTTACGGGGACGTCGAGCAGTCCCGTGCCAGTGCCGTCGAGCAGCTGGAAGGGAATACCTACCAGGAGCTCGCCGTCGGCGAGATATCACGGACAATGAGCCAGTTCAAAAACGAGAAAGCCCTGGCGGGCGTCAGGACGGCTGCGTACCAACGTCAGCTGCAAGCAAGCCTTGTAGCCGTCCGAGCTGTTTACTCGGCCCGTAGCGCGGCCCTTTCGCGCGCGGCCACCCTCCAGGCCCTCCTCGACCAGGCCCAGGCCCGGCTCAGCCACCTCGAAGCCGTCCAGCGGGCGAGCACCGGTCTCCCCGTTGGCAACGGGATCGTGAAGGCTGTCGTGGACCAACTGAGCGCCGCCACGGCCCCGGCAGCAAGCCGGTCAGCCTCCTACGGCGCCGCCCTGCCGGACATGGCACCTCGCGTACCGAGCGCCGCCAAGAACCCATCAGCCGGTCCGCCGACGGTGACCTCGGCCACGAGCAGCACGACGGCGCCTCCAGGTACGACATCGAGAGCGCCGAAAGCGTCCGGCACCTCGAGAGCGCCGGCCACCCGGCCGTCCAGCGCCACGTCTGCCACGACGTCCGGGGCCACTACGTCCAGCGCCGCCTCCGCCCCGGCGTCCAGGGCCACGCCGCCCACGACCGCCCGAGCCGCCGCAGTCAAGGCCTCGACGAGCTCCACCAGCACCTCAAGCAGTACCACGACCACGACCACGACGACGACGACCACGACGACGGTCCCCCCGCCGGCTCCAGATCCCGACCCCCCGGCGACGACGGCCACCACCGCCCACCCGCCCCCTCTCGGGGGGCCCTGGTTCGAGCTCCGTGAATGCGAGTCGAGCGACGACTACCAGGCCGACACGGGTAACGGCTACTACGGGGCGTACCAGTTTTCCTGGCCGACGTGGTCCGATATGGGGTACCCGGGCAGGCCCGACCTCGAGCCTTACTGGATGCAGGACCAGGCGGCCGTACGCCTGGAGGCGGCCGAGGGCTGGGGCCAATGGCCCGCCTGCAGCGCGGCCCTCGGGCTCTGACACCTCTTGGGCGCCTGACCCTTTATGGGTTGCTTGCGACCCCGATGGGTATGTGTCTCAGCAGTGCAACCTCCTAGCCGGACGGTGGGGCCGGCGCATACCAGGGGAGGCCCGCCGGGCCCGTCGGTCCCCGCGCTCCACTGGTGCGCTCTCGGCCTGTCGATTGGCTGCCTCGCGCTCGGGGCCGTCATGTTTGCCGCGGGCGAAGCCCTGCCAGCTGCGGGGGCCGTAGCGGCCGGAGCAGCCATGGCTCTCGCATTGGGCCATCCCCGGCCTGCGGGGGCGCAGCGTCGCCCGTGGTCGCCGTGGGTGCAGCGTCGCCCGTGGTCGCCGTGGGTGCGCGGTCGCCCGTCGCCGGCCAGCGAGGAGGCTCCTCCGGCCGTGAAGGCTCCTCCGGCCGTGAAGGCAACGCCTGCCCGTCCGTCGCGCCGTCGAGTCACCGGGCGGCCGATGCCGGGAGACCCCGACCTCTACCTCGACCTCGACGCCGTCGAAGTGGAAGCCGTTTATGTCCTCGGCTCCGAGCTCCTCACCCACCTGCGCGGTGGCATCGGCGAGCGGCGTGACCCGGTCACCGGCAGCCGGCGGCGCATCGAAACGAGCGACGTTTCGCTCACTTGGCGCTGCTCGGGGAGGCGTTCAGCCGACAAGCTGGCGGCGCAATTGAACGACTGGGAACAAAGGCGAGCGCCACTGCGCCTGCTGGCAGCTTGTGGCCGGTGCGCCTTGCTGATCGAAGACGAACGCAAGTGGTTGCTACTGCCCGAACTTCGCCTGGCGGCTTGACAGCTCCTTAGCCACGGTAAGGCTGATCAGCGGTAGGGGGTGAGCTCGGGCCCGGGCTGGTCCGCCACCGAGCTCGCCCGGCCGGTTACCCAGGCGAAAAGCTCCGCCGTTGGCCCGGCAAGCTCTACCGCGTCGCCGCTCCCCGCAACCCAATGCTGCCCGGTGTCGGTGGCCGAAAGGTAGACGGCCGTGCCTGCGGGAAGGCGCGACGGGAGCGCCAGCATGGCCCGGTCCATTTCCTCGGTGACCCAGGGGAGCGGCCAGTCTTGTGACGAATACGCGCAGCCGAGGTCTACATGGTGGATCTCGACCTCGCGGAGCCGCCCGACCACCGGCCCGGGACCGATCCTCACCTCACCACTGATGTGGACCGCGACTGCTTGCCATACCTCGTCCCGGGCAACCTCGAGAGCAGTGGCGGCTGCAGAACACGCCTTTCGCAGGCGCTCCTCCAGTTGCGACGCGGGCCGGCCCCGCCCCGACTGGATGTCCGCTTCGCGCGCCGGCGCGCCCCCGGGGTAAAACTCCGCCACCTCTCCCCTTCCGGCAGCCTCGACGACACGGCGCAAACCCTCGGCGTTGGCCGCCAGGTGGGTGATGACCATCGCGCGGTCCCACCCCGGCAGGAGGCTGGGCTCGGCGACCGCGACGTCGTCGAGTGCCGAAACTGTGACCAGCAATTTCGATGTCGCTACGTTGATCCGGGGCAGGTAGGGGCTCTCCACGAGGGACAAGATAGGAGACGCCGGGCGGGCCGCGACGAAGAGATCCTCAAAGGGATTTCGCGACGCTAAGCGCCCGGGGCAAGTCCCGCTGTTGGTTGGGCTATGGACCAGCAGGCGGCTTCTACGTCTCCGGCAGTGATGCGCGACTCCGCGGCAGCAGCCGTCCATGACACGAAGCCGACCCGTTGCAGGCGCAAGGGGTCGCCTCCGGCCTCGGCGCAGGCAATTGCCAACGCCTCCTCGTCGAACTCGACTCCCCGCTCGACCGCCGGTACGACGAGGGCCTCTCTTGCTTCGGCATCGTCGAACCCCTCGAGCTGGGCCGGCCACACCGTCCCGCTGAAATACCCGGCCCGCGCATAATGTGCGCCGAGCCGCGGCCCGCCGCTCAGCAGGAAGGCGACCGGCAGTCGATCCCGAGCCAAGCCCCTGGCGAGGTGGCCAACACATTCGGCTTCGGCGCTGCTCAGCAAATGGGCGTCATCGAGCGCGATCAACAAGCCGCGCGACATGCTCTGAGCGAAGCTGCCCAAGCTCTCCAGCAAACGTCTGAGGTCGGACCACGAGCCGTCGGCACCCGTCGCCGCGGGCAAGGTGGACGCGGCACCAGGCCACTTTGCGCGCACGGCCTCCAGGAGCCGGCCCGCAACCCGCCACAAGACCAGCTCCTTGGGCCGGCACCCGTGGAACGCCGTAACCCACGAAAGATCCTCGGATGCTCCCTGGGCAACGTGGCGCAGCAACGCCGTCTTGCCTGCGTGGCTTTCGGAGATCACGAGGCGGTGGAAGCGCGGGTCGGATGGGCCGGCCAGGTAGTTGGCGAGCGCCATTTGCAAGAGGCCGGCCGCGGAGAGGTCGTCATAGTCGGGCCTATCGACGAAGTGCGGCGGGGCCGCGCCCCGAAATGGCCGGTAAGGGGGGAACCGTCTCAACTTGGCTGGCCTTGCGTGCTACCGGTTGGCGCCAGGCCTGAGCGCGCCACGTTGAGCTCGCGGGCTCGGTCGTTGGCCGACCTGGTCGCTTGTTCCTCCGACTGCACCGAGCCCCACCCGCGCGTTTCGGAAAGGAGCGGGAGGCGGCTGAGAAAGGGAGGCACCCTGCCCCACAGCACGAGGGCGAACCCGGCCGGCAACGTCCTCACCTGGTCGGCTCTGAGGACGGGTTCGTTGTCCCAGCTCAGCGTCCGGGACTGTTCCCGGCGGCCCTGCCCCCCGCTCCCGCGGTGCGCCGACACTCGCCTCACCCGTCGCTGCCCACAAAGGCTCTCCAGGTCGCGCAGGTCGCCGGGCGAGGTGAGGCCGCCGAGCACCGCGGTTATCGAGGTGGCGTTACCCATGGTCTCCGCCCTGTGCGCGCCCCACCGGGTGACCGCCTGCGAAAACGACTGCATCGCGTAAACCAGCACGATGCCCCGCCCTCGTCCATCGGCCAGGAGGTCGGGCAGGCTCGGGAGGGGGGCGATGTTGGGCGCCTCGTCCAGCAGACCTAGGAGAGGGGGGTCGAGCCGCCGGGAAGGCATCCGGGCAGCTACACGTTCGGCGCAGTCGAACGCCTCGTCGGCCAGAGCCGTCACCAGGGGGGCGACGGCCCCGAGCCGCGAGGCCTTTCCCAGCAAGTACAGAGTCCCGTTGGTACGCAACAACGCCTCGATGTCGAGCTCGGCACCAGGAGGGGGGCAGCAACTGGCGAGGACGGCCTGGTGGCTGAAGCACGAAAGGGCGCGGCCCACATAGCGCAGGACCCCCGAAGTCGTCTCAGCCGCCCCGCTCGTATGCAGCTGGACGAGGTCGTCCCAGCCCGGTGCAGCCCCGGTGTAGGAACACAGCACGTCGATGGGCGTCGAGTCCTCCGGACGGCGCGACCACGCGACGACGGCTCTCATGTCGAGGTGGGCGAGCGCCGCAGCGTGCAGGTAGGCCTTGAGGAGGTCGCGCGCCGAGTCCCGGAAGAAGGCGCCGTTTTGCACGTCGCCATCGTCCGAGGTCGCCGCGACAAGTGCTGCCGCCCGCCGCTCGGCAACCTCGGTCCGCTCGCAACCGCTCACCGGGGACCACCTGGCCGGGGGCGCAGCGGGAACGAGGCCATCGGGGTCGAGAGCGAGCACGGGGCCGGTCCTCTGGCGGGCCATCGCCGTGAGCTCGTAGAGGTCGGCCTTGGTCGAGGTTGCAAGTGCAGGCCCGGGGTGTTGGCGCAATATCGGTGCGAGCACACGGAAGGTCTTGCCTTCGCCGGGGGGCGCCACGAGCCGCAGCGACGCCTCCCAGCTCGGCCAAAGCTCCACGCCCGCCGGGTAGGAACGGCCAAGCGGGTAGCCCACCTCGTTCCTCGGCAACGAACGCGATCGGCCGCTCAACGATGGCCGCGTCTGCGCCGCCCGCTTGCGCGCTGCGGCTACCGAGGTCTCAGAGACCAGGTTGCGCCTGCTGGCAAAACCGTGGCGGCTGCGGCGGTCGGGCAGGATAGGACGCCCGAGCTGAGCGGCGGCGCCTGCAAATGCAGGCCCGGCCCCAGCTCGCCACGGGGGCCCCTGGAGCCGCCGCCTGTCGTTGAGGCCAGACCGCCCGGCAAGGACGGCAGCCGCCCCGGCCGCTCCCACAACCGCAACGACCACAAGCAAGCTGAGCAAGCCGGGGGGCAACGACGCGACCGCTCTTACCAAAGACGCCAGTTGCCGCATGTCAGGCAGCCGACTCGCCGGCTGGTTGCCTTCGCCCGCGCTCGGGAGCACGCGAGCGGCGGGCGGGGGGCACGGCGGGTACGGGCGACTTGCCGGTGCCGCGGTCGCCAGCCCCGCCACGGTCGCCAGCCCCGCCGCGGGCCCGGCCCCCAGGGGCCGCCGGGCTCGAACTCGCCAGGAGCGCTCGCTCAGCGCAGGCGAGGGCGTAGTAGACGGTCCCCGGGGCCATCCGCTCCAGGCGAGCCACTTCGCTAGCCGTCAGGCCCTGCACCCGTGTCGCGTACACGAGCCGCGCCTGGTCGGCACTGAGACGCTCGTTTCGTACCGCTTCGACGAGCGCGCTGGCGAGCCATTCGGCGTCGGAACGGGCGCCCGAGAGCCCCCCGGTGACCCGGGCGCCATGCCCTTCGGCCAACGCGGACGTGCGCGACTGGTAGCGGTGCTGGGCCTGGCGTGCCGTCCGCAAGCGCCGGGCGGCTTCGGAGACAATGAGCCTGTCGACATCGGCACGGTCCTCGCCGGCATGGCGCTTGATTGCGGCGAAACACTCGGCCACAAGGTCGGCAAGGGTGTCAGCCGGCCTTGGCCAGGTCTCTCCTACACCGTGGCCGTATGTAGGCGAGTGCACCCGCTCGGACCGGATCCTCGGCAACAGCGCCTGCAGTAGCGCCCTGGCAGCAAAGGGGGCCGTGGCCTGGCGGAGCAGGGCCGAAAGTACGGCGGCAGCGCGCGCAGTCGGGTGGTAGCCCGACCAGGTGACCTGCGCAACCACTGCACCAGCACTGCCCGCAGACAGGGCGGGTTCGCGCTCCGCCCAGGCGGAAGCTTCGTCGAGGGCGCCCGGGTCCTTGGCGGCCATGCGCCACTCATGTTCCAGGCGCTCGAAAATCGTCCCAATCTGGCCG
>Ga0335072_10006397_pt1 | contig 17221 bp, 14 predicted proteins | sample Lox_Sample_21_FD_206725 | JGI IMG/M metagenome (GOLD analysis project Ga0335072, IMG submission 206725) | Soil microbial communities from Loxahatchee National Wildlife Refuge, Florida, United States - Lox_Sample_2.1 | ecosystem: Environmental > Terrestrial > Soil > Wetlands | place: USA...
CCGTTTCCGCCATCAGCGACCCGGCGCTGCCGGGCCGCGGGTGGTCGATCTTCGTCGGCGTGATCACCCTGCTCGCCGGCATTGTGGTCATCGCGTCGCCATTCGACTCGATCCTTACCCTGGCGTTCGTCGTCGGGGTCTGGTTCATCGTCATCGGCGTGTTCGAGATCGTGTCGTCGTTCGGGATTCGCAAGGCGTCAAAAACGCTCGTCGGCTGAATCCGCCTGCGGTTTGCCAGTGGCGCTGGGCAATCCGATCTACTACACTGCGTCGTAGACGGTTCGCCTTCGTAGTTTCAGGAGATGACAGATGAATGTCGTCGACATTTCACGGTGGCAGTTCGGTATCACCACCGTCTACCACTTCATCTTCGTGCCGCTCACCATCGGCCTGGCCCCCCTGGTCGCGGTAATGCAGACGGTGTGGGTGGCCACCGGTAACACTGCGTGGTATCGGCTGACCAAGTTCTTCGGCAAGCTGTTCCTGATCAACTTCGCCATCGGCGTGGCAACCGGGATCGTGCAGGAATTCCAGTTCGGCATGAATTGGAGCGAGTACTCGCGGTTCGTCGGCGATATCTTCGGTGCGCCCCTGGCGATTGAAGGCCTGGCCGCCTTCTTTTTTGAATCCACCTTCCTGGGGTTGTGGATCTTCGGCTGGAGCAGGCTGCCCAAGCTGGTACATCTGGCATGCATCTGGATTGTGGCGATCGCGGTCAATGTGTCCGCGTTCTTCATCATCGTGGCGAACTCCTTCATGCAGCATCCGGTCGGTGCCCACTACAACCCCGCGACCCGGCGCGCCGAGTTGAACAGCATCATGGCATTGCTGACCAATAACACTGCACAAGCGGCGTTTTCACATACGGTCACAGGTGCCTTGCTGACGGCGGGGACATTCGTGGCCGCCGTCAGCGCGTGGTGGCTGGTCCGTTCCTCTAAACGCACGTCGGCCGCACAAGCCGCCGAGTCGGATGCCCGCACCATGTTCCGCCCGGCGACCATCCTGGGTTGTTGGGTTGCGCTGGCCGCCACAGCCGGGTTGTTCTTCACCGGTGACGCCCAGGGCAAATTGATGTTCGTTCAGCAACCGATGAAGATGGCATCGGCGGAATCGTTGTGCGACACCCAAACCGATCCGGATTTCTCGATCCTGACCGTCGGCAGGCAGAACAATTGCGACAGCCTCACCCGCGTGATCGAGGTGCCCTACGTGCTGCCGTTCCTCGCCGACAGCCGGTTCAACAACGTGACGCTGCAGGGCGTACGCAATATTCAGCAGGACTATCAACAGCGATTCGGGCCAAATGACTACCGGCCCAACCTGTTCGTCACCTACTGGTCGTTTCGCGCGATGATCGGGTTCCTGGCAATTCCGGTGCTGTTTGCGTTGGCTGCGCTGTGGCTCACGCGCGGCGGCCGAATTCCCAATCAGCGGTGGTTCTCTCGGCTGGCGCTGCTGACCCTCCCCACGCCGTTCCTGGCTAACAGCGCGGGTTGGGTGTTCACCGAGATGGGGCGTCAGCCGTGGATCGTTGTGCCCAACCCGACCGGCGACCAGCAGGTTCGGCTGACGGTCGCCCAGGGCGTCTCGGATCACGTTCCTGCCATGGTCATCACCTCACTGGTGACGTTCACCGTCGTGTATGCGGTGCTCGCGGTCATCTGGTTCTACCTGCTCAGGCGCTACGTCGTCGAAGGGCCGCAGGAACACGACGCCGAACCGGCCGCGCCACCGGCACCCGGGGAGCACGAGGTGGCGCCGCTGTCTTTCGCCTACTAGGGCCGACGGGAGAAAGGAGCTGACCGATGGGACTCCAAGAGTTGTGGTTCGGCATCATCGCGACGCTGTTCCTGGGTTTTTTCATCCTGGAGGGTTTCGACTTCGGCGTGGGCATGTTGATGGAGCCGCTCGCCCGGCTCAGCTCCGGCAACCGGGAGATCAACCGGCGCGCGATACTCAACACCATCGGGCCGGTCTGGGACGGCAATGAAGTCTGGCTGATCGTCGCCGGGGCAGGGATGTTCGCCGCGTTTCCGGGCTGGTATGCGACGGTGTTCTCCAGCCTGTACCTGCCGCTGCTGGCGATCCTGTTCGGCATGATCGTGCGCGCCGTGGCCATCGAATGGCGCGGCAAAATCGACGACACGAAGTGGCGTGCCCTGGCCGATTTCGGCATTGCGGCCGGGTCCTGGTTGCCCGCTGTGTTGTGGGGGGTGGCTTTCTCCACCCTGGTCCGCGGACTCCCGGTGGACGCCGCCGGCCACGCGCAGCCCTCGATCACCGATGTGCTCAACCCGTACACGCTGCTGGGCGGCTTGGCCACCGCCGGGCTGTTTTTGCTCTACGGCGCGGTATTCATTGCCTTGAAGACGTCGGGCCCGCTCCGCGATGATGCGTACAGATCCGCAAAATGGCTGTCGCTGCCTGTGACGGGACTGGTTGCGGCCTTTGGGGTTTGGACACAACTCGCGCACGGCAAGAACTGGACGTGGGTAGTGCTGGGGGTCGCGGTGGTCGCGCAGCTGGCGGCGGTTGTGTTCGTGTGGCTGCGCAGATCCGACGGCTTGGCGTTTTTCTGCACCGCTCTGGTCGTCGCGGCCGTGGTGGTATTGCTGTTCGGCGTTCTGTATCCCAACCTGGTGCCCTCGACGTTGAACGCCCAATGGAACGTGACGATCTACAACGCCTCGTCGACCCCGTACACCCTCAAGATCATGACGTGGGTGACGGCGTTCATGGCTCCGTTGACAGTCGTCTATCAAGCATGGACGTATTGGGTTTTCCGGCAACGGATCTCGGCTGAGCAGATCCCGCCCCCTATCGGTTTGTCCAGGCGTACGCCCTGAGCGCGAAGGAGTCGCGAGCACCGCTGGACCCGCGACTGTGGCGGGCCTCGACTGCGCTGCGCCGCTTCCTGGTGGCCGCCGTGGGGTGCGGAGTGGTGATCTCGGGCTGCGCGATCGGCTCGGCGATTCTGCTGGCGGGCATCGTCGCGCGGGTCGTCACCGATCCCTCCGCACGAAGCCTGCGCGGCTGGCTGGGGCCGCTGTCAATCCTGTTGGCACTGTGGGTCGTCCGTACCGTGACGCACTGGCTGCAGGCACGCCTCGGACAGCGAGGAGCCAGCGCGGTGATCGCCGATCTGTCCGGCCAGGTGCTGGCATCGGTGACCGCCCGGCAACCCAATGAACTCGCCGCGCAGCGTGACGCCGCCGCAGTCGTGGTCACCCGTGGCCTCGACGGCCTGCGTCCATATTTCACCGGGTACCTGCCCACCTTGCTGCTCGCCGCGATTTTGACCCCGGCGACCGTTGTCGTGATCGCGGTCTACGACCTGAAATCGACGCTCATCGTGGTGATCACCCTGCCGCTGATCCCGGTTTTCATGGTGCTGATCGGGCTGGCGACGGCCGAGCGGTCGGCGGCCGCGCTGACCGCGATGACGACGCTGCAGGGGCGACTGCTGGATCTCATCGCCGGTATCCCGACGCTGCGGGCGCTGGGCCGTGCCTCGGGCCCCGAACACCGGATCGCCGAACTCGCTGCCGCCCATCGACGTTCGGCGATGGCGACGCTGCGGATCGCGTTTCTGTCGGCGCTGGTGCTCGAGCTGCTGGCCACCTTGGGCGTGGCATTGATCGCGGTTGGTATCGGTCTTCGCCTGGTGTTCGGCGAAATGACCCTGGCCACCGGTTTGACGGTGCTGCTGCTGGCCCCCGATGTCTATTGGCCGCTGCGCCGCATCGGTGTGGAATTCCATGCGGCTCAAGACGGTAGAACCGCCGCCGACAGGGCGTTCGCGCTCATCGGCGAGCCAACCACCGCTGTGGTGCGAAACCAGACGGTAGCCGCGAGGGGCGCACAGATCCGTCTCGAAAAGCTCAGTGTGGCAGCCCGAGACGGCAACTCGCCGTGCGATCTCACCGCCGTGATCGAACCCGGTCGAGTGACGGTGCTGACCGGACGAAATGGCGCAGGCAAGAGCACTACCCTGCAGGCAATCGCCGGACTGACCATCCCGTCATCGGGCCGGATCACCGTGGCCGGAGTCGACGTCGCCGGCCTGGACCCCACCACGTGGTGGCCGCAGTTGTCCTGGTTACCGCAACGCCCGGTGCTGGTGCCGGGCACGGTCGGTGACAACCTCGCCCTGCTGGGCGGACTGCATAGTCTCGAAGATATTGAAAAGGCATGCGCTGCATCCGGATTCGATGCAGTGCTGGCCGAGTTACCCGACGGGATGGATACCATGCTCGGGCGCGCAGGCATCGGACTGTCCCTGGGACAGCGACAACGGCTGGGCCTGGCCCGGGCGCTCGGATCGCCGGCCCCGGTGCTGCTGCTGGATGAGCCCACCGCGCACCTGGACGCCCACACCGAGGACCGGGTGCTGCGCGCCATCGTCGAGCGGGCCCGCGCCGGTGCGACCGTCGTGGTCGTCGGCCACCGCGAGCCCGTCCTCGCCATCGGCGACCAGGTCGTCGAAGTGGTTTCGGATGGTCAGGTGCGCTATGCCCCGGTCTGATAGCCGCCAGCGGGCGCTGCTGGCCGCCTCGAGCCTGCTGCGCCCCCGACTGCCGCGCATCCTGGCGGCCATCGCGCTGGGGGTGCTGTCGCTGGGCAGCGCGCTGGCGCTGGCCGGGGTTTCGGCGTGGCTGATCACTCGGGCGTGGCAGATGCCGCCCGTGCTGGACTTGTCGGTCGCGGTCGTCCTGGTCCGCACGTTCGCGATTTCGCGGGGCGTGCTGCACTACTGCGAGCGACTGGCCACCCACGACACCGCGCTGCGCGCGGCCGGCACCGCCCGGGCGCAGATTTATCATCGGCTGGCGCACGGACCGGCTTCGGCCGCCGTCCGGTTGCACAGCGGTGAGTTGGTGGCGCGAGTGGGCGCCGACGTTGACGAGCTGGCCGACGTAATGGTCCGTGCCCTGGTACCGATTGGCGTCGCGACGGTACTGGCGCTGGCGGCGACCGTGGCTGTGGGAGTCATATCGCTGCCCGCCGCCGCGGTACTGGCGATCTGCCTGCTCATTTCCGGCGTTGTGGCGCCCCGGCTTGCCGGCAGAGCTGCCGCAGCCCAGGAAGAGATTGCCCGGCAACATCATTCCGAGCGCGACACGTCGGCCATGCTCGCCCTCGAGCACGCACCCGAGCTTCGTGTCGCCGGTGTGCTGCCCGACGTCATCGCCGAATCGCAACGCCGCCAACATGCGTGGGGCGCCGCGCTCGACGCCGCCACCCGTCCGGCCGCCATCGCCGAGGCGGTGCCCACCGCCGCGATCGGGGCCAGTGTGCTCGGTGCGGTGGTGGCCGGGATCGGGATGGCCTCCACGGTCGCACCCACCACGCTGGCCGTGCTGATGTTGTTGCCGCTGTCCGCGTTCGAGGCGATGACTCCCCTGCCGGGCGCCGCCGTTCAGTTGACGCGGTCGCGAATCGCGGCGCGTCGCTTGCTCAACCTTGCTCCGGCCGACCGCCCGGCGCTGCCCGCGAAGCCGCCACGACCTGTCGGCAGCGCGCGGTTATCCGTCGACGTCTGTTCCGGCCACCCCGATTCGGCGCGGCCAACCCGGGTGAGGCTTGACCTGCAGCCGGGTGCCCGGCTGGCGGTCACCGGGGCCAGCGGTTCGGGTAAGACGACGCTGCTGATGACACTCGCCGGGCTGGTACCCGCATTGCACGGCAGCGTCTTGCTGGACGACATCGACCTGTACGACTTCGATGAGAGCGAATTACCCAGCTCCGTAACCTTTTTCGCTGAGGACGCGCATATCTTCGCCACCACCGTCCGGGACAACCTACTGGTCGTCCGTGGCGATTGCCAAGACGACGAACTGGTGGCGGCGCTGGATGCGGTCGGGCTCGGCGATTGGCTGACCAGTTTGCCCGAGGGCCTGTCGACGGTGTTGACCGGTGGCGCGCAAGCGGTCTCGGCGGGCCAGCGCAGGAGGCTGCTGCTGGCCCGGGCGGTGCTGTCCCCCGCCCGGATCGTGCTGCTCGACGAGCCCACCGAGCACCTCGACGCGATCGACGCCGAGCGGATGCTGCGTGATCTGTTGGCCCCCAACTCCGGGCTGATGTCCGGCGAACGGACGGTGGTGGTGGCCACTCATCACCTGCCCAAAGGCCTTGGCTGTCCCGAACTATGCATCAACTAGGTGGAACCGCTCAGCGGTGTCGCCGCCGCGGCGTGAACTCCAGCGTCAACAACACGAACACCAACGGAACTAGCTGCGTCATCGATATCAGCGCGTAGCGCCGGGCGTCCATGGCGTGGAACTTGCGCACGTACCGGTACAACGACTCGAGTGCGATCAACGGGTTGAGCACATGAATCAACCGGTAGAAAATGCGCTGCAACCAACCGCGATTCTTGTCGTCGAAGAGCTCCGGGAACGCGGCGAATGACAGTGATACCCGCTGCGCCCCAGCATCTTTGCCGGCCATGATCATATCGATGCTGAGCCGTTCGTCGATCCCGTTGGGGGCGCCGCGGCGTCGCCACGGCACATCAAGGGTGATGTCGCGACCGCCGCCCGAGGTCGCATAGCGGTGGAAGCCCTGCACTTTCCCCGAGGCGTCCCTGGCGATGATCAGCCGTACTCCGGGGAATCGGCCTTCCAGCACCCCGTCCAGGTTCATGTAGAAGCCACGGTCGGTATGGGCTCCGCTGGGTGACGCGCGCACCACTTCGCTCAGTTCTGCCAGCAGCCTGTCGTCGAGTTCCTGCTCTGCCACGATCTCGGTGGTGATGCCGGCGTTGTGGGTGCGCTTAACAGCCTGACGCAGATTGCGGAACTTGCGGCCCACCGTGTCGAAGCCGGCGACATCGACGACGACATCACGGCCGATCGGCACTGCCCGCAGCGACTGTCCAAGCACCGCTGCGTCGGTCCACAACCCGAGACGCCGCTCGCCGCAACCCACCACGGCGATCCGCCAGCCGTGGGTATGACACATCGCGGCAAAGTCGGCGACCAGCTCGGGGAATTGCGCCTCGTCACCGATCGGGTCCCCGCCGACCACCGCAAACCCCATCCGCGTCCGGTATGCCAGGGCCGCGGTGCGGGCCGCATTGAAGTGGTAGCTCTTGCCCGTCTGCATCGTGAACGGCGCCAACGGATCGTCGATGCTGACATTGATCAAAGCCCACGCCCGGGGCAGATCTTCGGGTCGCGGATGGGATGAGATCGGCCACATCAACACCAGCCCCGAGCCGGCGATCAGCACGTCACCGAGACGATCGAAGGACAGCACATGCACACCCAGGCCCGTAAACACAAACAAAGCGGCAGCGGCCGCATGCATGGTCGTCACCGGACGGCCCAGGAAGATGCCGCGCGCGATCAATGTCACAGCGGCCAGCACCGTCATCGACCAACCCAGCCGATCGGCGTAATGCCATTCCGGGTTCTGGTGGTGACGGGCGAGTACTGCGATCAGCCAGCACGCGGCGCACAGCAGCGCCAAGGCGCCCAAGCATCGTGCGACGAACGAATCGACGTGAACGACAACGCGTTCACGTGCGCGCAGCCTTGGTAGGACGTCGACCGGCGGCCCGTTCACATCTCACCTCCCGATGCGCTGACTTTCAGCCGGGCGGCTTGCTTGCCGCATCTCCCATCGAATACCCGGCTGATATCAACTTACGCCTGATCAGGGCCGTTCCGAGCCGAAATCGGACGCTTGTCCGGCAGGTACTCTGTGCTGTCTATCGGTGCCGGGGCGGAAAGTATTTCAGCACGCCTTCTTGGGCCACCGTGGCGACGAGTTGGCCGGAGCCATCGAAGAAATGTCCGGTGCCCAGCCCGCGTGAATCCGCGGCGACCGGCGAGGACGTCGAATACAACAGCCAGTCGTTGATGTTGACCTGCCGGTGAAACCACACGGAGTGGTTGGCAGACGCCGCGAAGATGCGGTCGAATCCCCATGACAGCCCATGGGTGGTGATGACCGAGTCCAGCACGGTGGTATCCGAGGAGTACACCATTGTCGCCGTGTGCAACACGGGATCATCGGGCAACACACCGAGCGCCTTGACCCAGACCCGGTTGTAGGGAAGCCGGTCACCCTTGTCCCGCATTACCCAAGCCGGGTCGTTGGTGTAGCGCCATTCGATCGGCTGCAGGGCGTTGACGAAGTGCGGGACGGTCTCCTCATAACCCCGCAGCAGCTCGCTGATCGACGGCTGCGTGTGCGGCTGCGCCACCGGCGGCGGTTCAACGCCGTGCTCGAGGCCGCGACCACCAGACATGTACGAGATCATCGCCGAGGACAGCAGCATGCCGTCCTGCACCGCGTCGACGCGCCGATTCGCGAAGCGCCGCTCGTCGCGCAGCGCGACGACGTGAAATTCGATGTCCTTGGCGGTGTCGCCGCCGTTGATGAAGTGCACCGAAAGTGCGCTGGGCGGCAGGTCGTCCCGGATCAATGTGCGGCTGCTCGCGACGAACGATTGCGCCATCAGTTGGCCGCCGAATGTCCGCATCGGGTTTTTGGTGGGATGCGATCCGACGAACAGTTCATCGGATATGCGGTTGAGGTCCAGTACCGCCAGCAGTTCCTCGAAATCAGAATTCGGCTTATTGCCGGCCGGCACGGGCTCTCCTTCAAGCGTTAGAGGTCGTCCTCCCCGATCCGGTGTACATGAATCAGGTTGGTTGACCCTACTGTGCCAGGCGGCGCGCCGGCGACGATGACCACCAGGTCACCCCGCTTGTAGCGGCCCAGCTCGATCAGTGACTTGTCGGCCTGGCGGATCATCTCGTCGGTGGACTTCATGATCGGGACGATGAACGTCTCGGTGCCCCACGTCATCGCGAGCTGACTGCGCACCTCCGGCCAGGCGGTGAAAGCCAGCAGCGGCAGCGGGGTGTGCAGGCGCGCCAGCCGCTTCACCGTGTCACCGGATTGGGTGAAGGCGACCAGCGCCTTGGCGTCGAGTCGCTCACCGATATCGCGGGCCGCATAGGAGATAACCCCGCGCTTGGTGCGGGGCACGTGAGTCAGCGGCGGCGCGGCTGTGGAGTTTTCCTCAACCGCACAGATGATTCGCGCCATCGTCCGAACGGCAGCCAGCGGGTACTTGCCCACCGAGGTTTCCCCGGACAACATCAGCGCATCGGCGCCATCCAGTACGGCGTTGGCCACATCGGAGGCCTCGGCCCGGGTCGGCCGCGAGTTCTCGATCATCGAGTCGAGCATCTGCGTTGCCACGATGACGGGTTTGGCGTTCTCCCGAGCCATCTGGATGGCCCGCTTCTGCACGAGCGGCACCTCTTCCAGCGGCAGCTCGACGCCGAGGTCGCCACGGGCCACCATGATGGCGTCGAAGGCCAGCACGATGGCTTCCAGATTGTCGACGGCTTCCGGCTTCTCCAGCTTCGCGATCACCGGTACCCGCCGCCCGATCCGGTCCATCACCTCGTGCACCAGCTCAACGTCGGAGGGCGAGCGCACGAAGGACAGGGCAACCAGGTCGACGCCGAGATCCAGCGCGAAGGTGAGGTCCTCGATGTCCTTGTCCGACAAGGCCGGAGCGGACACGTTCATGCCGGGTAGCGACATGCCCTTGTTGTTGCTGACCGGGCCACCCTCGACGACGGTGCAGATCACGTCGTCGCCTTCGATGCCGGCGACCACCAGCCCGACTTTGCCGTCGTCGACCAGGACCCGGTCACCCACCACGGCGTCCTTTGCCAGCCTCTTGTAGGTGGTGGACACCCGGTCGTGGCTGCCTTCGCAGCCGGCGACGGTGATCCGTACCGTTTCTCCGTCGGCCCAGTAGGTGGGCCCGGTGGCGAAGCGCCCGAGCCGAATCTTCGGACCCTGCAAGTCGGCCAGGACACCGACCGCGCGGCCGGTGGCGTCACAGGCGGCCCGTACGCGCTCGTAGGCGGCCTTGTGATCGGCGTAGTCGCCGTGACTGAAGTTCATACGGGCGACGTCCATTCCGGCCTCGACCAGCGCCAGAATCAACTCGTCCGATTTCGTTGCAGGGCCAAGGGTGCAGACGATCTTCCCGCGTCTACTCACGCCGACCCAGCATAGTCGTGCTTTTCGTTATCGGGATGACTCGACGGTGGCTGTGCGGTTAGCCGCGCAGAAAATTGCGACGGTCGGCCCTCACCCGCTGAGAAGCGTCGAGACCAGTGGAAATCCGGGCAGGTTACGCGACACCGTCCACACCACCGTGGCGACCGCAATCGTCAGCACCGCCGGCATCGAGAGCCACGATTGGCCGCGGCGGCGACGCATCACGATCCATCCGGCCAGCACCGGGATACCGACCAGCAGGAAGACGTTGTCGTTGATGCCGGCAACCAGATCACCGTGCAGCACGTCGTGCGTCATCCGGAGCCCACCGCAGAACGGACAATTCCAGCCGGTGAGCCACTTGAACGGGCACTGTGGATAAAGCGAATTTGTATTGTGCGGGTCGACGAGACCTACATATCCAAGCGCGCCGGCCAGCAGCACGCCGGTGCCGGCCGCCGCGTAGAGGCGATGACGGCGGTGTTGACGACACTGCCCCGGGGACTGGGAAGCCGGATTAGGTTCCATCGCGCAACGGGCGACCCTGCGGGTCGGGAACTTTGTCGGTCAATATCAGGACCGCGTCGACGATGCTCCAAATCAAACCGATTCCACAGGTCAACCAGCCCACAAGCAGCTGTGCGACACCCATGCCGATGTCACCGATGTAGAAGCGACCGATCCCGCCGATACCGACCAGACTGAGCAGCTGCAAAAGACCCGCGATGATCTTCGATTTGTCCGATAGCGGTTGCCCAGTCACCGGATGGCGGCCGAACGGCGCGGCCGGGTCGAAATAGGGGCCGGGCGCGGGATATTGCGGGTAGGGCGGTGGGTAGCCGGGCCCATGTCCGGGCGGCTGCTGCGATGGCGAATCCGAACCTGCAGCGTCGTGCCACGACTGGTCAGTCACGTTTTCAGCATGCCAGATCCGCCACGCTCGCGCCCTGGCCTCCGGAGACGGGGTCCAACGGCCGTACCGCTACCGGCCCCTTCGGTTTCTCAGCCGGAAGCTCAATCGCCGCCGGACTGAGCCCGCAGCGGCCGGCGTCGTGGTGTCGTCGGCGGCCGGAGTTTCCTCAGCGTCCTTTTCAGCGTCGGTGTCCGGCTTTGCGTCTGGTTCAGCTTCAGTCTGGTCTTCCTCGCCGTCGGCCGCCGTGGCTTCCGGTTCCGCCGATTCCGACTCCTCTTCCGGCTCTTCGTCTTCAAGCTCTTCGGCTTCGGGCTCGCTGACGTCAGCCTCCGCGGCCTCGGTCACGACGGCCTCATCTTCCGCCGGCTCGGGCTCCGCGGCTTCGGCCTCCGCCACGGCTGCCTCGGCCTCCGCGACTTCAGGTTCGGCAGTCTCGGACTCCTCAGCCTCAGGTTCTTCGGCTTCAGCCTCCTCGGCTTCCGGCTCCTCAGCCTCGGGCTCTTCGGCTTCCGGCTCCTCAGCCTCAGGCCCGGCGACCTCAGCGTCGGTGGTGTCGGACTCCGTGGCTTGATCGAGTTCGGCCGTTTTTGCGTCTCCTGCGGCAACTGCCGCAGCCCCGGTCGCAGCGGATGCCGAAGCGACAGTGGCGAGCTCATCCGCCGGCTCGGGTTCTGGTTCGGATTCCTCCTCGTCCACGTAATCGGTGCCGCGCAGGCTCTCGGGATCCTCGCGGCCCTTCGGCGCCAGAACGAGGTAAACCACCGCCCCGATGAACACGAACGTCGATGTGAACGTATTGATCCGGATCCCTGCGATGTGGGTGGCCGCATCGTCGCGCAGCAGCTCGACGCCGAAGCGCCCGATGCAGTAGCCCGCCACATAGAGCGCAAACAATCGCCCATGGCCCAACTTGAATCGGCGGTCCAGATAAATCAAAGCGATGAATACCAGGACGTTCCAAATCAACTCGTACAGAAACGTCGGCTGTACGACCAGCGCCAGCTGCCCCGTCGAGACGCCGTCGAGCGAGTGCGGGTCGATGTACCCCGCGGGGTCTCGACGGTAGAAGATCTCCAGACCCCACGGCACCGTGGTTTCCCGGCCGTAAAGCTCCTGGTTGAAGTAATTCCCGAGCCGACCGATGGCCTGCGCCAAGATGATTCCGGGAGCAATGGCGTCGCCGAAGGCCGGCAGCGGAATTCCTCGACGCCGGCACGCAATCCACGCCCCGACGCCACCGAGGGCCACTGCGCCCCAGATGCCCAAGCCGCCGTCCCAGATCCGCAGCGCCGCAGCGAGTCCGGCGCCGCCCGGCCCGAAATAGGTCCGCCAATCGGTGGCCAGGTGATAGAGCCGACCGCCAACCAACCCGAAAGGCACGGCCCACAGCGCGATGTCGTAGATCACCCCGCGCTGGCCACCGCGAGCCTCCCAGCGCCGGTCGCCGATCACCAGAGCGACCACGATGCCGACGATGATGAATAGCGCGTAGGCCCGAATCGGTACTGGCCCCACGTGCCAGACGCCTTGCGGTGGGCTGGGGATATAGGTGGGTAACATCGTCATGACGCGGAAACCCCCTGTCGCACACCGGCGGCCAGTTCCTCGGTCAGGGCACGCAGCCTCGGCAATCCGTCGCCCAACGCCGACACCAATGCGGAACCGACAATGACACCGTCGGCATAACTTCCGATCTGGGTGGCTTGCTCTCGCGATCGCACCCCCAGGCCCACCCCGACGGGTATGTCAGACACCGCCCTTACCCTGCTCACCAATTCGGGTGCGGCCTGCGACACCGCGTCGCGTGCCCCGGTCACGCCCATTGTCGACGCGGCGTAGACGAATCCGCGCGATGCCTCGACCGTGGTCACCAGCCGCTGCGGCGTTGACGACGGCGCCACCAGAAATATGCGATCCAGCCGATGCTCCTCGGATGCCGCCATCCATTGTTGGGCTTCGTCGGGAATGAGGTCTGGAGTAATCAGGCCGTGCCCTCCGGCCGACGCCAGATCCCGCGCGAACGCATCAACCCCGTAGCGCAGCACCGGATTCCAGTACGTCATCACGACGGCGCGTCCGCCGGCCGAGCTGATCGACTCGACGGCGGCCAACGTGTCGCGGACTCGCACTCCCCCGTGCAGTGCGGCCTCGGTGGCCCTGGCGATGGTGGGGCCGTCCATCCCGGGATCCGAATAGGGCACACCCACTTCGATCAGATCACAACCGGATTCGACCAGCGCGATCATCGCGTCCACAGAAGTCGGCACGTCCGGGTAACCGGTGGGAAGGTACCCGATCAACGCCGCCCGATTTTCCGCGCGGCAGGAATCGAACAGCGGCCCCAGCCTGCTTGTTTCGCTTTGTTCCACGGTCATTGAGTTCCCGCGTCGCCCAAAAGCCCGAACCACTTGGCGGCAGTCTCGACGTCCTTGTCGCCGCGACCCGACAAGTTCACCACAATGACGGCGTCCGTTCCCAACTCGTTGCCGAGCTCGAGGGCACCCGCAACCGCGTGCGCGGATTCGATGGCCGGGATGATGCCTTCCGCGCGGCACAGCAGCCGGAATGCCTCCATCGCGTCGGCGTCGGTGATGGGATGGTATTCGGCGCGTCCGGTTTCTCTCAGCCACGCGTGTTCGGGACCCACCCCCGGATAATCCAGACCCGCTGAAATCGAATGGGATTCGATGGTCTGGCCGTCCTCGTCTTGCAGCAGGTAGGAGAACGATCCCTGGAAAGCACCCGGGGAGCCACCGGTGAATGTCGCTGCATGTCTACCGGTCTCGACACCATCGCCCGCCGCCTCGTATCCGACCAGGCGTACACGGGGATCATCGAGAAACGCGTGGAAGATGCCGATAGCGTTGGATCCTCCTCCGACGCAGGCCACGACCGCGTCGGGCAATCGGCCCGTTTGCGCCTGGATCTGCGCACGCGTCTCGAGGCCGATGATGCGCTGGAAATCACGCACCATGGTCGGGAAGGGATGCGGGCCGGCAGCCGTCCCGAAGCAGTAGTAGGTGTTCTCGGCGTTGGTTACCCAATCCCGGAACGCCTCGTTGATCGCATCCTTGAGCGTTTTCGAGCCCGTCTCCACCGACACCACTTCGGCGCCCAGCAGCCGCATCCGCGCCACGTTGAGGGCCTGGCGCTCGGTGTCGACGGCACCCATGTAGATCACACACTGCAGGCCGAGCAGTGCGCACGCCGTGGCCGTGGCCACTCCGTGTTGGCCGGCACCGGTCTCGGCGATCACCCGCGTCTTGCCCATTCTCTTGGCCAGCAAGGCCTGACCGAGCACGTTGTTGATCTTGTGAGAACCGGTGTGGTTCAGGTCTTCTCGCTTGAGGAAGATGCGCGCCGAGCCGGCGTGCTCGCGCAGGCGTGTCGCCTCGTACAGCGGGGACGGCCGTCCGGCGTAGTTCGCCAGCAAGCCATCCAGGGTGTCCAGGAAATCCGGGTTGACACGTTCCTTCTCGTAGGCGGCGGTGACCTCTTCGATGACCGCCATCAGCGCCTCGGCAACGTAACGACCGCCATAGACGCCGAAATGACCACCCTGATCGGGGTCGTGGCGGGTGGGCTCAGCGATAGCCGCACTCGGAAGCGGAAGGTCCGGGCGGGTTAGCTCTACCATCACCAAGGCTCAACGCGCGGATGGCTCATCGGGTTCAACGTTTCAGCACCGGGGCTCGTCAGTCATTTTGGATGACTAGCGAGCCGGTTTCGGACAGGACGGATGCGTGCCCGCGGTGACCAGATCGGCAACCGCCGCACGCGGGTCACCGCTTTTTACCAGACCTTCACCGACCAACACGGCGTCAGCGCCCGCACCGGCGTACGCCAACAGATCCCCGGTACCACGCACACCGGACTCGGCGATCCTGATCACGTTGCTGGGCAACCCCGGGGCGATCCGCGCAAAGCAGTCCCGGTCCACCTCCAGCGTCGCGAGATCGCGCGCGTTGACGCCGATCACGTTGGCCCCGGCCTTCAGTGCCCGGTCGGCTTCTTGTTCGGTGTGCACTTCGACGAGCGCTGTCATGCCAAGAGATTCGGTGCGATCCAGCATCGACACCAACACGGACTGATCCAGCGCGGCAACAATGAGCAACAACATGTCGGCGCCGTGCGCGCGCGCCTCATGAATCTGATATGGCTGCACCACAAAGTCTTTGCGCAATATCGGGATCGACACCGCAACCCGCACCGCATCAAGGTCGTCGAGTGATCCGCGGAAACGTCGTTCTTCGGTCAGCACGCTGATGATCCGCGCACCGCCGTCTTCGTAGGCGCGGGCCAGTTTTGCCGGATCGGCAATGGTCGCTAGTGAACCCGCCGACGGACTCGCGCGCTTGACCTCGGCGATGACGCCGATACCGGGCTCGCGGAGGGCAGCCATCACGTCCAGCGGTGGCGGCGCGGCCGCAGCGGCCGCTTTGATTTCGGACAGGCTGATCACGGCTTCGCGCGCGGCAACGTCGGCCCGGACTCCCTCGAGAATGGAGTCAAGCACGGTTGCCGGACTCATGCGTGTCGTTTCCCTTCCCACGGTCCCAGCCGATTTTGACGACGTCAATGAAGGGTAGCGACCGTCAGCTTACGGTCCGTCACCGACCCTCGGTGTCGGACTCGCGGGGCCGATCGGTCGGGTCGCGTCCCTCGTCGAGCGCGTCCCAGATCATCCGCTCCGACATCTCCGCCTTTTCCGGCTCCTCCAGCATCGCCGAGTCAGCGTCTCCGCGTAGCGCATTTGAACGACGAGTCGCCGGCGAGGCGTATTTTGTTGCGCCCAAGCGGTCAGACCCCAGGATGGAAGCCGACCGCATCAGTAAAACGGCGGCGATCAGAGTGCACGCCGCGGCCAGCACCGCGACCCCTGCCCCCCAGTAGCGCCGTTCGCTTCCCACCAGCGACACCACCGAGATATGCGCCAGATCGGCTCCGCGCAGCGCCACGTCCGGGATCACCCACAGGCTCACGCCGAGATAGCCGATCGCAAGGCTCGCCGCGGCTAGCAGCCCCGCCAGCACCCGCAGCGGCCGGCCGCGCACCGCCAGTGCCGCGACGGCGGTAGCCAGCATGAGCAGCGCCAACGGCAGCAGGGCCGTCGACCACGACGCGCCGGACAGGGTCACCTGCTTCGGGGGACCCAGCCCGTCGAACGACCGGATCACCACCCACGGCAGCCGCGACGCCACCCACAGCGCCACGGCGCCGATGACCAGCAGCAACTGGGCTACCCCGATCGTCAGCCGGGCCCGCCGGTCCCGCCGGGCATCAGCCATTAGCGCTCACGTCCGGCGCGGTCAGCGTCTCGGCGGCCGCGATCGCGTTGAGTACCGCTCGCGCCTTGTTGGTGGCTTCGGCGTGTTCGTAGGGGCCGTTGGAGTCCGCCACTACCCCACCACCTGCCTGGACATATGCGGTGCCGTCGCGCATCAACGCGGTGCGAATGGCGATCGCGAAGTCGGCATTGCCGGCGAAGTCGAGGTAACCGACGACGCCGCCGTAGAGACCGCGACGCGTCTTCTCCACCTCTTCGATCAGCTCCATGGCCCGCACCTTTGGCGCGCCCGACAGCGTCCCGGCCGGGAAGCAGGCCGTCACCGCATCCAAGGCGGTGCGGCCCTCGCCCAGCATCCCGGTCACCGTCGACACCAGGTGCATGACGTGGCTATAGCGTTCGATGTGGCTGTAATCCTCGACGCGAACCGTGCCCGGCGTGCAGACCCGGCCGAGGTCGTTGCGGCCGAGGTCGACCAACATCAGATGCTCCGCACGTTCTTTGTCGTCGGCCAGCAGCTCCTTTTCCAGCAGCTGATCCTCTTCCTCGTTCTGGCCCCGCCACCGGGTCCCCGCGATCGGATGCGTCGTAGCCCAGCCCTCGGTGACGGTGACCAGCGCCTCCGGACTGGATCCGACGATCGAAAAGTCAGTCGCCCCATGGCTATTCGGCACGTGCAACAGGTACATGTAGGGGCTGGGGTTGGTTGCCCGCAGCATCCGGTATACGTCGATCGGATCGACACCGGTGTCCATCTCGAAGCGCTGCGAGGGCACCACCTGAAATGCTTCGCCGGCCGCTATCTGCTCGACGAGGTATTCGACGATCTTGCCGTATTCCTCGACGGTGCGCTGGGCTCGGTGCCGGGGCTCGGGCCGGCTGAAGGTGGCAACCGTCGACGGCAGCGGCTGGCCCAACGCCGCGGTCATCACATCCAGCCGTGCGACCGCGTCGTCGTAGGCTTCGTCGACCCGGTCGTC
>Ga0335072_10006398_pt1 | contig 17220 bp, 16 predicted proteins | sample Lox_Sample_21_FD_206725 | JGI IMG/M metagenome (GOLD analysis project Ga0335072, IMG submission 206725) | Soil microbial communities from Loxahatchee National Wildlife Refuge, Florida, United States - Lox_Sample_2.1 | ecosystem: Environmental > Terrestrial > Soil > Wetlands | place: USA...
TACTCTCACTATCAAAACCAAAATCATCGGCGATACTGTGAATGAATACACGCTGACGCTTCTTCATTGGCTTGAAGCGAAGGCGTTTCTCCATCATATCCGCAGCGAACAGTCGCAATGTTTCTTCTTGCTTGTGCGCCCACGCCACATCCTCAAGATACATGTTGAGTGTCGCTGTTGAATAAGGGACATGATCATCTTCGTGAGAGTCGGAGATATGCAATGCTTGAGCAAGATTGCGATTCCGTTGGAGCCGTGCACACTCATCGTCGCATTTAAGAGAGGTAAGACGGCTCTCAAAGAGATCTTCAGCTTCCGTATTGGTCGATCCAGGGGCGTGTAGAATAACTGCTCGTGCATTGCATCGGACTTCTTCCTTCTTGCGTTGACAGTCACACGTGATGATGATCTTGAATGGACACGGCTTATCTTCTTTGCAGGCGGATGGAGCATGACAGGGCGCTTCGTGCGGGTGGCCACAGACTTTCTTTGGTTTCGAACAGACTTGCTGACACGGCGATTGCGCATCCTCGCATTCTCCAGGCTTATGGCATAGTTTTTGGCAAAAATGAGACCCGCAACGAAGCTTCCGGCCACATATGAGCCCGCATAGAACATCAGACCTCCAGCAAGGTTGGTTTTTGAGAGTCTTCTTCCCGCATAAGCATGGCTTTTCGGTCAGAAAGGGACATTTTGGGCATTCCTCCTCTTCTCCGTGACAATTGTGTGGTACCGCAGAGTGTCCGCAGGCCGGCCTTATCGTGCATGAGAAGTGGCAGAGCGGTGGCCTGGTGCCGCAGGGAAGAGGGGCTTGTAAGACGGTGCGGCCGCAACGGCATGAAATGTCTTCGAATATCGCTTCCTTACAACTCTCACATGGGCCCCTATGACATCGGTTGGGGTCTCTATGCCTTTGACATTTTAGAATCTTCGAACAGGTTTTGGTACAGATATGCTCAGGCTCGATATTCTCGTCCAACATTCGAGCATCAACACTTAGAGGTTTGAGCCTGCGCTTCGTAGCTTGCCGCTCGATAGCCTTCCGCTCGCCAGGGCAACACCTCTCGCCACATTGGTGTCTCGAGCAATTAAAAGAGGCTTTGCAAACGCGGAGACATTGTGGAGGTTCTTCGCTTCCCTGATGACAGATGGTGTCAAATGTGTTCCTGCCACACCGACAGGAAATTGGTACAGTCAATAGACAAGACGGACAGTTGCCAGTATGGCATATTGCCGGGCAGTTATGCGAACAAGGGAGGCGCCGTTCACATGCTTTCAAGCAATTAGGTATGGGATCTTCGCAGGACTTTCGCGAGTCGTTGGACAATTCGGATAGAGGAGTCTTCCCACAAGGGCAATGTGCGACAACGTCCGGCGAGCGAGGGCAATGAGGCAATTCTTCGTTCTGCGGGTGGCATTTCTTCTCGCATCGATGGGTTTCGATTTGACAATCAAAAATCCTGCCACATGTGGAGCCACAGTCAAATGACCCTGTCCATGAATAACTTTGCTTCTCTTCATCTTTCTCACAGCACTTGATGGTCTTTTTGACATTACCACAATAACACTGTGCCTCCACCTCGGCGTTACAAGGGCCACAAATGCCTTCGTGGCAAGGGCGAGGGCAAGCATGTTCGGAGCAAGCGAGAATGTCATTACACCGCTGGCCGCAGCTCCAGCCTGTCTCGTAATCGGTTTCGGTACATTTCCTCGCCGTCGATGATTTTCCGCAGAAGCAGCTCTGCACGGGACCCATCTGCGAGCACGGAGGGCACGGTCCCGCGTGACAGATCAGATCGCATCGATGTGGGCACTGTTTGGGAAACTTCCGTTCTCTACCGCATGTCTGGCCACATGAATGAGGCGGAAGCCCGCCAATGACCTTTGGATCCAGCTCTTTTTCGCACCAACAAGTATATGACGATGGTAGGACGTCTTTTGGCAGGTTGCATCCAGGGCACCTCCATTGTTTCGGTATAGGCAGCGCTCCGTCCTCATTAGGTTGTTGTTGTAAAGCTGAACCTTCGTTTTTGGACCATTTCTTGATGCAACCAATATGGAAAACTGTCCAACATGTCCGACAAGACCATATCTTCGAGTTCCGGCTGATCTCGTTAGTACATATAGCGCATTCATACACGCCCTTTCCGATGTCCTCGTGTGTCCGAGTTGAAATATCTGGAGCAGTGGACCTGAGTAGGGAGCCACGTCTTCTGGTTTGAGGATCCTTCTTTTGGACTGATGGTGTGTGGATGGGGTTTGGTCGATCACTGCTCACTGGCTTTTGTGACGGTGGGCGACGTCTGCTGGGGTGCGGTCTTGATTGATCTGTGGGAGGTGGAGGGACTGAGGCAGGCACGAAGGCAGGTGCATCGGCGTGTAGCCTAGTCAGTTGGCCCCCAAATGATCTACCGCCAGTGACCGTTCTCTCCTGCGGCGCAGGATTTGTTCCACGATCAGGAAAGGTACGTAGGCCACCACGACCCCTCCTGCGATTCCTGCGGGTTTCTGAGCTGTTTGGTGCTTGGGTTGTAGATGAAGATTCTGGCATGCTTGATAAAGTCGCCATATCAGCCACGTTGGACCGAAGAGTAATGGTGGTGGTTGGCTTTGCTCAAAAGTGCAGGCTAAGTAAAGTGCGACTATGGCGGAGTAGTATTGTGCAAAGGTTAGGAAAAGAAAATTGGAGGCTTCAAAAAACCAGCCTCTTGAACAAGGACAAGCAGGTCGTGGAACAATATAGAGGCAAGAAAATGGGAAAGAAGGTTTCTGTTCTGTTCCGTTCTTCAATCTTCGTCATAAAGTCGAATGCACCTTGCCACAAGCTTTGCCTAATTTGAAAAAAACGCGTTTTAAAACGTCCCTTTTTCAATACAAAACGGCCATTTGTTTCGAATCGCACAGCACTGGCTACTACAAATCATCCCGAAAGACGACAATGCCACCAACGAATTTTCTGAAGAGTTGAGTGACTTCTACCTCTTCCTCTACCAACACCTCCTCGTCGCCGAATTTCGCCGGATTTTGCCGGATTATCGTTTACCTCTCCCAATCTAGGCTATGTGTCGCCATTTCCGAGGGGTGGTCCAACATCACAGCCCGCATCTATCCCAGTGCTGCTAAAGAGACACCGGTTTGAAGCCAATGCTGGCCTCAGTTACGATACATTGGCCAACGCTGCAATTTTTCCGCTTTTGGGGTACCCACTGAAACCTCAAATTTGCCGCTATTCATTTCGTTTCCGGAGCCTTCCCACAGCATCGTGCGGATCGAGGACTACGCGCGGAACCATCGCAGCCAAAGGGTCCCAGCAGGACTACGTCCGGGGACCCTGAGCTGATCGATAAAGCATTGCTTAAGTGGATCTCAGGTGTTGTCAAGGTAGGTATTGGGTTTGGCGGCGGTTCGTCGATCGCATTCATTGAAGAAACAATCCGTCTCAACCATATCGATCTAAGTGGGCCCCTCTCACAGCAACCGGTCAATTGATTCCTTTCGTCGTGGGCTTGTTTTCTGTGGTGACAGTTATATGGAATTGCATCAAGAGAAAAGGAAAGGGTGAGCCTGACCAAGTGTCTTAACAATCCAGGCCCTTAAGACATATGGGAGCAAATAGCGGATACATTGGGCCCGGTTAATGAGGGGGCCCCTTCGAAGTGACGACCAGGGTAAGGGGTTGTGGTGTATACTAGCTATTAGGGGTATATTCGAGGCGCGCAACGTACAAACGCATCCCTTTTCGCTCTTCTCTGCCTTCTTCTGTGACTGTAGAGCATCTCGCTGCCGCCAACCATGGATTCCAATTCGGATTCCAATAGTAATGTTCGCAGTTCTAGACCCGCCGCGTTTCGCTCTTCTGCCACAATCCCTCCCTCCCCTAGCTGAATACTACAAACCAGCGCAAGAGGCCAAGCAGAAGGCACCCGAGACCACGGATTCCGAGCCACCAAGAAGAAGCGCTTCAACTTTAGATACCGTATTACGAAGGACAGCATCGAGGAGGAGGATAAGGAGTCGACTAGTTACGTAAACGGCAAGCTCAAAAAGCTCATAGAGACCTATACAATGTTCAACCTAATCAGCTGGTGAATCGGTAAGGAGACTACCTACCCAATCCTTTATTAGTACGCCCTCGATATTCTCTCCTGTCCCGGTGGCAACCAAATGCGAGCGAGTCTTCAGTAGTGCGGAAAAGCCGGTTATACCAGAGAGAGATCAGCGTGCGGAGGATACTATCGAGGCATGCGAACATCTAAAGGCTTGATGGAAGAAGGAACTTATTCAACAACAGAAGGGCTAGGGCAACAATGACCTCTGTGATAGCGAGGTTAACAGCTTTAACAGTAGGATCAGCAGTAATGTCATTGATAACAGCAACAGCAACACTTCAACAGCGAGGGTCAAGTTTGTACATAATGGAGTCAGAATAACACATTTTACGGCTACACCAGGTTCTGCGCCACCACCCCCAAACCCGGAAATCCACACCACCACACACCCCCGAGGCTCCTCGCCTCCGAACCCCATAAGGGTGAGGGTAGGTGGTCGGCTCGCCTCAGTAACTAGGCTCTCTAGGCGCATAAACAGGGCGGACACGCAAGCACTACGTGAAGTAGTCGAAGGCCAGTGGCACACATCAGTCCCTTTGACTCGACCTTGGCAAGGGTGTCATGCCATGCCAAGTGTATACCATATGGTCGTGGCTCATGATGCGTGGATATTCCATCAAGATGAAGGTGGTATTTCGAATGCAAGGGAAGGAAAGGTGCGAACCACGACCTAGTGGGTTGCACGAGGTCGTCGGGAGTTGAGGTGGTCTTAGGATTTAGTGCACCCTGTATTATCCCGGACTTGGACATCAAACAAACTTTACTGAGGCCCCTGTTTGCATAAACGGGGATAATACACGTTGGGCCCTGTGTCACGCCCTTACAGGTTTTTTATTCGCGCCATTTGAGGTAAACAGGGCCTAAGCCGCAAGGCGGAACCTCAGCCCTTCGTCCCTGAGTCACAAATTGCACCAACATTTGAGAACAGTCATCGTGTATTGGCACTTCTGACAAAGCTCACAACTGTATGTTACCGGAGCTCGATGCCCTCAACAACCCACTGCGCCCGCTCTACGGACTTTCTGTCTGACTCATAATATCCGTTTGTGAAGCTTTTGCTGGAATCGAGGCCACTCCGGCGGCCTGCCTCATCTGCCGTCGTACACTTCAGTGCTAATCTTCCATCCTTCACCAATCCTACCTAACTAGCTGCTTGCTGAAATCTGAAATGTGCTGGGTCCCACGGGTCCATCTGTCGGGATATAGAATCCAACGCAGTGGAACTAGGGAAGCTAGAAGGTCGGAGATACGCCAAGCCCAGTCTTTCCAGATCGTAGCCGTGCTTTGGATATTTTGATGAACGGACGTTGAAAGTTGATCTCAGATGCTGCAGAGAGAGGCCCCGGCTAGCTCTTCCTCTGAAGCCCAATTCCGTGCTCGCTTCATCCTCTTGCAACGCGTACCCCTTGGACCAGGCAGCAACATTTCGGGCTCACCACCAATCAGGTACCTAGTATTAGATTACTTGGCCGACCTAGGTGATGTATTTACCATGTTCAAAGGGGATAACCTTGCTTTGAATCGTAATCGCATCGAAGGCCTTCTCTGTAACAAGGACAAAAACTCCTTGGTATTCGTTCAAAATGGCAATCTGTGGAGCTAGAACAACCAGGAATAGCCCAAGGGGCTTGCTTCTTTGCATATATACGGTACCTCGAACCCATGATTTGACGGCTTGCAGACTGCGACGTGGAATCGCCACAAGACGGCCACTGCACTTCTCTCGTCCTTGCGAAGGAGACCTTCTACCCATACTCTGAGATCACAAGCCGCGCTATTTCTAATCGCCATCAGCAGCATGGCAACGGACTACTGGTATGTTGGCTTCTTTCAGTCTACGACCCATCCCGCAGCAGGATGTTCCTGGGCTGATCAACTTTTTGCTGTAGTCCTGTTTATGCCGTGAGTAGCCCATCTCCCAGCTTGGTCTTCCTTCCGCCCGCAACCCTGATCTGGCAGCTAACATGCATAAAAAGCCATTCTTTGGAGCCATGGGCTGTACCTCCGCCATAGTCCTCACATGTTTCGGTGCTTCATACGGTACCGCAAAATCTGGTGTTGGAATTTGCGCCACTTCGGTCTTGAGGCCTGATCTTTTGGCCCAAAGTACGTTTACTGCTTTGACGGAGTGCATAATCTCCCAGTTGACCTATTCACAAAACCTCTGCTCACAATCCTTACCTAACACGTAGTGATCATGCCCACCGTCCTCTCCGGTATCCTCGGCATCTACGGCCTCGTCGTCTCGGTGTTGATCGCCAGCAACCTCCATATGAAGACATCTCTTTTCCTATCATTTATTCAGCTTGGGGCTGGCCTTTCTGTTGGACTTGCGGGCATGGCTGCAGGTTTCTCGATCGGTATCGTCGGCGATGCTGGGGTGAGAGGGATGGCACAACAACCAAGACTCTTTGTTGGCATGGTGCTGATCTTGATATTTGCGGAAGTTTTGGGCTTGTATGGCTTGATTGTCGCGCTGCTGATGAATACCACTGGGAATGCAGCTGAGGGATGCTGAAGGGACATGGCACGAGTTCGAGGGACAGCGCGATTGTCTAAAGGCAGCTGTCCTAGAGATAGATGGGTTTGGACACTGAAAGCGAGCAATGGAAGGGAATAGTTAAGTGTGAATGCCAAATCAGACATGGAAAACCATAAATGTATCAGATATAGCTTGTGATATATTGCATTCTTCTTCCTGAAGTATGGTATGGGTCAGGACCTGACTAAGTTGTATACAGCAAGCAACCCAGATGCGTATATCAGCGGCCCACTCACTTTTCCATCTACCGCTCGCAAGACCTCCTGTGATTAAGGGTACATTCGAGGCGATGGATAGGAGAGCAGCAGCATTTATCCGCAATCGCGTGAGCCTTTGAGGACCGGCGGCGCTCATAATGGGGTGTCGGGCTTCTGAAATACCATGACTGCATATCGAAATGTTCCATTCGCGTAACCTCTCTTCATCGCCTTGAACGCTTTCAGAAAGGCAACGAAGTCGCGACCTTGCGCAAAAGCGAGGGCCCACAAAGAAGGAGATTGGATTAAAGACAATGAGATATCCCTGGAAATGCGTACGCCGTCAGCTAAAGATTTCAAAAGTAGCACCGAGGGCAAAGGTTCTTAAATGACTCGCCATGTTCTTGCCACATTCCTACTTATGTCGAACGACTGAGAGAAAGTATTGAAGCCGGCTCTCTTGGCAAATTCAGCGTAGTCGGACTGCGTAGATAAAGGAGGGAGTAGCATGCCGTCTAGAACAAGGTCAGCGCTGATATCCAATCTCGCGATTTGCGGATCAACCACCTTCAATTGGCTCGATGTTAGCTTTCATCTCCGCGCTGCTCAGCTGTTCCGCCTTGAACCAGTCGGCTATGATTAGCTTTCCCCCATTGCTTAAGACTGAAAACGCATTGCGAAAGAAGAGTTCTTTCTTTGGCAAATGACTCATCACCTCAGATATCCAGACAGCATCAAACACGGTATCATTGGGAGCTTCGTGAAAGTATCCGCCCATCTTCTCAGCGTCTAATTCTAGGAAGCGCACTTTTCCATCGCCCAATGTGTAGTACTCAGTGCCAACTAGTGTTCCAACCCCATTCTCTTTCGCAGTAGAATTTCGGGCCATCTGCACCTGTGTGCCAGAAATTGTTATCCCCGTCACAGAGCAACCATACTCTCGCGCCAGGTATCTTGTTGTGCCGCCGATGCCACAGCCGACGTCGAGCACGTTGCTGCCTCTTGAAAGGGATGAGAGTTGCAAAAGGAGTTCGATGAGCTGTACTTGAGCCGTTTCCTTGGTGTCCTCCGGCCTCAGGAAATAGCCATGGTGGATATGCTCTCCCCTGTTTGCCATCAGCAGGGGAGCCTTTGTCGAAGGCGAATTAGGTCACCTGCCAGAGAGAGTAGTAGTAGCCCGAGCAGACCTCGTAATGCTCCCGGATCCGATCCTTCAAAACATCGAAAGATGTAAAGGTGGAAGGGGAAGTGGCCGAGTACTTGGCATCAAAGTCGCCACCAGTGTCGTGGGTTGCTGCTGGAGGGTCTTCCATAACGGACCTCCCGTTGTCAGTAGAGAGAAGATATTCTTTCCGGCGGCAGCGCGAGAGAGCGAGCTAAGGAGCCACAGCTTTCAATCTGCCCTTCTAGCGAGTCAGGGGCCTATGGTTTGGGGGCCATGCTGTTCAGGTGGCTCTCGTAGGAGAGCCGTTTTGTCGAAGCTTACATTCTCGAAACTGGTTGCGGGCTCCATGAAGATGGGCTGGTTAGTTTGGCAGCTAGGGTGGGTCTTTGTGTACCGCAAAGAAACTCTCCTTGGCCCACCCTTCTCTGGGCCAAACGTGATGCCGCCCTGAGAGAGCGCGACTAGCGCCGGAGTTTGGGTGAGCAGGGGCCGGGTTAGAGTCCTGAAAGGGGACCCCCCCCGAAGCCTTGCAGGGCTACTGTACTCTCAACCCTGCTGCCCAGTTAGCAATACTGACGCGATCTGCAATCCTGCCAGCCTACTCAAGAAAGCGGCGACCTCGAATTACTGTCTCTGGCCTATTATCTACGCATCTTTTCGATATCACTCTCAAAAGTACTGGAAAAAGCTAGGTAAGAGTCCTTTTCGCCGCTTTTTATCAGCTCGACATTCTCTGCTTTTGCAACGCTGCCTATCCTTTTCGACGATCTAAACGCGTCAAGTGTCATACCTGGGGCGGGCCAATTCTATGTAGATGCTATGGTGCCTACCTATATCTCTCGCAGCCCGCAACACAGAACTCGGGCCTTCAAACAATGCAGCAACGTTGCAGCTCCTTTGACACCCACCTTGCGCTGTCCAGTCACCCCCGGCCTCGGTTCTCTTCCCTCCTCATTGATACAATGCCTGAGCTTACATTCAGCTTCGACGTCCCGTTAGAGGCCACCCGTGTCTCGAGTGAAGACACTCAAGCCCAGCTAGACGAGTTCCGTCAGATGGTGGAAATACTCAAGCTTCATAATCGGGTGGGGAGACGGTCTGGATTGGTTTACCTTAAGAGCCCTAGCTATGGCGGAGCAGGATAGCCAGGTACTTCCACCGGAGCGCGATAACCCAGCGCGTTTCAAGATAAGGGACGGTGGCTAGCTGGTGTTGCGAATAGGCCGCGTCTCGGTGGCTATTCGCAGGCTCGTACGCTCGTACGTTCGTACGCTCGTACGCCCATACATTCGTATGCCTCAGCTGGACAGGAACCAGCTGGAAAGGCACAGCTGGACAGGGACCAGCTATTCGCACGAGACAAGTTCTCGACCGACAGGGTTTTCTATGTGTATATGTATTTGCCCATTCCCAGGTAGAGTAGGTAGCAATAATCAGTGCTTCCTCAACCAGTATATGCATACCTGTCTACTACGCGCAACAGCTGGTATTGCCTCTAGAGTTAGAGGGCTTAGCCCACTTCTGGTGCCAGCCTACTTCTGATATCAATCCATTACTCATGTGAATGCATTGCCGATGTTAGCGCATTATTCCCATTGCTCATGTCAATACATTTGCTGATGTCAACACATTTCCTGGTGCCAGTGCATTTCTGGTGGCATTCTCTCATCTTCGACGCCAGCGCTTTCACGCGCACTTCTCTTTATTGCGCTCCCATATCCTACTGCGAAACCAGTATAAGATACTGCCCCGTCTTTGAATGGGCAAACCCACAATCGAAGATCTGGCAAACATAATGACTAACCCGATCACCGCTTGGTTTATTTCTGACATGCCATTAAAAATGGCTCTCACGAGAGGAAACTATGAGAAGCCAATTCCGGCGTTGTAACCTCTGGTTTCAACAAGTCACTCCCTCGGAGCTTTAGAATCATAACCATACTAGTAACTAGTACACCACAACTCCGGAATAGGTTCTCTTATGTCCGCTAGAGGCTGCGCCTTAGCGTTCCATGGGCTTGAGCTAAGTAACTTAGTGTTTGAACTTGGAAGCAAAGCTGGCATCTCAGCGTGGATTCTGTCGAGCGCATCCGAAACGTTTTGCAGCAAGCTCTTCTGTCTCCTAAACTCCTGATTCCTCCGGTATGTCTTCCCCAGGAACCGCTCCAGAAAGCCAGAATTGGTTTGAACTTCGAGAGAGCGCTCTTTGAGTAAAGCACTACATGTGTCCAGGTTTTCTTTGATCTTTTGGAGCTCGCGTTGCGATTCTGCGACGTTGGATGTCGTTGAGGTGGCGTGCTTGTCGAGCACCGAGATTTCACTTTTGATTTGACCTGTTTTGTGGATCTGGTTGCGGTGCTCTTGCTGTTTCCTTCTTCTGGTGGCTACCTCGGACTGGCATTGTGTCACTAATCGCTGGAGTTCGCGCTTTTGTGCTTCTAGGCTCGATACATCGCGGTCCGCCTGCGCAATCTCACTCTGTAGTTGACTGATTGATGTATTGCTCGCCCTGATCTCCTTCCTCAGATCAGATATATCATCGAGGTTGACCCTTTCAACAAGTCATTGTCTGTCTGGTATTTGAAGATCACTTACGAGACTACTAACCCTACTGCTACGCCTGCACCGACGGTTAGCGCCAAAGATGCTCCGGCTGTGACGGGTGCCAGGACAATTCCAAGTATTCCTAAGCCCTATGGACACTGTCAGTGGCTTGAAGAAGCGCAGAGCTAGGAACTGCTTACACCACTAATGGCGGCCCTGTCCTTCTTTTTCCCGACCTTTGCTCCCGCTTCTCGAATTCTGCGATTCTTGTCCGCGATTTCCCCGTCCAACTGAGTCTTCCTCTATCTCTTCGCATTCGCCTCACTTGTCTTCGTGCTTATTTCTCTTTCTTTATCCACGATCTTCGCCTGCGTGGCCGCCAACAATCTCTCACTCAAGCTAAGTTCCTCCTGTGCCTCTCGCGCCAAGATCTCGCCATCCGCTTCCGCCTCCGTGAGCTGGCTGCGACTAGCTTCGACCTCCTGCCCGACATCCAAGACTTTATATGTGTAGTCGTTGACGTAGTAGATCGCTGTTTCGGCGCACGATTGCGCGGCTTCGAAGTCGCTGACTATTTCGCCTAGTCGCGTCGAAAGCCAGGTCATTTGGGGCGTGAGGTCGAGTGTGCTGGTGTCGCTGTAGTACTCGATTTGCCAGAGGCAGGATTGCATGTCTGAGCAGACGTACTGGATCTTGTTGTCGCTGTTTGTTAGGGCGGTCTGCATGCCCTGGACTTCTCCCCATGAGATGCACGCCCGTAAGATACACGCCAATGAGATGCACGGCCATGAGGTGCATGCCCATGAGACACACACCTGTGAGGTACATGCCGGCGAGATGCACGCCCGTGAGGTACACGCCCGAGACACGCGCCCTCCAGATCCCCCATCTTACAAACAGTGATCGATTTGTTGAGATCTGAGTGACAAAATTAGCATCATTCGATAGAGCTCGATTAGGCGGTTATAGTGATATAGATGATGCCTAATCTAGAAGCGTGGTTGTAAATGAAGATATTTTCTCAGCGTAAGTAGAAATGTTTGCCGCTGGGTTAGCAGCAAGCTCCTAATGGTGCAATACTGTCTTAAGATCTGGGTATTTCGCCGATTTGTTCTTCCCTCTGTTGACCCATTTCTCCTCATCCAAATGAGCATACTGCTTAGAGAGGATCTTAGAGATCTGGGGCTGCGTGAGCTTATGACAGTACTTCCCTTCGAACCATTGAATGAGCTGTTCTTGAGTCGGTTTGTTGTTAGAGTCGTAGAAAATCTTGTGAACTTCTACTCGCTGAGCGTTGGAAAGCTCCTGGCGACGCTTCTGAGAGGCCCTGGAGATCGCGGGAAGGCTTCAGGGATGATGTGTTCATTGGAATTAGCTCCCCGGCCGATCTTTGGGACTTCTGCGTGCCGGAAGGTGAGCCACTTCTTGAGTTGCGGATGCTTCTCATAGATTACCTTCTTGAACTGGCACTTCCAACCCCCATCCTCGATCTTGCAGATGAAGATGAATCGGCAGTCGTTCTCGACGCCGAACTTGATACCCTGCAGATGGAAGCGTTGGCCGATTGTCGTCTTCATCTTAGCCACAGCGCGCTCTTTGGGAAAGATTAAGCTCGACCAGTGTGCTGCATTCTTCGTGCATGATGAAGTCTCCTTTGGCGCGGCCCTCGATGGAGACTCGAATAAAGTCATCGATGGCCACTCCGCTCGACCAGGTAGTCTTTCATCATATCAATTTCATTGCCTCGCACATCTCATGGCAATATGTGACGACTGAGTCCCTCCTCTCAGTAGCGCAAGAGGGTGCGTGCTCTACTCATGTCTTCTGAGTGAGCTGTGTTGTCCATCTGAGATTGAACGGTCGTTCAGGTGCACTCGATTCTGTCAAGGTTCCAACCATCTGGGTCTTCACCTTCGTCGAACACATCTCTCAATCAAACGATTTCGATGGTATACCAATCATCCCCATCGAGATCTTGGTACAGTCCTTCAGGGATGTCTTGGCCGCCAAATGCTATACGCAAAATGTTGCAAGCGGTTCGCGTATCAAAAGTGAGCTGACCGACCCTGTGGAACTGGCCCCTTTTCTGACCGGTGGGTTCCAACATCAACCCGGCAAGAATGGCTGAGTCTTTTTCGTTATCATCCGTGGCATCTGCGTTGTCATCATCCACGATAGGTAGGAAACAGATCACTGGGTCTGCATCTGCGTTACTGTCAAGCGGCCTGCTATGATCGAATAGCGTAGTGAAAGTGCCAGCAGGAAGTAGCTTCGCCTTCCCGTCAACAACAACCTGCGCCTGTCCAGTTTGGCCTATTACGTTCTTGACGACGGCCGATGCAGGAGAGTGCTTGGTGAAAGCCACGGCGCCGAGCTGTTTGGGTAGAATAACGTTGCATAAACGGCCACGGAGCAGAAGCGAAGCACTGTCCACAGCACTAAAAGGGTCACCAACAGGGTGGACTGACGCGTTCAAAACCTCCACCATAGACGTGCGGCCAGAAGGGTGATCCGAGCAATGGATTTGTCCATCAAGGGAAGTCCAACACCAGGACGGCGCACGGTAAGGATCTGCTTTGACACCGTCAACTGCGCTCCAGAGTAGATTTTCGGGTAGTTCTTGCCGCCAAAGGCCTCCAAGATAGTCTCCAGGGGCGCATCGAAGCATTTCGTGGGCTCTCCGTGCCAGACCCGACATTGCTACCAGCTTATCCGACGGTCTCGTCAGTTTACATTGCGAGTAGGCTTCTACAATAGTGGTCCAGTTTTCAAGGACACAGAGTGTGAGGTTCTCCGTACTAGACTCGATCGAATTAAAGTTGTAGATGTCGCGATAGTTGACGAGCGTATTGGTGTTGTCTGATGCCGACATGAGCGCCGAGGGACATTGCCAGTAAATCTGGTTTTCGGCAAAGTGTACTGTGCGAGCAGCTAGATATCTTTCCTGCAGTACCCACGCTCGACGATTGAGGGGTGCAGCGTCAACATTTTCCTGAAAATCATCTTCGTAGTGTAAGTGGTAGCTTGTCTGGTGCTTCGAGCCTCTGTGTGCGGTCACCAGGAGAGGCATCGCTTCTTGTGGGTTAGGCGACCTGAAGAGGCCGCCTTCATCGTCTACGGATGCAGTCGCAGCAATTGTTAAGAAGGCATTGGAGTATATGTCTGCCATCCTGGGTGCTTCTGCTGTCCAATCTGCGTCGGAGTCTTGAATGATACATAAAGAATCGATCCACAGATAGGCGACACCAAGGGTTTGACAGACTTCAATCGCCTCTCGAAATGTGAGTGGTAAGTCAGCCGTCACGATTCCTCTCTCGTATGTTTTCAGATTGTTTTTCAGGAGCCTACAGCGCCTGACGTTGCCCCAAGCATGACTGAGTGTCGCGTAGCGGATAGACTGTTTCAAAGAGTTCGAATCGATCAAGGTGATGGTGTCAGGTGCTTGTTCTGAAACTTCGACGAGCAGAAGTCGCTTCGGCAATGTAAACTGACGCAGCCGATCCAAATCACTGTTGCACTTCTCGTGCTCGGTTCGACAAACATGCAACCAGCGCCTCACCTGCTCAGCACTCTGATCAGACCAGGTCTGGCGATATGTCTTCTTCTTGTAGTCGTTCTCTACCTTCTCTTCCTACAAGTTAGATTAGGCTGTCATCAAAAGAAGCAGCTCAGACGACAGACGGAAAGGGTGTCTCGACGTACCTTCAGTCTTTATAGCAAGCAGATCAAGATGCCAGTCGGGGACTCCGCCATCAGCTACGATTGAAAACTCATCATAGTCCACGGAGAAGCGATCATCGACGCCTCTATGGCAGAAGAACGTAAAGAAGGGATACATGACCTGCCAATCTTTGATCGAGCTAAGCTTTTCTAGAACCACTTTGCAAAGCGCGCACCCGCTGCTGGCTCGCGAGACCAAGTCTTCAGCACTCTGAAATCTGGATCGACAAAAGCTCCCTAGTGCGCGCCTCATACGATCTTTCCGTAGCTGAAGGAGGACACGCTCGACATCTTCTGTGAGACCCAGCAACTTCTCCCATCGAGGAGTGTAAGCCATGCGATTGATGAAGTCTTGACAGAATTCGCATAGTGTAGCATGGCTTGGACCAGATCTTTGTATGCCTCCGGGCATCGCAGTAATTGACACTCCAGCTGCTGATGGAGGTTCGAGCGCGAGACGTAATTCCTCACGGGTCGTAGAGAACTGTGAGAGTACTAGTCGGTTCGGCCTGCGGCTTTGGAATCTAGAGAGGTTAACATCAGAACGGAACTGACTGAGAAGATCCTTTGTACTGACTGATGGTCGACCCGACAGCATTGATGATCTGGGTTTGAATATCGGTGTCGCCTAGTTGTACTCGCGCGTCTCCGTCGATGTGATTGCCCTGGTAATGGTGACCCGATTAACTTTGTAAACTAGCCATTGCGGTGGGCCACTGTGACAGCAAGCCTGCCAAGCAGCCGGGTTGGACGCCTTGTTTGCCGCTCTCACCAACCATTTTCTTAGCAATTGATGGGCAATGAGATGTAGAGCAACGCCTAGGGAATGAGCACTGTTTTTGCGTCTGTCACGATGGATTTTTGCTAAATGAATGTGCTAATTGGGTCCAATCCGAGCGTCTACCTACACTATTAATTAATTACACAGCTGCTAATTGCGCACCTTGGGCTTACGCGCACGGCCACTCTTGCGGGTTCCTGCTTGACCTCCTACCTCCTGGGTACCCTCCTCGCTGTTGTTAGCCCGCTCATTACTAGGGATTGCCTCCGAGATCTGGCGCTTGTGGCCCGTATTTACTGTGGGTTTAGCTGGCACAGGGGTTGCCTCGGAGGGTTCTGACACTGCTAGCGGTACCTAGAGTGCCCTCTGTGCATCCGTAGATGAGTTCCGTATCTGTCATCGACAGGGCTGGGCCGACAGAAATCTCTCCTATCCAGTCAGAGACGTCATCACTTGCCTGACGAGGGTACCACAGCAGGGTAACCGGCAGAGCGACTGGGGGGAGATGGGAGTAGTCGGCGAGGGTTAGAGCGTCTTGTGAGATAGGTGCCGAGCCAGTCCCTCCAGAGCCGCGGTAAACTTATACCTTCCTAGGTCAAATCCGTGAGAACCTCCGATCAGCTCCCTCTCACAGGCCAACATTATCAACCCAGTTCCCATGCCCTCCAGCAAACCCTGTTCACGCGAATCCATCTGGAGGCATCCAACCCGGTTCAGGCTGTACTCACACGAGTCTGCTCCGCTCGGTCAACCCACAGGATATCTGGCATAAAACGCGTGCCGTGCTTATCCAGGCGTACAGCCTTCGTCTCCACGAACCGGTTTCACATGAATCCTCAATGGTCATGAGCGCAACCCCAATCCTTGCAATCCTAGTTAGGCCCTAGCTCACGTCGTCTAATCCTTCCTCTATCATTTCTTGATGAAACAAATCCATTTCCTATTGAATCAAGCCTCGCGCGAAGATAAGGTGAATGGATGATCTGAACCATACTCCGAGACCTTCACTATTGTCGGAAATGGAGAAAACGATCGCTGACAGTTCGCGTGGACGGGCGGATATTGCTTAATGACCTTGCAGGACTTCAAACGTCATTCGGAAGAGATGTCTTTGTTCCATTCTATCCGGATTGGTCATATAAAAGGAATGACTAGATTGCACAAGAGAAGCGTGATACAGAAGCTAAGCGAGAAGGAGAAGATACTCTAGCTAAGAAGGGAATCGCCTGGCGTTTTATGGGTATAAGACGGTAGTCATCTCGGAGGCTATGAGAGTCCGACAGCGGCTCATAATGCACAGGTTTCCCATATGTCACGTTTACTCCCTGCCGTGTTACGAGTCGTTAGCCTTCTAGCTTCGCCTCAAAGGTCATTCCTGCGTTCTTATGTCGTCGCTTCTTACTCGGCGCGTCTCATAGTCTATTGTTCTTCTTTCACCGTCTGTAGCGTCTTCGCCGTTTAGAGGCCTTCCCTAAGAGAACCTCTTCCGTGACTGGTACCTAGTAGAGCTTTATAACGCTGCGCTTAACTTGTGGAGGTTAGTAGAACATCGTTTATCGCTGTAAAGTGAAGCTTCGCCTCCCATGTAATCCGATCGATAGTACAGAATAGTAATCTATTCTTCTGCGAATTACTAATACAGCAGAGGCTTACCGAGCTGAGGATGCAGCATTTCTCCATTGGCCTTGTCGCAGCGCAATAGGCGCCCCGTCCAGCACTCTCTCCCGACCGATAACGCCCGTGATGGAGACTGGCAAAGGATGGGATAGTGGTGAGGCAGCCAGTCAACGTGCTGACGTGGCGTGGTCGACCACGGTGGGAAAGTAGGGAGGTATGGTTAATTCGTTCAGGAGATTTTAAGCGGAGGTACGGCATCTCAGGCCATCGCATGACCACGTCGCCGGTGATCTGAAGATCCAGGCCCTTTCCTCAGCGTCATCGTCTAGATCGGACCCACAGTCGGACGGCCGATAAGAGAGTACTGCGGAGGTGTCGAGCGAATCAAGGCGGGCGGTCGCGCTGAGATATTTTTCTCATAGGCCGCGTCGTATCTTTCGGTGGAGGGAGGGAGCATACAGGGAAAGGTAGAGCTCGCCGAGGCCTTAGACGCGACGTGGGTCGTATGAGGAGAGTTGGGGGGGGGGGGGGGGGCAGAAATTGGG
>Ga0335072_10006399_pt1 | contig 17218 bp, 20 predicted proteins | sample Lox_Sample_21_FD_206725 | JGI IMG/M metagenome (GOLD analysis project Ga0335072, IMG submission 206725) | Soil microbial communities from Loxahatchee National Wildlife Refuge, Florida, United States - Lox_Sample_2.1 | ecosystem: Environmental > Terrestrial > Soil > Wetlands | place: USA...
TCGGTCCAGAGCAACATATGCATCTTGCTCTCATGTCACTGGCCGAGAAATGCTGCGAAGACAAGGAGAGGAATAAGACCACACTAACGGAATTCGCTGTCGATCTTGTCAATTCGTTCTCCTTGGAGACCCGATTGATCGTATATTTTCTCTGTTACTCGTCGACTAATTTCAGGCTGTTGCCCTTTTCTTGAAATTGACTATGTCAATCCCTCATGATCCAAGCCAGGAAGCAGACGGATTCCCTCTCGAGATTATGTCGTATTCTCAAGAGAAGTTGAGGTCGCTTGAAAGGCAATGTCTTAACATCATTTCCATGGTTCTTAGTTCGAGGTCTTTCCAAGGAGCCGTCAATCGCGCTTTTGCGGCTGGTGATGCTGTCTCAAGTGACAACTTTTCCTCTGTTGTAGAGAAATTGCTCCACGTTTCTGCTCACTCTAAGAAAGGTATCACTCTTTTCGACGACACTCCTAATCCTGTAAAAGAATTAGTTTCAACGGCTCTCGATGGGATCCTTTCGGGATTACCGTTACAGTTTGTCAGCGACATCGTTCAGAATTTCCTCGATACAAAGAAATCTAACATGACTGCGCAAATGATTTCTATTGCCACCGACAGATTCACGAAACCTAATAAAGGAGATACCAGAGCAACAACCTCAGTGACCCAGTTCCTGTCCTTGTTGAATGCAATTATTCAGAATGGTGAGGTACCGAGTACAACTGCTGTTGCCCTGGAATGCGTAGCGCGGCTGTCTCAAGTACATGGGAAAGCAAATTTGGATGCATTCGAGAAGATTCTCCCCATTATTGTTGAAGGCGGTCTTAAAAATCAGAATGATGTTGTCGTTCTTCATTCTCTTAGATGTTTGTTGTCTATGCTGTATATTTCACTTGAGGAAGTCTGCTAATTTTAGTCGTGTTCTGGGCCCTCGAATCGTTTCTTTGTTGCCCGATATTACTGGCGTGATATTCGACAAGTTCAACGAATATACGGCCTTCCAGACCGAATTACTTGGTTTCCTTGAGGCTTTGAATGAACGAATTCCATCCTTTATGACGCCATACGTATCAAAATCCTTCCAACTTCTCTTCGACTCGTCTAGTCGAGCTTCACAAAAGGAGGATCTTCAACAAGTTAAAGAACATCTTGTGCGGACTGTAACGACCAATATATCTACAGATGTTTGCGTTGATGGCCTATCGACGCAGTGGCAACACATCCATCACAAAGACAAGGTTCAAAACACAGGCCACGACTTATCTGACGAGTAGAAATCCCTTGAGATCTCCATTTTGATCATCGATTTGATCATCACACATGGGTCCCGTGAAGATCTCATTGCCTCTTCAGCACAATTATTCGACCTATTCCTCCAACTCTTTGACATCCGAAATGAGACTGCTTTGAAACCTAAGGTACTGGCCTTTCTGCTCAGCGCTGATCTCAGGTTACCAAGAAGCTTGAATTGAAAGTGATTGATGCGTTCATGAAGTTGGTGATGAAGTTGAACGATTCGACATTCCGTCCTTTCTTTGTGACTTTCAAGGATTGGGCATTCCGCAGTACGACTGGTGAGCGCAAGATTAACCGTGAGATCTTCTTTTATGAATTTATCAACAAATTTTTGGATGTTCTTCAGGTATGTCACATTGCATCTCCAGCTCATGTGAAGTCTGTCGTTACCTCGTATTATGGGATAATATTGGAAGATACTGTGCATGTTCTTGAAGATTTTGGTGAAGGCACATTGGAGAGTAAGCCGCTGTGGACGTCCTTGATACACAGTTTGCAAAAGAGCTTCACCTTCGATATTGGTGAAGATGGTATGTCTCCTTGCGAACTCACGGTCTAATTTCTAGCGTATTGGTCCTCGCCGATACGATTCGACAAACTTGTTACACCTCTTTTATCGCAGCTTACATTGACACGTTTCAAATCTGCAGTCGTTATTCCAGCTATTGTGGGACTCGCCAGTCGAGCTCGCTCCGAGGATAACTTCAAAGTTATCAATAATCAGTTGATGGAGTATATGAAATCAGAGAATGCGGCACTTAGATTGGCATCTATTGATGCTCAGCGGGAACTGTATACTGCATTGGCTGGAGATTGGGCCAAGGTTTTGCCGCCTACTGTCCCTGCGATCTCAGAAGCTATGGAGGATGAAGATGATAATGTGATTGAAGCGGTGCATCGTCTTATTGCGACTATCCAAGAAGTGACGGGAATTAGCATTCAGAAACTATTGACTTGATATCCGGAATAGCATAGCAATACAGTAATTGAAATCACACAGCGTGATATTTGTTTAATCTTTCCCAGATGAAGATCAGTCATCATCGCTTAATTGGCAAGGGGTCCATGATGCAAATTCTAGATCGGGAATTTAGCGGTGTTACACAGCTCCACCGCCAATCGCCGCATGCAGAATTGCTTCGTGGCTTTTTCGTGGTGCCCCTTCACCCCCAACCAATCTTCCCCTTCATCAACCCCCCTCCGGACGACGCTTCCCCCCCGGCGTCCAATTCCAACAGCCCCTCGGACTTGGCCGACAGAGTAATTTACTCAACTGCTAAAATGAGTGTGCTCAGCGTTATTCTCAAAGTTTACGTGGGAGTACCGCTGGTAATGCTCTCTTCGTCCCTTGCAGGATTTCTGAGTCCCATTCCTTCGGTACGGTTTTGGTCTCGAGCTATTGCCTGTTATTGTTCTGTTTTAATATGTGCTTCGTATGGAGTGATTGCAAGTATCCTGTTGAGAATCATTGGACGTCCAACCCTGTCACAGTGGACTACAGGCCGAGTATTTGCCGGAATCACCTGTCCATTAATTGGATGGGAGTGGGATGTTCAGGGAGAAGAGATACTGAGGGAAAACAGACCTGCTGTCTTTATAAGTAATCATCAGAGGTAATGTAATGTGATCCGAATATTCACTAACGTTTAGTGAAATGGATGTCTTGATGTTGGGAAAGGTATCATTCTTGATTACCAGGATTACCAGGTCAGATTAAATCTAACCCGCTAGACTTTTCCGAAGCATTGTGCAGTCACAGCAAAGAAAATATTGAAGTATACACCATTTTTGGGATGGTTTAGTATGTATCATTCAGAGATCGTTGCTCATTGACTAGTGAGTCTCAGTGGAACTGTATTCATTGACCGTGCAAATCGAACTTCTGCGCTTAAAGCCTTCGACAATGCCGTCAAGCAAATGAAAAAGAACAACGTTCGTTCCCTATTCAAGAACCCTCTAACTTTCTCAGCAAAGCGTCTGGATCTTCCCAGAAGGAACAAGATCTTACGCCGACAGTCCAATTCTTCTACCATTCAAAAAGGGTGCATTTCATTTTGCGATTCAAGCTGGAGTGCCTATTGTGCCTATCGTTGTAGCAAACTACGAACGACTATTCAGTATCAAAAAGCGCCGCTTTGAATCTGGAAAAGTGAAAATTAGAGGTTTTATCGTTCATGTAACTCTACTTACTGATAGTACTGGATCCAATACCTACGAAGGATTTAAGTGCCGAAGACGTTGATCGAATAGCTATTGAAACGAGAGAAAAGATGTTGGCTGCTCTACAGGAAATATCGCCCAATTCCAATCCTCATCCTGTCAATGGAAATGCAGGACATAAGAAGGAGTTTTAAGGTGGGAAATTATATATCATGCATTCACTTGGCGGTTGTGAGACTTAAGAAATGAACGTTACTATCTGTGTTTTTGGTTCCGTCCCCGATTTTGGCGAGGGAAGGATTGGTGAACGAGGTCTGTAAACGCTAAGATTTATGATTTCGACAAGAGCATGAGGACTCGGCTTTGAAAATTGACTTTTGCAAGAATATACAGAGTGCCTAGTGATTTTCGTGACCGATCCATGTCTTGAACTTGAAATGGTGGATGAAGACTCAAGATCTGATCTGCAGTCAGCCTCATCGCGACCAAAACCTCATGATCCCTCACAATGTCTCGCTTTCATTCTACAACTGCCAAAGTTTCTACCTTTTAATGATATAAGTAGGAAGCATGGATGACTGGCATGAAGTATGAACCATATTCCTTGCTTCATGGCCTTACTCTATTTAGTTAAGTCAAAAGGCGACGTATACGCCGAAGGCTCCCACGCCGGTGGAAACCACCGCTCTTGCATTTGACACCAAAGAAGAGATTCTATGGGTGGGGACTAAACGGGTTACTTCCCTTAAAGCCATGGCTAACGTCAGGGACGAGTTACAGGATTCGTAGGACCAAGTTTGACTTCATACACCAGTTTCTTCGCGCATGCCGATGAGGTTCGAGATCTCCTCGTTCACGATCGCGGTGTAATATCCCTTGGCTCGCGGAATGTACGCGTGACGCATCGAAGAGGTCTGCAAAGATGGGATATCAAGTACCGTCCCATACCAACCGGATGTTAATATCAGGGGCAATGGAATGGAGAATTTATCCTGTATGACCTTTTCCGGGACTGGCCTGTCTGAAGTGTTGGCTGGTGGAGCTCAGAAGTCTGTTCTCCTATTGAATGTTGATCGAGGAAGTATCGTCAAACAGGAACCTACGGCAGAATGGTACACCAAACTTCGAAAAGGGCGTGTCATATGTGGAGCCACCATCAACGGAAACATCGCCATTATCGATCCTAGAGTATCTCTCTCACCGCAGAGTGGAGTGACTGCAGCACATACCGGGGCTATTGAGGACATAGATACTCAAGATAATTCGGTACTTACCTGTGGCTGGACATACAAGTATCTTACATCTTGTTCAAATTTGACAAACTAGACCGACTGGCTATACTCTTGATCCGCTAGTCAAACGCTGGGACATTCGAAATTTGCGATCTCTAGTTCCTATCCCTTCTTATGCTCCCTCCTCTATCCGCATGCATCCCAAATTCGCAAACACAGCTATTATCGCTCAGAGATCCGGGCAGTTTAACTTTGTCGATGTCGATAATACGGCCATAAATCATTTATACCATACTAGCATGCCTTCTGAAGCCGCAATTATTACGCACATGGCAGTTTCACCGTCTGGTGAAGCTTTAGCCTTAGCAGACAATGAGGGCACTGTTCATGTGTGGGGTCGTGGTTCGACAGATTCAGCAGTACAGTTCTCAGAATATTCAAGTGCCATTGAATGGCCCAATACTCCACAAGACAATCTTCCTTCAATCGACATAAACGATCTCGATACTCCGCTCTCGGAAGTAGGGATGCCATATTATAACACTGAATTATTGTCTGTGTGGCCAAATCATATGGTATTTGAAGTGGGTCACCCTACTCAGAGGATAGACGACAAGACGCTTAAAGGAATGACACGACAAGATTGGTATTTATATGGTCGATGGAATCAACCTGGTCGTCGTCGATACCAAGTTGACAAACCCGAACGTGTAGAAGAGTTACCTCGTTTCAGAAGCCAAGTTGAGAAAGAACGGGCGTTAGCTGGTGAAGACGAAGAAACTTCCGAGAAGGTAGTTGGAAGATTTGAAGGTGGTGAAGGCGGTGTTCCGAATTATTACAACCAAGTCGAAATCAAATACAGTAAATTTGGAGTTGATGATTTTGACTTTGGGTTTGTGCAGTACTCGAAATCTCGCTAATTCTAGATTCTATAATCCTACACCGTTCTCAGGATTGGAGACGCACATTGCGAATTCGTACGCCAATTCCTTGTTACAAGTCTACCACTTCACACCATCCATCAGATTGTATGCTCTTGCTCATACCGCCACGAGTTGTCGGATCCCTTTATGCTCCTTATGCGAACTCGGATTTCTATTTCAGAATCTTATCGATGCTCGTGGGCAAAATTGTCAAACCACGAACTTTAGTAGGTATCTGGGATCCACAGTTCGTGCGGCAGGTCACGACATTGTTGAAGAGGATCTCTTCAACAAAGAAAGTGAGAGCAAAGTCATCAAGACTATCCGATTAAATCGATTTTTGGTCAATGAAGGATTTTTCGATAGTCATCTTAAAGGACATCATAATCACGGACCAGGACATTCACAAGATCGCAATTTACGTGGAGGAAGATTATGGATGGATACAATTAGATTATTTCGGTGCAACGTCTGTGGTCATGAACATTCGGATAAACATAGAGACTATATTGTCGAGATGGTTTATCATAAGGTATATTTTTTGCTTTGAAATTGGGACTAATGTAGACCCCAATGACTCGACAGCCCGGTCGCAACATACCATCGTTCGGATCCATCTTGAAATCCAGTATCCATCGAGACGGCGACGTCCATACAATTTACTGCAACTCTTGCCGAACTCGAACCGCCGTGTCAATCCGCAAAACAGTTCAAAACTTCTCATCTATACTCAACATAAACACCAACGTTCAGGAGGACTTTGAATGGCGCTTCTGGGGAACTCCAGGATGGCTTCCATCTCGTATCGGAATGTCAACTCACAACGGTCGCCTAAGTATATTCCAAGGAAAGGATCTCGAGAAGAAACGAACAGAAGATCGCGTTAGTACCGAATACGAATTATGCGGTTTGGTAGTGGAAATCAAAACCGAAAAACATAATCCTCATCTTGTTGCCATAGTAAAGGTTCCTAAGGAAGAACTTCCCTCAGACGCCACGAGTCCATGGTACTTATTCAACGACTTTTTGGTCAGAAATATCACAGAGGAAGAAGCATTATCGTTTCCAGGAGTTTGGAAATGGCCTTCTGTGATCATGTTTAAGAAAGTTCTTTCGGACCGACGAACAGCGAGTTTATCGCAGAGTATTCGGTCTATTCAACAGGATCCATGGTTTTTGTTTAATGATTACTCGTTGACTCAGTTTAAGCCTCAAGGACCGAGAGATCCTAGAAAGATCGAACATCGGTTGTTGTCCCCAACGGATTTGCCACTTGCTAAGAAATTGGTGGCTATTGATGCTGAGTTCGTCCTGTTGCAGAATGAGGAGGCGGAGATCACGTCGACTGGAGAACGAGAATTGTTGAGACCGAAACGGCATGGATTAGGTCGGGTGAGTGTCTTGCGAGGATGGGAAGAGGATATGTTTGTCCCCTTTATTGATGATTATATTGCTGCTGGAGAGGGGAAGGAGAATATCGTGGATTATCTGACTGCTTACTCTGGATTAGTGGAGGGAGATCTTAATCCCCGGACCTCACAGCGTACTCTGGTTCCTCTCAAGGTATTGTGTTCTAAGACTTCTGTTAACAATAGATCGCGTACAAGAAGTTGAGGCTTCTGGTCAATCTTGGTGCCATTTTTGTTGGACACGGCTTGGCAAGTGATTTCCGCACAATCAATCTCATTGTTCCAAAAGAACAAGTGATCGATACCTATGAATTATTCTGGTTACGTTCCAAAGGGCGGTATGTCTGCTTACCCTACTATTCTAATAAATAGACGTCTATCATTAAAATTTCTTGCATGGTATCTACTAGATCAATCTGTCCAAGTTGCTACGCACGACTCGATCGAAGATGCTCGTACAGCATTACTATTATACCAAAAATATCTTGAACTTAAGGAGGCCGGGACATTACAAGAAACCTTGAAGGATATTTATGAAAAAGGAAATTCTCTGGGTTTCAGACCCCCTCTGACGGCTGAAGCGCCTGTTAGTCCGACAAGGAGCGATTTTGAAGGTGCGAGGGAGGTCCCAGTTCATGTTCCTGGCAGTGTTACGCCTATGAGAATAATGATGAGAGGGGGAGATGTAAGGGGGATGGCTGGTTTGGTGAATAGACCACTAACTTCGGACGGTCCTGCTAGCGGAGGACAAGGAGACGCAAATACATCAACAGAAATTTAAATAGTTAAATAGTTGATGCTCTATGGATATTTAGGTGATTATTGATGCAACTAATTCCATACATCCTATCTTGCGATCCCATACATTGTGACCATTATCCTCGTGATTCACCTTCCGAGTGCTCACTCTCCATCCCTGGGCATCTTAATAATATATGCCAAACTATGATGGTTCCTTCGCCAATTTATTTAGGATCTGTGAAACCTCCGTAACACGACGCATGATCTCTTCTTTCTTTTCCTTAGATAACTTCTCCAACTTTCGAGTTTGTATCTGCAGAAACTTGTCTGGATGCCAAAAATATCGGTTCTGCCTCACTGCTTTCTTCCAATCTCCAGTTGCTTGCTCCGAATACTTCATGGTATAGTCTCTGACAAAAGTTCGGATATTGTCTTCGGATATATCCCCTTCCAAACCCGATGGGGTCGGCCAAGGGACATCACTCTGTTGCCAAAGCAGTAACAAATCGAGATTTGGGGGAGTAGGTTGAAAAGCAGCTACATAATCCTTCCACCTCTGTGCAGGAGCTTGCGATCTCAAATTCCTTCCTCCACCAGACTCATACGTTCCATCCCTGCGTTTTGCGGCAGTGGCATGTAATTGATCTTGGAAATATTTTTGCCAGTCCTCCATCTGTCGTTTTGCCTGTTGATATGCTTTCCTCCGCTCTGCCTCTTCGCTTTGTCTCTGGTAATGTTCTTGCTGTCGTTTTGCCTGTTGATATGCTTTCCTCCGCTCTGCCTCTTCGGTTTGTCTCCGGTAATGTTCTTGCTGTCGCTCCGTCTCGCGTCGAGCCTCAGCCTTCTTTTTTTCCGTTTCTCTCAAAACCTGGCCATATACTTGTTCCCGTACCCAGCTTGCATACTCATCATCTGTCATCGTCGGTCTTGGGCGTGGATATATATGTATTTCGGATCCAAACACTTCTGTCCAATGTCGAGCATCATCGGGATCTGCCAGAGCTGAAAATAGAGCATCTTTGAACGTATACTTATCCGGCCAGAACACTTTTGATATTCTAGGAAGTGGCTCGTCCTCGTCCTTTGTGAAATCAAAGTCTGGTTTCCGTTTTGATCTTGGTGGGGGGCTGGCGCCGTTGGTGGGGTTGTCTGGCGCTGCTTTGCGCTTTTTAGAATGCGATGAGTTTGGAGTGGTTTTTGAGCTTGTGGTTTTAAAGTGGAGCTTTGTTTTGAATACTGGAGGGTCCTCGTCTTCGGCTTTGGTGACCATTTCGAGTTCTTGGCTTTACTGCTTGTCAGTGAAGGTTTGTCTCGTTGCTTTGAGAGTCAACCGGACGGAGTATGGATAGTCTGCGATTGAACTTACTTCTTACGTAAAAACGTTTTCTGCAGAAAACCTTGGCTTTCAGCAACCATTATATAATAATTACGTAATTATCTGCAAGACCCTGATTGGACAAAATACTGGGTTAGGTGTCTGAGAAAGAAGTTCCAAGCTGCTGGCCGCGGCCCGATTCTGTAAGGCCCAATTTGGGTTTGAAGTTGTGATACCGGATCTGATGTTCAGTTGACTGTCAGTTGGCTGCTGAAGACTAGGTACTGACGCTATTCAATTGACTACAGTTGTTTGTTCCGATTGACTGCAGTTATCATTGCTGCTGTGCAAGGCCACGCAGACACAAGACGGGACTCCGTCCCGGCTTCCTACATTAAATATTTCTCTGAAAATTCATCTTTCAACCTTCATACGTTCTTACATCTGTTGGCGAAGCGAATAAAGTAAATAAATATGAGATGGGCGATGTTTTGGATCTCGAACGCGCACCTTGACGGGCAAGAGCTCCACTTCTCCAGATGTTGAATCCTCTTGATAGAGCTCTGCGTGAGAGAACAGAAGGGACTATTGATCGCGAGAAGCTCGCTCAGGTGCCAATTCGTTCTCGAGAATCTTCAACTGATTGTTCCAGGCAGCAATTCGAAGAGCACGTCAACAGAAACGCGATATTCAAGTCGTTCTCGAGGACAGTCCCGTTCAATCAAGAGTTACAACCGGCCCGTACGCTACTCTCATGGGTGGTCTGACTTTAGTGAACATCCAAATCAGAGTGAAGAATGGAATACTGCTTCAAAGAAACCTCGGAGGGATCTGTTACCCTCAGAGATTTATCCCGCTGGGTTTCCTGGCAGTGATGACGATGACGACTTCCCGGATCTTGCAATTGCCATAGACGTGAGTGCCAAACACTTCAATTTTCAGAAAAGTGCTTGGCAACCTCACCCGCGAGCCGAAGATGATGAAAATTCGTTCGAACATTTCACGAGTGCAAAGTTCAATCAAAATCGTGCTTTGCCAAGGCTCGACAATAATCAACGAACCGTCATCGACCTCGATTTCGAAAACGATCTTCAACCGTCACCAGTACATCTGCTAGGAAGTCGCTCAAGATCATTCAATTCAATCCCCGATCCAAGATCCAACAGTACTTCGTCCTCGGCCCCTCTCAACCATTCACCTCTACATATAAATACATTTCCTTCCTCGGAACAGCGAAGACCTGCCTTACATGAGAGGGAACCATTCAATCCAGTTAACATCCAAGACTTCAATCTGGATGACGATGAAGCGTTAAGAGCCGCTATTGCAGCTAGTCTTGCTGATATGGACGGATTACAACCCTCAAGTTACTACCCACCTCCGAACCCACCACCTCGAAAACCTGACCCTCCTCCAAAACCAGCGCCTGCCCCACCTGTTCAAAGAAAACTAGTGCTGAAAACATCTTCGTTTGTATCTCCAGATACATTATTCCAATTCAGCCCTTCGACAAGTCCCGTCGGAACAGCCAAACCGAAAGCATCTCAGGTCACCCAAACCGCAGAACCCGTCAGATCGAAAGTTCAGACGGCGTCATCTCGTCTTGGTGGTGCTGTTGTTAGAGATGATACCCGTCGACTTCTGGAGGAACTCGAGAAAGTGACTTCAAAACCTCGGAAGATAGTATCTGAATCGCCGGAACCAAAAAGGAGGCAACCATCCAAGAAACATGATGAAAATCTGGCTTTGGTTTTGGATGATGAAAATCTGGCTCCAAAACCAAAGCCAAGAAGTAAATTAACTCAACAAGAAAAGGTACCCTCCGTGTAATCGACTTGGTCTGACCTCAGGACTTTTTCGCGAGGGTGGAAAGGCACGCAAACAAGCTGACAAAGACGCCAAAAAGAAAGAGAAGGCGATATCTTGAAACGAAACGCTAATTAACGGGAAGCAAAACAGGTGGAAAGATTAGAAACGCGCGAAATGGAAGATCTGAATCGACTTGAAACCAAGAAAGAAACATGTCCTGAACTCATTGCTTACATGTCTCATACTCTTCCCGACGATTTGTACGACAACATCCTGAATTAATAGACCCCGAACAAATGGACACACAGGAATAGAAGTCAATAGATATGAATATTCTCAAATTTACAAGGAAAGTCACAAGTGAATGAGACGAAGAAGGATCTCTACTTGATACAGGGATCGGATTGCATTGGCATGAAGAATTTGTACTCTAGATGTAACTCAGATTTAATGAATGGCATCTCAAACAGACAACTCAGTAGACGAGCAGTCGAGGCAATGGTTAACTTTGTTACTACTGGCAAGCAAAGGGTCGCCAAACACCGATTAAGTCGAAATTGTAAATGGCTGATCAGTGTTTTGCTGACAAGGTTGAGGTAAAAGTATCCGGCCACATGCTCTAAGTAGTTTACGATTCGAGTGTCTTTCGAGATGGATGGTAGCTGACGCACGCTATCTGAGACTCGGCTGAATGGTGGTGTGGTTGGCAAACAAGGAGAAGATGCGGTCGGAGAAATTAATCCGGCACAACCACGGTTCCAACTCTGACCGTACTGCTACTTGATATCACCAACTTTTGTCGAGAGCGCGAAACAGAGTTGCAGATGTGGTGGAAGCGAAAAGAACCTCCAGATCACGATGCTGAGCTTCGGAGTTTGATAAAACAATACAATGCACAAGCCAAATCTTCACCATTATCATCACCGTCTCCGATCACTAAACCACAACCCTCTCCCAGGAAGCAAGTCTCGACTGCATCAAAACCTGAAGAACTCATTCAGGGACAATACATTTCATATACCCCAACTGAAGCCAATCTTTAAGCGGATGAAGAATTATGCGATTCCTTCCGGCACATTGATGTACGATCTTCTTCGGTGTCAGTGTTGATTGTAGGAATGGTTCCATCATCACTTACCGTTGCATATGGGCTCGGATTACTATCGATATGGATTCCGACGGTCACCAGTTCCTTATTGGAATGAATTACAATTCTGTTTGCCAACGAAACGAATGCCTCCTCTTGAGGCAAGGATCGCACTTGGAAGACATAGAGCGGAGAAACTGGCTAAATTACGGCGGGAGGGAAGTAGTGAGGACGTTTGGGAGATCAGAAAGTACGTCCTCGGATTGTGAGTAGTGACTGACTTCAGGGAACCGTTGAAGAATCCATTCCCAATGCGTGGAAACAAAATGACAGATGATGAGAGACACACAGGACTGATTCCATGAGCGAACGAAAAGGTGCAGAGGACAAAAATGTCAGTAGACTTTACATAAGTACGGCGAGCTAATAGAATAGTTTGCAATCTTGTACTCTTGTGCAATAATAGCGGCTACACATCCTTGATTTGGATGCCTTTTCCGCGATGTCATCGTCTTGTGGCCTGTGGCCTGTGGCCGGACTCGATTGCTCAATCACAGTGATCCCGATCCGGCGTCGTTTGAGTTTCCGAATTGGGACTAACCCTAACCCTGAGACGTGCGAGCCTATTTGTGCGTTCTCCAATTACGATGATGCATTTATTCTAGATCATAGATCATCCGGGCTCTCAGCAGTAGCCGATTGTACGGATCGGTGCGCGCATTCACCGGATCCGGTGTTTCTGGAAAAGCATGGCAACAACTGACCCACAACCAACATCGTTGTCTAAGGCCACACAGAATTCTCTCACTAGGTCTTTCCCCTCACTCAATCACTCAACAATGTCCTTCTGCTCCTCTACACACAATAATAATAATATATATAATCGCGGACAGACAAGAACCCCTCGGACTGAAACCTCTCATCCTCCTGAGACACCCCATCCCCCCCAATCTTTCAACTGCCCTTGTCTCTCTTTTGTCTCTTTTGTCTCTTTTGTCTCTTTTGCCCCCGCCCCTCCCTTCCCTTCCCTGTTATCTTGGATTCAGGAGGTTTCAATCAACCTTTGTCGCAAATTAATTTTAACCTTATATGTCTTCGGCGGATCAAGCACAAGGTATCAGTGGTCTGACCCTCCCTCCCGCCAGGGGACCTGTCTAGGACAGCTTGTGCTAATCACGGTGTTAGGTTTGCCGTCTTACGTTTATTCTTCCGATCGACAGGGACCTTTTGCTGCCAACGATCTTAGTGCTGCGTCCCATATGGGACAGTACCCTATAGCACCATCTCATCATGCATTCAATCCTCTGTATGAAGACGCCCATAATTCCACTCCCAGATCGATTCCGGCCACTCCCCAGACTCCCCAGGGTATGGAGTCTCTTTCTGGTGCTCAGCCTGTAACTGCTTCACTCGATCAACGACCGGGATCTAACAACAACAATGATCCAGCTACAGCAACTTCGGTCACCATCCGACCTCCAGCTGGTTATCCGGGAATCATGCTTGAGATCCGGCTAGAAGGTGGCCATCTGGTGCAATTTTTGACAGGACTATCCGCTAGAGGCGACCTCGAGTGCTTGATTTGCTTTGATGCGGCCGCGCAGTCTGCCGCTGTCCATATAATACCCAAAGGCGGTCCTCCATCGCAAATTGTCTTCTTGTGTCTGGTGCCAGATATCCAGTCGCTGGGTTTGTGTCCTGTCACCCTGCATGTATTTGCCGACCAGACACAGCACAGTGTACCACTTGGGGCATTTCACTATAAACAAAACGGTATTTAGTCCCTCTTCTTCTGTCTAACTTATAGATGGGACTCAGCGGACCTATCATTTCCCAGACTCGCCGTCCATGATGTCGTACTTACAACAACAAATTCCAGTCGAAGACCCTGAGTCCGCCCCCCGTTTGCGGATTCCCCACTCGGTACCTCAAGTACCTGACCGCTTTGACCCTCAACCGTATCATCCACAAAATTACACAACTCAAATGCCGGTATACTTGCCTCCCAGCAACTACTTTTCGAATCCCCCAGGCACATTAGCTCAGCCGCTTGGTAATCTTCATTATCATCCTCAAACTCAACCTTCTGCATTATCGACCTATCCGCCACATTCCCTGCCACGTCCCAACCTACCAAATCTAGCCCGACATCCTCATTCAGACCCACAACAGTATACCCTTGGACAATTAGGCCACGAATCATCCACTCGCCCTCGAAACAACGCAAAGCTCATATTCAAGACCAAACCAGATACATTGGGAGATTATAGCTCATGGACTTTCTTGGAACAACAAGATAGTCGTCGAATTGTCCGATTTTCCAAAATAACGATTCCCGACGGTTACAACAGTTTTGAATTAGACTCTTTCCCTGTCCCAGCAAACGAATGGACCTCAGATATGATCACAATTTCATGTATTCGATGGGAACCAAACCACAAGTTGCCCGACAAGGAACGCCACCCGTGGGAAAACCAATGCGTATTCACGTCGGTGGATATCATCAAACTCCTCGAATTAATCGTTGAAGTCGACTTTGATGTTTCGGAAAAGAATCGCATCAGACGCAATTTGGAATGTTTGCATCCGGAAACTGTTAAAAAGGAGGGCAATACTCAGTCATTTTTCAACCAAGCTATGACTTATAGTCAACCAAAAGTGCGGAATATTGAGAAGGATATCAAGGTGTTTTTGTGGAAAGACATTTCTCGGGCGTGCAAGAAAATCATTGGGAAGTATGCTCGAGACGGGACCATCAAATTCGGTAATCCACATATGAGACCGGCATCAGAACCCAGATTGTCGGAGATGCCAACAGCTCAGATGCCTACTAATGGTAACGTTGACAATTCTCCGGTCGCCATTTCGAACAGTACTGGTTCAGTGGAATCTCCAGTAGATGCAAATGAACTAGGGAGATCACTGATGGGAGGATATCATTTTCATTCCTCGGATGGCCTGAACGCAAACGGATGGGCACCCACGCCATCCTTTCCGCACCTCCCAAATGGGGAGTCCCCTTTGAGATATGCTGATCCAGCAATGCTTTCAAGGGAAGGAACAGTCTCTAGCAATTCGATTAGCCCTTCGGCTCACCCCAGTTCGTTGGGTAGTGGTCAAGATGGTTTGGAAAATGGTCACGTTAACGGTCGTGATTTTCTCACGGACGATGAATACGGTAACGACGTATCTGGATAGGTCTACATAACGAAGCGAGTCAACAGGTGTGATTTCTTCATCAAATGGTCGAAACTTGTTTTATATAACGGACACGGTTTTTGGATTCTGGAATAGGAAATGTTTATTGGCTTAAATGGACTGTTTGTATAATTCTGGATGGGTGTTCGGAAGGGTAAAAACGGTGACGGTCCCTGTCTTTCTTATTGTGTGCTCTCATAAATGTTGATTAAGATCTATAGGATTGCATTGTATGCAAGGCTGGCTCCGAGTTCTATAGTCTTAACTGATATAATCTTGTTTCATGAATAAAGCAACTTGCTTTTGCAAACATCAGTCTGTACGTCGATGATGTCTGTCACTCATCTTTCATCAGATGGGAAGCGGACCGCTAACCGTCCGGATTAGTGCAACAAGGACCAAAATCCCTTGAATTTTCAAAATCTCGGGTCAATCGAACTTGATGATGTCTACCTGTGCCAGGGTCATACCTCATCAAGGGCGTCAATGCGCCTCCTTCTCTATCCAATATATTCGTACTATCCAATCCAATCGACACTTCCACTCCTCCTTATCCGGTCGAGCATCAAATCGGGCCCACGCAAAACAGAATTTAGTGAAACAAAGTCTCATTTCTCCATGAATCTGCCTCTAATTGATAGGATTCCTGGAAAGAGAAAAGCTCAAAGAAGAGGAAATGGCGAGGAAAAGGGAGATGAAAGAAAAAGGAATCAAGCAAGCACCTCCAAAACGTGAGGTGGTTCGCACTTCCATGATACAGGCAAAAGACACCACATTCTTCAATGAGAATGCCGTCGACCGTTTGTCGGTCAGCCTTAAACTCGATTACTTGCTGCAGGCCGAGCAATTTTCAGGAGAAACCTATCGGTTTGACGAACTAGTTTGTGACCAATTGCAAGCGTTGGGGATGTTCAATGCGAAACAACCTTTTCATTACATGCGTTGGCCGACCACAGCAATAAGGCCAAATTCGGGGCCGATAGCAAGGCAACTATTCGACGAAAGGATCAAGCATTTAGGAACAAATGATAGAAGGGTAGTTGTGACTGGAAAGGCTGGAAGTGGGAAAAGTATTGCTTTACTACAGATTTGCGCTGCGGCTCTGTCTGAAGGTTATGTAGTCGTCGCTGTTCCCAGAGGTATGGCCACGACGCTGCCTTTCCTGATTATAGGGATGGATTTGGTGGAGAATCGAACTGCATTTCATCTTGAGGAAGGTGCAAATAGATATCATCAGGATCAATACCTGTCGAATATGATAACTCGTACAAGAAAAGCGTGTAGAAAGACACTGGCAAACGTACTTTCCTTTTCCTTGTATTGTGGTTTAACAGTAGGAAACAACTCGCACCCGGGTTCGTATTCAGAATCAAATATTTGCCGAAGGCACGCCATTAACCGAACTTCTGGAAGAAGCGGAAAGCTATCCGGACAAATCAATGGATATCTTCATCGCCTTTCTCCTTCAGATGTCCCTTCCAGACCGGTATAAACTTTGATACCGTCTCTTTCTAATACTAGGCCTCCAATGCTATTTCTCTTCGACAATATTAATGCAATCTCCGCACCAACTCAGATACCGGACCCTAAGCCGCCTCACAAGCCTCTACATCCTCACAAACTCTGGGTCCCTTTCTTCTTCATCTGTCTAATGAACGGCACGCTGAGTCAACCAAATGCAGCATTCATAGCAGCTACCTCTGCCCATCCCGCTTGCCGAACTCTCGACATCGCACTGGGCAATACCAAGCAAAAACTTTACGAACCGATTGATCGACGGATCCCTCATACTGTCGAGGGTGCTACAGTAATCCGTATAGGCGACAAACTTACACAAGAAGAAGCAATCGGGCTTTCGTTTTTCTGGCAACGGACGGGTCTCCTTAAAACTGTTGATCGGTTTGATGGACTCACCAAGAGTGTTGGTGACGAACAATATCGCTTTGCGGAAAGTCCATTCTTCAGTGGTTACTCACATAAGGCTAATCAATCGTGGGCGAGGACAGGTCGCCTGAATCCGAGCCATGTGAAACAATATCTCAGAACAG
>Ga0335072_10006400_pt1 | contig 17214 bp, 17 predicted proteins | sample Lox_Sample_21_FD_206725 | JGI IMG/M metagenome (GOLD analysis project Ga0335072, IMG submission 206725) | Soil microbial communities from Loxahatchee National Wildlife Refuge, Florida, United States - Lox_Sample_2.1 | ecosystem: Environmental > Terrestrial > Soil > Wetlands | place: USA...
ACGAACAACGGCCTGGCTTACGCGCCGGATGGCAGTGCCGTCTACTTCACGTTGATCCCGCAGCACCACACGCGACGGTTCTCGCTGCGCCTGATGCGCCTCGACGTGACAACCGCCCGTCAGTCGTTCATCGCCGCCGGCGCGCAGCCAGCGCTCAGCAACGACGGTAAGCAACTCGCATACGGCGCCTTTCCGCGGGGGCTGGCGGTTCGCGATCTCACGACGGGTCAGACGCGCACGATCGGGCTCGGCCAGTTGGGCACGGCCGCGAACCTGCTGGACGCGACGATCGGCTGGCTTCAAGACGGGTCGGACATCGCGATTGTCCCGGCGCCAACGCCCTGGGATCTCGTGGGACGGCCGCCGAAGCTGCACTGGTGCGGAACGACTCAGGCACGCTCGGTCATCGTGTTCGTGCACGTCCCCGCGCCACCGGCGCGGCTGACCGCACGCTGCGTCCTCGTCGCAGGACAAGCCCTTGACGGTAGGGCCGTGCTTGCCGGAGACTCAGCGTCTCCCGCAACCGCGCTCGTCGCCATCGACACCACCGGCGACAGGACGCTCGTTGAACGGATCGCTCAGTCCGGCGCCGCCACCCCGCTGCTCACTATCCGGGGCTCGCTCCCGCTCTCGTTCGACCCCACCGGGACGCACCTGTTGTACCTCGTCGGCCACAACCCCCCGACGCTCACCGAAGCGACGATCGCGAACGGACAGCCGACCGCCGGCGCGTGGCGCAATCCGCACGTCAATCTTGGCGCCGTCGCCTGGTGACTAACCCACCAGCTCCTCGAACGCGGGCTCGTCCCGGATCGGATCAAAGTCCGGGTCGCCGGCGGCGAATGCGCGGGACTCCGCGCTGCGCTCGATCGCGAGCCGCAGGTGCTCGATCGCCTCGGCAGGCCGTCCGGCGCGGCTCTCGCAACAGGCCACGTTGTAGAGAATGAGCGTCGGGCAGCCGGGGTTGGCTCTGATCAGCTCCTCCCCTCGATCAGCGGCCTCGGCGTACTCGCCCGCCCGATACAACGCGCCCACCGGGGCCCAGATCTCGAAGCCGCTGGGCTCGTAGGCCTTCCCCGGTGTCCCGCCCACCGCGATGATCGTCGTTTCCCGCTCCTCCGCAAACGCCGTGCGGCTGACGCCGGGAGGAACGAAGACGAAGGTGCCGGCCGCCGCATCGAGTTGTTCGCCGTCCAGCTCGAACCGCGCGCGGCCGCCTTGCACGAAATACAGCTCCTCCTGCGCGTCGTCGTCCTCCTCCTCTTCGTGTTCGTTGATGATCCGGTCGCCGGCCTCGTGCCCAGTCCAGACGTTGATGCCGAAAGACGAGATGCCCAACTGGTGCCTGACAGGCCGAAACGGACAGCGGCCATCGGTGATCTCCTCGATCTCATCGAGGTGCGCCACCACGAAATCACTCATGGAGCCTCCTGGAGGTTCGTCTTGCCGAGCCCGAGCAATGTAACCGGGCCGATCCGGCGCGAGCGGTAACTTCGACGTGGTGGCGGCGACTGTCGCTGAATGCGAGAGCAACCAGACCGAGTGGAATCTGGCGTTTGCGCTGGCGGGCGGAGGGTCGGTGTGGGAGGACCGAGCTCTCCGGTAGTCCTGGCAGGTGCACGACGGCCAGCGGCTGCTCGACCTTTCTCGCGGCGAACGCCCCCGTGCTTGGCACGCCGCTGCCCGGGTCGATGGAGAATTCGCCGGACGGGGTGGAGTCTGGTTGCCGGCGATGTCGCCGGCAACTATGACATGGAGGTGTGGCCCCGATTTCGGCGGCGCGGGCTCGGGCGGTCGTTGGTGCGCACCGTGTGCGCGATCCGGGTCGTTCTCAACGCGACCGGCGCCGGCGAGGCGCTGCACTCGGCTGAGGGGTTCGTACACGTTGGCCGCGGAGTCACCTACTGGCATCACCTGAGCGTCTGAGCCGCGCGCGCAACCTGGACAACGCAGCGAACCGACCAGCCCGAAGCCGGCGCGACGCGAAATACAGCTGGTACATGCTTATGTGGCCTGACCGCCCGCCCCGGCGCCGCTTTGCCGCGTTGATCAGGTTGGGCAGCCGGAACCAACGTCACCGCAATCACCCCGTTGGGATGATGAGCCGCCCCCGGCCCGGCTCGACACTGATCGCCATGATCGAACGAATGACGGACATGCCGCCGGGCACGATCGGATTCCGCGTGGCGGGCGAGATCGAGCGCGACGACTACGACAAGGTATTGGTCCCCGAACTCCAGCGGGGACTCGACGCCGGCGACGGGCTGCGGACCCTGTACGTGATCGACGATCTCGACGAGATCGACCCCAGCGCGATGTGGGCCGACGCGGAGGTCGGATTCAACCTCGGCATCCGGCACCGCGAGGCGTGGGTGCGGTCGGCCATCGTCACCGACATCGAGTGGATCGCGCGTTCGACGAAGCTGTTCGCGTGGATGATCCCCGGCGAGGCGCGCGTCTTCGGAGCCGCCGAACTCGAGCAGGCAAAGACCTGGGTCGCCGGCGGCTGAGCTTTCGCCGACCGCCGACCGCCGACCGCCGATCACGGCACGGGGCCGCAGACAACTAGTGCGGTAGCGCCAACGCCCGGCTCACGAGTAGCTGCGTGAGCTGCTGCTCGGTCTTGCGAGGGAGCTTCCGGTCGATCCCCTCTGTGAGCAGCGAGATCTCGTCCCGCCCCACCGCGATTCCGATCATGTCGATGTTGAACGGAATGCTGAGCGACAGCGCGGAGATCGCCGCGTGTATGTGCAGGCCGAACGCACCGTCCGCGCCCGGGATCGCAACACGAAGAGGCGTGACGCGCACATTCTTGAGTGTGACCTCCGTGCCATGCTCGTTGAACTTGAGCGTGCCGAGGACAGCTGCGATGCAGACGCGGGTGTGCTTACTGCGACCGACCGCGAGGTCGTGTCTCACGACGCGGCGGGAACGCTCAATTTCGACCGCGGACTGAACCTCTTCCGACCGCAGCAGGCCGGACTTGCTCATGAACAAGGGCGAGCCGGCGTGAGCCGTCCCGCGATGCTGGCCCCCGCCGACGAGACCCGAACACGTGCTGTTTATCTGAGAGCCGAAGGGGTTTGCTCCGCTATTGCCGCCCGGCTGCGGGCTGAAGCCGGGCAGATCGGCGGCGCGGAGATTGATTGCCCGCGCGATCGCCAGCTGACCCGACGAACCCGCCCCGGCAGCGATCGGCGCGATCAAGAGCACGCCGAGGCCAGCCACCAGAAACCCGACCGCAGCTGCCCATCCCTTAATCGATGAGTACCTCTGCGACATGCCAACCCCCTGAATCCGATCTGAACCCCGTGCTGGGTGCGCCGCGAGCATTATCTCGCCGCACTAGGCCCCGGCGCAAGCGCAAGCTCTCAGCTACCGGGGTTGCGGCTTGACGCTCTCGGGTAACTTGCGTCGGCACGTACGCGGTTCGTGCAGGGCGAGGCGCGACGTGAACACATGCATCCGGTCTCAAGGCGGGAGTTCCTTCAGCGTTCCGGCGCCACGGTGCTTGCGGGCACCGCGGTGCTGTACGGCCTCGGCCCGCTGCACATAGCGCAGGCTCGGGCCCAGGGAGCCGGGTTTCTGACCGCCGCGCAGCGATCGACGCTCGGTGCGGCGGTGGCGCAGATCGTGCCCGCGTCCGGCCCGGACGACTGGTCGGCCGCCGATCTCGGCGTGGTGGACTACATCGACGACCTGCTGTCGGGATTCGCCTTCCTGGATGGCGACACGGGCGCGGTCTACCCGGGTGGCCCGTACCGCGACCCTTCGAGCGAGGGGCCAGGCTTCTACACCTTCCAGGACCTCAGCCGGGTCAAGAAGCTCGGCTGGGAGCAGCAGGTGTCGGCGTGGCAGTCGCTGTACGCCGACGGCCTGGCCCAGCTCGACACGCTGGCACCGGGCGGCTTCGCCGCGGCTCCGTCGGAGGAGCAGATCGCGATTCTCGAGGGGTTGGACGCCTCGGGCTCTGACTTCTTCGCCGCGCTGTTCGACCACACGATGGAGGGCACCTACTCGCATCCGGTGTACGGCGGCAACCAGGCCTACGGGTCCTGGAAGACATTCGGGTTCGCCGGCGACGTGCACGGGGTGCGCTACTCGCAGGTGGACACGGCCTGGACCTCGTCCTCGCCATGGCTGCCGACCGACCGGAGCACCGGTCAGGGCGCGTGGACGATCTATGGCGGCTACGCGCCCGACGAGATGAACGCTCCGGGCACCGCAGCGACCGAGCAGCCAACCGTCACTCCGCCACCGACAACGACCAACTGGTGAGGTACATGCAAGCTCTCCGCAGGATCCTCCGTGTCCGAGCCCTCGCTCCGACGTTGTGTGCGGTCGCCGCCGCACTGACCATGCCGGTGGCGGCGAGCGCCCAGACGACGCCGCTCAGCTCCGATCCGGTCGGGCCGATCTCGAACGTCACCGCCGACTGGCAGTACTACCAGCCGGCGTCGGACTTCTGCGTACCCGACCAGGTGGTCGAGATCCCGAGTGACACTGAGGACACACAGACGGGGTCTAACCCGGCGTGCGCATTCTCGGGTTTCACCCCCGCGGACAGCGGACTGTACGAGGTCAAGATCGTCACTCCGCCGCTGTGCGCGACGTGCGTGCGCCTGTTCGTCGACTACGCCGCGATCGAGCCGAGCTCGCTCGGCACCTACTCCCAGGGACACGCGTTCTACCGGCCGTCGTCGGCGAACCCGACCTACTCGTCACCGCCGACCGCCCATAGCCCCAATATCAAGAACTTCACCAACGACTACCTCGTGTCCCCCCCGGGCTCCGCCCAGTCACAGGTGTTCTCGAACGTCGACCCGCACCTGCTCACGTACGCGGCGGACACAGCGCATTTCGCCCACACGACCGTGCAGGGCCCCTATTACATCGGGCCGTGGTACGTGAACCAGTTCGGGGATCGGATCGACGGCGCGTACATCGACGTCGACATGTCGCAGGCCTCGCAGCTTGGTCAGGCACAGCTCGACGACATCTACTACGGAGCGGCGTACAACACCGACCCGTCGCTGTGCCCCGACACGCTCGCCAACCCGGCCTACAACGACGCCAACTACTTCTACGGCGGCTGCGTCAACGCGTTCGGGATCAGCTCCGAGGGCATCGACCCGTGGCCGGGCGGCTGACCTCCGGGCGGGCGCGGCCATGAGCATCTCGGGTCCGTATGACGTCGTGATCGTGGGGTCTGGCGCAGGCGGCGGGGTCGCCGCGTACGCGCTCACCGGCGCAGGGCTGAACGTACTGGTGCTCGAGAAAGGCCCGTGGGCCACCGAGGCCAATTTCGGCGATGACGAGCTCCGGTTCAGCTACCGGAGCTTCATCGACGAGGACCCGCTGATCGAGCCGCGCACGTTTCGCGACAGCGCGGCGGAGGGCGACCACACGTACGTCGGCACCGTGCTCGGCGCCAGCCGGCTCGTCGGAGGCGGATCGGTGCACTACGGCGCGGTCTGCTTCCGGTTTCGCCCGGAGGACTTCCGGGCGCTCTCGACCTACGGCTCGATGCCCGGCGCGGAGATCGCCGACTGGCCGCTCACCGACGCCGAGCTCGACCCGTCGAACCCGTCCTCGATCTGGGCCTACTACCGCAAGGTCGAGGCGCTGATCGGGGTCGCGGGCGGCCAACTCGCCGGAGCGGCGAACCCGGGGGCGCCGATCCCCGGCACCGGCCAGCAGCGGACCGACACCTATCCGATGCCGGGCCATCCGCCCAACTACCCGGCGCACCTGTTCGAGCAGGCCGCCACCCGGACCGGGCTGAACCCGTTCCCGACCCCGGTGACCGTGAACAACGGCACCTACGACGGCCGCCCCGGCTGTTCCTACTGCGGGTTCTGCTCGGGCTACGCGTGTCCGATCAAGGCCAAGGGCGACACGCGCGTGACCGCGCTCGCCAAAGCCTTGGCCACGGGCAGGCTCACGATCTCGCCGGACACGATGGTGACCGGTATCGAGGTCGATTCCGGCAGCGGCCGCGCGACCGGCGTCAACTACATGGATTCGAACGGCAACGAGGGCTCGGTGTCGGCGAGCGTGATCGTGCTCGCGGCCTCGACCGTCGACACGCCACGCCTGGTGCTGCTGTCGATCCAGCAGGGGACGATGCCGGCCAGGCTCGTCAACACCGACGTGGTCGGCCATCACCTGATGACCCATCATTTCCCCGGAGCGATCGGTTGGTTCGAGGACCGGATCGACCCATGGCGCGGCTACTGGAGCATGCGCTGCCTAGACGACTGGTACTTCGGGCCGCCCGGCACCCGCGCGTTCGGCTACGGCAACATCCAGAACATCGGCCCGTCGGGCGGCGATAAGTCGGTGGCGGGCACCGGCGGAATGATCAACATGGCCAAGACCGTCGGCTGGGGCAAGCAGCACAAGACCACGATGAACTACCTGTTCGGGCACCTGTTCTTCCTGGGCATGATCGGTCAGGACCCGCCCGTGCCCACCAATACCGTCGATCTCGACCCGACCGTCACCGACGTCTACGGGCTGCCAGTCGCCCGGATCACCTACAGCCACCATCCCAACGACGACGTGGTGCAGGCCGCCGTCGTCCCGACGATGCTCGAGATCATCGAGCAGATGGGCGCCACCGTCGCCATCGGAGTTCCGACCGCGCTCCCCGAGGGCGGCGCCGGGCCCCTTGCCGCCCAGGGCATCGGTCAGCAGACGCTCCACCGCCTCGCGGCACGCGGCGTGCCCGACACGATCGGCGGCCTGGTCAACCACCAGATGGGAACGATGCGGATGGGCACGAGCGCCGACTCCTCCGTGCTCGACCCCACCGGGCGGTTCTGGGATATCCCGAACCTGTACGTCGCCGACGGCTCGGTGTTCCCCACCTCCGGCGGCTACAACCCGACGCTCACGATCCAGGCGATGGCCTGGCGCACAGCCGACAACATCATCGCCAGCGGCCAGTCTCGCTGACGCCGGTCACAGGACACCGGGCGCGTTCCGGCCACGCGGTTCCGGGTAGCAGAACCCGTATGTCAAATCGAATCTGGTTCATCACGGGTACTTCGCGCGGCTTCGGCCGATCGTTCGCGCAGGCCGCGCTCGCGGCCGGCGATCGCGTCGCCGCCACTGCCCGAGACACATCTTCCCTCGACGACATCGCCGCGGAGCATGGCGATGCCGTGCTGCCGATCGCGCTCGATGTCACCGACCGCGACGGCGCGTTCGCGGCCGTCCGGAAGGCCCGCGACCACTTCGGCCGCCTGGACGTCGTCGTCAACAACGCGGGCTACGGCGTCTCGGCCGCGATCGAGGAGCTAACCGAGGAGCAGGCCCGCAGGCAGGTCGAGGTCAACGTGTTCGGAGCGCTGTGGGTCACGCAGGCCGCCCTTCCGATCATGCGCAAGCAGGGCTCAGGGTGGATCGTTCAGGTCTCGTCGATCGGGGGCCTGGCTGCGTTTCCGCTCACGGGCATCTACCACGCGAGCAAATGGGCTCTCGAGGGGTTCTCGGAGACGCTCCGCCAGGAGGTCGAGCCGTTCGGGATCAGGGTCCTGATGGTCGAGCCGAGCGGTTTTCGCACGGACTGGGCGGGCTCGTCGATGGATCGCGCCGACCCGATCGACTCCTATCAGGGGATCGATGTGATCGCACAGCGGCGCGCATCCCAGCAGGAGGACAGCAACGGGTCCCAGCCCGGCAACCCCGACCTCGCCGCGCAGGCGCTGCTCGACACGCTCGACCGGGACGACCCTCCGTTCCGCCTCCTGCTCGGAAACGTCGCGTACGACGTTGCCGTCGACCGCTACGAAGCGCGACTCAAGGAGTTTCGCGCCGGCGAGCAGGTCGCGCGCGGCGCCGACGACCGCTAGGTCGGTTAGATCCCCGGCCGCCGCGGGGCGGCCGATCAGGCGAAGCCGAGCGTCCGGTTCAGGAAGTCGTGCTCGGCGGCGAGCGCGAGGTCGGCCACGGTCATCGGCAGCGAGACGAAACCGTGCGGCGCCTCGGGCCAGATGCGCAATTCGGTGGCGTGACCCGCGGCGCGCCAGCGCGCCTCCATGAACAGCGTGTCGTCGATCAGCGGATCGGCGGTGCCGACTGTGAAGATTGCCGGCGGCATCCCCGTCAGGTCGGCGAACAGCGGCGAGATGTCGGGATCGCGGCGCTGCTCGCGGTCGCGACCGGGCAGGAACTGGTCGCCGAACCAGATCATGATCGGGCCCGACAGCACCAGGTTCCGATCGCCCCACAGCCGCTGGCTCGGCGACATCGACAGGTCGAAGCCGCCGTACTGGAGGACCGCCGCGCCGAACGCGCCGGTGATCCCGTGACGGTCGCGCAGGCGGAGCAGCGTGCAAGCGGCCAGGTGTCCTCCCGCCGAGTCGCCGCCGATCGCGCGCGGCCCGGCGGCGGCCGACGCGCCGAGCGCCGCGGCACCTTCGTCGCTGACCAGCCACAGCGCCGCGGCCTCGCAGTCGTCGGTTCCGGCCGGATACGGATTCTCGGGCGCGAGCCGGTAGTTCACGCTGACGACGGTCAGCCCGGTATCGCGCGCCAGTCGCTGCAGGCGTGGGTCCTGACCGTCGTTCTCGCCGAGCGTCCAGCCTCCGCCGTGGAGGTGCAGGAACGTTCCTCGCGACTCGGCGTCGGGAGCGATGATCCGAAGCCCGATCGGCCCGCCGGGGCCGTCGATCTCGATCACGCGCGCCTCGGGGATGTACACCGGCGCCGGGAAGATCCCGCGACCCTCGCGCCGCATCCGGCGGCTCTCCTCCGGGGGAATTGTGTTGACCGGGGGGATCGTCGCCAGCCGCCGCTCGAGCTCGGCGTTGAATGCGCGCGTCTCGGCGAGCAGCGTGTCGGGGTCGGGCGTGGTCACGAGAGGAGCGACTGTACCCAACTCGTCCCGCCCACCCCCTGTGACATCGTGGGCCCGTGAAGCACGTGGTAACGATCGGGGTGTACGACTGGGATCTAACCAGCTTCCTCGGAGCGCTCGCCGGCGCCGACGTGCGGTTGCTGATCGACGTGCGCCAGCGCCGCGGCGTCCGTGGCCCTCAGTACGCGTGGGCCAACGCCGCCCGCCTCCAGGCCGCGCTCGCGGATGCGGGCATCGCCTACAGTCACCACAAGGAGCTCGCGCCGACGACCGAGCTGCGTCAGCTCCAGTACGCCGAGGACGCGCGCCGCGGCGAGGGCAAGCGGTCGCGGACCGTGCTCGCGCCGGAGTACACAACCCGATACACGCGCGAGATCCTCGACCTGGCCCCGCTCGAACCCGTCGTCGCCGAGCTCCCATCCGACGGCTCCGGCGCGCTGTTCTGCGTCGAGCGCGACCCCGAGGCGTGCCACCGCTCGATCATCGCCCAGCGCCTCGTGGCCGAGCATGCCGTGGACGTCCAGCATCTGCGCCCGTAGCAATCACGCGCCTGATTCACCTAACGTAGGGCACATCTCAACCCCCTTGACATTGGGGAGATCGGACGACTACTTTTCTCACGTTCGCCTGTAGACGGATTGTTCGTATCACGAACAATCCTCTCGTTTGGAGGAACCATTCAAGCCGGATGCCCAGCTGTGGTCCCGATCCGACGGCTTGGGGCTGAAACGCCCGCCGTCGTGCCGCCGCAGCTGGGCGCCGCGCTGACAGTCGTCACGGGCTGAGCGAACGCCGTGGGGACCTGGCGCTGCCCGTAGCCCGCGCGGGCGGCGCCGGTACAGTCAGGCGCGCGATGCTCGACCTGGACGCCTATCTCGACCGGATCGGGCTGGACGCGAGCCCTGGCCTCGCCGAGCTACACCGCGCGCACGTCACCTCGATCCCGTTCGAGAACCTCGACCCCCGGCGCGGGATCCCGGTATCGCTCGAGCCCCAGGACCTGGAGCGCAAGCTCGTGTCCGAGCACCGCGGCGGTTACTGCTTCGAGCAGAATCTGCTGATGAAGGCGGCGCTCGAGGCGCTCGGCTTCGACGTCGAGATGTTCCTCGCGCGCGTGCGCGTCGGCTCCCCCCACGGCAATGCCCGTCCGCGCACCCACCTCCTGCTCGGGGTCGACGCCGACGGCGCGCGCTGGCATGCCGACGTCGGCTTCGGCCACGGCACGCTGCTCGAGCCGATCCCGTTCGGCACGGGCGGTGAGTACGAGCAATCGGGGTGGCGCCACCGCGTCGTCCAGGACGGCCCCGAGCTCGTCCTCCAGCAGGTCGGTGAGCGCGGTGAGTGGGTCGACGTGTACGGGTTTGTCCCCGAGCCGGTCCCGCTGATCGACGTCGTGACCAGCAACTGGTACACGTGCACGTACCCCCGCTCGCCGTTCGTGACCGGGCTGGTCGTGAGCATTCAGCGGCCCGACGGCGCGCGCGAAACGGTCAGTGACTGGGACGGCGGGCTGTCACTCACCAAGGAGACGCCGGCCGGCGCCACGATCACCGATGTCGACCGGGACGCCGTGCCGGAACTGATCGCGACGCGCTTCGGCCTCGAGGCGACGCTTGTCTGAGGACGCCCTGACCGTCGCGGTCACCGGCCCCACCGGGACCTTCGGGTTCGGGCTCCTCCCGCTGCTTCAGGCAGACGACCGCATTGCACGGATCATCGGGATCGCCCGCCGCCCGTTCGACCCGTCCGAGCACGGCTGGACCAAGATGACGTATCGCCAGGGGGATGTCCGCGATCCGGACACGCTCAAGGAAGCCTTCGACCAAGCCGACGTCGTTGTCCACCTTGCGTTCATGATCACGGGCACCGCCTCGCGCGACACGATTCGCGAGATCAACGTGCAAGGGACGCTGAACGCGTTTGAGGCGACGGCCGCCGCCGGGGCCAGGCGGTTCGTCTATGCCTCGTCGGTTGCGGCGTACGGCTTCTACGAGGACAACCCGATCGGCATGACCGAGGACTGGCCGACCCGCCCGGCGAACCGGCTGTTCTACGCCCAGGAGAAGGCCGAGCTCGAACGGCTGCTGTACGAGCAGGCCGATGTGCATCCGGACGTCGCTCTGTATCTGCTACGCCCGCCGATCGTGCTCGGGCCGCATGCGGTCGGGGCCAAGACCGCGCTGCCCGATCCGCTCGGGGCGCTCGCTCAGAACGCGCTCGATTTCGCGAAACGCCTGCCGGTTCCCGTGCCCGTCCCGGTCCCCGACCTTCCCATGCAGTTCATCCACGAGGACGACGTCGGCCAGGCGCTGCTGAGATGCGTCGTGGCCGACGGGCCGCCGGGCGCGTACAACATCGCGGGCGATGGGATCGTGACCGCGGCCGACGTCGCGCGCGAGCTCGGCTTCGCACCGATCACCGTGCCCGCCGGCATCGCCGAATCCGCCGCTCGCGCCGCCGTATCTATCCCGCTCCCGTCGTTCGCGCCCCCCGTCGTCGAGTGGGTCGAGGCGGCGACCCACCCGGCGATCATGGACACCGAGAAAGCACGGCGCGAGCTCGGCTGGGAACCTCGGTACAGCGGGATCGACGCCCTGCGCGCGACGCTCCGTCGCGAGCCGCCGGGCTAACCGCCGAGCCAGGCCGACACGACGACCCCGGCGTCGAGCGGGATGTCGACCGAGACATAGCCGTTGTCGGGCGCGTGCATGTGCTCGACGTAGGCGAGCTGGTCGGGATCGTCGGAGCTCAGGTCGGCGATCACCAGCGCACCCGGCGACAGCTGGGGCTGAAGCAGATCGACGACCGGCATGTACAGGTTGTTCCAGCCGTCGAGGAACAGCAGATCGACGTTCTCGACGTCGGCGAGCGTCGTCAACGCGTCGCCGGCGCGCATCTCGACGAGATCGTCGAGCCCCGCGGCCACGAGGTTTCGCTGCGTCGCCGCGACCTTCCCGGGCTCGATCTCGGTCGTGATGACCCGGCAGGCGCCCACGTCGCGTGCAGCCGCCGCGAGATGGATCGTCGAGAACCCGTGCGACGCGCCGAACTCGACGATCGTGCGAGGTCTACGCGCGACCACGAGCACGGCCAGCAGCTCCCCGACCTCGGGCGTAACCGACAGCGGGGCGCCGCCGTACGTCTCCGACCGCTCCGCACCCCACACCCGCCGGCCGAGCTCGCGCTCGCGTTCGAGCACGCGCTCCTTGGCCGGCGGGTCCTCCGATTCGCCGAGCCGCCGCAGCTCGGTCAGCACGCGAGTGACCGCCCCGGTCCGAAGGGTGCTACTGGAAGATCTCAGTGGTGCAGTCCCCGCCGGGCAGGTGGATCTCGTGCGGACGCGCGCCATCGGCCTGCTCGTGGAAGTCCACGAAGAAGTCCGGATCGAGTGCGTAAGTGCCGTCGCGCTGGCGGTTCAGCTTGGTAAGCCAGCCCTTGATCCCCGGATAGAACTGGTTGTCCCAGGTCGACAACAGCGAGTTGGTCACGTACACGCGGTCGCCGTCGAGCGAGTTCTGGATCATCTGCGGTCCGCCGTTGAGCGGGCCGGGCGCCTTCGGATGACCACCTTCACGCCCGAGCAGCCCGCCCAGCCACACCTGCGACTTCAGCTGCGGATTCGTCGGATCCGATACGTCGTAGTGACGCACGTCGCCGTGAAGCCAGTTCGAGAAAAACAGGTCCTTGTCGTCCAGCGACAGCACCAGGTCGGTGATCAGCCCGGGCACGCCGCCCTCGAGCGGCCAGCCCTCGAGTTCCTCGTTGCCCACGTCGATCACCTTCTGAGTCGCCCAGCTTCCGTTGTCGCGGTTGAAACGGATGACGTTGCTCGACAGCGTCGCGCCGACGAAGCCCTGAGCCGAATCGGGATCGTGCTGCCAGCGGATCTCGAGCGGGATCAAGCCCTCGTCACCGAGGTCGATCGTCTGCACCTTGGCGCGCTTCTCGAGATCCCAGAAGTGCAGCTTGCGGCCGTACTTGCCGGCGGCGACGTCGTCGGGGTTGAACCCGTCCTTGAACGTGTTCGGCGCGCCCCACTCGCTCGTGACCAGCGCGTTCTGGCGCGGCTGGTACCAGAAGTCGTACATGAACTCGATGCCGCCGGCATCTCGCTCCCAGCGCTCGGCGACGGAGAAGTCGCGCGCATCGAGCACCGCAAACCCGCCGGGCGTGTTGCCGTCGGCATCGCCCAGCATCGAGATCGTGACGATGTCGCCCGGCATGCAGTGCACCGTGTGCGGCGCGCTCAGCCCGAGCTTCTCCTTGATCTCCTCGCCCTCGATCACGTTCTTGATCCGCGGCGCCTTCGAATCCGAGATGTCGACGATGTGCACGCGCGAGGACCGCAGCCCGGGCACGACCATCGTGTCGCGCTCGAGCTGCGAGTGGCACGCCGACGAGCACGCGTTCCAGCCGAAATGGTGCAGTTCGTCGCCGACGTTCGGCATCTCGGTCCGGTGGACGATCTGCCCGTACGTGGACGAGCCCGGGTCGACGTCGACGACCGCGATGAAGTCCGGCCTGTCGATCCCCGTCCCCTCGTACAGAGAGGCCACGTACACGAACTTCTCGGGCGGCTGCTCGCGAGCCTCCTGTGGTGACGCGTAGCCCGGCCCGCCGTGCTCGTGATCGTCGTGTGCGCTCATGGACGGGCTCCTCCTGTTCGGTTAGTGCCCAGTAACCGTGGCGGTAACGAGCCCAAGCTTACGGACTCGCCGATCGCCGGTGCCCCGACGTGAACACACGTGCCCGCCCGCGGCGGGGCCGGACGCCGCGGGCGGGACACGATGGGCCGGAGGGGCTGTTGGGTTCAGGGCGTCGGCGCGTTGCGCGCGATCACCCACGTGTGCTGCGGTGCCTGCACGACCGCCACGCGCTGCCCGGCCGTGAGCGCCGACAGCGCCGCCGATTGCCGGTTGTCGCGCACCTTCGCGGTCGACGGGATCGTCAGCGTCACGTTCTTGTACGTGGCCTTCTTCGTCCCTTCACGAATCGTCAGCTGGTGCCCGCTGACCGACTGCACGAAGCCTCGGTCGACGGTGACGGTGGCGAAGCCGCTCTTGGTGGCGACGACCAGGTTCGCCTGGACAGTGCGGCGCTCGAGCGCTCGGACGCCGGCGCCGCGGGCGCGTGCGGTCTTGGCGCTCGTCGCGCCGTTGGCGGTGCTCGTCGTCGAACTGGTGCTGGCCGCGCCGGCTGTGGCGATCGCGCTCCCCGCCGCGCCGACCGCGACGCACGACGCCGCGACAGCGATGAGCTTCAGGTGTTTACGCAGGTATGTCACTTCGGAACCTCCCATGTTCGGTGGATGTCCACACCCTGGCAGACGCCTGCAAGGCGACGGTCAGGTGAAGGTCAGCTGCGTGTAAAAACTGCGGCGCCGACCCGGGCATGCCCGCCTACGATCTCCCCATGCCGGCCACGATTCTCGTCGTAGAGGACGAGCACAACATCGGTGCGCTCGTGTGCACATATCTGCGTCGCGAGGGTTACGAGGTGATGTGGGTGCGTCGCGGCGAGGACGCGCTCGTCGAGCTCCGCCGCCATCCGGTCAAGCTCGTGCTGCTCGACATCCGCCTGCCGGGGATCGACGGGTTCGAGGTGTGCCGCCAGATCGGCGGAACCGTGCCGGTGATCATGCTCACCGCGCGTGACGAGGAGGCCGATCGCGTCGCGGGCCTCGAGCTCGGCGCGGACGACTACGTCACCAAGCCGTTCTCGCCGCGCGAGCTCGTCGCGCGGGTCAAGGCAGTGCTGCGCCGGGCGGCCGCACCGCCGCCAGCGACCGACGTCGTACGGATCGGACCGGTGACGGTCGCGCGCGCCGCCCGCGAGGTGCACGTGGACGGGCGCAAAGTCGTGCTCACCCAGCGGGAGTTCGACCTGCTCGACTACCTCGTGCGCCGCGCCGGCCAGGTGGTCACGCGCGACGAGCTGCTCGAGTCGGTGTGGGGCTTCCTCTCCCCGGGCGAAACTCGGACGATCGAAGTCCACGTCGCCCAGCTGCGCAAGAAGCTCGGCCACCCGGACTTGATCGAGACCGTGCGGGGCCTCGGGTACAAGGCGGCCCAACCGGAGGCGGCCCGGTCCGCATGAGGCTCCAGCGCCGGGTCCTCGGTTACCTCGCGGCGGCGGCGATCGCCTCGTGCCTCCTCACCGTCGGCGTCGGCGTCGTGCTGGTCAGACACCAGATCGCCAAGCAGCGGCTGTCCGCGCTCGAGGCGCAGGCCGACCTCGTCGCCGCGGTCGGCGGCCCCACCGGGGCGTTGTCGCCGGGCGACCATGTCTACCGGGTCGGAAGCGGCCGCCCCCGCCGGCTCGGGCCGCGGGCCCAGGCCGTCGTCCTCGCGGCGCTCCCGGTCGCGGGCGCCGGCCAGGGGACGGTCGACGTCGCCGGCCGGTCGCTGATCTACGCCGCGCGTCCGACGACCGCCGGCGAGATCGTGCTGATCCGTCCCGCGAACCTCGCGTTCGCCGAGTGGCGGCCGTTCATGGGCAGCCTGCTGCTGGCCGGCCTCGGCGGGGTGCTGCTGGCGGTCGCGCTGTCGTACCTGCTCGCGCGCCGGCTCGTCCGACCGATCGGCGAGCTGTCCGCGGCCACCCGGCGCCTGGCGGCGGGAGAGGCCGGCGTGTCGGTGCCGGTCCGGGGCGAGGACGAGCTGTCCGACCTCGGAGCGTCGTTCAACGAGATGTCGGACGAGCTCGCGCGCGCCCGCGAGGCGCAGGGACGCTTCCTCGAGTCGGTCAGTCACGAGCTGCGGACGCCGCTGACCTCGATCCGCGGGTACGCGGAAGCGCTGCAGGAGGGGGCGATCGCGCCCGCCGAGTCGGCTCGGGTGATCGGCGCCGAGGCCGACCGGCTCGACCGGCTCGTCGCCGATCTGCTCGACCTCGCGCGATTCGGACGTTCGGGCTTCTCGGTCGCGCGCGTGCCGATCGACGCCACTGCCCTGGTCGAGGAGGCGGTCGAGCGCCACCTTCCTCGGGCGCGCGAGGTCGCGGTCGCGCTGTCCGGAGCGGGTGCGCCCGACACCTGGGTGCTCGGCGACCACGACCGGATCCTGCAGGCGGTCTCGAACCTGATCGAGAACGCGCTACGGGTGACGCCGTCGGGGGGGTCGGTGGCGGTTCACGCCGAGAACGGCGCGATCACGGTCCGCGACACCGGCCCCGGCCTCGACCCCGAGGACATACCGCACGCGTTCGAGCGCTTCTATCTGTACGGGCGGTATCGGAGCGAGCGGCCGGTCGGGTCCGGGCTCGGCCTCGCGATCGTGCGGGAGCTGGTCTCGGCGATGGGCGGAAGCGTCGACGCGTCGACGCCGGCGCGCGGCGGTGCGCAGTTCACGATCCGGCTGCCGTCTATACCGGCGCGCTCCGCTCGGCCAGATGCGCTCCGACCTTCCGCTTGACCCGCTGGAGCGCGTTGTCGACGGTCTTGCAGTCGCAGCCGATCCGCCGGCCGACCTCTTCGTAGGAGTGGCCGTCGAGGTACAGCGCGAGCACCCGTGATTCGAGCTCGGACAGCGCGGTCGAGATGCAGGCCACGAGCGCGCGTAGCTCCTCGGAGCTGATCACCTGGTTGACCGGGTCGTGGACGGGCGACCCGGGGATGATCTCTTCCAGCGTCGGCTCGCCCTCTGACGCCGCGGCCGGCGAGCTCGAGAACGACACGTACTGGTTGAGCGGCGAGTGCTTGTTCCGCGTGGCGGTCTTCACGGCGGTGATGATCTGCCGCGTGATGCACAGCTCGGCGAAGTTGCGAAAGCTCGACTCCCGGTCGGTGCGGTAGTCGCGGACGGCCTTGTAGAGCCCGACGAGGCCTTCCTGGATCAGATCGTCGGCGTCGCCGCCGGCGAGGAAGTACGACGAGGCCTTCAGCCGGACGAATCCGTAATACCGGCGGACGATGCAGTCGTACGCAACTGGGTTTCCCTGCTTTGCAAGGGCGATTAGGTACCCATCCTCAACCTGAAGTTGAGGGTTGGAGTACGGGGAAAGCCGTGCCACGAGTCATCCCTTCTCGACCCTGCCAACGGATCGGTCAGATTTCGTGGCGCACTACCTCCCCTGGCGCCTGGTGTGCATTCAGTTCAGGCGCGGCCCATGTCCGGCGCACCCTCTACAGCTCGGCAACTCTAAAGCTTTACTCTACCGTTACTCTCCCGGGCGGGAGCTTTGCAGAGGGCTGTTGCGTTGTCAAGCGGCTACGGGGCCGGCGCATCGCGAGCGAGCGCAGCCGGCGCCCCGTGGGACGCGCAGGGACTATGTAAAACGCAGCAAACCTCCCCAAACGCCATCCCCGCGCCCACATAAGCATGGTGACCATGCTTCTTGAGTTTCGTGGT
>Ga0335072_10006401_pt1 | contig 17211 bp, 14 predicted proteins | sample Lox_Sample_21_FD_206725 | JGI IMG/M metagenome (GOLD analysis project Ga0335072, IMG submission 206725) | Soil microbial communities from Loxahatchee National Wildlife Refuge, Florida, United States - Lox_Sample_2.1 | ecosystem: Environmental > Terrestrial > Soil > Wetlands | place: USA...
TTTACCTGCGCGGCCTGCTCGAGGCCCGCGGCATCGCGTGCGAAGAGGCCGCCGACGGCCAGGCCGGGTTGGACCTCCTTCACACGAGCGCTCCCTTTGACCTGGCCCTCGTCGACTGGAATATGCCGGGCATGACCGGCCTCGAGATGGTCCGCCAGATCCGCGGCGATCCCGGCCTGGACCTCCGCATCATGATGGTCACTACCGAAGGCGAAAACGAGTACATCGTCGGCGCTCTCGACGCCGGTGCCGACGAGTACCTCATGAAACCCTTTGACGAGGAGGCTCTCGGCGAGAAACTCGCCATGATGGGCCTGGTGGAGGCCTGAGCGATGCCCTCCGGCCATGCGCGCGTCTTCATCGTCGACGACTCCGCCGTCATGCGCAGCCTGTTGCGTTCGGTCGTCCTCGCCCACCCCGCCCTCGAGGTGGCCGGCACCGCCGCCGATGGCGCCTCCGCCCTGCATATCTTCACGTTTCTCAAGCCCGACCTGGTGCTGCTCGACGTGGAGATGCCGGTCATGGACGGCCTGGCCACCCTCCGGGAGCTGCGCCGCAGAGGCCACAGGATGCCGGTGATCGTCTGCAGTTCGCTCACCCAGCGCGGCGCCAGAGTCACCCTCGATGCCCTGGCCGGCGGCGCCTCCGACTACGTCGCCAAACCGTTCAACCAGCCCAGCCGCGAAGCCGCCTTTCAGGCGCTCTCCCAGGAGCTCGTTCCCAAGATTCTGGCCCTCACCGGCCTGCTTCCGGCGCCGCCCGCCGCGCCGCCCCGGCTGGTTTCGATCGGCCCCGCCGCCGCACCGCAGCCGCTCCCGGCGGCTCCCAGGGTGGTCGCCATCGGCGTCTCCACCGGCGGGCCGGCCGCGCTCGACGTCGTGCTGCCCGGCCTGCCCCACAACTTTGCTTTGCCCGTACTCGTTGTCCAGCACATGCCGGAGGTCTTCACCCACCTGCTCGCCGAGCGTCTCAACGAGTCCTGTCCCCTCGCCGTGCAGGAGGCTTGCGAAGGCCTGTCCGTCGCTCCGGGCAACGTCTACATCGCCCGCGGCAACTGGCATATGGAAGCGCAGCCGCCGGCCAGCCCGGCTGCCCTGCCCACCCTCCATCTCACCCAGGGAGCGCTCGAGAACCACTGCCGGCCGGCGGTCGATGCCATGCTGCGCAGCGCCGTCCGCGTCTACGGCTCCGGCGTCCTCGCCGTCATCCTCACCGGCATGGGCGCCGATGGCCTGGCCGGCTGCCGCGCCGTCCGCGAGGCCGGCGGCACGGTCCTGGCGCAGGACCAGCCCACCAGCACCATCTGGGGCATGCCCGGCGCGGTCGCCAACGCCGGCCTCGCCCTCAAGGTTCTCCCCCTCGGTGCACTCTCCGCCGAGATCCAGCGTATAGCCAACCGGCCCGGCGTGGATGTCCGCCCCGCTTATCGAATGGTGGTGTAACCATGGCGGCAGCAGCCAGCCCCAGCTACGGCTATCTGCGCGAACTCGTCTTCGGCCTCACCCAGAACGTCCTCGACCCCTCGCGCGACTACCTCTTCGATACCCGCCTGTCGAAGATCCTCCGCAACCAGGGCATGACTCACGTCGATCAGCTCGTTCATCACCTGCGCCACCGCCGCGATCTCTGTCTCGAGCACGCCATCGCCCAGGCCATGACCATCAACGAAACCAGTTTCTTCCGCGACAACCGCCCCTTCGAGCTGCTGCGCACCGAACTGCTGCCCCGCCTGGTCGAGGCCCGCCGCCGCGCATCCTCGCTCCGCATCTGGAGCGCCGCCTGCTCCACCGGCCAGGAGGCTTACAGCATCGCCATGCTCCTCGCCGAGCACTTTCCCGCGCTCGCCAACTGGCGCATCGTCATCGAAGGCACCGACATCTGCGCCGAGGCCATCGAGCGCGCCCAGGCCGGCCGCTACCACCGCATCGAGATCAACCGCGGCCTCCCCGCGCGCTTCATCGTCCGCTACTTCGACCACACCGGCGAGGACTGGAGCGTCAAGCCCGACCTGCGCCGCCGCTGTCACTTCCGCCAGGCCAACCTCTGCGGCCCGCAGTTCCCCTTCAGCCGCGCCGACGACCGCTTCGACGTCGTCTTCCTCCGCAACGTGATGCTCTATTTCTCCCAGGAAACCCGCCGCACGCTCCTCCAGAACATCCACCGGGTGCTCGGCCCCGATGGCGTGCTCCTGCTCGGCTCCAGCGAACAGCCCACCGACCCCGCGCTCTGGACCCCGGTCCTCTCCAGCGGCGCCTGCTACTACGCGCCCCGCAAGGCTACCTGATCGTGATTGCGCGCCATCCCGATGCGGTCGTGGAAGCTTTGGGAAGTTGAACCTGCTCCATTCGCCATTCCGGGCTGATGGACAACGAGGGGGAGGTGCCGCTCAAGCCGTCGTCACCTGCCTGAAGATCTCCGGTAGATCGACGTAAAGCGGCGTTCCTTTGACTTCCAAACGCGCGGCTTCCACCCAGTCCGCTCCTGAGCACATGCGCCCGGTGCGCGTCCTCGGATCGACGAGCCAAACCGTCTCCACGCCCATCGCCTGGTAGTCGTGGGCGCGCTCCTGCGTGTCGGAATAGGTGTCGTCGGGAGAGAGAATTTCGATCACCAGCAGCGGCGGATCGGTGAGCACATCCGGCTGCGGCCCGGCAGCCAGAACAACCAGATCGGGCACCCGTACCCGGTTCTCCGAGACGCGTACCCGCTGTTCTGTGCCGCCCGTGATTCCCCATTCCTCTTCGTGGTTCCCAAACCAGCGTGCTAGCAGCCACTGTACCCGCGCATGTTCCCACTTGCCCACGTTCCGCTCCCTGATTTCGCCGTCCACGAACTCACGGTCGGGCCGGTAAGTGGAGCCGAGGTATTCATGCAGCGGGATTTGCGAAACCGTCGCCATCAAGCCGGATCATAGCACGATCTTAACCATCGAACGCAGCTACACCGCGCCAGACCGTCGCCCCATCTCCATGGTTTTCTGTTCCCTGACCCCTACTCTTCCTCCTCCTCCACCGGCCGCTTCGCATTCGCCAATATCTTCTCCGCCACCACCTGCGGCACCACGTCGTAGTGGTCCATCTCCATGTGGTAGCTCCCCTTGCCCTGCGTCATCGACGTCAACTGCGTGCCGTACGTCAGCATCTCCGCCATCGGCACCTCGGCGTTGATCACCGTCGTCCGCCCCTTGGTCTCCATCCCCTGCACGCGCCCGCGCCGCGAGTTCAGGTCGCCCATCAGCGTCCCCGCAAAGTCGTCCGGCGACTCGATGGTGACCTTCATGATCGGCTCGAGCAAACACGGCTTGGCCGTCTCCATGCACTTCCGGAATGCGATCCGTCCCGCCATCTTGAACGACATCTCATTCGAATCCACGTCGTGATAGCTGCCGTCGTAGACCGTCACCTTGAAGTCCACCACCGGGTAGCCGGCCAGGTACCCGCGCGCCGCCGACTCCGTGATGCCCTTCTCCACGGCCGGCACAAACTGCCGCGGAATCGCCCCGCCAAAGATCTCGTTGGCGAACTCGAAACCTCCGCCGCGCGGCAGCGGTTCCATCTTGATCTTGCAGTCCCCGAACTGCCCATGCCCGCCCGTCTGTTTCTTGTGCCGCCCCTGTGCGTCGGCCCGTCCCCGGATCGTCTCCCGGTACGGAACCTTGGGCGCCTTCAGCGTCACCTCGGCGTGATAGCGCTTCTTCAGCCGGCTCACAATCGCCTCGATGTGCGGCTGCCCCGCCCCCGCAATCAGAAACTCGTTGGTCTGCGGGTCGCGGAAGAACCGGATCAGCAGATCCTCCTCCATCAGCTTGTGAATCGCCGGCGCCAGCTTGTCTTCGTCCGCCCGGCTCTTCGGCTCGATCGCATACGTCATCGCCGGCTCCGGAAGCGCCGCCAGCTCGATCTGCATCTCCCCGCCCTTCACGCCCAGCGTGTCGCCGGTCAGCGTGTCGCGCAGCTTGGCCACGGCGCCAATATCGCCCGCGTGCAGCTCCGGAACCTCCACCGCCTTGCGCCCCTGCATCACACTCAGGTGCGAGAGCTTCTCCTGCCCGCGCCGCGTGTAGTTCTCGAGCACCGCGTCGTTTTTGATCGTGCCGCTCACCACCTTGAAGAAGCTGATCCGGCCCGCAAACGGGTCGGACATGGTTTTGAACACCACGGCCCCCGCCGGCTCGCGATCGTCCACCTTGCGCGCAACCGTCGCCGCCTCGGCCTCGCCGTTCGTCCTTACCGCCGTGGCCGCAAACGGAGCCCGCTCCACCGGTGCCGGCGCATACACCTTCAAAAAATCGAGCAGGTGATCGGTCGCCACATTTCCCAGCCCGCTCGCAAACAGCACCGGAAAGATCCGGTCTTCGCGGATCGCCTCGTGCAGCGCCGCGATCAGGTGCTCTTCGGGGATGGTCCCCTTCTCGAAGAACTCCTCCATCAGCTCGTCTTTGCCCTCGGCCACCAGCTCCACCAGCGCCTCGTGCGCGGCCTTGGCCTGCGCCGCCAGGCTGGCGGGCATCTCCACCACCTTTCCGCGCCCGTCGCCGCCGGTCGTGTAGGAGAACGCTTCCATCGTCACCAGGTCCACCACGCCGTGGAACCCCTGCGCGTCCGCGATGGGCAACTGGACAGGAACGCAGTTGCGCCCCCAGCGCTCGTGCAGGTCGTCGATCAGCGCCGAAAGCCCTCCCGCCCCGCCCGCCTTGGGGTGGTCCATCTGGTTCACCACCACGATCCGCGGAGCCTCGGCCTCCTCGGCGTAGCGCCACACCCGCTCCGTCACCGGCTCCACGCCGTTCTGCGCATTCACCAGCACCATCGCCGCTTCCACCGGCAGCAGCGCCGCCCGCGCCTCGTGCGTGAACATGTGGAATCCCGGCGTATCCACAAAGTTGATCTTCGCTCCCTGCCACTCGGCAAAGGCCACCGCGTTCTGCATGGTCAGCCCGCGGGCAACTTCTTCCTCGTCATAAGCGGTCACGGCCGTCCCATCGGCCACCCGCCCCTGTGTCGCGGTCATCTTCGCGGCATGCAGCAGCGCGGCCACCAGCGTCGTCTTGCCGCTCTGCGCATGCCCCAATACAGCTACGTTGCGGATCTCACTTCCCTGGTACGTTTTCATGCGATTTCTCCTTGGATACACAAAACTCTTCCGCCCGCGCAGGCGGGATGGCCGGAACTCCGGCGGAAATCTGGAGTGTGCAGGGATAACGGGCGGGCGTCCGTGCGGGCGTCGAAGTGGCCGGATGTGCGGGCCACAGCTCCCGGTCTGCCGTCTTCCTCGTCCATGTCGAGGTCGCGCTCGCGGTTGCCGGCACCCGGCCAGCGCCAGGCGCGGTGTGCCGGCCGTCAATCGCTCAAGTAGCGGATGCTATCACACGCACTATGTGAACGTCCTGTGACTCGGACCACAAAACAGGGCAATCGCATTTGGACTTGGGATCGCGAACGGTACTGGCCTTGAAAGGGCACGGCTTTAGCCGTGCCGTAAGAATCAACGAAAGACGACGGGCTTTACAGGCTGCGGAAAAACTCAATGGGAGAGGGTCTTGTAACAGGGCACGAGTTCACTCGTGCCGCAAGCGCTTCAAAATAAGGGTCGGGCTTTAGCCCCTGAGGGATGTATTTTAGCTTCCCGCAAAACCATGCCTCGGGGGCCAAAGCCCAAGTCTTTCTATTTCGCCCTTTTTCGGCACGGCTAAAGCCCTGCCCTCTCAAGACAAAATCTTCCTCTATCTTGAAACGCAATTGCCCTCGGACCACAAAAGCCGGCAAGATTGAGCGGGGAGCCGCGATGACGGCCACCCCTGGATTCCTGGGGCACCACCGGTAGTGCCACGAAAGGTGCCGCGTCATCGGCGCCAAAGTTCGAGGTCCGGAGCGAGGAACCCTGCAGGGGCCGCTCGCCGGTATGTGTCGACACCCGCCCCCTGCCGCCGCGAAGTCGCACCCGGCCGCGGACTGCCGCTGTCTCAGTGCGTCTGCGGCTTCGTTCCTGCCGCCAGGAGTGTCTGGAACTGCGGCGTCTCCGGCTCCCTGTCCACAACCGAAGCCCGCACTGCCGTGAATCCCGCCTCTTCGAGCATCGCCTCCAGCTCCGCTTCGCCGAATCCCAGCCACTCGTCGGCGTAGAGCTCGCGCGCCTCCTCGAACCGGTGCTTCGCCAGGTCCAGGATGGCCACCCGCCCGCCGGGGATCAGGATGCGCCACGCCTCCTTGACCGCCCGCGCCGGGTGCAGGGCGTGATGCAGCGACTGGGAGAAAAACGCGAGCTCCACCTCGCCGTCCCCGATGGGCAGCTCCTCCATGTCGCCCAGCCGGAACTCGATGTTCTTCATCCCGTGCCGGGCTGCCTGCCTGCGCCCCTCTTCGATCATCCCCGCCGAGCTGTCCACCGCGAGCACTTTCCTGGCGCGCTCGGCCACCAACAGCGCAAACGCGCCCTCGCCCGCGCCCAGGTCGGCGATCGTCATCGCCGGCATCACCCGCAGCAGCGCCTCCGCCACGCTCTTCCACGACTTGCCAGGCACATAGTCCCTCCCCAACCGTCCCGCCACCGAGTCGAAGAAGCTCCGCATCTTGTCCTGCCTTTTGCGCAGGACGCGGCGCATGGCGGCCTGGTCGGGGCCGGCCTCGGCGATCTCCGCCGCAGCGCGATCGAGCAGACCGGCCAGAAGGCCGTCCGAGAGCGAAGCCGAGCCGTCCGCGGAGACTCCCAGCCGGTAGAGATTGCTCTTGCCGGTGCGCCGGTCCTCAACCAGACCGGCCTGCTTGAGCTGCGACAGGTGGGTCGAGATGGTGCTTTGACCCATTCCCAGCACCTCCTGCAGTTCGGCCACCGAGAGTTGCTCGCTTTGGAGCAGCAGCAGGATACGGAGCCGGTTGGGGTCGGCGGCAACGCGGAGAATTTTCACAATCGATGGCATGGATTCCCATTGACGGCTGCGCCGCAGTTCTGATACATATCAACATATCACGATAGGACGATACAAGGAGACTGCCCATGGCAACATCCACCCTCGAAATCACCGATCTGGCCTACAAAGTTGCTGACATCACCCTCGCCGACTGGGGCCGCAAAGAGATCGCAATCGCCGAGCATGAGATGCCGGGCCTGATGGCGATCCGCCATAAGTATGCGGTCGAGAAGCCCCTGGCCGGAGTTCGAATCACCGGCTCGCTGCACATGACCATTCAGACCGCCGTGCTGATTGAGACGCTGGTGAGCCTGGGCGCCGAAGTCCGCTGGGCAAGCTGCAACATCTTCTCCACCCAGGACCACGCGGCGGCGGCCATTGCGGCCGCGGGCGTTCCGGTCTTTGCCTGGAAGGGTGAGTCGCTCGAGGAGTATTGGTGGTGCACCTACCAGGCGCTGAATCACAAGGGCGGCACCGGGCCGCAGCTGGTGGTGGACGACGGCGGCGACGTGACCCTCCTGATCCACAAGGGCTATCAGCTCGAAGAGGGCGACAAGTGGGTCGACAGCCCCTCGGGCAACCACGAAGAGCAGGTGATCAAGGACCTGCTGAAGAGCGTCTACGCCGAGGATCCGCAGCACTGGCACAAGGTGGTCAAGGAATGGCGGGGCGTCTCCGAGGAGACCACCACCGGCGTGCACCGGCTCTACAAGATGATGGAGCAGGGCAAGCTGCTGGTTCCGGCGATCAATGTGAACGACTCGGTGACCAAGTCGAAGTTCGACAACCTGTACGGCTGCCGCGAATCGCTGGCGGACGGCATCAAGCGCGCCACCGACGTGATGATGGCCGGCAAGGTGGCCGTGATCTGCGGCTACGGCGACGTGGGCAAGGGATCGAGCCACTCTCTGCGCGGCATGGGGGCGCGGGTGATCGTGACCGAGGTCGACCCCATCAATGCGCTGCAGGCGGCGATGGAAGGGTTCGAAGTGACCACGGTCGAGGACACCCTGGGCCGGGGCGACATCTACGTCACCTGCACCGGCAACACCGACATCATCACCCTCGAGCACATGAAGCAGATGAAAGATCAGGCCATCGTCTGCAACATCGGGCACTTCGACAATGAGATCCAGATTGACCGGTTAAATGGCGAGCCGGGTGTGACCAGGCTGAATATCAAGCCGCAAGTGGATCAGTACACGTTCCCGGATGGGCACGCGATCTTTGTGCTGGCCGAGGGGCGGCTGGTCAACCTGGGCTGCGCCACCGGCCATCCGAGCTTCGTGATGTCGAACAGCTTTGCCAACCAGACGCTGGCGCAGATCGACCTGTGGAAGAACCGCGACAGCTACGAGACCAGGGTTTACGTGCTGCCCAAGAAGCTGGACGAAGAGGTGGCGCGGCTGCACCTGGAGAAGATCGGCGTGAAGCTGACTAGGCTGAGCCAGGCGCAGGCGGACTACATCGGCGTGCCGGTGGAGGGGCCGTTCAAGGCGGAGCACTACCGGTACTGAAAACAGTGGACAGTGATGGGTGGTCAGAATCACCGCGGCCCACAACGCCGACCCCTGACCGCCGATCACTGACTACGGATCACTCTCCTATGTCGACACCGTCGAGTTTCTCTTTCGAGCTGTTTCCGCCGCGCACCCTGGAGGCCGCGGCCAGGCTTCCCGCTGTGATCAACCAGCTTGCGGAGGTGGGGCCGGACTACTTCTCCGTGACGTATGGCGCCGGCGGCAGCACGCAGGAAGGCACCTATGAGACGCTGATGGCGGTCGTTGAGCACGCGGGGATCGAGGTGGCGCCGCACCTGACTTGCGTCGGGTCCACGCGCGAACACATCGCCGCGCTGCTCGACCGCTACCGCCAGTCCGGAATCCGCCGGATCGTGGCTTTGCGGGGCGACCTCCCGGCTACGGCGATGAGCCCGGCGGCGCCGGGCGAGTTTCACTACGCGGCCGAGCTGGTCGCCTTCATTCGCGCGCAGTACGGCGCCTGCTTCCAGATCGAAGTGGCGGCCTACCCCGAGATGCACCCGCAGGCGCCGAACGCCGGCGCGGACTTCGAATACTTCCGCCAGAAGGTCGAAGCGGGCGCCGATGGCGCGCTCACGCAGCTCTTCTACAACGCCGACGCGTATTTCCACTTCATGGAGCGGTGCGCAAAAGCCGGCATTACCATTCCCGTCACGCCGGGCATCATGCCCATCACCGGCTTTGCCAACATCGTCCGGTTCTGCACGGGCTGCGGCGCCGATCTGCCGCGCTGGATAAAGCTGCGCCTCGAGGAGCTCCAGGACAACAAACCTGCCCTGGCCGACTTTGGCGCGGAGGTGGTGACGCGGCTCTGCGAGACGCTGCTCAAGGGCGGCGCCCCGGGGCTGCACTTCTACACCATCAATCAGTCCGAGCCCACGCTTCGCCTGTGGAAGAACCTGGGGCTGAAGACACCGGCGTGACTTCCGGGCCCGAACGCCGGGCCCGAACGCCGGATCCGAACCTTGACAGTCTGTGCAGGGCCACTACCCTGAAGAGTAGCCGGTTGTGGCGCGCGTGCCCGCAGCCGCGGAGTGGCGATGCGTTGTTGGGCGGGAGCGGTCCTGGCAGTGGTTGCGTTGGCTGTGCCGGCAGTCCGCGCGCAGACCTTGGGCGGCGGCGCGGAGAACGGACCGCAGGCACTCACCATCGCGCAGGGGTGCGTGACGAGCCGTTACTTTGACTTCAGCTACCGGCTGCCGGAGGGGATGAAGGCGCAGCAGATTCCGAATGCGCCTCCGGCGGCGGGAGCGCCGCGCCCCGTGATGCTGTTTGTGACCTACCGCGACCGCGGACCACACCGCGATGTCGCCGTGGCGACCGCCGAGGAGCAGCGCGGCGAGAAGGAGCCGAGCGCGGCCAAGTGGATGGACAGGCTGCGGGAGGCGAACGCCGGGCGCGAGGGCGTGGTGAACCAGAGCAGCCTGGCGAGCGAGACCGTGAACGGCCAGAAGTTCTGGAGCCTCACATTCCAGCAGGTGCGCGAGGACGGTTCGGTGGTGAACGAGGCCGTCTACGCGACGGCTCTGCGCGGGTACGTCGTGTCATTCACGTTCGGGTCGGCCGCCCAGCCCGAGCTCGCCGCCATGGCCCAATCGATCCAGTCGTTCGAGCCGTCGGCGTCGGGCTGCGGAGCAGGGAAGTAGCAATACTGCGGCGCAGCATCCGCGTCGGGCCGCTGCCCTGGAAGAAGCCCCCAGTTGATCGCATCGGCCCGCGGTTCCATGGCGGCGGGTTCCGGTCGCGGGCGGAGGCCTTAGGGGCGTCGCTGCGCAGGCCGGCAGATTCGAACTCATGTAAACTGAATGTTGCGGGTGCGGTCGTGCGCGCCGTTGGCAAGAGGCGCGCGAGAGGCAGCCGAGGCGTCGAAGCCGCGCAGCGATGCGTGTGAAGCGGAGACAGATGACAGAAGGAGAATCGGCCGGATCATGGCGAAGATAGCAAAAACAGGCGACCGCAAGAAGGTCATGGATACATCGAAGTCGACCGACTGCCCCAAGTGCAGCAAGCCCACGCGGATTGTGAAGCGGGTGAAGGACCGGGAGCGCGGAATTCCGGGCGGGATTTACATCTCGTGCTCGGCGTGCGACTTTTACGAGAAGCTCTGAGGGGCTGACGAAACCGGAAACGAGAAAAGCCTGGCCGCGCGCCGGGCTTTTTTATCGCTTGTTTTTGGCCTTCTGGCGGGGAGTTCATACTCCAGGCCCCCATCGATGCGATTCTATTAAGGTGTCGGTCACGAGAATTCACTTCATCTGCACCGGGAACATCTACCGAAGCCGTCTGGCCGAGGCATACTGCGCCTCCCGAAGCGGCCCCGAAGTCCAGGTCTTTTCGAGCGGCATCGGCGCTGGATTGAACGGAACCGCGCCGATCTCGCCCTACGCCGCCGACGCACTGGCCGCATTCGGACTGACCTCCCACGCGTCGGCGCATTGGCAGCGGACCACGGCGGCACTGGTGCGCGCGAGCGATCTCCTGGTGTTCATGGAAACGGAACACCGCATCTTTTGCCAGGACTGGATCGAGCCTGCCCGGCAGAGGATGGAAGTGTGGGGAATAGAAGACGTCGGACCGATCGAAGCGGCGGCGATTGCGGCGAAGGTGGATCGCACCTTCGCAATCATCCGTCAGCGCACCGATGCCCTGCTGGCCGCTCTCGGCCTCACCGCGGTTTCGGGAGCCGCCAAGGGCGCTCACGAGGTTCGAGTCTGAGCCGTCGACCGGAGATTCGAAAGAACGTTCCCGGCGTTGCTGCGTATCCGCAACGGCGAGAGCGGTTCCTGAAACATCACACCGGCTCCCGCGTCTGGGCTCCATCCACCATCCGCCAGATGCCCAGGGGATTTCCATCCCTCAGCTCCTCGGGCAGCGCCGCCTGCGGAAAATCCTGGTAACAAACCGGCCGCGCAAACCGCAAGATGGCCAGCGTCCCCACCGAAGTCGTCCGGCTGTCGCTGGTCGCCGGATACGGGCCGCCGTGCACCATCGCGTGGCCAACCTCCACGCCTGTCGGGAACCCATTCACGATCAGCCGGCCCGCCTTATGTTCCAGCACAGCCACCAGCTCGGCAAACTCCGCCAGGTCCGCCTCCGTCGCGTGCAGCGTCGCCGTCAGTTGCCCTTCGAGCGCCCGCGCCAGCGTCATCAGCTCATCGCGGCTCCCATACCGCACAACCATCGCGGCCGGCCCGAACACCTCGCGGGCCAGCTCCGGCGCCCGCAGCAGCTCTTCGCCGTCCACCTGCAACAGTGCCGGCGCCATCCACGCACCGTTGGCCGCCGCGCCCTCCGCCAGCACCTCCACGCCTGCATGGTGCTCGCGCGCCGCCAGCCCGGCCGCATAGTTCCGGCAAATCCCTGCCGTCAGCATCGCCGCGGCCGCTCCCTGCCTGACCAGCGCCGCCAGCGTGTCCAACAGAACCCCTGCTGCGTCTCCGTCCGGCAAAAAGATCAGGCCCGGCTTGGTGCAGAACTGTCCCACTCCCAGCGTGAAGGACCCGAACAGCCCCCTGGCGATCTGTTCCGCCCGCGCCGCGAGCGCCTGCGGCAGCACAAACAGCGGGTTTGTGCTGCTCATCTCCATAAAGCAGGGAATCGGCTCCGGCCGCGCCGCCGCCCGCTGCATCAGCGCCTTCCCCGCGCCCAGCGACCCCGTAAATCCCACCGCCTTCACGCGCGGATGCTCCACCAGCGCCGTGCCCACCTCCGTGCCCGCGTCGAAGAGCAGCGCAAATACGCCGGCCGGCAGTCCGCACTCGCTCGCGCTCTCCGCAATCGCCCACCCCACCAGTTCGCTGGTTCCCGGATGCGCCGGATGCGCCTTCACGATCACCGGATTCCCCGCCGCCAGCGCCGAAGCCGTGTCCCCGCCCGCCACTGAAAACGCCAGCGGAAAGTTGCTTGCCCCAAACACCGCCACCGGCCCCAGCGGCCGCAGCATCGATCGAATATCCGGCCGCGGCAGCGGCGTCCGCTCCGGCCGCGCACGGTCGATCCGCGCATTGACCCACGAGCCCTCCTCAACGACCTGCGCGAAGAGCCGCAACTGGTTCACCGTCCGCGTACACTCGCCCTTCAGCCGCGCCTCCGGCAGCGCCGTCTCACCCATCGCCCGTTCGATCAGCTCCGCGCCCAGCCGCTCAATACCTTCCCCAATCCGCCGCAGAAACCGCGCCCGTTCGCGTCCACCCAGGCGCCCATAGCTCTCGAATGCCTCTTCAGCCAGTCGCGCCGCCTCGTCCACGTCCGCAAGCGCTGCGGAGTGGAACCCGGGCTCCAACCGGGCGCCGGCCGCCGGATCGAAGCCGGAAAAAAACGCGCCCGTCCCCGCCGCGGCGCGCCCGTTCACAATCGACTGTCCTCGCAGCATCGCCCCTGCCTTCGCGCGTAGAATCTGCGCCGCCGCTTCAACTCGCGTCAGGCAGCCTCGCGCCCGTCAAATCGCCGTCCCCGGCTTGCACCCGCAGGAGGCGCGCACTATCAATCGCACCGGCAGCACGATCTTGGCCGGCACAAACTCCGCGCCGCGCTTGTGATCGCCGATGCGTTCGATCAGCAGCGCCATGGCGCGCCTGGCCAGCTCTGCCCCGGACTGCGCCACCGTGGTCAGCGGCGGCGAGACCACCGACGCCAGGTCGAAGTCGTCAAAGCCGATCATTGCCATCTGTTCGGGAACTGCGACCCCCTCCTCCGACAACATGCGCAGCAGATAAGTCGCGGTGCGGTGGTTCAGCGCAAAGATCGCCGTCGGCTGGTCGGTCGACTTCAACATCTTCTGCATCCATCGGCGCGTCCCCTCCATCGTTCCAATGCCGAGCGAAAGCATCGGCTTCAACCCCGCCGCGTGCATGGCGCTCGTGTAGCCCTCGACGCGTTCACGCACGGCGTACACCGTCTCGTCGTAGCCGATGCAGGCGATGCGCTTATGCCCGTGCCCGATCAGGTGGCGCACCGCTTCCTCGGCGCCTCCGCGGTTCTCCACCACCACCGCGTCGGTCTGCGCCCCCGCCAGCGGCCGGTCGAAGGCCACGATCGCCAGGCCCGTCTTCTGCAGCCGCTGCAGCCGGTCGTCGCCGACTTTCGTCGAGGTCACCACCAGCAGCCCCGAGAGCTTCCGGCTCGCCATCAGCTCCGCCTGCTGAATCTCCAGCTCGCTGTCCCGTTCGGAGGCCGCTACCAGCGTCATGTACCCGTGCATGTGCGCAATCTGCTGCACGGTTTGCGCGCAGGTGGCAAAGAACGCGTCGGAGAGATCGGGCACGATCAGCCCGATCATCATGGCCCGCTGCCCCTTGAGCAGCCGCGCCGCCTCGTTCTTCTGGTAGCCCAGCGCCGCGATCGCCGCATTCACCCGCTTCAGCGTGCTGGGCCGCACCCGCGGATTGTTGTTGATCACGCGCGAGACCGTCATCAGGCCCACGCGCGCCAGCTTGGCCACTTCACGAATCGTAGGCGGACGTTCCGGTTTCTCTTTCATTCCAGAAAGAAACTATAGCAGCAGCGAACGGCCCACTCCCCGTTCGTCCGGCCCCGCGCCCCGCGCCCACGCTCTGCCGCAGGCTACGCAATACGAAGCCGCACGATCTCCGCCTGCAGTTCGCCGGCCCCGTCCAGGGTCAGCAGCCCCACCGTAACCGGCAGCTCAAACCGCCGCGGCCCGCACGACCCCGGATTGAAATAGAGCACGCCCTTGCGCTGGAAGATATTCGGCACATGCGTGTGCCCTGAGAGCACCGCCGCAAACCGCCCCGCCGCCGGATCGAGATGCAGCGTCTTCAGATCGTGCAGCATATAAATGTAGAGGTCTCCGTGGCGCGCATCTCGATTCGGGACCTCAACCAGCGCAACCTCCGTCTCCGGCAGCTCCGCGCACCGCCCATCGCGGTCCACGTTGCCGCGGATCGCCGTCACCGGCGCAATCTTGCCCAGCTCCTCCAGGATCGACCACCTGCCCACGTCGCCCAGGTGCAGGATCCGCTCCACGCCCGCGAGTGCCGGCGCCACCTCCGGCCGCAGCAGCCCGTGCGTATCGCTCACCACGCCGATCTTCCGCGCCATCCTCGCGCCGGCGCCCGTCACAGCCCCATCTCCAGCCGCGTCCGCGGATCCAGCTCGTCTCGCAGCGCATCCCCCAGAAAGTTGAACCCCAGCACCGCTCCCGCCACCGCAAACGCCGGGAACAGCACCAGGTGCGGCGAATCGAAGAGGTGCAGCCGCGCGTCGTTCAGCATCGAACCCCAGCTCGGCGCCGGCGCCGGAATCCCCAGCCCCAGGAACGACAGCGTCGCCTCGGCCAGGATCACCCCCGCCATCCCGATCGTCGCCTGCACCAGCACCGGCTGGATGATGTTGGGCACAATGTGCCGGAAGAAGATCCGCCATCCGCTCGCGCCCAGCGCCCGCGCCGCGTCCACAAACTCCCGCTCCCGCACCGCCAGCACCTGAGCGCGCACCAGCCGCGCGTACCCCGCCCATCCGCCAATCGCCAGCGCCAGAACCAGGTTCGCAAACCCCGGCCCCAGGAAGGCCGCAAACGCAATCGCCAGCAGAATCCCCGGCAGGGCCAGGAAGGTATTCATCGCAAAGGTGGTCAGCGCCGTATCCACCCACCCGCCCAGGTAGCCGGCCAGTCCCCCAACCGCCAGCCCCAGCGCCAGAGACACCGCGACCACGCTCACTGAAACCGCCAGCGAGATCCGCGCCCCCCACAACAGCCGCGAAAGCGTGTCACGCCCCAGCTCATCGGTCCCCGCCCAGTGCGCGGCCGAGGGGCCCTCCAGCCGGTGCGTCAGGTCGATCCTGGCCGGGTTATACGGCGCCAGCACCGGCGCGGCCAGCCCGCAAAAGATAAAGCCGCCCAGCAGCACCACCCCCACCACGGCCAATGGCTGCCGGCGCATGCGTTTGCGGAAGGCGCTCAGCGCCGTGGCGGCGGAAAAACTCATCGGCACTGCCAGAATACAGCGACACTCCTGCAGGTTCCGTGTCTAAAGTCGTATGAGGATGAGCCCAAGGCTCTACATTCTCCTGCTGGCCGCCGGCATTCTGTGGGCGCCGGCCCTCAAGGCGCAGGACGCGCCGCCGGGCCAGCTCAGGCCCGACGACGCCAACCAGCTCATCTCGCTCATCAACCAGGCCCGCGCCGCCGCCGGCGCATCGCCCCTCACCTGGGACCCGGCCCTCGCCCAGGCCGCCGAGCAGCACTGTCTGCTCATGGCCGCCAAGGGCCCCATCGAGCACCAGTACGCCGGCGAGCCCAGCCTCGCCGACCGCGCCTCTCAAGCCGGCGCCCACTTCAGCCTCATCGAGGAAAACATCGCCATCGGCTACTCGCCCCAGCAAATCCAGGACGAGTGGATGCACTCCCCGCCCCACCGCACCAACCTCCTCAACCCCGAAGTCAACCGCGTCGCAACCGCGGTTGTGGCCAACAACGGCACGCTCTACGCGGTCGCCGACTTCTCCCGCGCCGTCATGGTGCTCACGCCCTTCCAGGTTGAGCAGCAGGTCGGCAGTCTCATCCGCGTCAGCGGCATCGGCGTCCTCGCCACTCACGACCAGGCGCGTAAAGCCTGCACCACCGGCTACATGCCCCCCGCGGCCACCAACCTGATCCCGCGCTTCCTCATGCTCTGGCAGGCCTCCAGCCTCGACCAGTTGCCCAGGCAGCTCACGCAGAAGCTTGCCACCGGCCGCTATCACAGCGCGGAAGTCGGCAGTTGCGCGCCCGAGGGCCAGCAGAACGCCTTCGCCGCGTATCGCGTGGCCGTGCTGCTCTACTGAGCAGCCAATCGCACCCGCCCCGTGCGCTGGCCGGCACGTGCTCTGTCTCCCCGGTCGCCGCGCAAATGCTGCTTTCCTCTTGCCCCCAGTTCAAGAACCGCCCTGAGATCGTGGCCGCCCACCTTTCGCGGATATCGAACAGTCTGCCTGAACTCCGAAAATGCTCGAAACGGGCCAGTGCTCCGGGAACCGCGGCTGGCGCTTGCTGCCGAAAAACCTGGCGCCATGCCGACTACTCAATACCGATTTGCCAGGCGCCGCCCTCGACCCGTCCATAAAACTCGGGCGGCGGGCGGCCCATCAGGTTCCAGAAAGTGGCTCCAGCACAGAAGATGGGTGCCCCAGGTCTCGCTTTTGAGACCTGGGATGGCAGGATAACCGCGCCCGATCCCGTTCGGCAGACCCCCAACCTCTTCGCGCCCCTTACGAAAAGGATGGGCCTGACAAATGCCCCGGCGCCTCGTTCTCCGCCACAGCCCGGGTGCCCCACCCTCGCCGCGTCTTTGTTCTTGCGGCTAGGGTGGGGTTGGCCCACCGCCCAGCCGCATCGATCTCCACAACCCGGTGGCGGGTGGCCCAGGTTCCAGGATGTGGCTCCAGCACAGAAGATGGGTGCCCCAGGTCTCGCTTTTGAGACCTGGGATGGCAGGATATCCGCGCCCGATCCCGTTCGGAAGCCCCCCAACCTCCTCGCGCCCTTTACGAAAAGGATGGGCCTGACAAACGCCCCAGCGCCTCGTTCTCCGCCACAGCCCGGGTGCCCCACCCTCGCCGCGTCTCTGTCTTTGCGGCTAGGGTGGGGTTGGCCCACAGCCCAGCCGCATCGATCTCCACAACCCGGTGGCGGTTGGCCCAGGTTCCAGAAAGTGGCTCCAGCACAGAAGATGGGTGCCCCAGGTCTCGCTTTTGAGACCTGGGATGGCAGGATAACCGCGCCCGATCCCGTTCGGCAGACCCCCAACCTCATCGCGCCCTTTA
>Ga0335072_10006403_pt1 | contig 17210 bp, 10 predicted proteins | sample Lox_Sample_21_FD_206725 | JGI IMG/M metagenome (GOLD analysis project Ga0335072, IMG submission 206725) | Soil microbial communities from Loxahatchee National Wildlife Refuge, Florida, United States - Lox_Sample_2.1 | ecosystem: Environmental > Terrestrial > Soil > Wetlands | place: USA...
GGTACGGCGGGGGCGGCGGCCGGGACGCTGACCTTCATGGTGGGCGGGTCGGAAACGGCGTTCGAGCAAGCCCGGCCGGTTCTTGCGGCGATGGGACGGAACATTTTTCATGCCGGCGGGCCGGGCGCGGGGCAGGCAGTGAAGATCTGCAACAACATGATGCTGGCCATCAACATGGTCGGGGTGGCGGAGGGGTTTTTGCTGGGGCAGAAGCTGGGACTGGATTGGGAGAAGCTGCACGCTATTACCTCGACCGCAACCAGCCAGTCCTGGGCGCTGAGTACGTATTGCCCGGCGCCGGGCGTGGTGGCGACGGCGCCGTCCAGCCGGGACTATGCGCCGGGGTTCATGGCGGCGCTGATGCTGAAGGACGTGAAGCTGTCGCAGGCGGCGGCGGACGCGACGGATTCGCCGACGCCGCTCGCGGCACAGGCGCTGTCGTTCTACCAGGCAGTGGTGGATGCCGGTGACGGGGCGAAGGACTTTTCCGTAGTATTCCGCTGGTTGGCGGGGCAGAATCGAAGCTGATTGCTACGGGCCGGGTCAGGCCCGATCGTCATGGCCGGGCTCGATCCGGCATCTACGAACAATCGATCGGGCAACATTTCCAGAAGGCGTGCCCGATCAGCAAGAGAAGATGGCCGGGTCAAGCCCTGCCATGACGGAATGGGGAGGCATCCATGTCGGCGGCAGCGTTCAAATCGGCTCGCGACTTCCTGTTTGCGCATCGCGTCGACTATCCCGGTGCCCACGTGGGTTTCCGCTGGCCGGACCTGCACAATTTCAATTACGCGCTGGAGTGGTTCGATGGCGAGCTAGCTGCCGGCTCGCTCGCCAATCAGCCCGCGCTGAAAATCGTCGGCGACGGCGCGGCCACGCGGACCTTCGCCGAACTTTCGGCAGCATCGAGCAGAGTCGCCAATGGCCTGCGGGCGATTGGCGTGAAGCGGGGGGAGCGCATCCTGCTGATGCTCGGCAACGTCGTGCCGCTGTGGGAAACCATGCTGGCGGCGATGAAGCTGGGTGCCGTCGTCATTCCTGCTACCACCTTGCTCTCCGCCTACGATTTGAAGGACCGGTTCGAACGTGGGCGCGTCCGCCACCTGGTTGCCGACGCCGCCGATGCGCCGAAATTCGCCGGGCTGGACTCCACCGTCACCCGCATCGCGGTCGGCGATGCGCCCGCGGGCTGGCACCGTTATGACTCGCTGACGTCAGGCCCCGACAGTTTCACGCCGGACGGACCGACCAAGGCCACGGAGCCGCTGCTGCTGTATTTCACTTCCGGCACGACATCGCGCCCCAAACTGGTGGAGCATAGCCACCAGAGCTACCCGGCCGGGCACCTGATCACGATGTACTGGATCGGACTGCAGCCGGGCGACATGCATTTGAACATTTCCTCACCCGGCTGGGCGAAGCACGCCTATAGCTGCTTCTTCGCGCCGTGGAACGCCGGCGCCACTGTGTTCATCGCCAACCAGCCACGATTCAACGCGCGCGGTATGCTGGAAACCATCGTTGCTAACAACGTCACCACGATCTGCGCGCCGCCGACCGTGTGGCGCATGTTCGTGCAGGAAGACATGGCGGCCTATCGCCCCGTGCTCCGTGAGGTGCTGTCTGCCGGCGAGCCCTGCAACCCTGAAATCATCGAGCATGTTCGCAAGGTCTGGGACCTGACCATACGTGAGGGCTACGGCCAGACCGAGACCACGTTGCAGATCGGCTGCTTCCCTGGCCAGCCGGTGAAGCCCGGCTCGATGGGCCTGGAAGCGCCCGGTTATAAGATCGGCTTGCTTGATGCCGACGATAATGCTGTCGAGGAAGGCGAGGTCTGCATCGACCTCAACCCGCCGCCGGTGGGGCTGATGCGCGGCTATCAGAACGATGACGGTTCGTTCATGCCGTTGGGCCGCAGCGCCTATCGCACCGGCGACGTGGCGATGCGGGATGCCGATGGCTACTACACCTATGTCGGCCGCGCCGACGACGTGTTCAAAGCCTCCGACTATCGGATCAGCCCGTTCGAACTGGAAAGTGCGCTGATCGAGCATGAAGCGGTCGCCGAGGCCGCCGTGGTGCCGGCGCCCGATCCGGTGCGGCTGGCGGTGCCGAAGGCGTATATTGTCTTGGCCGCGGGCGCCGAACCTGATCGCGATACCGCGCTATCGATATTCCGCCATCTGCGCGAACGGCTGTCGCCGTTCAAGCGCGTGCGGCGGTTGGAATTCTCCGATTTACCCAAGACCATCTCCGGCAAGATCCGCCGCGTCGAGCTGCGCCAGGCCGAGGAGGTGCGCGCGGCACAAGGGACGCGGGCAGAGCGCGAGTTCCGCGAGGAGGATTTCCCGGAGCTGGCGCGGAGCTGATAGATGACCATGCCACTGGACGTGGCGGCGCTTCGTGCCGATACGCCGGGAGTCGCCGATATCGTGCATTTCAACAATGCTGGCATGGCCTTGCCGCCACGTGCCGTACTCGATGCTGTGATCGGCCATTTGGCACGTGAGGCTACGATTGGTGGCATAGAGGCGATGGTCGAAGCCGCCGCCCGCAGCGCCGATTTTTACCCCGCTATCGCGGCGCTGATCGGTGCGCATCCTGACGAGATCGCGTTCGTGGAAAGCGCTACGCGCGCGTGGGACATGGCGTTCTACGCGATGCCCTTCCGTGCGGGCGACCACGTGATCACAGGGCACGCCGAGTACGTATCGAATTACCTCGCATTCCTGCAGATGAAGGCGCGCGCCGGAATCGAAATCGACGTGGTGGGCGACGACCTGTCCGGCCAGATCGACCTCGCGGCGCTGGAGCAAGCGATCGGTCCGCGCACGAGGCTGATTGCGATGACGCATGTGCCGACGCAAGGCGGGCTGATCAATCCCGCCGCCGAAATCGGCTGCATCGCCGCCCGGCACGGCATCCTTTATTTGCTCGATGCCTGCCAGTCGGTAGGGCAGCTTGCGGTGGATGTGCGGGAGATCGGCTGCCACATGCTATCGGCCGCCGGACGCAAATACCTGCGGGGACCGCGGGGTACCGGCTTTCTGTTTGTGCGGCGCGATACGATCGGCCTGTTGGAACCGCCCTTTGTCGATCTGGAATCCGCGTCCTGGGCAGCGGCGGATCACTACACGCTCCGCGACGATGCGCGGCGGTTCGAAAGCTGGGAGCGGAACGTCGCCGGCCAGATCGGTCTTGGCGTCGCGGCCCGCTATGCGGCGCGGCTGGGGGCTGGCGCGATCGAGGCACGCGTCAGAGCGCTGGGCGCATTGCTACGGCGCGAACTTGGGCAGCAGTTTGGTGTGAGAACGCTCGATCTCGGGGCGGAGCGTTGCGGGATCGTCAGCTTTCTGAAGGACGGCGAAGACCCGGGCGCGACGCGCGAGCGGCTGCGGGCGAGGGGCATGAACGTGCACGTGTCGCGCTCGCCGCGTGCGCCCGTGCTTGATCTGGCGGCGCGGCGATTGGACGCCGTGGTTCGCGCCAGTGTCCATTATTACAATGACGAGACAGAGGTGGAGCGATTCGTAAGCGCAGTGCGTGGCTAACCAACGGCGGCCAAGCAGCATCCGACGTGGATCTGCGTTGCGGACGAGCAAGCGCCTATATAAAATAGCTGCACCGGTAGCTTTTCTTGGAAGCAGCAGGCGAGTGGCGGATCAGACCAACGATAATAACCCGGGCCAGATCGTCCCCACTGCGCCGCTCATCATGCACGTGTTTCCGACGTTCGCGGTGGGCGGGGCGCAAGTGCGCTTCGCCATGCTGGCCAACCATTTCGGCCCCGCCTTCCGCCATATCGTCGTGTCGCTGGACGGCATGCTCGGCTGCCGCGAGCGTCTGCGGCCGGACCTGGACATCAGCTTTCCGGTGGTCGCTGCGCCAAAAGGTGCAATGCTGGCGAATACTTTGCGCTTTCGCCGGCTGTTGCATGAATGGTCTCCAGCGTTGTTGGTGACCAACAACTGGGGTGCGATCGAATGGGCCATGGCGAATTTGCCGCCGGTCGCGCGGCATGTGCATATCGAGGACGGCTTCGGCGCGGAGGAACGCGACCGCCAACTGCCTCGCCGCGCCTGGCTGCGACGGCTGGTCTTGAACCGCAGCACCGTGGTGCTGCCGTCACGCAACCTGCAACGCATTGCCCTGACTGTTTGGCGGCTGCCGGCGGGGCGGGTGCACTACATTCCCAACGGCGTCGATCTGGGCCGATTCCAGTCGCGCCCAGCGCCGCGAGAACCCGACGATGCACCCGTGATCGGCACGGTTGCGGGGTTGCGCAGCGAGAAGAACGTTTCGCGTCTGCTGCGGGCCTTCGCGTTGGTGCCGCCTTCAGCGCGTCTCACGATCGTCGGCGATGGCCCCGAGCGTGAGGTGCTGCAAGCAGAAGCGCAGTCCCTCGGCATAAGTGGGCGCGTGCATTTTACCGGACATATCGACAATCCTGCCCCGTTCTATGCCGGGTTCGACGTGTTCGCGCTGTCCTCCGATACCGAGCAAATGCCGCTGTCAGTGATCGAGGCCATGGCCGCGGGCCTGCCGATCGCAGCGACCGATGTCGGCGATGTCCGCGCCATGGTCTCCGCCGCAAATGCTTCATTCGTCGGCACGCTTTCCGAAACGGAGTTGGCGCGTTCGCTTGCGGCGCTTTTGCGGGCGCCGGAGATTCGGGCCCAGATCGGGGCCGAGAACCAGGCGAAGGCACGCGCGGAGTTTGACCAGGCGACGATGTTTCGCGCCTATGGAAGCCTGTGGCGCGACGAGTTTCCGCCGGAGACAGCGTGATCGAGATTTCGCTGACGGCGGCGACCGATTTTGCCGCACTGGGCGAATGCTGTCGCGCTTTGGAGTCCAGGGCGGGCCCCGCATGCGCCGAGCGCGAAGCGCCGACGTTCGGCCGCTGCCATCCTCGTTCCTGGCCAGTCGCAGTGCGCTGACGACAAGGAGGGCGAAGTGAGCCACGAATGGCTCACTTCGCTCCCGGTAAGAGCACCGGCTTCGTCAAGGCTGCCGAACCGGTCATTCCAACTCGGGCGGAACCCCGTATCCGGCACGCTGGTGATCCCGGGAAAGTCGGCTTGGGTTCCGGGAATGTGCCGCCCCATGCGGCACGCCACAGCCATAAGCCCCCACCGGACCGTGATGCTATCGGAAGTATCGGGCGCCAATCCTGCGGTACTCTGGCAGCCGATTTCCTGGCGTTTGATCGCCGGTATTCTGGCTAAATCCGGCCGGCGGGGTTCTCCGGATTTCCGGTTTTGTTCAGGCCATTCCATTGCTACGACGCCGGCCGCTGGACGCAGCGGACGGCCGGATTGTTTCCTCTACATCCTGGGCGGGTTCCCAATGCAGGCGGAACGGGCCGACCTGCACCGTCACGCCTTGAGGCAGGGTGACTTCCCCGGAGATCCGCCGGCCCGCCACGAAAGTGCCGTTGGTGGACTCCAGATCGGCAATGCTGACCGTGTCCGCAGCCGCGGTAATGCGGCAATGCGAGCGCGATATCTCGTGCGCCTGGAGGACGAGGCCACTGGTGGGAGAGCGGCCGATCACCAACGGCTCGCCGCCCAGGGCAATGCATTGATCTGGCTCTCCCTCGCGTGCCACCACCAGGATGCGGTCGGCTTCTTCTGGTGGCCCGACTGGCTTTACTGGACCCGGGAAAATGCCGGTCTGCTCGGCGTCACGTTCCGCCGCTGGTCCGTGGAGCGCGGTGGCGATACGGGCCAGTTCTCCCGCGGCTTCCGCGAGCCCGGAATCCAGTTCGGCTGCCGCGGTTTCGGCCAGCGACACGCGCAACGCGCGGCCGGCGCGGCGCTCGAGCAAGCCGAGTTGCAGCAGGGCGGCGATGTGGTCGCGCGTGGTCTGGAAATTCTGCCGTTGCAGCCGCAATAGTTCGGCGGCCATGTCGTCGGCGAGGATGCCCTCGCCGCCGTCCTGCGGCGGCAAGCCGTACCGATTGCGCAGGGCGAGCAAGGTGACCAGGCGATGGGAAGGGGAGAGCAAGTGGCGGCGCGCTTCAAGGCGGCGCGCGACTGATAGGCCCATGGACTCGAGCATGCGCTCAAGGGCGCCGACCCAGGCCCGATCGCAGGTCTCGAGGGCACCCAGGAGTTTGCGGCGGGTCTCGCCGTCGAGCTGCGCATGGACGGCATGTCGGCGCGGCGGCTGACCGGCGGTTCCGATGTCGTGCAAATGGGTGGCGGTTTCGATCAGGTGGCCGTCGAACTTGGCGAAGAGTAATGGCGTGGGCACGACCAGTGTGCGTGCGGAAACCGGCCGGTCGGGTGGGTCTACGGTGCAGAAGCCGAGGCGATACAATTCCGCCAGCCGCTCGCGGACGGTGGCGTCATCGAGCAAGAAGACCTGCTTTACCATGCCCGAGAGTTCGCCCACCGGTGCGCCGGCGCGGGCCCGGACGCAGAGATGGCTCACCAGATGCCACTGGCCTCGGCGATGCAGGTCGGGAAAGAACCTGTGCCAGGTGTCCTGATAGGCCGACAGAAACCCGACGATCTCGCGCTGGGCCTGCACCGCGGGTCTCTCCGTTGCCATGCTCCCCCACGGGATGATCCTAGCGAAGCGGATGGGGCTTGTCTCGGTTCATGCACCCGGTTGTGGTGTGGACATCGGCTTGCGTCCGCGGCGAGCGAGCCGCATCGTTGCGGCATGTATCAGCCGCTATCCGACCAGGCTGCCCCGCCGCGGGTTTATACAAGCGGTGCGGCGCTGCCGCCGGCGATGCCGCTGGAGGATGGGCGGCATGTTTCGGCTGCCGTGATCGGGGGCGGATTCACCGGGATTTCAACGGCGCTGCATCTGGCCGCGGGCAGCGTCGATGTCGCTCTGCTCGAGGCGAAGCAGATCGGTTGGGGTGCTTCGGGGCGCGCCTTCGGCCAGGTGGTGCCGTATTTGAAGCGCGACCATGGCGCGATCCTACGCCATTACGGCGCCGCGCGGGGGGAGCGTATTGTCGATGCGGTGGCCGAGGGACCCTCGCTGGTCTTTGGGCTGGTCGAGCGCCACGGCATCGATTGCTGGCCGGTGCGGACAGGACTTATTTTTGCGGCGCATTCGCCGGCGGGACGGCGTGCGTTGTCTGCGCGTACGGCCTGGTGGCGGCAGCGCGCCGCGTCGGTGGAAATGCTGGAGGGGGAGGCTTGCACTGCGCTGATCGGGTCCGGGCGCTATCCCGCCGCGTCGCTGGATCGGCGGGGCGGGCACCTTAACCCCTATGCCTATGTTTGTGGCCTTGCTCGCGCTGCCGCGTCGGCGGGTGCGGCGATTCACACAGGTGTGGCGGTCGATGCGCTGCGCCGGGAGGGTGCGCGCTGGGTTCTGGACGTTGGGTCGCAGCGGCTGACCGCCGATAGCGTGGTGCTGGCGACCAATGCCTATGGCGGCGAGCTGATTCCGGGGCTGCGCGATAGCATCATTCCGATGCGCGGGCATGGTTTCGTCACCGAGCCCCTGTCGGACAATGTGCGTGGGTCGATCCTGCCACACCAGCAATCCCTGACCGATACACGGCACTTGTTCTCCGCTGTTCGTTTGCTGCCGGACGGACGGCTGCATGCCAGCACTTATGGTCCAGCCTTCGGTCCCGAACGCCCGCCGGATTGGCGCCTGGCCGAAGCCCGTGTGCGTCGATTGTTCCCGCAGCTTGGCGCGTTACGCTGGGCCGAGGCGTGGAGTGGTTGGGTCGCCATGACGCCGGAGCATTTCCCGCGGCTGCACGAATTGGCGCCGGGGTTGTTCGCCGGGCTTGGATACAATGGCCGCGGCATAGCCGCTGCCACGATGATGGGGCGGGATTTGGCGGCGCTGGTGCAGGGCAGGGGAGATGTCGCGACGGTGTTCCCGTTGGTGCCGTTGCGCCCGCTGCGCTGGCGTAGCGCGGCGCCGTTCATGGTGCGCGCTCTGGTGCAGGCGTATCGCGCGCACGATCTTTACTATGAGATTGGCTGGGGAGGGGTGCGGTAAGGTCAGTTCGATGCTTCGACGTCATGTCATTGCGAGGAGCGAAGCGACGAAGCAACCCCGGTCGTGCGGGCGCGGGAACCGTTTGGGTGTCCTTCCGATCGGGATTGCTTCGCCCCTACTGGCCCAGCAAGAACCTTTCCGTCATGGCCGGGCGTGACCCGGCCATATTCCCCAACCGATCTGGCGCGCACAGAACGCGTCCCGATCGGCGATGCGTCGATAGCCGGGGCAATTCCGGCGATGACGAGAAACGTGTGGCGCGCCGCACTTTCATCCAACTGCGAGTCGGCCGCGCCGGCCGGTGGTCAACTCGTAATGACATAAATACGGATCTCGCAAACGCATGAATCGCTGGCAGGAACATCACGTATGGATCGCGAGCATTGCCGATACCTGAGTCGTGTCGGGCTGCTGCACCACGCCCAGCGCCTTCACCGTGGCTGTGTTGTGGTTGGATGTATTGGGAGCAAACGTCACGCTGAAGATGTCCTCTGCCGTCATGTGCTGTGAGTCCGTCGCCACCACGGCCAGGATCGCCGTTCCGGTTTCGGTTGCTGGCACCGTGCCGAACAATTCGTCGGCCGTGGGATTGAAATATAGCCAGGACGTCGCGTTCGGGCCGCTCAGTTCATAGGCGGCGAAGCTCATCTTCAGGCCCAGCGCGTCGGTGAACGTGTTGGTCGGCAGCGTGAAGCCGACTGCCGTGCCATCGGTCCAGGTTTGACCTGGAGTCGCATTGGTGACGGCGATGCCCGGCTTCGGGGCTGGCGGCGGCTGTACGACGGCGGCGAAATCCTCCGACGTGGTGAGGCCGCTGGTGTCCGTCGCGCTCACCTGGACGTTCAGGGTCTGCGCTGTGCTGGGGGCGGTGCCGCTGAATGTATCGGTCGCGGCGTTGAACTGCAGCCAGCTCGGCAAGGGCTGGCCGTTCTGCTGTTTCGCCGTGTAGGTCAGCGTCTCGCCCTGTGGGTCGGTGAAGGTGTTGGCCGGCAGGGCCAGCGAGAATGCCTTGCCTTCGGTCAGGGACTGGTTTGGCGTCTGCGCGGTGACTTCGGGCGTCGCAAGCACTGTGGCCGCGAAGGTTTCCGACACGGACAATCCACTGGTGTCGGCTGCGGTGACCTTGATGTTCAGCGTTTCCGCCGCATTCGTTGGGGTGCCGCTGAAAGTATCGGTCGTGTTATTGAATTTTAGCCACCCTGGTAGCACCTGGCCGTTGGTGAGCGTCGCCGTGTAGGTGAGGTTCTCGCCCTGCGGGTCGGTAAATGTGTTGGACGGCAGGGCCAGCGAGAACGACTGCGCTGCCTTCCAGATCTGGCTGGGCGTCGGCTCCGACACGACAGGTGCGGAAGCGGCGGCCACGATATTGATTGCGAAGATGTCGGACACTGACAGTCCGCTGGTGTCCGTGGCGGTGACGTCGACCGTCAGGGACTGCGCTGTTCCCGGTGCCGTGCCGCTGAAGCTGTCCGATGCGGCGTTGAAGATCAGCCACGCCGGCAGGGCCTGGCCGTTCGACAAGGTTGCGCTGTACGTGAGTTTCTCGCCTTGCGGATCGGAGAAGGTGCTGGCCGGCAGGGTCAGCGCGAAGGTCTTGCTCTCGGTCCAGGTCTGGCTCTGCGTCTGCGATGTCAATTGCGGCGGACCGATTACTGTTGCAGAGAACATATCTGACACCGCAAGGCCGCTGCTGTCGGTTGCGGTGACCGTGATGCCCAGCGTTTCCGCCGTCAGTGGCGGCGTGCCGGAGAACGTATCCGCGGCGGCGTTGAAGGTGAGCCAGCTCGGCAGTGCCAGGCCATTGGACTGCGTTGCGCTGTAGGTCAGTGTTTCGCCTTGGGGATCCGTGAACGTGCCCGCGGGCAGCGCCAGGGTGAAGGCCTTGCCGCTGTTCCAGCTCTGGTTCGCGGTCTGCACCGCAAGCTGTGGCGGGCCGATGACGGCTGCGGAGAACGTGTCAGTGACCGAGAGGCCGCTGGTATCGACCGCGGTGACCTTGATACTCAGCGTCTCGGCGGTGGTTGGCGCGGTACCAGAGAAGCTATCCGTGGTGGCATTGAACGTCAGCCAGCTCGGCAACGCCTGGCCGCTCGCCAGGGTCGCGGCGTAGGCCAGCGTTTCGGCTTGCGGGTCTTTGAATGTGCCGGAGGGTAGCGCCACGGAGAATGCCCTGCCGCCGACCCAGGTCTGGTTCGCCGTCTGGCTTTCCAGCATCGGCGCCGATGCCGGAGCAGCGGTCGGAACGATGGTGACGCCGAGCGACGTCCAGTCCCCCCAATAGCTGCCGTTGTACGCGCGGACTTGGAGCGTATCGGAGGTAGGCGATGCGCCGGCGAGCAATGAAACCGCAACCAGCGACGACGCCGTAAGCGCATTGGATGCTGAATGGTCGCTGTAATCCGTGCCATTCAGGACAAGGTCGTCATTGCTCGCCGTATCGTAGATCTGCCAGGAGGTGATCGCCTTGTTGGCGGGGTCCGTTGCCGACAACAGTCCGCCCAGCGATTGCGATGCATTGCAGGCAAGGCTGTCGGACGTCACGTTCGCGGTGACGATCGGGGTATCCAGCTCGTAGATCACCACTGTAGAGGCAGAGACACCGGCGAATTCCTGCGAAGCGAGATGCGGGGCCGAGATCAGGACGTCGGAACTCGATCCATCGTTGGCGGAATTGAGGATTTGGCCGTTGCTGCCGATGTAGGTGATGTTGTCCACCAGCATCGCGGTGCTGCCGGAGCCGGAGACGCAGGTGGTGATGTGTCCGCCACCGCCGGCCGGTTCGAACACGATCATCTCGCCGGCGGTGACCATGGACTGCCAATTGCCGCTCTGGCCCGCCGGGCCGTTGAACGCGACGATCCATTCGCCGTTCGCCTGGCCTGGCAGGCCGACCAGCGTGCTTTGCACCGGCAGCGATGCGCCGGCCTCGGCCGAGATCGTGCTGGCCAGCACCCAGCAGCCATCCATGTTCCAGGCATCGCCAACAAGACTGTTCGCGGCAGCGGCGATGGAATCCGGCGTCGCCTGCGCGGGAACAGTGGCGATGTAGCCTGGGCTGGTGACGACAGTGGCACTGCCGATATATCCGCTGGCGTCTACCTCCATCATAAGGTCGGGATTGCTCGCGAAGGAATTTGCTTCAGACAGATTGCTCATGCCGAACAATGACAGGTTGGTCACGTCGCCGGCGCTGGAGGACGAGTTGTAGACCAACTGGTTCAAGTAACCGTAGGTACTGTTGTAATAAAGGCCTGTGGATGCCTGGTAGGTAAAGACAATACCGGCGCCCCGTCCGTCTCCGCCAAGGCTGCTGAGGCTGAGCGTGTGGCCGTTGCCGGTGAGGGTACCGGTGGCACCGGATGCGCCAGCAGTGTACTCGCTTCGATCGAGCATGGTGAGTACAAGATAGGTGGGGTCGGAACTTCCGGCGGTAACGCCGAACATTTCCGCCAGGCTGATCGATGTGGCCGTTGAATCGACGAATGCTGTCTCGTTGTCATAAACTGACATTGCCATGCCCCGCAGCGTTAAACGGCAACGGTGTTGCCGCTGGAACGATATGACAACCGCGCGACAGATCGCGAGAACGAAACGTTTTGTTTCATAGTCTCCTGGGCGGAGAGATGGCTGAAACGATTGATCGCAGATGGCGAATCATCGCGGCCTTGCCCGCTTCCGGGGAGATCGTGGGATGCGACGGGCCTGTTGCCCGTCTTCCGTTGCATGGTTGGGTCGCGGATTCCGCCCCAGGGCAGAGATAATCATGGAATGGTTGCCAACCGGTTAACGGGGTCGGCTTTTGCTTCTGCGCGGCTTCGGCTATCCGGAGCATCCCTGCCGGGAGAGCATGCGCCATGACCTATCTTGTCGCCGCCGACCTTCCCACTGAGCCCGCCGGCGCGCGCTTCCGCGCCCTGCTGAACCGGCCTGGCATCCTGGGCATGCCGGGAGCGCATAACGGCCAGGCTGCGTTGCAGGCGAAAGCCGCCGGATTCGAGGCGCTTTATTTGTCGGGTGCAGCGATGACCGCATCCATGGGGCTGCCCGATCTTGGCGTGATCACGGTGGACGAAGTGTGCTTTTTCATCCGGCAGATCACACGTTCCACCGGGCTGCCGCTGCTGGTGGACGGCGACACCGGCTATGGCGAGGCGCTGAATGTGATGCACATGGTGCGCTGTTTCGAAGATGCGGGCGCCGCCGCGGTGCATATCGAAGACCAGTTGCTGCCGAAGAAATGCGGCCATTTGAACGACAAGAAGCTGGCCGATCCGCACGACATGGCCGCCAAGATCGCCGCCGCCGCGCGTGCCCGACGGCACTTGTTCATTGTTGCCCGCACCGACGCGGCGGACAGCGAAGGCATCGATGGCGCGGTGGCCCGTGCGAAGCTGTTCTTGCAGGCCGGGGCGGACGCGATCTTTCCGGAGGCTCTGACGACTGCCGACATGTTCCGCGCTGTCGCGGAGCGGCTGCCGGGGGTTAAACTGCTTGCAAATATGACGGAGTTCGGCCGTACGCCGTTCTTTACTGCGAGCGAGTTCGAGGCGATGGGATACAAGATGGTGATCTGGCCGGTCAGCTCGCTGCGGGTCGCTAATAAGGCGCAAGCGGAGTTGTACGCGGCGATCCGGCGCGACGGCGGAGCGCAGAATTTGGTGGACCGGATGCAGACGCGGGCTGAACTGTACGCGACCATCGGGTACCACGAGTATGAAGCGCTGGATGCGTCGATCGTGACAACGATCATCCCGGAGGCAATGCCGCAACGTTCGTAACTTTTGTTGCGCTGCGCTGATCGTGTGGCCTGGGAGAGGTCGAGGCGTGAAGCGCCGAGGGTGAGTGCGCTGGCCGCAGTATGGCTGGCAATGATGCCGGTGAATGGGTGCACGAGCGTCCGTGCGCTTGCCTGAGCGAGATTGCTTCTTCGCTTCGCTCCTCGCAATGACATGGGTCGTGACAGCGGGTACCAGGGAGGCACCATGAGCGAAACCACGTTCCGGGCTGCCGGCTATTCATGGCGGTTGCATTGCGGCCGACAGACGATCGAGCAAAGCCTGAAGGAGTCCACGGACCGCGCCGGAGCAAGACGCGCTTTCGTCGTGTGCTCTCCCTCCGTTAACCGGCGTACAGACACAGTCCGGCGCATCGCGGCAACGCTCGGTGATCGCTACGCTGGCGTATTTGACGGCATCGAGAAGGATTCGACCTACGCGTCCGTCCGCGCCGCGACCGATGCGGCGCGTGAGGCCGCCGCCGATCTGCTGATCGCGGTGGGTGGCGGCAGCGTGATCGTTGCGACCCGAGCCGTGGCGATCTTTTTGGCGGAACCCGGCGATCCGTTCGATATCATGACGCAGTATCCCGAAGGCAAGCCTGCCTATAGCCCACGTCTGCTGGCGCCAAAGCCGCAGATCATCAATATCCCCACCACGCCGACCAGCGCGATGAACCGCGCCGGGACCGGATTGAAGAATCCGGAACTTGACCACCGCATGGAGTATTTCGATCCGAAGACGCGTCCTCAGGCGATCTTCCTTGACGAGGATGCATTGCTGACTGCGCCGCCCGAACTGATCCGCTCTACCGCAACCACAGTGTTTGCCAGCACTGTCGGGGCGATGGCACTCACTGGCCTCAATCCGCTGGCGGAAGGCGATCGGGACCATGCGTTCCGCCTGGCCTATCGCGCCTATCCGCGCCTGGTCGACGAGTTGGACAACCCGGCGCCGCGTATCGATCTTTGTATCGCCGCGTTCCTGCAGAACAGAGCCGAGGATGATGGCATGCGCCGGTCTCGCGGAGGGGCGTTTTCCGGCAATTACGCGGTCTCGACCGCGCTGCATGTACGGTATCCGCATGTGGGGCAGGGAGAGTCAACTTCGGTCGTGCATGCCGCGAAGGTTCGTCTCAGCGACGCGGTGGATGCGCGATCGGCGCAGCAGGTGGCGACGGCGCTGGACGTTTGGCAAGACGCGATGGACGCACGCCAAGCGGCCTTGGCCGTGGCGGACAGGTTGGAGGCGCTTTACGCGCGGGTTGGCGTGCCGACGCGGCTGCGCCAGTTGCAGATTCCACGCGAGGACCTGAAGGCTATCGCCAACGAGACGATCAAGAATTTCAATGCGAATGCCGGTGTGCGGTCGCCGCGAGAGCAGGTGGATGATGCGATACGATTGCTGGAGGCGGCGTACTGAATCCCGGCGGACGACGCAGAAGGCTGCCTGCTTCCCAACCCTCGCGATAGCGTCTGAGTGCCAGCGCCGCTTTCTCGTTGTGAGGAGCGGAGCGACAAAGCATCCTCGGTCAATTGTGTGAACGGATGCCCGTGCGCCCAGTTCGAGTGAGATTGCTTCGAGCCTCTTCGGGGGCTTCGCAATGACATAGGGAGCTTCGGCGCTTCATGATGATGTTGGGGGCAGCAGCCATCACTCCGCTTGATGCGCCGTCGCCATTGCGGCCAGGCTGGGGAAGCGGAAATCGTAGCGTGCGCCTGCGGGTGGCGGCGACGTTGCACCCCAGCCGGTTGAGTCCTGGCGCCGGTCGATCCACGCCGTCGCGAGGCCGGCAGCGTTCGCGGGCGCGTGGTCGTGGAACAGACTTTGGGCGGTGTGCAGGGTCTCGTGTTTCGCCACGCCCATCGCGGCGAGCTTTTCCAACATGTAGGCAAAGTTCCGAGGGTCCGGTTTGTAAGATCCTATCTCCTGTGCGGTGAACACGGCATCGAATGTCACGCCCAGCCGCGGCAGCGTGGCCGCAAAGCTGTCGCGATCGACATTCGACAGGATCACCAGCTTGTAGTGGTGCTTCAAGTATCGCAGGGCGGTCGCGGTGTCGTCGAACGCGGGCCATGTGCCGACCGAGGCGCCGAACGCGGCGCTCTCTGCGGCGTCCGGTGCGACGCCCCAGACACGGGCGAGTTGACCGTGCACCTCGGTGAGCAAGGCGGCGTATTTCATTGTTGGGGTGGCGGCTTCCTGGTGCGATTCATGGTCCGCGAATGCGGCGAGAATGTTGTCGCGCGACTGCGTGACATTGGCACGTGATAGCAGGGGCTGCAGGGCGGCGAACAAGCCGCTCTCCCAGTCGATCAGCGTGCCGTAGCAGTCGAAGGTCAGGACGCGGAAATCGGACAGGCGCATGGGCAAGTTCCTTATTTGTCAGCCATGCATTGGCTCAATGGCGGAAATGCCGCATGCCGGTGAATACCATCGCCAAGCCAGCAGCATCTGCAGCGGCAATGACTTCCGCATCGCGTAACGAACCGCCCGGTTGGATCACTGCCGTGGCACCGGCCTCGATCACCGCTTCCAGCCCGTCGGCAAAGGGGAAGAACGCATCGGAGGCGGCGACGCTGCCGCGAGTCGGTGGCTCGTCCAATCCGGCTGCCCTGGCTGCTTCCGCCGCGCGCCGGGCGGCGATGCGCGCGGAATCCACGCGGTTCGGCTGGCCCGGACCGATACCGACCGTCGCATGGTCCTTGGCAAAGACGATTGCATTCGATTTCACATATTTGCAGACGTTGAAGGCGAACAGCAAGTCGCGAAGTTCGTTGGCTGTCGGGGCGCGGCGGGTTACCACTTTCAGGTCCGCCGTCGCAATCCGGCCGTTGTCACGTGTTTGGGCCAGGAAGCCGCCCGCCAGGCTGCGGAACGTTATGCCCGATGCGAGCGGATCGGGCATCCGGTCGGTCAGCAGCAGCCGCAGGTTCCTGCGCCGTGCCAGCGCGGCTCGAGCGGCCGCATCGGCATCGGGTGCCACGATCACCTCGGTGAGGATTGTCGCGATCTTCTCCGCCGCCGGGCCATCCAGAGGGCGGTTCACCGCCACGATGCCGCCGAACGGCGAGACCGGGTCGCAGCGGAATGCCAGGTCCCAGGCTTCTGCCAAAGTCGGCGCCGAGGCCACGCCGCAAGGGTTGGCGTGCTTGATGATCGCCACCGTGGGTGCGTCGAACTCGGAGACGCATTCCAGCGCGGCGTCGGTGTCGGCGAAGTTGTTGTAGGACAATTCCTTGCCCTGCACCTGCCGCATCGTGGCGACGCCCGGACGCGTGCCGTTGATGTAGAAGGCGGCTTGCTGGTGCGGATTTTCGCCATAGCGCAGCATCTGGCGCAGCGTGCCGGCGATGATCATGCGACGGGGGAATGCTTCCCCGCGCTGCACTGCGAACCAGTCCGCGATGGCGGCGTCATAGGATGATGTGCGGGCGTAGGCTTCGCCGGCCAGGCGGCGGCGCGTTGCCAGTGTGGTGCCGCCGTGGGTCGCGATTTCTTCCAGAACGGTGTCGTACTGATCCGGTTCGGTCAACACCGCGACGAAGTCATGGTTCTTGGCGGCGGCGCGTATCAGGGCGGGGCCGCCGATGTCGATGTTCTCGACGCAGTCATCGAACGGCGCATTGCGGGCAACCGCGGCCTCGAACGGGTAGAGATTCACTGCCACCAGGTCGATGGGCGCGATGCCGTGGGCCTGCATCTGCGCGACATGCTCTGGCACGTCGCGGCGGCCGAGGATTCCGCCGTGGATCTGCGGAACCAATGTCTTCACCCGGCCATCCAGGATCTCCGGGAAGCCGGTGTGGTCCGAGACTTCCGTCACCGCCACCCCTGCCTCGCGCAGGGCGCGCGCCGATCCGCCGGTGGAGATGATCTCCACGCCTCGTCCCACCAGCGCCGCGGCAAATGGCACCAGCCCGGCCTTGTCGGAAACCGAGACCAGCGCGCGGCGCACAGGGACGATGTCGGTCATGGTGGAGTTCCGCGGATTTGTTGCAGCGCGGGATACTCCCGAGCGCAGGGCACCGCCAGGGGCGGATCGAGGGGGCGGGACCAACCAAAGGAGGAGTTAACTCCGCCTAGCGTAATTCCGGAGTGCCACCAGTTTACGTTCCGGGCCGGACAGAGGAGCATCACCGTGGCTATGCGGGTTATTCTTCCGATGACACTGATTGGCGCAGCGCTGGCGCTGACCGGCTGCGCAACACCACAGCAGCAAGCACAGCATCGGGAGAACATGCTCGCCGCCGCTGGCTTCGTGCAGCACCCCGCGGATACGCCGCAGCGTCAGCAGTCGCTTCGGACGTTGCCACCGGACAAGGTGGTGCGGACGGTACACGGCAATCAGGTGGTGTATGTGCTCGCCGACCCCACGATGTGTGACTGCCTCTATATTGGCAACCAGCAGAACTGGGGGAACTATCAGCGCGAAATGCTTCAGTT
>Ga0335072_10006404_pt1 | contig 17210 bp, 16 predicted proteins | sample Lox_Sample_21_FD_206725 | JGI IMG/M metagenome (GOLD analysis project Ga0335072, IMG submission 206725) | Soil microbial communities from Loxahatchee National Wildlife Refuge, Florida, United States - Lox_Sample_2.1 | ecosystem: Environmental > Terrestrial > Soil > Wetlands | place: USA...
TGAACTCGCGCGAACAGGAATCAATGCCCTCAAAACCGGCCAAGTGAGAATCACCGCCGCGTCCTGGCAAAGCGGTGCAACTCGTCGAGCGGATAGCGCGTGCCGCGCCACACGATGCCACCACGCACCAGCGCGAGCATCATCGAGCGCAGAAACGCGACGGTCAGCAATGCGATTGCCGGAGCGAACAGAAGCACATGCGCTGCTGAAACGCCCGACATGCGCCGGTTTGCGTGGTAGATCATCGCCAGGGCCAAGTAGGTCAGGATCCCGGCCGGCAGAGCCCAGCCACCGGCGGCGATTGCTGCGACCGGCCAGAACACGTCGATCAGCAAGCCGAAGCAGGCCAGCAGTTCCAGCCAAATCCGGAACCCGCACATAGCGAAGCCGTTCTTTTCGACGAGACGAAAGACCGAGAACACGCTTTCGAGCCAGCGGATCCTGATCAGGTTCGGGCCCAGCACGACGTGTTGCGAGAACCCCCCGCGCTTGACTCGCTTGCCGAAATAGAGATCTTCCAGCACCTCCATGCGCAGCGATTCGAAGCCGCCGATCGCTTCGTAGACTTCGCGGCGAACCAAGTTGAATCCGCCCACGCCGATGAAGTCCCTCGCGCGGGGTTCCGCAACCTTCCAGGTGCGCACGATCCACTGCGCAACAGCTTGCATGGCCGCAGACAGGGCCCGTTCGCCGGCGGTTTTCAAGATCAACGTCGGGGTGACAACCAAATGATCGGCGCCGAGCGCCATCGCTTCACGCAGCGCGAATTCGAGCACACGGGGAGCAAAAAGAACATCTCCATCGGTAAACAGCAGCCATGGTGCGGAAGCCCTGTGCGCTCCGAGGGCGAGAGCATGCGGCTTCCCGAGCCAGTGCGACGGCAATTCACGCACGTGGAGGACCTCGATGCCATGCACGCCGCGGTTCTGGGTCGCGATGGCGTCCATAATCGCCCCGGTCCGATCTTCTGAACGGTCATCCACCGCAATGATCTCGATCACCAATCCTGTCGAGTCCATCAGGGAGCGCACGGTGGCCTCGATTCCCTGCTCCTCGTTGCGCGCGGCGATGATGACAGACAGCTGAGGGCCGGGCCCATTGGGAACAAGTGGAAGGGAATCAGGGTTGATCTGGGTGAGATCGGGGAGTCTTGCCATGCCGCGCAGCGCCGCGATCGCCTGCCAGAGCCATACGAATGCGAGGATCCAACTGATCGCGAGAAAGACCTGCCACGCCCAGAGCATTGCTTGTTTCAGTATCCACGCAGCGACCGGATCAAGTCAGGACTTCGCGGCCGCGTCGTCGAGTTGCGGAGCGAAGCGCGCACCGGCGAGCAGGATCGCACAGGAGACGACAAGCGAAACCAGCGTGCAGCCCAGGCCGATACGCAGGCTGCCTGTGGCATCGGAGATCGAACCGATGATGGTGGGCGAGAATGTGTCGCCGAAGCAGTGAATGATGAAAAGATTCATGCCGATTGCCGTAGCGCGCACCGGGGCTGAAACCGCGTTCACGATGGCTGCGTTCAGCGGTCCGGTATTGAGAAAGAGGAAGAACTCCGCGGCAAACAGCGACGGAACGGCCCACGATGCCGGCCCGAAGAAGACCAGCGCGCCACACGGCAAGGTCAGCGCTACGCTCCAGAAGCTGAGCAGATAGAGAGCTCGATGATTCGTTCTCAACCAGCGTTGCGCCACCCATCCACCAACAGCTGTCCCCGCAATGCCATCAACCACGGTAATGGCACCCACGGTGAGACTGGCATCGGCCACGGATTGGCCGGAAAAGCGATGCAAAAAGGTCGGCACCCAGTTGGAAATGCCGCCCATGGCAAAGGTGAGCGCGGCCAGTCCGAAGGTCGCGGTGAGAAAGGCGGGATTCCGGAAGAGCCCCCAAAACGTCGAGCGATTCCGGGTTGCCTCGATTTGATCGCTGGCCCCGCGCTCCGGTTCCCGGCCCGTGATGATGTAGAGCACAGCTACAAGCAGTCCGGGAATCGCGCAGATGTAAAACGGCTCGCGCCATCCCCACATCGATCCCATTTTGCCGCCGGCCGCGTAGCCGAGGGCCGCGCCCACTGGAATCGCCAGGTAGAAGATGGAGAGCACCCGATTGCGGTCGCGCTCCGAATAGAAATCGGCGATCACCGCAGGCGCGAAGATGCCGAATGTGGCTTCTCCTACGCCGACGAGTGCATGGCGAATGAAGAGGCTCCAGTAGTCATGCACCCAGGCGGTAGCCAGCGTGGCTACGCTCCACAGCACCGCGCCGCCGATGATGAGCGGCTTGCGCGAAACGCGGTCGCCCAGCCATCCCGTCAGAGGCGCCACAATCATGTAAGTAATGAACAGCGCCGTGGTCAGCAGTCCCATCTGCTGGTCGGTGGAGTGAAACTCGCGCTGGATGAGCGTGACCTCGCCCGGAAGGATATATCGATCGATGTAATTGAGCAGGTTGAGCGAGAGCAGCAAGATGAACGTCCCCACGGCCGGGGCGGCAAACCTGCGGGCAGCTTGGGCTGGCTTCGGCAACAGGGTCAGTCCTCAGGATCAGATTGCGGTCCAACGAATATCACAGCGCTGTCTGCTTGCCCAAATGGCCGTGTCGACTGCCGGCTGATTACTTCTCCGGTCTTGGCCAGCGCGCCTCTACAGTGTTGCCAATGCCTCCGCGAGGCCGAAACTCGCCCCGAACCACGGCCCAGACCGGATCGCAGGCCTTCACCACGTCTTCGAGCACGCGGTTGACGATGTTTTCCTGGAAAATGCCCAGGTTGCGATAACTGAAGAGATACTCCTTGAGTGATTTGAGCTCGAGGCAGCGTTCGCGGGGCATGTAGCGGATGCTCAGGTGGCCAAAGTCCGGCAAGCCGGTGCGAGGACAGACCGAAGTCAGCTCCGGATCATCGATCGCGATTTCGTAACCGGGATACTGGTTGCGCCAGGTTTCGATCTCGGGGAACGAATAGTCGAGCCCGGCCTTGGCGTGGTCGTCGGTATAGAGCGGTTGCGATGCCATACGGATATTGTACGAGGCCGGAATTCAGCCGCGACAAAGCCCCTTTCGCCGGGAGGAACCTCTTATCGCCGCGATCGCCCCAACAAGTGTTGGGGCAGGTTATCCGTTTGGTTCGATGTGCTGCCCGCACAAATTCCTGCTACCACGGGTCTATTTCCTGAGTCCTATATACTGACTCAGGTTAGGAATGGCTCAGATTCGAAAGCAATTAGACCGCCGCTGGCTCTGGGTAGGCGCGATCATTCTTTTAGTTGTCGTATTCTTCACGGTCCGCACGCTGACCCGGGGGCACTTGCAGGTGCGAGCAGCGGAGGTTACGCGCGGCCCCCTGCCCAGCACCATTGACACCAACGGGCGAGTTGAGCCGGAGAACAACAAGGAAGTTCACAGTCCCATCGCGACGACTGTCAAAGCGGTCTTTGTGCACGCCGGCGACCATGTCACAGCAGGACAGGTTCTGATGGTTCTCGATGACGTGAATGCGCGGGCGCGTCTGGCCGCTGCGCGAAGCGGTTTGTCGATGGCGCAGGCCAACCTGGACGCGGTGCTGGAAAACGGAACTCAGGAACAGCGTCAGGCATCAGCGGCGGAGATCGCCCGGGACCGAATCGACCGCGACCAGGCGAAGACTGACCTGGAAGCCCTCACAAAACTGAATGCGACGGGTGCGGCTTCATTGAGCGAAGTGTCGGCAGCCCGTCAGAGGCTCGACGCGGCGCAAGGCGCTCTCGATGCAGCCGAGCAGGGCGCACGGAGCCGCTTTTCGAAGCCTGAAATCGATCGGGCACGTGCCGCAGTATCCGAAGCCCAGGCAGCACTTACCGCGGCAGAACAGGTGGAAGACCAGACATCGGTGCGGGCGCCGATTTCCGGGACTGTTTACAGCCTGAACGTTGCCGCAACCGAGTTCGTTGAACAAGGAGCAATGCTGCTGCAGGTGGCTGACCTGTCGCAGGAAAGGGTCCGCGCCTATTTCGACGAGCCGGAGATCGGACAACTTGAAATCGGTCAGCCGGTGGAGATCAAATGGGACGCCAAGCCGGGCCATTTATGGAGAGGCCACATCGTGCGCGTTCCCGTAACCGTGATCAATCTCAACTCACGAACGGTGGGCGAAGTGCTGGTGCACATTGACGAAGGCGACGGCGGTCTGCTGCCCGACACCAACGTGAAAGTGACCGTAACTATCTCGAGCCAGTCGAACGCACTGAACATTCCACGCGAAGCTCTCTACGCAGAGAACGGGAAGCAGTATGTGTTCAAGGTGGCGAATGGCGAACTGGAGCGCGCGCCCGTGACAACGGGTGCGTATAACTTGAACCAGATTGCCATCCTTTCGGGACTCAAGGAGGGCGATGTTGTGGCCACCGGAACCATTACGGGGCAGCCGTTGCAAACCGGAATACCGATCAAGGTCGTGCAGTGAAAAGGATCTTGCAGGCGAGCCTGTTCGCCGTGGCGCTTGTGATTGCGGCATCCGCTCTGCCGGAGGGGGGCGCGCTGGCGCAGGCCAATGCGGCCCTGCAGGCTGGTGAAGCGGACCGCGCCCTCGATATGCTTGCTTCCCTTCCCGCAAACGCAGACACGCAAAACCTGCGATGCCGCGTTCTTTACACGCTGGAGTTGTGGGATCCGGCTGCCGGCGCTTGCCAGCAGTCAGTGAATCTTGACGGTCAGAAATCGGACTACCACATGTGGCTGGGGCGCACGCTGGGCGAGAAAGCGGATCGGGCCTCGTTTCTGACTGCCTTTTCATTGGGCAAGCGAGTGCGCATCGAGTTTGAGCGTGCGGTGCAGCTTGATCCGCGCAACGCTGAAGCGCTGTCGGACCTGGGCGAGTTCTATTACGACGCGCCCTCGATTGTTGGCGGCGGAGTGGACAAGGCCCGTGCTGTGGCTGAGCAACTGGACAAGGTCGATCCGGCCCGCGCGCACGAATTAAGAGCCCGGATTGCCTCGCAGTCCCGGGATGACGCGACTGCTGAACGCGAGTTCAAATCGGCCATCGCGGTCAGCGATCATCCGGCGTTCCAGTGGATGAGCCTGGCCAGCTTTTACCGGCGAAGAGAGCGTTGGTCCGAAATGGAGGCTGCGGTCGAGAGTGGCCTCCGCGCGGCACAGCGGGACCGGCATGCGGGCGTGGCGCTCTACAACGGCGCATCCGTCTTGATCCAGTCGGACCGGAATCCTGAGCTTGCCGCCAGAATGCTTCGCGCCTACCTCGACGGCGCCAGTAAGACCGAAGAAGCTCCGGCATTTGTCGCGCACACACGGCTGGCGCAACTGGATGCAAAGATGGGCGATTTCGAGGGAGCCCGTCACGAACGAGCCGAAGCCATTGCGCTTGCGAAAGAGTATCAGCCGGCGCAGAACCTCAAGTTTTGAGCGAACCACGCCAAGTGCGAACCTCGACCAAATCCCGTACGCTGCGGCTCTTGCTCCTGTTCTGCGGAGCTGCGATGTTGGCCTGCTCGCGAAGTAGCGCACAAGTTTCCCTCACGACCGTGGTTGATCTCGCGCAGCGCAACAGCGCAGCGGTACGGCTTGCCCAGGTCGATGTAAGCCGGGCCATGGCGAACCTTGCCGAGAGCAAGGACGTCATCATCCCTTCCATGCTCTTCAGTACCGGCCTCCCGGCATTTCCGGAAACAGGATTCACGGGCGCGCCGCCCTCGATCTGGTCCGCAACCGTGCAGTCGCTCGTCTTCAGCATTCCGCAAAAGCACTACATCGACGCAGCGCGTCTCGGACTGCAGGCGGCAACGACCAACCTGAAAGATGCCGGAGAGCAGGTGGCGCTTGACTCGTCCACCGCCTACATCGAACTCGACACTGTAAACCAGGAGTTGAGCACAGCGCTGAAAGAGGAGGGCTTCGCGGCTCATCTGGTCGAGATCGAACAGCAGCGCGCCGAAGCCGGCGTGGATCCCCTGAGCGATCTGCTCCAGGCAAAGCTCACAGCGGCGCAGATCAAGCTCAAGCGCGAGCATCTTGAAACCCGCGCCGCGACGCTGGAGAAGCAGCTCGCCGCGCTGACGGGACTACCTGTTGGATCAATCACTCCTGATCACGCCAGCATCCCCGAAATTCCAGAGATTCGAGGCGGCGCCCCCTCCCACGCGTTGGCCGGCCTCGAAGCGTCGCGGCTGCTCGCACGCTCGAAATTTCAGGTCGCCAAAGGCGATGAAGAGGTCAATTACTTCCCGCAGCTGACCTTCGGCGCTCAATACAATCGCAATACCACGATCCTGAACGATGTGAACTCCTTCTTCGCGCGTCCATTGCCCGCGAATAACTTCAGCTCAGGAATTCAGATCCAGGTCCCCCTGTTCGATATGAGCCATCGCGCCAAAGCGCGCGAGTCGGCAGCAGACGCGCTGCGCGCCAAGGTGGAAGCCGAGCAGGCCGAGCATCAGAACGACTTGGTCATTTCCGAGTTGACAAGCAGTTTGCAGGAGCTCGCAACCCAAGCCGAGATTGCCAGCCTCCAACAGCAGATTGCGCAGGAGAACCTGAAAACAGTGATGACGCAACTGGAGTTCGGGAATGGGAGCGGAACCGGGCCGAACGCGCCTCCGCAGCTTTCACCCAAGGCCGAGCAATTGGCCCGCATCGACGAAAGCGCCCGGCAGGAGGACTCGCTGGATGCCGGATTTGAACTGGCCAAAGCGCGTCTAAGTCTTTTAAGGGCCTTGGGGCACATGGAAGACTGGCTCCACGAACTCCACACGAAGCAGCCGTAACTCCTTTGCTAACTGGCAAAAACCTTAAGAATGGTAAGATTGAAGGGATGCCTATGCCTTTGAAGACATTGTTTTTGAACCCGCCATCGTTTGAGAATTTCGACGGTGGCGCCAGCTCCCGCTGGCCTGCGACGCGCGAAATCGAGTCCTACTGGTACCCGGTATGGCTAACCTATCCCGCAGGATTGTTGGAGGGTTCGCGGCTGCTCGATGCGCCCCCTCACCACGTTTCCGCCCAGGAAACAATCAAGATTTGCAAGGACTATGAGTTCCTCGTCCTCTTCACCTCGACAGTCGGATGGGAGGGCGACCAGCGGCTGGCCGAAGCGATCAAGGCCGCGAATCCCTCGATCTGCATCGCGTTTGTCGGGCCGCCGGTGACCACGTCGCCTGACAAGGCATTGAATGAGTGCGCTGTCCTCGATTTCATCTGCCGGCGCGAATTCGACTATTCCGTCGTAGAGTACGCCAACGGCAAACCGCTGAACGAGATCCTCGGCATCAGCTACAAGAAGGACGGCAAGATCTACCACAATCCTGACCGCCCCCAGGTGGAAGACCTGGACGCGATGCCGTGGGCCACGAAGATCTACAAGCGCGACATGGATGTGACCCGGTACAACGTGCCGTTCCTGCTGCATCCGTACATTGCGCTCTACTCTACGCGCGGCTGCCCTGCGCAGTGCACCTTCTGCCTGTGGCCGCAGACGCTGAGCGGACACGCATGGCGCAAGCGCTCCACTGACGATGTGGCCGCCGAGCTGGCCTGGGCGAAGCAGAACTTCCCCGAGGTCAAAGAGTACTTTTTCGACGACGATACGTTCAATATTCAGAAGGGCCGCACCATTGAGCTTTGCGAAAAGCTCAAGCCGCTCGGCCTCACCTGGAGCTGCACCTCGCGCGTAACCACCGATCGCGAGACATTGAAGGCAATGAAGGAAGCCGGGTGCCGGTTGTTGATCGTCGGCTTTGAATCGGGCGATCCGCAGATCCTGAAGAACATCAAGAAAGGCGCGACGGTTGAACGCGCGCGCGCCTTTGCGAAGGACTGCAATGACCTCGGCCTCGTAATTCACGGCGACTTTATCCTGGGCCTGCCCGGTGAAACCAAGGAGTCGATCCGCAACACGATCAACTTCGCCAAGACCCTCGATTGCGAGACAATCCAGGTGTCGATTGCGCATGCCTATCCGGGAACCGAGTTCTACGACTTCGCCAAGGTCAACGGATTCATCACCAACGAGAAAATGGAAGACGGCGGCGGCCACCAGATGGCGCACATCGAGTACCCCGGCTTGCCGACAGATTACGTGATGGAGATGGTGCACCGCTTCTACGACGAGTACTACTTCCGTCCGAAGGCAGCGTTCCGGGTGGTCTGGAAGGCGATTGTGAATCGCGACGTGCCGCGGCTTTACGTCGAGGCAAAGGCGTTCCTGAAGCTTCGTTCGCAGCGCAACAAGATGGTGAAAGCGGCCCGCCGACAGCAGGCTGAACCGCAGGCAACGGCGGGCGCCGGCGCTTAAACAGATCAACCCAATCGAATCGCAAGGGCGGGCGACCTTCACGAGTCCGCCCTTTCGTTTCTGCATCCTCTCAAGTGTGGGCCAAGCGGAACTCTGATGGGGCAACACCAACTGACATCGCGTCAATATCTGATCCTGGGGTTGGTCGCTCTTTGTGCGCCTCTGGGCGATACCTGCCTCTCGCGAGGCATGACGCACATGCCGGCCATCACCCTGGTGCATCCCGGTTCGTTGATCGCGGCCGTCTTCACGCCGTGGATCGTAGCAGGTATCGCATTGCTGATCGGATTTTTTGCGAGCTACTTGACCGCATTGTCCTGGGCCGATCTGACCTTTGTGTTGCCCGCAACCGCTTTCGGCAATGTCATCGTGGCACTGCTTTCGAAGTACTGGCTTCATGAGACGATTTCGTTCGAACGCTGGGCCGGCGTCGTTCTGATCACTCTCGGCGTCGGATTTGTGGCGCGGGGTCCGGCGCGCACCGAGCCGCCTGTTTTGCCGCCCGCGGAGGCAGAGATGCCGGAGCAGGAGAAGCAGCTGCAATGACAGATCCCTTTCCAGGCATTTGGGCCGCGACCGCGATGATTGCGGCGGTCGTGCTGAGTTCAACAGCGGGCGAGGTGCTGATCGCCGCGGGCATGAAATCCATTGGCGACCTCGACGACATTCGCGCACGCGCGGGAATGAAAGGTGCGATCCGCGCGGTGGTCGGCTCTCCATTTTTTCTTGCCGGAGTCAGCTTTCTGACCATCGCGTTTTTCTCCTTGCTGTTCGCCCTGAATCATCTGAACCTGAGCCTCGTGGCGCCCGCCTCGGCTTCGCTCACGCTGGTCACCAACGCAATCGCGGGCAAGCTCTTCCTGAAAGAGAACGTCGATCGCCGGCGCTGGACAGCGGCGGTTCTGGTGTGCGTGGGCGTGTATCTGCTGGCGCATTGAATCAGTCGCCAGCAATGGCCATCAACTCTCTCGGACAGAAACGAAAAAGCAACCGCGTCGCACGATCTGCATCGACAATAGTTCGTTGACTCGTGTCGGCCGACACATTCCGATAGCCGGGGCGAGCGTAAGGTCATTGCGTTCTGAGGCAACGGAGGAACGAATGCACCGAGGGCGAGGAGTTTTGATCTGTGCGGGCCTTCTGCAGGCTTTGGCTGGACTGGGACAGCCGAGCGATCCCAAGGCATTGGATTTGAAAGCACCCGTGTACGAGGTCGTCTCGGTGCGGCCCAGCAGGCAGGGCGGCGAAGGCAACAGTGTGAGCACGGAACCGAACCGGCTGGTGATGGCGAACAATACGCTGCTGAATCTTCCCTTCAATGCGTTTCCGATTCGGCCGCATGACGAGATTCCCGGGATGCCGTCGTGGGGCAGGACCGCGGAGTTTGACATTGAAGCGAAGATGGACGATGACCTTGCTGCTGCATTGCAAAAGCTGCCCCAGGAAGAGCGATGGAAGAAGAGGCAGTTGATGCTGCAGGCGATTCTCGCGGATCGATTCAGGATGCGCTTTCATTTCGAGACACAGGAGCGGCCGATTTATTCGTTGCAGATCGCAAAAGGCGGGATCAAATTCAAGCAGGTGGCGGAGAAGGATGCCGGCCACGGATCAAGCTGGGGTCCCGATCGCATTGAGGTTCGCGGAGGTACAACCGCGAATCTTGCGTACTGCCTTTCGGATACTGTGGGACGAGTAGTGAGAGACGACACTGGGCTGTCTGGCAACTATTCCATGTTGCTGAAGTGGACTCCAGAGGAAAGACAGAGCGAGGATAATGCCGGGCCAACGATTTTCACCGCACTTCATGAGCAGTTGGGATTGAAGCTGGTGCCGGCGAAGGGCCCAGTTTCGACGCTGGTCATCGATCACGTGGAGAAGCCAACGGAGAATTAGAAAGGATCTTTGCGTGCAGCTTCGGGTACCTCTGAAGAGCGCCGAACCCGCAGCGCTGCGCGCCTGTTAGCGAAGTTCGCGAGCTAGCTGAAGACTCGCATCAGCCCTTGCGGTTTCAGATCCGGCACCAGAAACGGCCGCGGCTGACCCATTGCTTCGCAGAGCGCTTCGGCCGCCAGATGCCCGCTTCTTGCCGCGCTTTCCATCGTTGATGGCCAGCCCGTCGCGGTCCAGTCGCCGGCAAGAAAGCAATTTGGCCACGGAGATCGCGAAGACGGGCGCTGCCTGTCGATGCCGGGAGGCACGCCGAAAGTAGCCCGCACTTCCTTGACCAAGGCAGCTTTCACGAGCTTGGCTTGTTTGACTGCTGGAAAAAAATCGGCCAGTTCGCGCAGGGTCAACTCGATTGCCTCATTCCGGCTGCGGCCCGCGAAGATGCGCGATGCGCTTACCTCAATCTCGATGTAGTGGAGGTTGCCTTTGCGCGACGGCTGCAGGCGGCTGCGATTGAAGAGCCAGTGGCTCTCGCGATCGAGCAGAACGGCATGGTCAAGGTCGGTAATTTCGCGATCGAACCAGAGGTGTGCGCTGCAGATCGGCCAGTGCTCATGCCGATCGATCTGCTGCAACAGGCTCTCCGCTCCATCCGCCGGCGGCATGCTCGCGACCAGCTTGCCCATGGCTTCAAACGGGAGCGCCAACAGCAGCAAGGGCGCTGTGATTGGGCCATCGCGTGTGCAGGCGCTCCATTCCGAGGTTTCCTCGTCCCATGAAAGCCCCTCGACGCTGGTGTTGAGATGAACCGCACCGCCGTGCTCTTCGAGTTGTGTCTTTACACCGGAGTAGAGTTCGGTCAGCGGCACGGTGTTGAGGCCCATCTCCCCAGCCGAGGCGGAATTCATGAACAGTTCGCGAATGACTTTGGCCGCATAAGGGAGGGCGATGCACTCAATCTCCGCATTCAGCGCGCTGGCAATCACCAGTTTCCAGAAGCGCTCGATGGCGCCGCCGGTCTGGCGATGGCGCTCGAGCCATTGCGCCAGGGTTTCGGTTGTCTCGAGAGGAATCGGACGCAGCATTGCGCGGAAGGCACGCGCCAGGGCCAGCTTGTCGCTACGTGTGAAGGCATGGGCCGAAAGCAGCTTTGGCAAGCCGTGCAACGGAGCCGGCAAATACGGGGATGGACCGAGCAGCGAGCGGCGGCCGCCCGGCTCGATCATGGTCATGTCGCGCGTCCAGTGAATCTTTTCGGATGCGCCGATGCGCCGGTACCAGCCAATCAAATTCGTGCAGCATCCGAAGAGTACGTGCTGGCAGTTGTCGATGACTTCGTTGACACCGGGATGCAGGTACGAAGACGCGCGCCCGCCAAGATAGCCGCGGCGCTCGACCAGATGTACGCTGAAACCGGCTTCGGCCAGCGCACACGAGGCGCTCATGCCGGCAACGCCGCCGCCGATGACGATGACCGAGTGTGGCCCGCTTCTGCGTGAATCTACCTGCATTTTTCCTCGGAGACTACTCTCCATTGATCCTCATGCTCTCAGCGCGCGGCACGGCATCTTTGCGGTTCCCGATTCAAGCAAACAGCCTTGCCACTGCGACCCGGGCAATGCCTGCCGTAAGTATGCTGACCTTTTGCGCAGTCGGCACACCGGCGCGGTGTGTGAAGACATCGTAATTGGCGCGCTCGATGCGTTTCAGCAATGCGTGATAAATCGTAACCAGGACCCAGAGCGCAGGCCGGCTTTCGCGGTCGATCAGGGGCAAAAGCGACTCCGCCGACTTGAAATAATTTTCAGCACGCGAAGCGATCTCGGCCAGCAGCGCGCGTTCGTTCGGATTGGGCGCGGCCGCGGGGGCCCGATGCAACAAGGCATCCGGCGAAACATGAAATGCAGCGAGATCCTCCAGCGGCAGATACACGCGGTTCCGCTGCGCGTCTTCTGCCACGTCACGCAGAATGTTGGTCAACTGAAACGCCACCCCGGTTTCTTCCGCAAGCTTCTCAGCCCGCTTGTCGGTGTAGCCAAAAATGCGAATGCAGACGAGCCCCACGACGGACGCAACGAGATAGCAATATCGATAGAGATCGGCAAATGTGGCATACGTGTCGGGAGCGCTCGCAGCCTCCACAGAGAGATCCATCGTCGTCCCGGCAACAAGTTCGTCAAGCAGCTGAAGCGGAATGGAGAAACGCGTGGTGGCGTCGCGGACGGCGATGAAGACCGGGTCAAGTGTCGCGTTCCCCCGGCTTGCCTGGTGCCAGGCGTCGAGCCAGGCATCAAGTTGGCCTCGGCGCTCGGCGCGAGGAATGCTTTCGTCGTCGGCGAGGTCGTCTGCCTTGCGCATGAACGCGTAGATGGCACAGATGGCATTCTTGCGCTGTTTGGGAAGCGCCAGAAATGCGTAATAGAAATTCTTCGCTTCGCGTTTCGCGATGGCCCGGCAAATTGCGTTGGCTTCGTCGAGTGTCACTTCCTGCGCCAAACGGGCCCTCTTTCAAGCACGCGCCCGGAGGCGGAAAAATGGCAGCATTCTGCCGCCCACCGCACGCAGGGCGAGCGAAAGCTTGGTGCGCTTTGAAATCGATGGGCGCGCGCTGAGCACATCATAATCGCGACGCTCGATGGCTCTGAGAATCTCAAGTCCTCCGCGGCTGAAGAGATCGAGATCGACGGCCAGTTCCCTGCCCACCATGCCGATCAAGGGCAGTCCCTTTTCAAACAATTCCCGCGCGTAATCGACTTCATATTTCATCAGGGCGCGAAACTCCGGCGTGACTGTCCGCTTCTGGATCATTTCTTCAGTTACACCGAAGCGCTGCATGTCTTCCTGCGGCAGGTAGACGCGCTCCTTGCCATAGTCGAGGCTCACGTCCTGCCAGAAATTGGCAAGCTGAAGCGCCGAGCAGGTGGCGTCTGAGAGAGCAAATTTCTCTTCGATATTTCCAGCGATCGCCTCGCCACATGCGTAGAGAACAAGCCGGCCCACGGGATTCGCCGAGTAGCGGCAATAGCCGAGCACGTCATTCATCGTGGCATAGCGCGAGACGGTTTGGTCTTGCCGGAACGCAACCAGCAGATCAGCAAATGGCTCCTTGGGAATGGAACACTGTCGAATGGTTTCAGCGAGGGCAACAAACACGGGATGACGGGCGCGGCCCTCATAGCACGCGTCGAGTTCATGCCCCCAGAAATCGAGAAGCGCAAGAGCGGCCCCGGGATCACCCACCTCGTCGCCGAGATCGTCCGAGATGCGGCAGTAGGCGTAAATGGCGTGGAAGTGAGGCCGCAGGGCGGTGGGCAGAAGCCACGTCGCGACGTGAAAATTCTCGTAATGCGAGGCAGCCAGTTGCTGGCACCACGCGCGCGCCTCGGCAAGCGAGGGAACAACCGCCGGCATGGCATACGAATCCGGCAGAGCCGCCCAGCCTTGCCGGAGCAGCGCGTCATGATCCTGTTGCACGGTTGCCGTGTTCATCTCCGCTTCTCAGGGCACGATCGCTGTCTTGATTTCGCTGCTGCGGTTCATCAGCTTCTCGAAAACGCGATTCAGCTCGTATAAGTGGGCTCGGCCCGTGATGAACGCGCCCGCCTGGAAGCGGCCGCCCGCGATCAGTTCCAGGGACTTGCGGCAGATGGCCGGGGTGTGATGGAACGTGGCGCGCAGCGTGATGTCGCTGTAGTGGATACGATTGGTATCGAGATTCACGTGCGTGCCGACGGCGCAGCCGCCAAAGAAATTGACCGTTCCCCCCTTGCGCACCATCTCCACCGCTTCTTCCCATGCTTCCGGCGTGCCGACCGCTTCAATCGCGATATCGACGCCGCGGTCCTTCGGCGTCAGCGCGCGGGTTTCGCGAACCGCCTTGCGAATGGTGCTCGCCTGCACCACGTGCGAAGCGCCCAGCTGCCGCGCCGCGTCCGCCTGGCCGTCGTGGCGCACTACGGCGATGGTTTCGCAGCCATAGAGCGAAGCCACATGCAGCATCATCAGCCCCAGGGGGCCGGCGCCGATGATGGCAACCGTGTCGCCGGGTCGCGGACGCGAGTCTTCAAACCCATGAACCGCGCAGGCCAGCGGCTCGGTAAGAGCCGCATGCTCCAGCGGAACATGATCGGGAACGTGCAAGGTGTTCCTGGCGACGATGGGCGACGGGATGCGAATAAACTCGGCATACGCGCCGTTGTTAAAAAGCAGATCGTCGCAGAGATTCTCCTGTCCGCGCTGGCAGAAGTAGCACTTGCCGCAGGGTGCGGAGTTGAGCGCAACCACACGATCACCGGGAGCAAAGTCGGTCACGCCCGTCCCAGCCTCGACCACGGTTCCGGCCAGTTCGTGGCCGAAGAGTGCGGGCGGAACAATCATGCGCGCGTGATATCCCCGGCGAAAGACCTTCAGGTCGGTTCCACAGGTGAGCGCGGCGCCCACGCGAACAACCAGCTCTCCCGGACCTGCCGAGGGCACTGGAACGTTTTCAATGCGAATGTCCTCGCGCCCGTGGAGGATGGCAGCCTGCATGGTTGCCCGGCCATGATGAATCGCGGTCTCAACCGTTGCCCGCCCGTGGACCAGCGCGCTCTCGACCGTTGCCCGGCCATGATGAAGCGCGTCTTCGACGGTGGCCCGGCCATGTCCAATCGCAGTTTCGACCGTGGCCCGGCCATGCTCGATTGCGGTTTCGACCGTCGAGCGACCGCGCTTGATTACGTCTTTGACCGTGCCCGGCATCAAGTGCCTCCTACTTCGCCCCTTCGCCCAGGACCGGCTCAATCATGATCTTCATGGAATCGGCTTTGGGGTGCGAAGCCAAGTCGATCGCGGGCACCGCCTTTTCTATCGGAAAACGGTGCGAGATCAACTGGGTCAGATCGAACCCCTTGCGATATTCGCCAAACACCAGACCTGTGACTTCATCAAGGATGCCGAAAGAAGACGAATAAGAACCCAGCAGCGTCTTCTCGTCGACGCACACTGCGGCCGGATCGATCGATACTTCTCCGTGCTGCGTCTGAGCAAAAAGCATCACCTTGCCGCCGGGACGGGCAGCGTCCATTGCGGTGCGAACCAGCGCAGTTCCCCCCACAGCGAGAATGACGGCATCTGCGCCGCGCCCGTCGGTCTCAGCCAAAACACGCTCGATGACGTTCTCGCTGCCCGCATGAATTGGATGCTTGAGACCATATTTCGCAGCTATGGCATGGCGCTCGGGATAAAGGTCGGAGGTCAGCACGCGTGCGCCCGTCCGGCTGGAAAGAACAGCATGCATCAGACCAATGGGCCCCTGGCCGATAACGAGAACCGTATCGTCGGGAGCGAGGTTGAGCATCTTTACGCCCTTCAGAACCGTGTTCACCGGCTCGACGAAGGCGGCCTGCTCGAACGGTACTCCATCGGGAATCCGCACGACGCCCCCACCCGCAACCACCCAGTCCAGCACACGAATATACTCTGCAAACCCGCCGCCGGAAGGCTCAAAACCCGCAGTCACGCCGGTTTTTTTGTAGAGCGGACACTGCGCGGGCGTTCCTTTGCGGCAGTAGTAGCACTCATTGCACGGAACATGGTGAAATACCATCACCCGGTCGCCCAGGCCAAAACGACTGACGCCTTCGCCCACCGCGGCAACGGTACCGGCCATCTCATGGCCAAAGATGCGCGGCGCGGAATGGGAACCGCTATGGATCTTCTTGAGATCGGTGCCGCAAATGCCACAAGTGGCAATGCGGACCAGCAATTCGCCTGCGCCAACATGTGGAACGGGCACGGTTTCAACCCGCATGTCGTTCACACCGTGGTAGACCACGGCACGCATCGTTGCGGGAGTGCCTGATTCAACTAGCCGTCCGCGATTAGAGATTTGGGTAGCCATTCGTGTCTATTGTCTGCAATCTACTCCGCTAGAAAGTTCTCAAGCGCGTCCGCAATCTGCTGGGAAGCCTTGCTACTATTTTCTCCCATCTGTGCCAATGCGGGCCAGTGCCACGGCCGGAACAGGGCATAGAGAGTAAATCGACCGGTTCGGAAGCGCCCGTCGGGAGCGATGAAACGATTGAAATCGGGCAACTTCGCCTTCAGCGGATCGCTGACGCCCTTGATCGCATAGAACGGGATACCCCGCATCTGGGCAAGACGGGCGATCGCAGCCGCCTCCATGTCGACCAGGGCAGCGGAATAGGTCGACGCGAGCCGCAGCTTTTCGGAGCGGTCAGCAACTCTGGAGTTGCTGACAAGCCAGAGAGTCCCGGCTCCGGCATCGCAATGGAATCTTTCGCCGGTACGGCTATCGATAACACCAGCGACGTTGTGTGCGGAGCCGGCCGCCATGTCGGCCGTGAGCGCGCCGGCCCAGCCAACGGAAAAGACCAGATCGATGGGCGCGTCTCGCTCAACCGCTGCAAAGGCGCGGGTCGCAGCTGCCTGGCCCGCCCCCGCACAGGCCGCGACATAAAGGTTCTCGTCGCGGTGGGCCCAGGTGTCGACGCCGTCGATGGACTGGTGTTTCCAGCCGCGGATGATGGCCTTCAACTCACCGGGCAAGGCGGCAATGATGGCGGTGCGGGTCATGCGTCTTCTGTTCGTTCCATCGCCGGGTTCTCACCTTCGGTAAAGCTGAGGATTGGCTCTATTTAGAATGACACGGCGCCCAGTCGTCCAGGACAGGGTAGTGTTCGGCCGCGGCCTGGCCCTCGATCATCGCCGCCACTGAAAAAGTTTTAAATGGACTCAAACACTCCGATTGACGGGGCCGCAATTCCGTCCTACGCTCTTAGCAGGCTCGATCCCCTTTCACTGCATCGAGAAAGCCCATCTCTTCCGGATGGGCTTTTTCACGTCTAGTCAGCTTTCCACAGCCGGCTGCTCGACTTTCTCCTTTTCTTCGCCTATTCTCTGTCCATGTTCGTGGTGCCCTCTCATCGCAGGATCTATGTGGTCACCTGCAAGCGATGCCGGCGCGACATTCCAGCCGGTGTCTCCGAATTCCCTTTCCAGTCGCTGGTTATCCAGTGCCCCCTATGCGGAGAGA
>Ga0335072_10006405_pt1 | contig 17208 bp, 14 predicted proteins | sample Lox_Sample_21_FD_206725 | JGI IMG/M metagenome (GOLD analysis project Ga0335072, IMG submission 206725) | Soil microbial communities from Loxahatchee National Wildlife Refuge, Florida, United States - Lox_Sample_2.1 | ecosystem: Environmental > Terrestrial > Soil > Wetlands | place: USA...
CCCTCAACGCCACCCCCCGCTCACAACGGCGTTTGACACCGCCCCCAAGCCCCGCCAATGATCCGCCCTTCCCATGGACCCGCCCCGAAAGGCCGCGGGTGGGTGATCCATTGGAAAACGCCCGGGAGGCTCAGCGATCCCCATGATCTCCGCCCTGCTGCCGAACTACGCGCGCGCCGACCTCGCCTTCGAAAAAGGCGAAGGCGCCTGGCTGTGGACGGTGGACGGGCGACGCTTCCTCGATTTCGGCTCCGGCATCGCCACCGCCTCGCTTGGCCACGCCCACCCGCACCTGGTGCAGGCGATCGCCGAGCAAGCCGCCAAGGTAATGCACACCTCCAACCTGTATCGCATTCCGCAGGCGGAAAGCATGGCGCAGCGGCTGGTCGACGCCACCTTCGCCGACAGCGTGTTCTTCTGCAACTCGGGCGCGGAAGCGAACGAGGGCATGATCAAGATGATGCGCCGCGCCATGTCGGACGCCGGCAAGCCGGAACGCTTCCGTTTCATCTGTTTTGAAGGCGCGTTCCACGGCCGCACCCTGGCCACGCTCGCCGCCACCGGCAACCACCACTACCTGGAAGGTTTTGGGCCCGTGGTGGATGGTTTCGACCACGTGCCGTTCAACAACATGAACGCGGTGCGCGACGCGATCGGCCCCGCCACCTGCGGCATCATCGTCGAGCCGGTGCAGGGCGAGGGCGGCGTGCGTCCCGCCGACATGCAGTTCCTGCGCGACCTGCGCGCGGTGTGCGACGAATACGACCTGATCCTCGGCATGGACGAGGTGCAGTCCGGCATGGGCCGCACCGGCAAACTCTTCGCCCATGAATGGGCGGGGATCGCACCCGATGTGATGTCGTCGGCCAAGGGCATCGGCGGCGGCTTCCCGCTCGGCGCCGTGCTGGCACGGGAAAAATACGCCAAGGCGCTGGTGCCCGGCACGCACGGCACGACGTTCGGCGGCAACCCGCTCGCCTGTGCCGCCGGCAACGCGGTGCTCGACATCATTCTCTCGCCCGGCTTCCTGGAAAGCGTCGAGCGCAAGGGCAGGCGGCTGCGCGCGGAACTCGACGAACTCGCCCGCGAATACCCGCAGGTCTACGAGAACGCCCGCGGCATGGGGCTGTTGCTCGGCCTGAAATGCGCCATCCCGGTGGCTCAGGTGCAGGCCGCCTGCGTCGCCGAGGGCCTCGCCGCGATCACCGCGGGCGACAACGTGCTGCGCCTCGCCCCGCCGCTGGTGGTCACCGACGCCGACCTGGACGACGCCATCACCATGCTGCGCCGGGCCACGCGCCGCGTTCTCCCCTCCACCAGCAAGGAAGCCGCGAAATGAGCGCGTCCGTCCGCCGCACGCCTCAGGCCGAGGACCAGTCCGCCGGCCAGGTCACCGCGCCGCGCCATTTTATCGACCTGCGCGATTTCGACGGCGCGACCCTGCGCCGCATGCTGGACGCGGCCGCCAGCTACAAGCGCGCCGGGGTCACGTCGCGCCCGCTCGCCGGCAAGACGCTGGCGGTGATCTTCGAAAAGCCCTCCACCCGCACGCGCGTCTCGTTCGAAGTCGGCATGCGCCAGTTGGGCGGCGACGTGGTGGTGCTGTACGGCCACGACATGCAGAGCGGCCGCGGCGAAACCCCCGCCGACACCGCCCGCGTGCTGTCGCGCTATGTCGACGCGATCATGCTGCGCACCGACCGTGTATCGAAGCTGCACGAGCTGGCGGCCTTCGCCACCGTGCCGGTGATCAACGGCCTGACCGACAACTCGCATCCCTGCCAGCTTATGGCCGACGTGATGACCTTCGAGGAGCATCGCGGCCCGATTGCCGGCCAGGTGGTGGCCTGGTGCGGCGACGGCAACAACGTGGCGCGGAGCTGGATCGAGGCCGCCGTGCGCTTCGGCTTCACCCTGCGCCTGGCAACGCCCGACGCGCTGCGTCCGCCCGCCGAGCTGATCGACTGGGCGCGTGCCCAGGGCGGCAGGATCGAGCTGACCGACGATCCGGAAGTGGCCGTTGCCGGCGCACGCTGCGTCGTCACCGACACCTGGATCTCGATGTCCGACGACCCCAAGCAGAGCCGCCACAACCTGCTCGCCCCCTACCGGGTGACCGCCGGACTGATGGCGAAGGCAGCCGCCGATGCGATCTTCATGCACTGCCTGCCAGTCCACCGCGGCGAGGAAGTCACCGCCGACGTGATCGATGGCCCGCAATCGGTGGTATTCGACGAAGCCGAGAACCGCCTGCACGCGCAAAAAGGCGTCCTCGCCTGGGCCCTTGGCGCCGTAAGGTAACCGGACAACCTCTGCCGCACCGCGCTGTGTGCGCCGCGCCGGAGAAGCCGTACGATAACCTCTCCCGCGCAGCGTCACGCGCGCTTCGCGGGGTTGAGCCGCGAAGTGGATCAACGCGAGACGCAAAGCGTCGAGGGTGAGGGTGATCGGGTCGGCACACAGCCCTACAGCGCCAGCGCCGCCACCGATCTGGGCCGGCCTCACGCTCGACCGTCCGCGCGTGATGGGCATCCTCAACGTCACCCCCGACAGCTTCAGCGACGGCGGCCAGCACTTCGCCCCCCACCACGCCATCGCAGCCGGCCACGCCATGGCGGCCGCCGGCGCCGACATCATCGACGTGGGCGGCGAGAGCACCCGCCCCGGCGCACCGGCCGTCCCCCCGCCCGAGGAACAAGCCCGCGTCCTCCCCGTCATCCGCGCCCTGGCCACCACCGGCCTCCGCGTCTCGATCGACACCCGCAACGCCGCCACCATGGCCGCCGCGCTCGACGCCGGCGCCGCCATCGTCAACGACGTCTCCGCCCTCACCCACGACCCGGCCGCGGCCTCCCTGGTCGCCGCCCGCCGCTGCCCGGTGATCCTGATGCACATGCGCGGCGACCCCGCCACCATGAACGCCCGCGCGGTCTATGCCGACATCGCCGCCGAGGTCATCGCGGAGCTTGTCGCCCGCATCGCCGCCGCCGAAGCCGCCGGCATCGCCCACGCCGCCATCGCCATCGACCCCGGGATCGGCTTCGCCAAACTCGCTCCCCATTCGCTGGAATTGCTCCGCCGCCTGCCGGAACTGGCGGTGCTGCGCCTGCCCATCCTGGCCGGCGTCTCCCGCAAATCCTTCATCGGCCGCATCGGCGAGGAACCCGACCCGAAGCGCCGCTTCCCCGGCTCGATCGCCGCCGGATTGTTCGCGCTCTCCCGCGGCGCGCACATCCTGCGCGTCCACGACGTGACCGAAACGGTGCAGGCCATCCGGCTCTGGTCGGCGCTGACCGGGTAGGCATGACCACGGCTGCCCGACCGGTACGGCCAACGCTTCCCTGAGGCCGAGTCAGCTTGCTAAATCACTCGCGAAATCCCGCGGCGGAGGCCGGATGACCAAGACCAGACGCCTGTTCGGCACCGACGGCATTCGCGGCAAGGCGAACACCGATCCGATGACCGCCGGGACCGCCCTGCGGCTCGGCCAGGCGGCCGGCCTGCTGTTCACCCGGGGCAGCCACCGCCACCGGGTGGTGATCGGCAAGGACACCCGCCTCTCCGGCTACATGCTGGAGCCCGCGCTGACCGCCGGCTTCATCGGCGCCGGCATGGACGTGACCTTGCTCGGCCCGCTGCCCACGCCGGCGGTGGCGATGCTCACCCGCAGCCTGCGCGCCGATCTCGGCGTGATGATCTCCGCCTCGCACAATCCCTTCGAGGACAACGGCATCAAATTGTTCGGCCCCGACGGCGAGAAGCTCTCGGATGACACCGAGGCCGAGATCGAGGCGATGATGGACAGCCAGTTCGCCGCTCAGCTCGCCGCCCCCGAGGCGCTGGGCCGCGCTGCCCGCCTGGACGATGCCGCCGGCCGCTACATCGAGGCCGCCAAGGCCAGCTTCCCCCGCGGTCTGCGCCTGGACGGCCTCAAGATCGTGATCGATTGCGCCAACGGCGCCGCCTACCGGGTCGCGCCCACGGTGCTGTGGGAACTCGGCGCCACCGTCGTCGCCGAGGGCGTCTCGCCGGACGGGTTCAACATCAACCGTGGCTGCGGCTCGACCTCTCCCGATCACCTCTGCGCCAAGGTGCTGGAACATCGCGCGCATCTCGGCATCGCCCTGGATGGCGACGCGGACCGCGTGGCGATGGCGGACGAGCATGGCGAGCTGATCGATGGCGACCAGATCCTGGCGCTGATCGCGCGTTCGTGGGGCGAAGCCGGCCGCCTGCTGGGTGGCGGCATCGTCGCCACGGTGATGTCCAATCTCGGCCTGGAACACTTCCTGCACGATGCGGGCCTCGCCCTGCATCGCACCCCGGTGGGCGACCGTTATGTCGCCGAACGCATGCGCGAGCTCGGCGCGAATGTCGGCGGCGAGCAATCCGGCCATGTCATCCTGTCCGATTTCGCCACGACTGGCGACGGATTGCTCGCCGCGCTGCAGGTGCTGGCGGTGATTGTGGGCCAGGACCGTTCGGCAAGCGACGTGTGCCGGGTGTTCACCCCGCTGCCGCAGCGGCTCAGGAACGTGCGGTTCGCGGGCGCCTCGCCGCTGCGGCATCCGTCCGTCGTGAAGGCGGTCGCCGCGGCGGAAGCCTCGCTGAACGGCGCCGGCCGGCTGCTAATCCGCGAGAGCGGCACCGAGCCGCTGGTGCGCGTGATGGCGGAGGGCGACGACGAAGGGACGATCGCAAGGATCGTGGACGAGCTTTGCGGCGTGATCGCCGATGCCGCTGCCGTTCACCTCTCCCGCTCCGCGGGGGAGGTTGAGACGCCGTGAGGCATCGAGCGCAGGGCGCCTCGCGCCGATCCGCTCCGCGGCTCAACCCCGCGCCGCGGGAGAGGTTGTTGCAGGGAAGGGTCCTGGCCATTGCCGGCTCCGATTCCGGCGGCGGGGCCGGCATCCAGGCCGACATCAAGGCCATCACGATGCTCGGCGCCTATGCCGCCACCGCGATTACGGCGCTGACGGCGCAGAACACGCTGGGCGTGCACGGCATCCGGATGGTTCCGCCCGAATTCATCTACCAGCAGATATTCGTCGTCCTCGACGATATCGGCGCCGACGCGGTGAAGACCGGGATGCTCGGCGATGTGGCGACGATCGAAACCGTCGCCGACGCACTTTCCCGCCATGCTGCCGGCATCCCGTTCGTGCTCGACCCGGTGATGATCGCGAAGGGTGGCGCGCGCTTGCTCGACCCGGGTTCGGTTCATGCCCTGATCCGCCACCTGCTGCCGAAAGCCAGCGTGATCACGCCGAACCTGCCGGAGGCGGAGGTCCTGTCCGGCCGTGCGATCCCGGATGTCGCCGCCATGCACGATGCCGCGCTGGCCTTGCTGGGCCTGGGCGTACCCGCCGTGCTGCTGAAGGGTGGCCATCTGCCCGGCGACACGGTGGTGGATCTGCTGGCCACCGCCGACGGAACCGAAACCTTCAGCGCTCCCCGCATCGCGACGCGTCATACCCACGGCACCGGTTGCACGATGGCCAGCGCCATCGCCGCCGGGCTGGCGCAGGGCATGGGGTTGCGCGACGCCGTGCAGCGCGCCCGCGACTACGTGCGCGCCGCGATCGCCGCGGCTCCGGGGTTCGGTGCCGGCCACGGACCGCTGAACCACTACGTTCTCGCCGGATGACGCGGCATCGGATTGCTTGTCCCGGGGGCCGGACTTAGAGACAGGCGGCGCGCCTCCCGCCAGGTGAGGCGGCAGGGGCGGCAGGCGGCGGGGCAGGCCCGGTCGAGCGGCCGCGCGAAGCGTCGGGCCTCCCGCGGGGCCGCAGTTGCACCGCCTGCCCGGGCCCGTGGCAATGCCCGACGGATTGGACAACACGCAAGGGGGCAACGATGCCAGCTCGTACCGGCAGTGAATTCCTTCGCGGCCTGCGCGACGGACGCGAGGTGTGGCTTGGCGGCGACCGCGTTGTCGACCCGACCGAGCATCCGGCGCTGCGCGGCGCCGCCCATGCGATCGCCGCGACGTTCGACCTGCACCACGAGCATCCCGAGATCTGCCTGATGCCCGACCCCGAAACAAAAGAGCAGATCGCCGTCAGTCACATGATTCCCCGATCGAAGGAGGATCTGCTCCGGCGGCATCATGCGCTGCGCAAGGTGGCGGAGTTTTCAGTCGGGCTGATGGGGCGCACGCCCGACTATATGAACGTGACGTATGCCGGATTTGCCGGCCGGGCGGATGAATGGGCGGCGAACGGCAATGAGCATGGCGCGGCCAACCTGGTGGAATTCCAGAAGGTCCTGCGCCGGCAGGATTTGAGCCTGACGCACACGCTGATCCACGCCACCATCGACAAGAGCCGCAACGTGCCGAACGGTTTCGAGCCGGCGCAGTTGCACAAGGTGGAGGACACGGCCCACGGCATCCTGGTGCGCGGCGCGCGCGTGCTGGCGACGCTGGCGCCGTTCTCCGACGAGATCGCGGTGTATCCCAGCCAGCCGATGCCGAACGCCGATCCGCGGCATGCGCTGTCGTTCTGCATAAGGATGGACACGCCGGGACTGAAGTTCCTCTGCCGCGACAGTTTTTCTTTGCCGTTCAGCCGGTTCGATCATCCGTTATCAAGCCGGTTCGATGAGCAGGATGCGTTTGTGATATTCGATGATGTGGAGGTGCCGCGGGAGCGGGTGTTCATCGACGGCAACCTGCATGTCTACAACACGGTGATGTCGCCGAGCTGGCGCGCCAATGCGATGCACCAGACGATGGTGCGGGCGTGGACCAAGCTGCAGTTTGCCTGGGGCATCGCGAGCCGGATGGCGGCGGCGATCAACGCGTCCGATCCCGCGACGATGCAGATGCTGGGCGAGATCTGGACCTATGCCGAACTGGCGCGCAGCGCGGTCTATGCGGGCGAGCAGGGCGCGCGTGAGTACGGCAACGGCTGCTGGTTCCTCGACGAGCGGCCGCTGCAGGCGCTGCGCGGGATTCTGCCGTACTGGTTCCCGCGCGTGAACGAGGTCATCCGGCTGATCGGCTCGCACAACGTGCTGTGCACGCCGACCGCGGATCAGTTCGCCGATCCGGCGCTGCGGCCGCTGATCGACCGCTACCTGCGCGGGGCTGGCGACGTGCTGGCGGACGAGCGGGCGCGCGTGTTCCGGCTGGGCTGGGATTTCGCCGCCAGCGCGCTGGGCAGCCGGAACGAACAATATGAGCGGTTCTATCTCACTTCCGGCGCGCGGAACTTGCAGATGGCGCAGGTGCGGGCGGACCGGACGGACGCGTATCGGCTGGTGGACCGGTTCCTCGACGAGGGGATTTAATCCGCTGCCATGGCGCGTCATGGCGCGCTGTCTTTGGTCGGCGTGTGCCGGCCCGAGCACACTCGCCCGCGCCGCGTTCGGCGTTCTGCCCCCTTGCGTGCCGCCGGATCAGCGCGGCGCGGAGGAGGGTTGGGTCAGCCGATGACCGCCGTGAAGGCGCACTGAATCTGGGCGCGGCTGTCGGCCGGCAGCGCCTGCGTGTGCCGGGCCGGGCGAGCGTTCGGGTCGGGGAACATCTTTACCCATTCGTCATTCAACGCGGCACGACCCGCGTTCTGGTCCTTCGCCCAGAAGTCGATCTTGAGAATATCGTCGGGCGTTCCCCCCGCCGCGGTTATCGCCGCCCGCAGGTGCGAGAACAGATTCTTCACCTGCTCTTCCAGCGTCGGCGGAATGTCGCGCGTGCCCGGGTTGGAAGGGCCGATCACGCTCGACATCACGATGTTGCCGATGCGGCTGGCATTGGGGATGGGGTTCTGATGGCTGAACCCGGGGAAGTTGATGCTCTGGCGCTTCGCCATGTCGGTGCCCTTTCAGGCCGGTTCGTGCTGGTTCAGGCCGGTTCATGCTGGTGGGTGTGGAATACCGGGTTGCCCTCGGCCTGGTCCTCGAGCGCCGCGGCGCCCTCGGTCGGCAGCGCCTTGGAGTAGTTCAGCGCACCGTCGATATCGCCTTCCCACACCTCGCGCGGCAGTTCGTACAACAGTTCGACGCCGTAGCCGTTGGGATCGTGGATGTACAGGCTGTGCGTCATGCCATGTTCTACGCGGCGGTCGAACTTGACGCCTTTGCGCTGCAGGTAATCGAGCTGGCGCAGCCAGGTCTCGCGGTCCGGCAGCGCGATGGCGATGTGGTTCACCGCGCAGGGCGCGCCGCCGTACATGCTCCAGTCCTTCGGCGGTTCCGGCAGGTTCGGGTTCTCGACCAGGGCGATGTCATGGTGGTTCATGCGGCCGCCGCCGTGGTCGCCGCTGTAGAAACGCATTTTCGGTGTCACGGCGCGGCCGGGGCGGGGACGCACCTCGCCGACCTGTTTGAAGCCCAGCATTTCGGTCCAGAACCGATGCGACTCCTCCAGGTTGCGGACGTTGAGCACCAGATGGTTGAGGCCGGCCGGCGTCATCGGGCCGGATACGTCGTCTGCGGACATGTCATCCTCCTGTCCTGATCGCAGCGGTTCCGGCCGCCGCGGTATGGCGGAATTGCTCGCGGGGTGGCCGAACCAGTTGAACGAGCATCGTCACGATCCCGGTCGCGCGGTCAAGGGTGTGGGGCCTGGGTATAGCGCGCCAGCGGGTGCGAGACGAACGTGTGCGGGGCCAGCGGATGGCCAGCCGGCGGGTGCGAGGCGAACGGGTGCGGGGCCAGCGGATGGCCAGCCAGCGGGTGCGGAGCCACAAGGTACCGCCCTGGGATGCCGCGCCGGCGGATACCGTATGCGCGCCTGGCGCGTCCCCGGTTCCCCGCCCGCCACCATACGGAACAATATCTTGTTGTGTCTCCCGAACGTGGCGTTGGATAATCGTCCTGCAAGTGTATCATGCACCGAAGGGTTTCATGCGCCGCGCCGCCCCCCTGCTCCTGCCCGGCCTGTTATGGCTATCCGCGTGCGGCACCCAGGCGCCATCGGGCGGGATTTATGCCGGCGGATACGTCGGCGGCCAGGTCGCGGCGGAATGCACCCCATTCGCCCGCGCCCTGACCGGCGTGCGGTTGCGCGGCGATGCCGCCGACTGGTGGTGGGAGGCGGACGGCCGCTATGCCCGCCAGCACTATCCGGAAGAGGGCAGTCTGCTGGTGTTGCGCCGGTCCGGGCGCCTGCCCGACGGGCACGTCGCGGTTGTGTCGCGGGTGCTGTCGCCGCGCTGGATCCTGGTGACACAGGCCAACTGGGTCCATCACCGCGTCACCGAGGACCAGCCGGTGATCGACATCTCGCCGGACAACGATTGGAGCCTTGTGCGCGTCTGGTGGCCGCCCACCAGCGCCATGGGGGTCACCGACTACCCCGCGTATGGCTTCATTCGACCGGACCGCCCGGCCTCCCATGAAGAGTTGATGGCGGCGGTGCCGCACGCCATCCGCATCTTCGGTGGGGGCTGACGGAATCGGGCCGGGGGGAACGACGGCGTCAGGCCGCGTCTTCGCGACGGTCCTTCAGTTTGACGTAGGCCTTCTGCGCGTGCTCCTCGCAGTAAGGCTTGCCGGGAACCGACTGTGCGTCGCAGAACCGGAAGCTGCGCGTGCCCGGCTCGCCGATCGGCCAGCAGCAGGTGATCACCCGGCCATAGGGACGCGGCGGCGGCGCGGCGGCAAGCGCCACGCGCGGCGCCGGGGCTGGCCGCGGTGCGACAGGCACGGATGGGCGTGGCGGCAGCCCGACCGCCGGCGCCACCGAACCCACCGCGAAGCCGCCGCCCGCGAGCGCCGTACCGGCCAGCGCCGCGCTGGAGAGCGGCGGCAGGGTCGGGCCGGCCAGCCGCCGCGGCGTGCCGGAGCGCGGCGGAGGCCGCTCGCCTTCACGCCGGATCGGCGACGGGCGTGCCGGCAAGTCCAACCGGTGCGCCTTGCCGACTACGGCGTTCTTGGAGACGCCCAGGCGGCGGCCAATTTCCGCGGTGGAATGACCTTCCGACCAGAGTTCGCGCAACCGGACGATGGTTTCCTCGGCCCACTCCATATTGGGTACTCCCCTTGGGTTGGACACAAGATACGGGGGGACTGGTTCGACGCTCAATGGGCGAGTCGGGAGGCGGCACAAAAAGTTGTGGAAAACTCAGCGCAGCGCCACAAGACCTAGCTGGGCGCGCGGCATGCGGCTGTCAGGCGACAGCGGGACGGGGCAGCCATCGCTGCGCCTGCCGCGGTCCTCGGAAACACCATTCCGTTCGCGCTTGGCCTGAACGGGCGAGCGGGAATGCGGCTACCCGGCGGCGCCCCGCGCCTCCGTCCGCCGCTGCGCATACAGCGCGAGCCGCCTGGCGGTGGCCGGGGCGACACGGCTCGCCGTCATCTCATCGAGCGCCGGCAGGTCCGCGGCGCGATGGCACGCTGCCAGGTGGCGGTCGTCCCACGGCGCCAGCGGCGGTGCCTCGGCCCGGCAGCGATCGATCGCGAACGGACAGCGGGTGTGGAAGCGGCAGCCATCCGGCGGGTCCATCGGGTTTGGCACATCGCCGCCGGCGACGCTGCGATGGCGATCGCGATGCGGATCGGGGCGCGGAATCGCCGCCAGCAAGGTGCGGGTATAGGGATGCCTCGGGTTGGCAAACAGCGCGTCCTTCGGCGCAAGCTCGACGATCTGGCCCAGGTACATCACGGCGACCCGGTCGGCCATGTGATTCACCACCGCCAGGTCGTGGGCAATGAACAGATAGGCCAGGCCGAGCCGCGCCTGCAGGTCCTTCAGCAGATTCACCACCTGCGCCTGGATGGAAACGTCCAGCGCCGAGACCGGCTCGTCGCACACCACCAGCGCCGGTTCCACCGCCAGCGCGCGGGCGATGCCGATGCGCTGGCGCTGGCCGCCGGAGAACTCGTGCGGGTAACGCCCGGCCTGATAGGGCGCGAGGCCGACCAGCGACAGCAATTCCTGCACGCGGGCATGGCGAGCGACGCGGTCGCCGATGCCGTGCACGATCAGCGGTTCCTCCAGGATCTCGCCCACGCGCATGCGCGGATTGAGCGATGCGAACGGGTCCTGGAACACGATCTGCATGCGTCGCCGCAGGCGCCGCAGCGGTGCGCCGGCGAGCGTGGTGATGTCGTTGCCCTCGAAGCGGATGGTGCCGGCGCTGGAGTCGATCAGCCGCAGCACGAGCCGGGCCGTGGTGGACTTGCCGCAGCCGGACTCGCCGACCAAAGCGAGCGTCTCGCCGGGGAGCAGGGAGAAGGAAATGCCGTCCACAGCGCGCACCACGCCGACCGTGCCGCCGAGGATCAGGCCGGATCGCGATTCATAGTGCTTGGCGAGGTTTTCGACCTGGAGCAGGGGCGCGGTGGGCAACGATTGGCCTCGGGTGGGGCGGGTGCGGGATGAGGGCAGCAATTGCGGCAAATGCCCGATGCGGTCAAACCGTTGCGGCTGGAGGGCCAGCGTTGACGCGCCGGCGCAGAATCGCGCGGGTTTGGCGGCGATCTTGCGCCGTGTTGAGCGGCTGGTGAGCGGCGGCGCGGGATTGCGCGCGGTGCGTCGGCCGACCGATCGCATCAAGGACGCAGGCAATGTCCGTATCGTGGTGGCGGACACCGCAAAACGGCGCGCATGCAGCGGTCCGGTCCGGAGCGATCCGGTCTGGCTCGACAGCGCCGCATCAGCGATGCTGACATGCCGGGGTGCCGGCCAGGCAGGTTGGCCCGGCCAGCCACTGGGCATCGAGGCGAACCGCAACTCATCACGAATTCCATGGGGAAACGGCCGTGAAAATCGTCCAGGTAACCGCAATTCCGATGTCCGCGCCGGTGCCGATGGACAAGCGCCACCGCACCGATCTCGGCACCAAGGTCAAAAGCGACGCGACCCTCATCCGCGTCGAAACCGACAGTGGCCTGTCCGGCATCGGCGCCGCGCTCGGGTCGCCGCCGATCGTCGCCGCGATCGTGCAGCATGAACTGGCGGCCGAATGCATCGGCGAGGACCCGATGTTCTCGGAACGCATCTACGAGAAGATGTACAACGGCTCGCGCAGCCGGCCGGCGCTGGAACGCGGCGTCGCGCAGGCCGATGAAAGCCGGCGCCGCGGCGTCATCATGGAGGCGATCGCCGGCATCGACATCGCTGTATGGGACGTGAAGGCACAGGCGCTCGGCATTCCGCTGTATCAGGCGCTTGGCGCCGCGCGCAACGTGGTGCGCGGCTATGCCAGCGGCGGCTGGGCCCCGGGCGACGAAGCCGAGGCCGAGCTTGCCGGCTATGCCGCCAAGGGATTTACCGCGGCGAAGATGCGCGTGGTCGGCCGCGACGGCTTCTCCATCGCCAACTGCGTCCGCCGGGTGAAGGCGGCACGGCGCGGGCTGGGCCCGAACGTCGAGCTGATGATCGACGCGCACGGCTCGCTGGAAGTCGCGACCGCCATCAGGCTCGCCAGGGAGCTGGAACAGTACGATATCGCCTGGTTCGAGGAACCGGTTTCACCCGACGACCATGCCGGCCAGGCGGAGGTGCGCCGCGCCACCACGATCCCGATCGCCTCCGGCGAACGCGAGTTCACCCGCTTCGACTTTCAGGACCTGCTCGAGCGCCGGGCGCTGGACATCGCACAGCCCGACGTCGCACGTGCCGGCGGCATGACGGAAATCCGGCGTATCGCCGCGCTGACCTCGGCGCATGGCGTGCGGTTGGCGCCGCATGCCTGGGGCAGCGCGATCTTGTTCGCGGCCAGCATCCACGTCGCGATGGCGGCGCCGAACTGCCATATCCTCGAAGTCACCCAGGGCCACATGCCGATGATGTGGGACTTGTTCAACGAACCGTTCGACATTCGTCCCGACGGCATGGTGCACGCACCGGATCGGCCGGGCCTGGGCTTCACCCTGCGCGCGGATGCCCTGGAGCGGTTCCGGTGTGTCGGCGGCGCGGAGTACGAATTCTAGCGGCGCTACGCCAACACTCGCCGGCGCGGCGCGGCGAACGGCCATGGTCGTTCACCCGGGCAATCGACCATAACCGCCGCCTGGGTCGAAGCGCGTAACGCCCAGGGAATCCCAAGCCCGGCCCTGCCCGCGGCTCAGGCCGCGCCGCGCCGCAGTTCGGCCCGCGTCTCCGCCAGGTGGTCGAACTCCTTGCGGTAGGTTCCCAACCCGAGCGTCTGTGAACGCAGATCGATGATCAGGTCGTGCAGCTCCGCTTCCGGCACCAGCGCCTCGACATCGTCCCAGCCCGACCAGCCCGCGCGCTCGGCATAGCCGAGGATCTGCCCGCGCCGGCCGCTGATCAGCCGCTGTGCCCGCGCGGTATAGTCGTTCGGCACGCTGACGCTGACGCGATAGATCGGCTCGAGCAACACGGGATCCGCCTTTGCCAGCCCCTCTTTCATTGCCAGCGCGGTCGCCGTCTTGAACGCCATGTCGGAACTGTCGACGCTGTGGAACTGGCCGTCGGTCAGCGTCACCGAGATGTCGACCACCGGATAGCCGTAAGGTCCCTTCCTGGCCGCTTCCTCGGCGGCCTCACCGACCGCGGGAATGAAGTTGCGCGGCACCGCGCCGCCCACCACCTTGTCGATGAACTCGAAGCCGGAGCCCCGCTCGCGCGGCGCGATGTCGATCTTCACGTCGGCAAACTGGCCATGCCCGCCGCTTTGCTTTTTCAGGCGGCCATGCTCGTGAACCGGACGGCGGATGGTCTCCTTATAGGCGACCTGCGGCTTGTGCGTAGCAACCTTCAACGCGTAGTTGCTTTGCAGCCGGGCAACGGTCGCATTCAAATGCACCTCGCCCTGGCCATGCAGCACCGTCTCGCCCGTCCCCTGCTCTTGCACAACCGAAAGAGTCGGGTCCTCCTCACGCAGCTTGCTCAACGCACCGTTCAGCTTCACGTCGTCCTTGTGATCCGACGTGGCGATCGCGAGCGAATACACCGGTTGCGCCGGCTCCGGGAACGGCAGTTGCTCGGGCGTGGCACCCGGGGAAACCGTGGCACCGGTCGCCACGCCTTCCAGGCGGCTGAACGCGACCACGTCGCCTTCCACCGCCTCGGCGCATTTCGCCAGTTCGCCGCCGTTGAAATGATAGATGCCGCCGAGACGCGACCCGCCCAGCGTCGCGCCATCCTTGATCGTGCCGCGCCAAACGCGGGCATAGGACAGCTTGCCGGTGTGGCCCGCGTACACAGTCTTGAAGATCTGTGCCAGCGGCGGCCCGCCGGCGGGAATGTCCTTGCGTGCCGCGGTCTCGGTCACGAACGGCGCGTCATGCCGCAGCGCCTTCCACAGCCGGTTCACGCCGTGCAGATTCTCCGCCGAGCCGAGCAATACCTCGATCACCGCTCCCGCGGTCAGGTCCTTGCGCAGGTCCCGATAGATTTCGGCGGGCGTCGGCTTGATGTCCTCCAGCACTTTCTCCAGCAATTCATCGTCCCGATCCGCCAGCGTCTCCACCAGCCTGCCCAACGCCTCCTGCTCTTCGGCCTGGAGTTCGGACGGAATCTGCATCAGCTCGGAGGCCTGGCCCTTGCGGTAGCGATAGGCGCGCTCGCTCACCACATCGACATAGCCGTTCACTGCCTGGCCATCGATGATCGGCACCTGGCGCAGCACCAGGGGCGACTTCGCATAGGCCTGCAATGCCGCCAGGGTATCGCGCACGCTACCTTCAAGCGTGTCGATCTTGTTGATGAACAACACGTGCGGCACGCCCAGGTCCGCCAGCAGCTTCAGGGCCGGCGCGACGGTCAGGGCGCGCGCGGGCACCGCCTCGCACACCACCACGGCGATATCCACCATCGCCAGCGCGGCGCACATTTCGTAATTGAATTCGATCGAACCGGGGCAGTCCAGCACCGCCCAGTTATCGCCCAGATAGCTGCCATGGCCGATCCGGGTCTCGGTGGTCATCGGGCGGTTGCGGGGATCGGCGGGGCGTTTCACCGGTGCCCCGGCCACCTCCAGCATTGCCTCGAACAGGGTGGACTTGCCACTGCTGTACGGGCCCACCAGAGCCACCGAGCGGGGACCTCTGCCGTTCTGGGTTCCTGACATGGGCGCGCCTCCTGCTATTATTGCCGTGGCGCCGGCCGCATGCACCGATCCGGCAGACGCCTTCCGGCAATCCTAGCGAAGTTTTTGTGACAGGCGAGTCCCCAGACCTGGCCGCGTCGACCTGGCGACGTACTATTCCACCGCTTCCCCATTCACATGCTGCACATGCTCGTTCAGGCGTGCCAGCGCCTTGCCGAGCGCGGTCCACTGGGTGCGGCCAACGCCCTCGACCAGCGACGCTTCCACCTCGCGCGACAGCGGCACCACGCGTTCGTAGACCCTTCTGCCCTTGCGCGTGGTTTGCAGCAGCCGGCCGCGGCCGTCGCGCGGATCGGGCGACTGGCGGACGAATCCGTTCGCGGCCAGCGCCGCGGCGGCGCGGCTGACCTTCACCTTGTCAAGCGACGTCCATTCGCAGACCGCGGTGGGGGAGACGGTGCCGAACCGCGCGATCGTCGCCAGCACGCGCCATTCGGGAATTGTCAAACCGGAAACGCTGGCATAGCGGTGCGAGAGCAAGCGCGAGACGCGCGCCGCGGCCACCGACAACTGATACGGCAGGTAGTCCTCCAGGCGAAAGTCTTCCGCCGTGGACGCCTCGGCCAGGCCGGGCGGCGGCATGGGCCTCGCTCCCGTTTTCATTGTGTTTGTCTCCTCCCAGGCAGCGCATCGTCATAACGCGAAAAGCCGCGTTGCGGAACGGACTATCTGCCGCGAGAGGCCAGAGTGCGCGTTGCATTTGGTTACCGTCCCCGGCCGCGCGGCGCGTGGTAGTTTGTCCGGCCGGTCATGCCGCCCGCCGTCCGGCACGCGCCTGCGCGGCTGGCGCGCGACACGGCAGGGCAAGCCGGGATCTCTCCGCAGAAGATACGCCGCGAGGGCGCAAACCATGCAACCAACCATGCAATCGACTGGCAGGTTCTTGCGCAGCCCCAGCCTGCGCTGCCTCGCCGCTGTCCCGCTGATCGCCGCGACGATCATTGCTGCCCGGGCGCAGACCACGGTGCCGCCCGCGCATGAGCCGAAAGCCGAGGCCGCCGCGTCGCAACCCCAGGCGCCGAACCCCGAGCGCGAAAAGTTGCCGCCCGCCGTCACCACGCATCACATGCTGATACGGCCCGGCCATCCGCTCACCTTTACCGCCACGGCCGGCAGCATCCCCGTGCGTGACGCCAAGGGCGCGGTGCTGAGCGACGTGGCGTTTGTCGCCTATCAACTCGAGGACGCTAACAGGCAGACCCGCCCGGTGACCTTCGTTTTCAACGGCGGTCCGGGCATGGCGTCCGGTTGGCTGCAGGTCGGTGCGGTCGGTCCCTGGCGCGTGGTCCTGCGCGACGACCCCGGCCAGCCCGCCGCGCCGCCCGCGCCGGTGCCCAACGCGGATACCTGGCTCGATTTCACCGACCTGGTGTTCATCGATCCGCCAGGCACCGGCTTTTCCACCATTCGTGACGATGACGAAGCGCGCAAGCGCCTGTGGTCCGTGACCGGCGACGCCGTCGCACTGGCAAGCGTGATTCGCCGCTGGCTCGACCGCAACAACCGCTCCGTCGCGCCGCATTTCCTGCTCGGCGAGAGCTATGGCGGGTTCCGTGTCCCGCGCATCGCGCGTGCCCTGCAATCCGATCAGGGCGTCGCGGTCGCCGGCATGGTGCTGCTGTCGCCCCTGCTCGATGCGCATGACGAGAGCGGCTTCACCGACCCGTTCGGCTGGGTGGACCGGCTGCCTTCCGAAGTTGCCGCAGCCCGCGCGCTGAAAGGACCGGTCACGCGCGCCGGTCTCGCCGACGTGGAGCAATATGCCGCCACCGACTACCTGACCGACCTGCTGCGCGGCGAACGCGACGGCGCGGCGCTGGACCGGATGGCGGCACGGGTCGCGGCGCTGACCGGGTTCGATCCGGCGCTGGTGCGGCGCTACGACGGCCGGCTGGATGTGGATGTCTTCCTGCACGAACTGCAACGCGCGCGGGGCCTGGTGGGCAGCCGCTACGATGCCACGATCGGCGATCCCGATCCGTTTCCGCACCGATTGCTCGATGGCTATCCCGATCCGGTGCTGGAGGGCTTCAAGGCGCCGGTCACCAGCGCCATGGTAGCAATCTACCACGACATGCTGCAGTGGCACCCGAAGACAACCTATCGGCTGGAGAACGACAACGCGGTGCGGCAGTGGGATTGGGGCCACGGCATGGGACGGCCGGAGTCGATCAGCTTC